>Ga0134128_10003790_pt1 | contig 18510 bp, 18 predicted proteins | sample KB31754_FD_96462 | JGI IMG/M metagenome (GOLD analysis project Ga0134128, IMG submission 96462) | Terrestrial soil microbial communities with excess Nitrogen fertilizer from Kellogg Biological Station, Michigan, USA - KB3-175-4 | ecosystem: Environmental > Terrestrial > Soil > Unclassified ... | reverse complement strand
CAGGCCGTTAAACGAAAAAGCGGTGGCTGATGGCGAGGCTATATCGCTGCCACTTCCTGGAAGAGTAAGAATAATTTTCCCACTTGATGGAATTGCCGTGGTCGTTTTAAAGGAAATTTTATGCATGGCAGTAATAGGGACGTAGACAGCATCTCCTTTGTGGTGGGCATTGGATACAGTATTGGTAAGATAAAGCTTTCGGGTGTTAGGAGATCCTGAAATTTGGGCAGACATAGTCCCGATATTGATAAAATAATTTCCTGTTTCTCCTGTATCAGGCCAAAAACTTGCTGAATCAGATGCAAGATAAATAGAACCGTTATCAACCACACTGACACTGGATGCTCCTGCCGCTTGATCGGTATTAAGCGGAGATGAAGCAGAAGGTCGGGAAGTGGTAATCGTGTCTGAGGCATTGAGAATTGTGCCAACAGCAAAAGTCTTCTGGGTAGAAAAACTGGCAGCCAAAAGAACACCAATACAGACAAGAAGCCCCTTATAAAAAGTTTTTGACATACACTCATTATAAGTATACTTATTGTCTGCTTGTCAATATGGTATATCACAAATTTTCACAATATTTTCACAAGATATGAAAGAGGATTTAGTATTCCACCTTTGAGGGAATGTTCATCTACAAAATTTTTTCATTTTTCCAGTTCGCTGGGTTTGCACTATTCTTGTCGTTCTTATGTAATGAGCCTGCGAATTAATGGACATTTTCTGCTGCCCAAATGGAAAAATAAAAAAATCCCGGCTAAGCATTTTAGTATCTGTTACTTCAGACGTTCCCTCACTCGGTAAATAATAATTCCCATGATAAAGAGCGCAATCACAAAGCCCAAAAGATATTGCCAAGGAAGGGCAAGAAAATAAATAGTTCGTCTGAAAAGTGGACCAGAGGGAGAGAGGGAAATAACCAGGGTTGCTTTATACGGTCCCAGAAGGACTTTTTCAGGCCAGAGAGCTGTTGTCAATGTGGAGTCAGAAGTGCTAGGAATATACCTGCTCGTGCCTTCCAGGATATTCACTGGCAGAAGATTGACTTGACCGACAAGCTGGCCATACATATTCTTGATAAGAATTTCCCCTGTCGGAGCGATAAAATGATGGCTCAGGTTGTTGGCTAGTACTTTGAAAGGAATAGGGCCATTCTCCACAAACCAAGGAGCAGAAAATTCGTCAAGTGTTCCGGTTGTTTTGTCTGTCGGACCAATAGAAAGAAGTACATTCGTCGCAACGGCGCCTGTGAGAACAGCACCATCCTGAGAGATAGTACTTCCTCCAGTTGTTGAGAAAACAATGGAAAAATAATAGTCTCCGGGAGGTTCATCTTTTGGCAGTCCGATGTGGAGAGTGAGATTTTTTTTCTGTTTTGGTGCAAGATCGAGCGCAGTAACCGGCTGATCTCCTTCTAAAAGCTGGATTTTATCAAAAATATGGGGATCAGACCCAAATGTTTGGGAAGGCAGAAGATATTTGACCTGGCCATTTTTCTCGCCTGACTGGGTGAACGGGAGCACACTTATTGCAACACTCGTGGGAGTGTCTGCTTCATTAACGATGGTGATGGTTTGCTTCATGGCACTTGGAGGCGTAGTAGTGACTTGTATAATCGGCGGATAAATTCCTAAAGAAAGAGTTTGGGCAAAGGCAGGAGAAGCAGATACGATGAGGCCGGCACTAAACACAAGAAAGCCAAGAGCTATGCCTGGAATATTTTTATACATCATGCGTAATACATACCTCATACTACTTGTTTAGAACGTCGGCGTTGCAATATATTGTATCTGATTTGTATAGGTTCCGGCTGGTTGGGTTCCTGAAACATTCACGCGGTAAGTAATTTGTGTTTTTAAGTTTCGTCCTACATTTGTTCCTTGCATCACAATCTCAGCTGAAGGCGAAGCTGCAAATTGCTTGAAATAGGTACTTGTCCCAAAACCACTGGCACAGGTTGTTCCTGAGACATCGTCGCATCGATATCCAAACCCGAACGTATTGGAAACACTGGACGTGACTGTCCATGCATCAGATGTTGTGGAGGTACAAAGTCCATTATCGCAGGTGGTGTTGGGGATATAACTGCCAATTCCTGGGCTAAAAAGTGCATGATTTTCCTGAGCTGTGACCTGAAATCCATATGCTGACCCATTAGAAACAGTCAGAAAATTATTTCGGTCAACAGGATAGGTTGCTTCGATATCTCCAAACGATATTTCTGTTGAGGAAAGGGAAAACATGAAGGGAATAATCGTATGAACATACTGGAAGCCCGAACGAATTTTAAAGTTCGTTCCTGTGTACAGTCCAGGGGCTGTTTCTCCCGAGGTAAAGCTCAGGGTTGTTCCGGATCCTTGAGCAGTACCCGCAATACTATTAAAATTTCCCCACTGGATAATGTAGCTCGTGTTAGACATGGTCTCGGCACGGGTTGCCTGCAGAAAAACAAAAAGAAGAAGTGCTGCAATAACAGCAGAAAAGATGTATGTTCGGGCAGTCTGTTTCATAAATTATATTTAGCAATCCTTATGAATGAGTAGGGTCCTGCCACTCGTCACCTCCAAAAATGGCATCATTCACTTCTGTTCGTTGCTGGCAGTTTTTGGAGGACCTCCACCCGTGTCACCCTTACCGACTTACTAAGATTGGAATTTTATCTCTACTCTTTTGTCTCACTTCTCAGATCTTCTGTCTCTTCCAGAATTTCATTGAGTTTTTCAACATCTTCTGTTTTGAGGTTGGCTTTCTCATGCTGCAAAACGTCTTCCACGTCTTGGGCGATCGTTTTTCCTGCGTCTTCAGACCTTTCTTCCAAATTTTCAATCGCTTCTTCCTGGACTTCTCGGTCTCTATATTCTTTTCCAAAGAAATACGGGAGGGGAGAAATAAGCAGGAATGAGCCGAGCTGGATATAGGTGCCAATATTTCCTCCATTGGTGAGGACTTGGGGAATAAAGACTAATACAGTGCCCAAAGCAAAGACAAAAACACTTGCCGGCTCAAAAATAAAGGTGATGCCAAAGCCTAAAAAGTAGAGGAGAAAGAAAAACCAGGATCCCAAAGCGCCTGTAGCAAAGATAAGAAGAAAAATTGCTGTGTTGAGGGCAAAGACATCGGGAATTCCTCCTCCATAAGTGCTTTCAGGGTTCCTTTTCCGGCGGACAAACTGTGTTACCAGATAAATAACAACCATTATGGCCAATGCCTGGATGGTATAGTCAGCAAGGGGAGTCATCTCCCAAACAAATATCAGCCCAAAAGACAACGCAAGCACAAATGCATGCAGGAAAAACTTCATACCTGTATCGTAAATAAATTTCACACAGAAAGCAAGGCAGAGGAGAAGTCCTTCTCGTCTGCCTTTGATAAAAGGAAAAAAATATAACATAGGAGTTAAGATTTTAGATGTAGGATATAAGAGGCAAGTTTTGAGAAATCCTACTGGAATTTCCTTTAAGTACTTTCACTGTGAACGAGTTTCCCCGCGAAGCAGGGAAGGCTATGTAATTTTATCTATAAAACCTGTAGTTTCTATGTTTTCACGGCTTATTATAAGTAGTATGGTTCTTTTCACGAAAATATTCATCCGTTTTGACTATATATATTATTATCTAAATGTGCTTTTATATATCAAACAGTGTGAAAAAATAGAGAGGAGAATAACGACAAAAGAACCAGTATAGTATGACTGGTTAGGTAAATATTCAGGAATTACCATTCGGGAGAAAAAGTGTTTTCCCTAGAGTAATTGGTGTATTAGCATAAAAATGGTTGTAGTGCCAAGGATTTTCATAGTTAAGTTTGGGTATTGCCGACAGCTTTTTTCGAGAAAAGTTGGATAAAAAGAGGCCTGTTTCTCGTTTGAGTGATTTTGGGAGAGCGTGGTTTGACAATTATCCATGATTCTCCTATACTCCCAGGTATGACACAACTTCTTTCACTTCTTCTGGCAAGCCTTTAAGGGAGGAGTGATTGAGCATGTGATCCTCCCAATCGGGAGTTTTTTTTTGATATACTAACCATATGACAGACAAAAAACAAATAACAAATAACACAGAACAGAAAATAGAAGGAAAAATTGTTCCTCGTTTTGTCCCAACTGAGATAGAGCCAAAGTGGCAAAAAGTGTGGGAAGAGAACAAGACCTACGAGCCTGATTTGGATCATGCCAAGAAGCCTTTCTATAACCTGATGATGTTTCCTTATCCATCAGCGGAGGGGCTTCATGTGGGAAATGTGTACGCCCAGACAGGGAGTGACATCCAGGGAAGGTTCCAGAGAATGCTTGGAAATGATGTGTTTCAGCCCTTTGGCCTTGATGGGTTTGGGATTCACTCAGAAAATTATGCCTTAAAAGTAGGCAGAACACCTCAGGAACATGCGAGAATTTCCGAAAAGAATTTTTATCGGCAGGTGCATACGACTGGGTCAGGCATGGCATGGGATGAAAAGCTGGAGACCTATGATCCTAGTTACTACAAATGGACGCAATGGCTCTTCCTAGAGCTTTTTAAGGCAGGACTTGCTTACCGAAAGAAAGCAGCAGTCAATTATTGCCCGTCATGTAAGACAGTATTGTCGGATGAACAGGTCATTGATGATAAATGTGAACGGTGTGGGACGATTGTTGAAAAACGTAACCTAGAGCAGTGGTTTTTCCGTATTACCAGTTACTCAGAGAGACTGCTAAACAACATCAAAAAGCTTGATTGGTCGGACAAAGTGAAAGTTGCCCAGACAAATTGGATAGGGAAAAAGGAAGGAATTGAAATTACCTATAATATCGAGAACACTTCAGAGAAAGTGACCGTTTTTACCACCCGTCCTGACACGAATTTTGGTGCAACCTTTATTGCTCTTGCTCCAGAGCATCCTTTACTTGAAAAGATAACAACCACAGAACACCAAAAAGAGGTTAGCCAGTACCAAAAGATGACACAAAGCAAAACAGAGCAGGAAAGAGTTGCTGAAGGGAAAGAAAAAACAGGCGTGTTTACTGGCTCGTACGCTGTCAATCCGTTAACAGGCTACAAAATGGCTATTTGGGTATCTGATTTTGTCTTAATGAGCTTTGGAACAGGTGCTTTGGTGGGTGTTCCAGGCCATGACATGAGGGATTTTGAATTTGCTCAGGAATTTGGACTTGAAATAAAACGAGTCGTTGTTGGAAAAGATGGCGATATATCTTCTATTACTCATTCTCAACAGGTTCAGGAAGAAGAGGGGACTATGGTCAATTCTGATTTCTTAAATGGGTTGGATATTCACGCTGCAACAGAAAAAATGATGGATTATATAGAAGAAAAAGGCTGGGGCAAACGTGTTGCCACTTATCACCTTCGGGACTGGCTGATTTCCAGACAGCGTTATTGGGGACCACCAATTCCTATGATTTATTGCGAGGCATGCGCCCAAAGAGGGATTGTTTTTGGTCAAAATGAATTGGGAGAAGAGAGAGGGGATGTCATCCTGGGGGAAGCAAAGCGACCGATAGAACCTAGAAATGATCCTATCGCTTCGCTCCCGGATGACAAAGATATGGCAGGATGGTTCCCGGTTCCAGAATCAGAGTTGCCTGTTTTGTTGCCGGAGACTGAGCATTGGAAACCAACCGGAACAGGTGAGTCCCCCCTGGCACAGATGCCGGAGTTCTATCAGACTACTTGCCCAAACTGTGGTGGACCGGCAAGACGAGAGACCGATGTGTCTGATACCTTCCTTGATAGCTCGTGGTATTTCTTCAGATACACATCAGTTGATACAGAAAGTGTTGCTTTTGATACAGAACGGGTTAAAAAATGGTTGCCGGTAACTTTATACACTGGCGGAGCAGAGCATTCAGTGCTACACCTTCTCTATTCACGGTTTATCACGATGGTGCTTTGTGATTTGGGATATATCTCATTTGATGAGCCTTTTGCTACATTTCGTGCCCATGGGCTTATCATTAAAGACGGCGCCAAGATGAGTAAATCCAAAGGAAATGTTGTGGTGCCAGACGAATATATTCAGAAATTTGGGGCAGATACGCTGAGAGCATACCTGATGTTTTTGGGACCATTTAGCCAGGGTGGAGACTTTTCAGATAGTGGCATTGAGGGAATGTATCGGTTTTTGCGTCGAATATGGGTGATGGTTCAGGAGTATCTCCAGTCAGATGATGAAGGGGAGATGAGTAAAGAGCGGGTTTTTTGGCTCAATAAGACAGTCAAAAAGGTGACAGAGGAGATGACCGAGCTCCGCTATAATACAGCCTTGGCAGCTCTTATGGAATGGTATAACGTTATCGGTAAGGAGACATTGACGAAAGAAGAAGTAGAAGTTTATCTGAAGCTTTTGGCGCCAATTGCTCCGCATATGACTGAGGAATTGTGGCAACTTCTGAGGCTAAATATGCAGGAAGAACATGATGTGGAGTTTGCTTCAATTCATAAAGCTTCCTGGCCAACATATGACGAATCTTTGGCAGTCTCCACGGAAGTTGTGGTGGCAATTCAGGTCAATGGAAAATCAAGAGATACAATTAGCTTGTCAGTACAGGATGCAAGCAAACAAGAAGTTGTTGAGCAAAAGGCCCAGGAGTCTGCTAGTGTGAAAAATCAGCTTTCGGGAAAAACTGTGAAAAAAATTATCTTTGTTCCGGGCAAAATCCTCAATTTTGTGGCTATCTAAGGCATCTTTTACGGCTGTTCGCTGCTGAGACTTTTCTGGGCTCCCCGACTCGCGTCACCCCTCTGCAGCCATAATTGGCTTCAAAACATTCCTCCTTTTATGTCTTCAGATTGACTTTTTAGTATTTCCCTTCTACTCTTAGTGTATGGAGGGGATGCTCTCTTCTCATCACTTGTTGAATGGCTTAAAAAAATTCCTCGAGATTTGTATCTCCCGATAGGTATAGGATTTGCTGGTTTGATATTTTTAAGTATTGGTTTGATACAGTTAATGGGAGCAAAGGCCACTCCTTCTACCCTCCCTTTGGACACTCCCAAAACAGTTTCTCCGGCAGTTTCTCAGATAACGATTGATGTGGAGGGGGCTGTAGAGAGGTGTACCGGCTTTCGTCTCTATCTCGTGTCCAGGAGGCTCTTATTGCCTCAGGAGGTCTATCTGGTGATGCAGATAGGGATTATGTGGCCAAACATATTAATATGGCGACCAAGCTCATTGATGGGGGCAAGGTGTATATCCCCAAAATTGGAGAAATTGAGGTTCAGACAGCTGACAGTGGGACCTCCTCAGACGTTTTGGGAAGTATAACTGCTCAAATTGATATAAATTCTGCCAGTAGTGATGTACTGGAAAGTTTGCCAGGGGTAGGTGCGGTCACTGCACAGAAAATAATTGCCGGCAGGCCTTATAGTAGTGTTGAAGAACTCCAAACAAAAAAGGTTGTCAACAAAAAAGTCTATGACGAAATCAAAGACAAAGTAGTGGCAGAGTAGTGGCTTTGGGGTTCTGTTATTCGTACAGTCCTGCGGTGGAAATGAAGGGGCCCTGTCCGATGTCCTCGTTCGTGATTACTACGGGCACTCAACCAGGGGTCCAGTCGAGCCACCCCATGTCTGTTTCACAAGAAGCCTATGATACATATATGGAAAGTATTTTTGGCGATAAGTGTCTTGCTCCTTTCTCTTCGGGGAGTTCTTTTTTACGCGTTTCCTCTTCAACTACAGGATGGGCAGGAGGTACACTTTGCAACAAAGATTTTTACTGATCCAACCTCCACGCTCTATGGACAGCAGGTAGCTGTTCATATTGGAGACTTCTGGCAGTCAGTCCCTGTGACACTCGTTTTTTCCAAAAATATCCAACTTTCTTATGGCGATGACATTATTATCGTTGGCAAAATAAGCAAGAAAGTGCTAAAAAGCACTAGTGTTGTCACAGCAATCTATTTACCTAAAATTAAGGCTAAAAACACTGGTTTTTTGCCATTTCTCAATCAAATCCGCCAAAAAATAGTGGACATTTGTGAAAAATCTTTTTCACAAGCTTACTCTAGTCTGTTAGTCCGTATTCTGCTGGGAGTAAAAGCGCCGTTTAGTAAGTCAATAACTACATCATTCCGCATCACTGGTGTTACTCATGTCATTGAAGCGTCCGGAATGAATGTAACGTTAGTTGGTGGATTTCTTCTTGGAATAGTGTCAAGATTTTTCAAAAGGCGTCTTTCTTTGGTCATAACGATCTTTGGCATTTTGTTCTACACGTTGCTAAGTGGGTTAGGGCCATCAATTGTGAGGGCAGCGATTATGGGAATTGTTGCTTTTTCCGGACAGCTCTTCGGACGACAATACACACCAGTCTATGGGCTATTTTTAGCAGCAGGTGTCATGCTCTTCTGGGACCCTTTGCTTTTGGGAAATGTTGGGTTCCAACTGTCGGTTGGGTCAACCCTCGGCATCATTCTGCTTAAGCCGATGATCCCTTTGAAGGGTCTTTTATTGGATGATATTGGAACCACTTTTGCTGCCCAAATTGCCACGCTGCCAATACTTCTTTCAACATTTGGAAGTTATGGTCTTTTGTCGCTGGTAGTGAATGCCTTGGTTCTCTGGACTGTTCCGCTACTTATGATACTTGGGGGGATTGGGGTGGTAGGTGGGCTTCTATGGAATAGTCTTGGAGTAATTATTCTACAACTTTGTTTACCTCTTCTTTGGTATTTTGTGGGAGTTGGTGCGTACTTTGGGAAGTTTAATTTGCCCTTCCAAATTCAACAGATGCCTGTATTGTTGAGCCTGGGGTATTATCTTCTGCTTGGAACACTAATTTTGTATGGCAAACGAGTAGTAGGGAGGTAAATTTTTGCATCTTGTGACATGGATGAGGCAGAAAATCTTTTAATTAACCATTGGTGGAGTATACCGAGCCAAAACTTCCTGAAACTGGGGCGGAAGAGCTTGTTTTGTCTCTATTGGTGCTACAGGAAGGGTAAAAAAGACTGTTGTGCCACGTCCCTCAACAGACTGGAGTGTCATAGTGCCTCCATGTGACTGGACGATTCCACGGGCAATATAGAGCCCCAGACCGGTGCCTTGGGCCAATTCTTGTCCAAACGAGGCATTGTGAATCTGGGAAAATTTGTTAAAGAGGGCTTTTTGCTTATCAGGTGGAATTCCCACGCCATCATCGCTTACTGAGACCAGAATGCCTGGGTTGGTAGGGGAGGAGGGCAGTTGTGGATTCTTAAGAGAGGTAATTTTCACCAAAATATGGCCATGTCCGTGGGTAAATTTGAGGCTATTTGACAGGAGATTATTGAGAACCTGACCAATTCTGTTGGTGTCAATAAAAGCCTGAGGCAAATCCTTTTCAATAGAGGTGTCAATACTAACATACTTTTTCTCAGCTTCTGCTTGGAAGAGTTGCAGGCTATCATTTATGACAGAGACGATGTCCGTTGGCTTTTGCCAAACAGTCAGATGGCCGGCTTCAAGCTTGGCTGCATCTAACAGGGAGGCTATTTCTCCAAGAAGTCTTTGAGACTGCTGGTCAATAATGGTTGCGAGCCGTTTTACAGATGCAGGCATGTCTGGAGTATCTCCCAGAACCTCACTGGCTGATTTGATAGCCGTGAGTGGAGATCGGAGTTCATGAACCACTGCATTGGTAAATTCCTCTTTAAGGTTTTCTAAAGATTTCTCAAGCGTTATATCATGCAGAAGCACGGTGACGCCCATGATAGCACGTCTCTGAGGCTCTTCATAATTTTCAATAGGTCCCAAAACAGGCGTTATGATAACCTCTACTGTTTTGTCTTCCAGTTGCAGCTCTTTCTCTGCAATCGTTTTGCCAAGTGAGAGCGATTCCTTGATTTTTGCTCCCAAATCGCCATTTTTTGACAGGAGAGGAACTACTTCAAAGAGCGAGGGATTAGGCACATGAGCAATCCCCAAAAACTCTTTTGCAGCCTGGTTAATCAGGGTGAGGTTGTAGGTATTATCAATCAGCAAAATCCCGTCAGCAAGGCTGGTAATCATGGCAACAAGCTTTTCTTGCTCCGTACTAATAACTTCTTTCAGGCGAGATAGCGCGTTGGAAGCTGTGGCGGTCATTTTATACAGAATCGTCATATCTTCCTCTTTATAGAGTCCAGGCTTGGTAGAACAGACACTAATAAGCCCGACCACATTGCCGTTTACAATGAGTGGAATATGGAAAAATGAGGCTAAAGCATTGGTGTTTGTATCATCAACGACAAGTCCTGTCCGGACTTCCTCTGTATGTTGGGGAAGTGGCTTATTTAGCAGGCTGGCAAGGGAGGCGAGCATACTTTTTTTCACCTGAACAATAAAATTTGTGCCTACTTCTTCTTCTAAGTTGATTTTAAAAACGGTTTTTTCCGCATGCAAAATAACTGAGGACACGCTGGAGTAGGGGAAAAGATTTTTAAGACTGCCGGTTAAGGTATCAATAACCCGCTCAACGTCCAGTGAATAGCCGATTCTTTCTTGCAAAGAACGAAGGACAGAAAGCTCATAAATGCCCCTTTTTCGCATTTCATCCTGTTTTTTCATGGTTTTTCTCATGTGTTCTTCCTGAAAAGATAGCCATACAGCAATAAGGCCGAAAAAACCCATTCCGATGGTAGCAAGTAGTGTTGGCAGTGACATATCTTTAGCTAAACCTGTTATGTATTCGGTATAAAAAGAGGAAGGTACTTAATACCTGATACTATTTCATGAGACTTTCTAGCTTGTCTCCTGTTTTTTTATTACCGATCACAATAATGTAGGTACCAATCACAAAGAATGCTTCTTTTGCCAGAAGAAGAGTGATCAGGACGATTTCCGGGAGTAACGAGCTATTTCCGCTGACTATTAGATACGAGGAAGCTGCATCAGTAATAATGCCAAGAGCAATAAAAACAACACCCCACGAATTGGTCTTAAATCCTGAGGCCAAAATGCCTGTACCAAATTTTTTGGTGAGCTGTGCCATCACAACTCCTGCGGCAATAGCTGCAAAAGCTGCAATAAATGAGCCTGCTTCGACAATAACTGTGAGTAATCGTTGTTGATCAATTCCGTACATATGTATTTATGCTGCCAACGGGTTATCTGCTGGCGCTGTTGTTTGTTGAGAAGGGTTCGGGTTTTGAGTCGGTTGAGCTACTGGTTGCTCGGTTGGGATCGGTTGAGGAGCTGTTGGGGCAGGTGGTACTTGAGGACTGGCAGGTTGTTCTGTTGGGGCAGGCACAAATGGAGCAGGTTGCACTGGTGGGATAGATAGAGTGGGTTGAGGTTCTGTTTGGGGAACAGGTGGTGCTGGTACTACCGGCTGAGCATCTCCTGGAGTAGGGCCAACTGGCTGGACCACAGCTACAGGTGCTGGGGTGGTGTTTGTTGCAAATGTAGGCGCAGGAGAACCAGAAGTTGTAGGGAGAACAGGAGCTGCTTGGGGGATTGTTCCATCTGAAATTTGTTGGGTTGCCATAAGAAGTGGCTCCATAGTTTTTTTCACAATGAGGCCTGAAAGCTGAACAAATTGGTCGATGAGTGCTTGAATAATCTCCTGCGGAGACCCTTCCACCTTGGTAACGGTGCCGTCATCAGCAATGGTCAGCCCTTTCACATTTCGCGCCTTAGAAAGAGTAATATCTGGTCCCAAAATAACAATTTGTTTTTTGATAACCTCTGTTAAGAGCTGTTGATAATCTTGTGTCTGTATTGGCATAGTGCTATTGGCTGGATTTTGCTTCCTCAACGAGTTGTTTCGCTTTCCCAACGAGATCTTTTGGTGCTATTTGATACTTTAATATATATTCTGATGCTCCAATTTTTATTGCGGCATCAATGAGTGTTTGCTGATTAAAATTAGAAAGCATTGCGATTGGAATACGTTTGGTATCAGGATCTGCTTTGAGCTGTTGGAGAGCTTCATTGCCACCCATATCTGGGAGAATTTGGTCTAGAAAAATAATATCGGGGTGCTGAGTGCGCGCTTTGTCCATGCCGTCAGTTGCAGTAAGGGCAGTAATAACTTCTATTTCTTCTTGCTCTAGAGCTTGTTTGAATACTTCCAAGATAGATTCCTCATCATCAATAAGCAGAACCTTCATATAGTCATCATGACAGGATAAAGTTATTGTTGTCAAGGAGTGTGGAGGGGAGGTTATGAAAGATCAAAAATTTCTTCTGGTAATTCTGGAAATCGCATCGTTCCATGTCCTCTTGATTCAACGGTTGTTCGTTGGACTCGCGTATCGGTTAGAATATCTTTGTGGGTAATTGAAAACATCCCGCCTTTCCCTGGTCCTGCGGCAATCCACCTAACTGTTGTTTCTTGTCCTAGCTCCGGATAGTTACGGCGTGTAATGCTTCCACGTTCTCCCTCATCGTATGCTCTTCCACTCCTCCGTCTTTTTACAGTCATAATTCTCGAAGATTATAAGTCTATTAATGGTTATAGTCAAGAGGGTATCCAAATGTGGGATTTCTAAGGAAATGCCTCTGGTCCATATTGCTCACGCTGAATTCTTCTGTGTTCTGTTGCTGAATCACCAGGACTAGAAGTAAAATGTGTTACTCGCCCTCTTTTGTCACGTGTTAGTCTGAGTACTGTAACAGTTTCTCTCTTTGATGTAATAGAACTTGTATAATACGCACCTCCTAATCCTGGTTGTTCTCCTGCGATAAAAAGAATATGAGTGGTAGTTCCTTGTTTGTTGGAAAGAGGTGGACGAGCGTCTAGGACATCTAATGGCCTTGTTAATGGGATTCCACTACCCATGGGCAATTCTAATTTAACCATACGGAGCAAGCATAGAAGGGCCCCTGTTCGGTTGCTTGACGAGAACCTGACAATTTCATTTTGCCCCTTGACAGAAATTAGGGCCTTATAGTAAAGTACTATTACAATTAAATTGGCGTTGATGGGGAAAGGACGCACCATTAGGTACATCCCTCGAGCCCCGGAGCCGGTTCTCAAAGAAAGTCTTTTGACAAGTAGAGAACATAACAAGCTGACACTTTCTGTCAAGGCAATTTACAGAAGGTTTTTTGTTCGGAAGAACAAGTCGGGAAGAAGTGTGGTACCACGGTTTGACAAGCTCACCGCAAGCTAAAAAGCGGAAAGGTTTGAAAGTCCGTCGCTTCAGGGCCTCAGTAAGGAGGCCTGAAGGGGCGGATTTTTTTATGGAAAAAAATCTGTCATAATACATCTATGAATACGATAGAGATTTTGATTGAAGGATATGCACAAATAAAAGAAAAGGGCTGGGAAGCAAGTGGAACAACGTGTCTTATATCAACAGACAGTGGCATGAAAATTATCACTGATCCTGGTGCCAACCGTGATTTGCTGCTTGAGAGGCTTTCTGGAAAAGGTTTAACAGTTGGTGATATACAGATGGTTTTTCTGACGCATCATCATTTAGATCATGCCATGAGCGTTGGCATATTCCCAAATGCAAAAGTTGTGGACGCGGAAGCAATCTATACGCAGGATAAAGCAGAAGAAGGCGTTGCAATGCTGCCTGATACTGATATCACTATTCTTCCGACTCCAGGGCATGAGGCAGGACACGGAATTTTGGTTGTGCCCACATCTCAAGGAACAGTCGTTGTGGCAGGAGATAATTTTTGGTGGACAGCGGATGAAGAGCAAGTTTTGGATCTTGAAAAGAAAGACGATTTTGCAGAAGATATGAGTGTCCTGATTGAGAGTCGGAAAAAAGTGCTAGAGCTGGCCGATTGGGTGGTTCCAGGACACGGAAAAGTTTTTGAGGTTAAAAAATAAGAAAGACATCCTATGAAAGAAGAAATTAATAAAAAATTAGAAGAAATTGTTAAAAAATTAACAAATGAGGATGTTAAAGTACAACTTACTGTCCCAATCGATAGCAAGAACGGAGACTATTCGAGTAATGTGGCGATGCAATTGTATAGAGAGTTTGCAAATGCTGTAGACTCTCATGTTCCTGGAGGAGGCAAACAGGGAATAAATTGGAGAATGCCGAAGGATATGGTTTGGAATGGACCGATAAGTCTCGCAGAGCTAATAGTATCTAACTGGCAGAAGCTTGGTGGCATCAACGTTGTGGCTACTGTAGAGGCAGTGAAGCCTGGGTTTATTAACTTTTATCTATCTCAAGAAGCACTGAAAAAGAATATAGAAGAAGTTTTATCTGCTCCAGAAAAGGTAGGGAAAACCACCAAATTTGGAAAGGGGAGAAAAGCTGTTGTTGAATATTCTTCTCCAAACATTGCCAAGCCTTTTACTATTGGTCATTTACGCTCAACTATTATTGGCGATGCAGTTGCTAATTTGCTCAATGCTGTTGGATATGAAGTGTATCGTGATAACCACTTAGGTGATTGGGGTACCCAATTTGGCAAGCAAATTTATGCAGTCAAAAACATCCCCTTGGATAATTATCCGGAAGGTTCTGATATTGAGAGAATGAATGAAGAAAAACTCAACAAGTCAGAAAATCCAGTAAAAGACTTGGTTGCTCTTTATGTAAAATTCCATGAAGAAGCAGAAAAGAATCCGCAACTCGAAGAAGAGGCAAGACATTGGTTTAAAAAATTGGAAGAAGGAGATGAAGAGGCGAGACGGCTTTGGAAAAAATGTATTGATTGGTCATTTAAGGAGTTTGACAGAATTTATAAAGAATTAGAGGTTAAGTTTACTGAAAATAATGAACGAGGATATGGTGAGTCATTCTTTGAAGACAAAATGCAGCCTGTTATTGCAGAACTTCGAGAAAAAGGCCTCCTGAAAAAAGATAAAGGAGCAGAGCTTATTTTCTTCCCAGCAGATAAATTCCCACCTCTTATGGTCATAAAATCAGATGGAGCAACTTTATATGCCACTCGGGATCTGGCCACAGATAAATTCAGGCTTTCTCATTATGGGGAGGATGTCTTGGTTATTAATGAGGTTGGGGCAGAGCAATCTTTATACTGGAAGCAGATTTTTGAAACAGAATATATGGTTGGCTGGTACAAACCTGGCCAGCGGGTTCACGTAGGGCACGGATTGTACAGGTTTAAAGAAGGAAAAATGTCTACCCGAAAAGGAAATGTCATTTGGCTGGAGGATGTATTAAATGAGGCATTCTCTAGGGCTAGTAAATTAACTAAACATTCATTAGATATTGAGGGCGATGTGGCAATGACAATCTCCTCAAAACGTGGTTCAGCATTGAACAATGGTATGGTAGCCAGTGAGCTTTTAAAAAGCACAAAAAAAGTGGCTATAGGAGCTCTTAAATGGAATGACTTAAAAAGAAGCGCTCATTTGGATGTGACGTTTGATTGGGATGAAATTTTAAGTATGCAGGGCAATTCTGGGCCTTACGTTCAGTATTCATACGTCAGGACACAGAGTATCCTGGGTAAAGCAGGTATTGGTCATCCTGGAGTGGTCAGGATAGGATCTAAAGGGCAGGATTCTTCGGCTATGCCTCAGAATGACAAGTATAATTTTCAGAAAGAAGAATTAGATATAGAACGTAAGCTTGTCCATTTCTCAGAAATTGTCGAGGCTGCTGCCAATACGTACAGTCCGAATGTGGTGTGTGAATATCTCTTCGAATTGGCCCAGCTTTTTAACAATTTTTACCAAAAATATCGCATTATCAATGCAGCAACAGAAGAAGAAAAGGCATTTCGTTTGCAGCTAACAGCAGCAGTGGGAATAATCCTAAAGCAAGGTCTCAACTTGTTAGGTATTCAGGCTCCAGAGAAGATGTAGAGTTTGTGCTTTAGCCTTGGTAGGCATGCTTCTCCTCTTGCCCTAAAAGATCCTATCTGATATACTAATTTATACTTCTATGCAGTACAAACGCACCATTTTACCAAACGGCCTCACACTAATCACGGTTGAAATGCCTTCTTTTGAGTCAGCAACAGTCCTTTTGATGGTTGGGGCAGGAAGTCGGTATGAAAATCGTTCTAACAATGGCATCTCTCACTTTTTAGAGCACATGGCCTTCAAAGGAACCACCAAAAGACCCTCTGCAATGGATATTTCTAGCCTTATTGACGGCATCGGGGGAGAATTCAATGCATTCACGTCAAAAGAATACACTGGGTATTACGTCAAAGCACAATCAAATCATGTTGAACTTTGCCTCGATTTGCTTTCTGACATGCTCAACAATTCACTCTTTGATCCAAAAGAGATTGACAAGGAAAAAGGTGTGATTATTGAGGAAATGAATATGTATGAGGACTCCCCAATGCGGAATTTAGGAGATGTCTATGAGCGGCTCATGTATGGAGATTCCCCAATGGGATGGGATACAGTAGGCACAAAAGAGGTTATCCATAGTGTGACACGAGAATTTTTCATTGAGTATATGAAAAGTTTGTACAGTGCAGATAATATGACTCTGGTTGTCGCAGGTGGTGTTGACAGTGCAAAAGTTATAGAAATAGTACAGAAATATTTTGGCGACATGCCGAGGTTTGAGACAATTCAGGCTCCAAAAGTGGCAGATGGTCAGGAAAAACCAGCAACTCATGTCAAGAAAAAAGAAACAGAACAGGCTCACGTGGCACTTGGTTTTCGAACAGTAGGTCTTGGCCACCCAGATGAATATCCACTGGAAGTGTTGGCTGGTATTTTGGGCGGAGGAATGAGCAGCCGGCTTTTTCATGAAGTACGGGAAAAAAGAGGGCTGGCATATTACGTTAGGACTTCATCCGATAATTATACTGACGTTGGAACATTGGTAACAACAGCAGGAGTTGATCCAAAGCGGGCAGAGGCTGCAATCACGGTCATTTTGGAAGAATTAGAAAAAGTGAAACAGCCTGGTGCAGTAAGTGCAGAGGAGCTGAAGAAAGCAAAAGAGTACCTTAATGGACATTTTGTGCTTGATTTGGAAGATTCACGGTCTGTTGCTATTTACTATGCTCATCAGGAAGTGCTTGAGGAAGAGATTATCAATCCTGAAGAAAATATTAAGAAAATCAATGCAGTAACCCTGGATGATATTTCCCGAGTAGCCAAGAAATATATTGTGCCTGAAACACTCAATTTGGCAGTCATTGGAAATTTTGCAAGTTCTGAAAATTTTGAAAAACTCCTAAAACTGAAATAGATACCTATGGCAGAAAGAAAAATTCAATTATTTCGTACCCAAGCAGAGCTCCTCGCTTATCTAAATGAGCAGCAAGAAGCCGGGGCAGATAATCAGCCTTATTTTCGGAGAGTACGGGAAGGACTTGAGGCATATGGTGAGATTGCTGCAGGGATGAAACCCGAATCGCAAGCCAAATTGGTGCAATTGCTGGGTATCCTTGCTCAGGTTGCAGCAAATGGACTTTTGGAAGGGCTTGAAAAGCATCCCAACTTTGGTATCACTGGAGTTAATCGGGATAAACATCCAGAAATTGGCCCTAACATCTGGCTTAATTACTGGTTAACAAAAGGTAAGACACAAAATGAATCTGGAGAAGATCTAAAACAGACATTACCGGATGGTACAGGACTAGGCAAACTAGGGGATTCTTCCATTCAGAAACAGGCAGTTGGATTTATATCTGTGGGAGACAACTTTCTCGAGCGGAAAGCCCGTGAGCTAGGGATGCCTACCGGAGAGTATCGTTGGGTGCTGAACAAAGCCAGGGGGGTAAAAAAAACAGAAAAACGTTACTCACGGTAAGCTTTTCAATTTGTTCTGGACACATGAACAAAAATCCATTACAATATCTTCTATGGAAAGAACAGTTGTACTTGTAAAACCAGATGGTGTTCAAAGAGGATTAATCGGAGAAATTCTTCATCGCTTTGAGAGAAAAGGCCTACACTTAGTAGGGCTCAAGATGGTTGCATTGACTGATGCAGTTTTGGACGATTGGTATGTGCATCACAAGGATAAACCTTTCTTTCCCGGCCTCAAATCATACATGATAAGTTATCCTGTTGTGGCTATGGTTTGGGAAGGTATGGATGCTGCTGTTACGATTCGCACTATGATTGGCGTTACAAAAGCCCGGGATGCTCAGCCAGGGACCATCCGGGGAGATTTTGGGATGAGTCAGCAATTTAATTTAATTCATGCTTCCGAAAGTGCTGAAGCAGGACAAAAAGAATTGAGCCTGTTATTTAAGGAAGAAGAGCTTTTCTCCTGGAAGAAATTAGATATTACACAAATCTACGCAGACTCAGAGCTTCAGTAAATTCTCACTTTTCAAAGTCCCATGTTACACTGTTCCTTTTTGGGAGTTGTATAGCCACCACGAGGCGTCAAAGAGGAGAAAATCAATAAGTTCAGAGAGCAAGCAATACTGGCAAAATGCATGCAAAACAAATGCCTGAATATAAATTAGAATAATCCCGACAAAAAATCCGAGAGAGCACAGAAGAAAAAGAAGAGGGATAAGAAATTGGAAAAGGTTCCTTTTTGTCATCCCGGGCTTGACCCGGGATCCCTCATCCTGGATTCCCGATTTTGTCCCAAGGGCACTAGCTTCTTGGAAGCTGCGTGTGGGAATGACCGTAATAAGCACCACTGAGAGAATCATAACTGCTATATAAAAAGCAATT
>Ga0134128_10003787_pt1 | contig 18518 bp, 15 predicted proteins | sample KB31754_FD_96462 | JGI IMG/M metagenome (GOLD analysis project Ga0134128, IMG submission 96462) | Terrestrial soil microbial communities with excess Nitrogen fertilizer from Kellogg Biological Station, Michigan, USA - KB3-175-4 | ecosystem: Environmental > Terrestrial > Soil > Unclassified ... | reverse complement strand
GGCCACGGCCACGGCCACGGCCATGGCCCTTGCCCTTGTCGTGGCCCTGGCCCATGTCCTCGTTGGGCGGGCGGCCCAGGGGCGGGCGGACCGGCGAGATGGGCTTGCCGGGCAGGCGGCGCGGGCCCGACCACAGGGCGGGCACGGCATCGACGGCCTCGGCGATCAGGTAGGCGGCCTGCTCGTAGTTGAGCCGCCAGCCGACGAAGTCGGGCCAGGCGTCCTCGGGATCCCGCTCGATCGGGAAGTCCACGTTGCGCATCCGGACGATGGCGTCGAGGAACTCCTCGTAGCTCAGGCTGATGCTGCCGGAGGGGTCGGGCTCGTCGGGCACGTCGAAACCCATGGCCTTGGCGATCTCGCGAAAGCACAGGAAGCCGCTGCGCAGGCACATCCGGGCCGGGACGGTCGGGGCCTGCTGCGGGGACAGGGCCAGAATCATCGCGGCGGAGTCCAGGGTGGCCAGCAGCGCGGTCACCCAGGAGGACAGGGGACGGGGCGAGCGGAACCGCACCAGCGGCAGGTAGGTGGTGTGGCTCTCGGTGACGTCGGCGGCCCACCGCTCCCAGTCGGCGTAGAGCTGGGGCAGGGTGTCGATGATGGAGACGCCCGAGCCGAGGGCGTAGTGGGTGCGGGCCAGCAGCTCGGGGCCCCACGAGGGGATGCCGGCCCTGGCGTTGAGCAGCGCCACCTCGGTCTCCCGGCGGTTGAACGCCGAGTACAGGGTGGGCAGGTAGGCGATCTGCAGCGTCACGGTGATGATGCCGGTCAGCGACGCGATGTCGATGATGGCCCGCTCCACGCCGCCGGAGGCCCGCTCGGAACCGATCTCCCACAGCGCGGGCCCGGCGGTGCTGAAGGCGTTGGTGATGCCGCCGTGGACCAGCGGCCACAGGATGAGCGAGTACCCGAGGAAGAACATCAGCAGCCAGACGATGATCTGGGTGAGCAGCACCCCGGCCACCTGGCTGGCCAGGACCCGGTCCCGGAGACGATGGTCATGGATCCGGGCCGATACGACCCGGAATGCGCAGTCCACGATCCAGTCCACCTTGTTGGTGAGCCAGGACGACACGGCGCGGGGCACGATCAGCGTGCCGATCACGCTGCGGGCAGAGATGACCACGATCACGACGCCGACGACCGCCGCGATGTAGCGGGCGAACAGCGGTACGGCCATGTCTCTCCTCACGCCGGGGAACGGCCTCGGCAAGAAGCGATCATGCCTCAGCGGATGCCGGCGGTGCTAGCCGGACACTGGTCGACGGCCAATCAGAGTGGTCGGGATCGGAGCTTCGATTGCATCTGACGCACTTGCGTAAGCCATCCGAAACGTGCAATTCTCAAGATGCAGAACACATGCGACCCGTTGGCTGCCGGTCAGGAGTGATCAGTAATGGCCCGCGGCACTGGCCGGCTGGAGGCAAGCCGGTGAACTCGGTGGAGTATCAGCTGGTGCTGGGCCGCAAGATCGCCCAGGAGCGGCGTCGGCACGGCCTGTCCCAGCCGGAGCTGGCCGCGATGCTGGACCGGCCGGTCGCCTGGGTATCCCAGCTTGAGCGGGGCATTCAGCCCATCGACAGCCCCCGGCTGCTCAAGACCGTCGCCGTCGCGCTCGACCTGCCGCTCACCGAGCTAACCCCGGCCGGGGCGCCCGCCTTAGGGTCTAGCGCGGCCGCCGTGGCCGGCGAGCTGCGGGTCGCGCTGGCCGGCGTCCACTCTCTGCGCGCCATGCTGGGGGAGCGGCCCGCGGCGCCCGCGGCCTGGCTCCGGGCCCGGACCGACCGGGCCTGCACGCTGGCCGCGGCCGGGCGCTTCGCGGAGCTGGCCGACGTGCTGGCCAGCCTGCTGCCCGCCCTCGAGACGGCGGTCCGGACCAGCACGGGGACGGACTCGGCCGACCTCTACGAGCTCATGGCGGTGGCCTATCAGGCGTGCGCGGCGGCGCTGGCCCGGCTGGGCGAGACCGAGGCCGCCTGGGTGGCCGCCGACCGGTCCATGGCCGCCGCCGAGCGGGCCGGCAACCTGGTCCTGGTGGCCGCGGGCGCGCACCGGCTGGCGTCGGTCTTCCTGGGCGCGCAGCGCTACGAGCTGGCCGAGGAGACGGCCACGACCACGATCGACGCGCTGGACGGCCTGGCCGCGCTGGGCGATCCCGACGCGGTCGCGCTCTGCGGCGGGCTGACCCTGCTGCGCGCGGCGGTGGCCGCTCACGCGGGCCGCCTGAGTTCGGCCTACGGCCAGCTGGCCAGGGCCAGGCACCTGGCTGCGCGGCTGGGCGGCCAGCGGGCGGGCGGCTTTCCCGAGTTCGGCCCCGAGTGCGTGGCGCTGTACGAGATCGCGGTCAGCGTGGACCTCGGCGACGCCGGGCACGCGCTGCGGGTGGCGGCGGCGACTGACCTGACCGGCCTGTCGCCTGGCCGGCGGGCCCGCACGCTCATCGACGTGGCCAGGGCCCACGCGCTGCGCGGGCAGGTCGACGAGGCGGTGGCCGCGCTGGCCGCGGCGCAGGCGCTGGGCACCTGCCACGTGGCCGGCAGCAGCCGGGCCCGCGAGGTGATCGCCAGCCTGCTGGCGTACCGCCAGCCCCCGCCTAGGGCGCTGGCCGATCTCCAGGCTCGGCTGACGGATTCCGCCGCAGGCTGATCAGCAGCTCCTGCACGTCGGCCAGCGGGCCCAGGTGGCGGAGCTTGTCGCGGCTGATGACCGAGCGGACGGTGTGCACCTGGCCGTCGGCGATGTCCAGCACCATCACGCTGATCAGCGCGCCGTCGGGGGCCAGGAACATCAGGCCCGGCTGGCCGTTGACCTCGGCCGGGCGCAGCACGGCCCCGGCCGCGCGGGCCTGCCGGCCGAGCGCGGCCAGCAGCCGGCCCACGTGCTCGCGGCCGAAGATCGGGCGCGGCCACGACGGCCGCTCGCCGCCGCTGTCGCCGTAGACCGCCGCGTCGGCGGCCAGCATGGAGACCAGGCCGTCCATGTCCCCGTCCCCGACGGCGGCCAGGAACTTCTCGGCCAGCTCGTCGCGCTTGTCCCTGGACGGCTCATAGCGGGGCCGGTGCTCGCCGACGTGCTGCCGGGCCCGGCGGGCCAGCTGGCGGCAGTTGTCCTCGCTCTTGCCGACGATCCTCGCGGTCTCGTCATAGCCGTAGCCGAACACGTCGTGCAGCAGGAAGACAGCGCGTTCCACCGGCGACAGGCGCTCCAGCAGCAGCAGGAAGGCCATCGACAGCGAGTCGGCCTGCTCGGCCAGCTCGGCCGGGTCGGCCAGGAGCCCGACCGGGCCGCCTGCGCCCGGGCCGCCCACGGCCGGGCCGGTGAGCAGCGGCTCGGGCAGCCACTCACCTACATACGCCTCGCGCCGGACCCGGGCCGAGCGGCTGTAGTCGATGCACAGCCGGGTGGTCACGGCCGACAAGTAGGCCTTAGGCGAGTCCGGCGCGCCCGACCCGGCCTGCCCGAACGACCCGCTGGCCACGGCCCGGTGGTAGCGCAGGAACGCCTCCTGCACGATGTCCTCGGCCTCGGTGACCCGGCCCAGCATGCGGTAGGCGATCGCGAACATGAGCGGCCGCAGGCTCTCGAAGGCCTGCCGGCCGGCCTCCGCTGGCCCGTTCACGGGCTCCGTCATGAAGTAATCCAGCCCTTCGGAAAGCCGTCACGCCAGGTCGGCCAGATCGGCTTCCAGTCCAGCTCGCGGCGGGCCTTGGCATTCGACGCGCCGCGGATCTGGGTCATCATCGACACTCCTACCTCACCGGCCAGCAGCCGGCCCACCCAGGCTGGCACCCGCATCGGGGGCCGGGCGCCCGCGGCCGCCGCCAGCGCGGGCAGCCACTGCGCCACCTCGGCCGGCTCGTCGTCGGTCACGTTGTAGATGCCCGGCGCGCCGCCGGCCACCGCGGCTACTGTCGCCGACGCCGCGTCGGCTATGTGCAGCCACGACCAGACGCCGGCGCCGGAGCCGATCACCGGGAACCGCCGCTTGCGGGCCAGAGTGATCAGTTCCTCGGAGGCGCCCGGCCCGTACAGGTTGCCGTAGCGCAGCACCACACCCTCCAGCGGAGCGCTGGTCACCACCTGCTCCAGGTGGCTGATGGCCCGGAAGGACTCCCGCTGCGCGGCGGGCTGGTCCGGGACCAGGGGGTCGGCCTCTGTCGTCACCGGGCCGCCGGCCCGGCCGCTGGGCCAGCCGGCGTAGCTCTGCGCGACGACCCGGCGCACGCTGGCCGCCGAGGCCGCCGCCAGCAGATGGTCGATCCCCTCGGTGCGCAGCCGGTTGGTGACCGCGAAGCTGCGGTCGAAGTGCCGCAGGTCGAGATCCGCGGGGATGGCCGTCATCTCGTGCACGATCACCTCCGGCTCGGCCCTGGCCACCGCCTCGCCGACGGCCATGGCGTCCAGTCCGTCCAGTACCACCGGCTCGGCACCCGCGTCCCGCAGCCCGGCCAGCTTGCCCTGGCTGCGGGTGGTGGCCGTCACCTGGTGCCCGGCCGCCACCAGCTGCGGCACGAGGTGCCGGCCTACCGCTCCGGTCGCGCCGGCTACGAATACCCGCATCGTCCGACTCCTTCCCTCCGTCTCCAGCGGATCCAGGACAGCGGATCCAGTACAGCGGATCCAGGACCCGGATCCAGAACCCGGATCCAGAACTCTGAGACGAAGGACCCGGCCCGCCTGTGACACCTCCCATGGCACTCAGCCGGCTGGCACTCAGTCGGCGAACTCGGCCCGGACGCCGAGCAGGCGCACGGGATCGCGGCGGTCGAAGCGCTCCAGCGCGGCCAGCGCCCCGGCCTCGATGGTGGCCGGGTCCATGGTCGCCTCGGCCAGCGAGACCCCGCGGGTGTAGGTGAAGAACGGCGCATAGCGCACCTTGACCACGATCCGGGCCGCGGGCCGGTCCTCCGCGGCCACATCCTGCGAGACCTCCCCGGCCAGCCGGACGATCTCGGCCCGCACTCGATCCCAGTCCCTGATGTTCTCCTGGAAGGTGGTCTCGCGGCCGTGCCCGCGAGCCTGGTAGGGCTCGTCGGTGATATCGGCCGGGGCGATCCCGCGGCCGGTCTGCACCAGCCATGGCCCGGTGGCCGGGCCGAAGGCGGCCGCCAGGCGGGCCGGATCGGCCGCGGCCAGCTCGGCCACGGTCTGGATGCCCAGGTCTTCGAGCTTCTGGGCGGTTTTGCGGCCGATGCCCCACAGCGCGTCGGTGGGTCGCGGGCCCAGGACCTCGTACCAGTTGTCGCCGGTCAGCCGGAAGATCCCGGCGGGCTTGCCGAAGCCGGTGGCGATCTTGGCCTGGAGCCGGTTGCGGCCGATGCCGACCGAGGAGTCGAGCTCGGCGGCGGCCCGGATGGTGGCCTGGATGGTCCGGGCTACGGCCTCGGGGTCGTCGGAGTCCACGGCCAGGAAGGCCTCGTCCCAGCCCATGACCTCTACGACGTAGCCCAGCCCGCGCAGCGCGTCCATCACGACCTCGGAAACGGCCTCGTAGGCGGCCCGGTCCACGGGCAGGAACACCCCGTCGGGGATCCGCCGGGCCGCGGTGCGCAGCGGCAGGCCTGAGTGCACGCCGTGCACCCGGGCCTCGTAAGAGGCGGTAGACACCACGCCGCGCTTGGTCGGGTCGCCGTCGCCGCCGACGATGACCGGGCGGCCACGCAACTCGGGTCGGCGCAGCACCTCGACCGCCGCGATGAACTGGTCGAGGTCCACGTGCAGGACCCAGCTGGTCACGGTTGCAGTCTCGCAGGCGTAAGCTCGCCCGGCGTGGCAGGACATGGAACCCAGTCGACACCGGCCACCGCGCTGCTGACCAGGCTGGGGATCCGGTACTCGGTGCACCCCTACGACGCCGACGGGCACGACGGCGGGTATGGCCAGGCCGCCAGTGACGCCCTCGGCGTGCCGCCCGAGCGGCTGTTCAAGACCCTGGTGGCCGAGGTGGACGACAAGCTGACCGTGGCCGTGGTCCCGGTGGCGGGCAGCCTGGACCTCAAGGCGCTGGCCGCCGCGGCCGGCGGCAAGAAGGCCAAAATGGCCGACCCGGCCGCGGCCGAGCGGGCCACCGGCTACGTCACCGGCGGCATCTCGCCGCTGGGCCAGCGCCGGCGGCTGCCGGTGGTGGTGGACGCCAGCGCGGCCGCGTTCGCCACGGTGTTCTGCAGTGCCGGACGGCGCGGGCTCCAGATCGAGCTGGCCCCGGCCGACCTGATCCGTGCCGCCGGCGCCGCCGTGGCCCCGATCGCGCGGCCCTGACCTGCCCTTACCGGCACTGCCACGGGCCCGGCACCCGCCGTTCCGTAACACACCGGCCCAAATCTCTCCGCGCTCAGGCATGGTCGTCTATGTCGCAAACCTGTAGCATGCCGGACATCATCCTGTGCATTGCCGCAGGTCAGGATGTGGACCGCTTTCTACAGCCGGGGGGAATTCCCGTTGACTGACACGACCCTCGACATGACGACTGCCGCCGCGCAGATCGAGAGCCAGAAACTCCGGCGCCACTTCGGCCGGTTCGACATTCTGTTCTTCCTCATCTGCACGATCGTCGGCGTGGACACCATCGCCAACGTCGCCCAGGGCGGCGGGCAGGCGTTCACCTGGATGATGGTCTTCGCGGTGGTGTTCTTCGTCCCGCAGGCCCTGCTCTTCTCCGAGCTGGGCTCGGCGTTCCCCCAGGAGGGCGGGCCCTACTACTGGACCCGGCTGGCGTTCGGCCACCTGGCCGGGGCGGTCAACAACTTCCTGTACTGGATCACCAACCCGGTCTGGATCGGCGGCTCGCTGACCATCAGCTGCATCGCCGCGGTGCAGCTGTTCTTCAACGGCAACAACACCCTGCCTACGGTGGTCTGGTACATCATCGCGCTCACGTTCGTCTGGCTGTCGATCGTCGCCGCGATCATGTCGTTCAGCGTGGCCAAGTGGCTGCCGACGGCGGGTGCCTTCGCCCGGTTCCTGCTGCTCGGGCTGTTCACGCTGTCGGTGATCATCTTCGCGGTCAAGCACGGCGTGCACGGGCTCGGAGCCAGCGGCTACAAGCCGAGCACGAGCGGCTTCGTGCTGCTGGTCGGCGTGCTGCTGTTCAACTACGTCGGCTTCGAGCTGCCCAGCAGCGCCGGCGAGGAGATGAAGAACCCGCAGCGCGACGTGCCGTTCGCCATTATCCGCTCGACCGTGGGCAGCGTGCTGCTCTACGCACTGCCGGTGATCGGCATCCTGATCGTGCTGCCGTCCAGCGCGATCACCAACTTCAGCGGGTTCGTCAGCGCCATCCAGGACGTGTTCACCGTCTACGGCGGCCACGTCGCCGCCTCGGGTGCGGCCACGCTCAGCGGGGCCGGGCTGGTCCTGGGCGACGCCTGCGGGCTGCTGTTCATCCTGTGCCTGCTGACCTCCGGCGTGACCTGGATCATGGGGTCGGACCGGGCGCTGGCCGTGTCCTGCTACGACGGTTCTGGCCCGCGGTTCCTGGGCGTCATCAACGCTCGCTACGGAACGCCGGTCCGGGTCAACGTGTTCAGCGGCATCATGGCCACCATCGTGGTCATCCTGGCCCAGCAGATCACCAGCGGTAACGCGGCCAAGTACTTCGATGCCGTGCTCGGCGTGACGATCTCCACCACGCTGATCAGCTATCTGCTTATCTACCCGGCCCTGTGGAAGCTGCGCCGCAGCCACCCGAACGTGAGCCGGCCGTACAAGATGCCCCTCCACCGGGTGCTCACCGTGGTGCTGATGGTGCTGGTGGCCGTGGCCACGGTCCAGCTCATCGCGCCCGGCCTGGGCGACCACTGGTTCGGCAGCGACTTCATGCCGTCGGGCTGGACCGGTGCCGAGCGGTTCACCTACCTGTGGACCGAGGTCACCCCCGTACTGATCTTCATCGCCGTCGGGACGCTGTTCTGGTGGCTGGGTCGGCGCACCAGGGCCGAGGAAGTGGCGGCTCGCCCGGTGACGGTGGCCGACCTCGATGAGCGAGAGTGAGGACTGGCCCGACATCACCGCGGCCTATGACGAGGTAGCCGCCGACTACGCCGGGCTGTTCGCGGGCGAGCTGGCGGGCAAGCCGTTCGACCGCGAGCTGCTGGACGGGTTCGCGGGCGCCGTGGCCGGGCGCGGGCCGGTCTGGGACCTCGGCTGCGGGGCCGCGGGTCACATCACCAGGTACCTGGCCGACCGCGGCGTCGAGGTGGTCGGCGCGGACATCTCCCCCGGCGTGGTCGCGGTGGCCAGGGAGCGCGAGCCCGGCCTGGAGTTCCGGGTCGCCGACCTGCGGACGCTGCCGGTCCCTGACGGCTGGCTGGCCGGGATCGTCGCGTTCTACTCGGTCATCCACCTGCCCCGCGAGCAGCTCCCGGCCGCGCTGGCCGAGTTCCGCCGGGTGCTGGCCCCTGGCGGCTCGCTGCTGCTGGCCATGCACGGCGGCTCGGGCGTGACCGGCTCCGACCAGGCGTTCGGCCACCCGGTCGAGGTGCGGGTGACGCTGGTCTCGCTGACCGAGCTCACCGGGCTCGTGACGGAGGCCGGCCTGGCGGTGGACTGGGAGCAGGAGCGGGCCCCGTACCCGGCCGAGCACCCAACCCAGCGGTTGTACATCTGGGCCCGGAACGCCGCCTAGCGGTGTTTCCCGCTCGGCTCGGTCCGGGCCCAGATGACCTGTCAGCTACCCGCGATCAGCAGGTGGCCCGGACCTTGAGGCTGGCCCTGGCGTAGCCGCCCCTGGCCGCCGTGGCGGTGGCCGAGCCGGGCGACACGCTGGCCACCCGGAACGTCACCTGGCCCGAGCCGGGCGTGGTGAACGAGCGGCCGCAGAACTTGACCGTCGCCCCGCTCACCGGGGTGCCCGCGTCGGCCACGGTGAAGGTGACCTTGGCCCCGCCCTGGCTGGACCGGGTCGCGGACAGGGTCAGCGGGGCCGACGGCGGGCCGCTGGCCGACAGCGGCCGGGCGAAGATGCCCTCGCTTCCCGGGATCAGCGAGGAGTAGGCCAGCCAGGTCTGGCCCGAGGCGCCGTCGACGGCCAGGCCCGCGTTATAGAAGCAGCAGTGGTCGCTCGGCGCGACCTGCACCTCGGGGTGGCCGACGTGGTCGACGACCATCGAGTCGGTGCCCGAGTAGGCGAACCAGGGCTTGCCGTCGCTGCCGGTGGTCGCGGTGTCCGAGCTGCTGGTGTCCGGCACGGCCGGGAGCGGCGCGAAGGCCGAGCCGGAGACCGACCACGAGCCGCCCGACCGCGGCCTGGTGGCCGTGAAGGTGCCCTGCGGGCTGTTCGGCGTGTTCGACTTGATGCCGTTCCAGAAGGCGTCGACCCCGGACGGGGTGGTGGTGCCGTCAGGGTCGGTGGCCAGGAAGTCGGTGGCGATGGTCACCGGGCTGCCGACCCGGCCGCTGGCCGCGATCGGCGTGTCCTTGATGTGCCAGGGTCCCGAGCCGGTCGTCCACAGGACGTGCAGGACGCCGTCGGCGCCGCGGGTCAGCCCGATCTCGGGGATCAGCGGGTTGTTGGGCAGCGGCGCGGTCACCTGGGCCCAGTGGCCCGGCGCGACGATGGCCGCCGGGGAGTTCGCGTGCTGGGCCCTGGCCGCGTGGGCGGCGCCGGTGGCGGCCAGGGCGCTGGCCGGGGCGGACGCCGTGGCCGCGGCCACGGCGACGGTCAGCAGGCCATACAGGCCGCTGGCCGCAATCTTGGGTCGAGACTTTCTCTGGGCTCGGGACATGGCTCCCCCTGGGCGAGCGCGAGTGAGACTCATCGCCCCTTCGCAGCGGGAGCCACGCCAACAACACGTGCTGTTTAGATGACTACCGGGTAAAATCCGGGTAAACACCAGTCATCGTCACATGTGCCGCGGCGTCACCGTGGCCCCGCGGGCCATGGCCTGCGCCGCCGCCTCCTGCTCGTCGTTGATCACGTGCATGACGGCGTTGATCAGCGCCAGGTGGGTGAACGCCTGCGGGAAGTTGCCCAGGTGGCGGCCCGAACGCGGGTCGATCTCCTCCGCGTACAGCATCAGCGGGCTGGCGTAGGACAGCACCTTCTCGCACAGGTCACGGGCTCGCCGGTGCTCGCCGATCTCGGCCAGCGCGGACACCAGCCAGAACGAGCAGATGGTGAACGTGCCCTCCTCGCCGTCCAGCCCGTCGTCGGTCTGCGACACCTGGTACCGCTGCACCAGCCCGTCCCTGGTCAGCTCGTCGGCGATGGCCAGGACCGTGGCCCGGATCCGCGGGTCGTCGGCGGGCAGGAACCGCAGCAGCGGCATGAGCAGCAGCGACGCGTCCAGGGCAGTGGTGTCGTAGTGCTGGCAGAACACCCCGCGGGTATCCAGGGCGTTGGCGCAGATGTCGGCGTGGATCTCGTCGGCCGCCTTCTGCCACCGGCCGGCGGCGTCGGTGTCCTCGCGGATCCGGGCCAGCCGGGCCCCGCGGTCGGCGGCCACCCAGCACATCAGCTTGGACGAGGTGAAGTGCTGGGGCTCGCCGCGCACCTCCCAGATGCCCCGGTCGGGCTCGCCCCAGTGCTCCAGCGCGTGCTCGACCTGGCGCCGGGCTAGCTGCCAGACCCGCTCGTCGAGCCGGTCCCTGGACTTGGTGTGCAGGTACAGCGAGTCCAGCACGACGCCCCACACGTCGTTCTGCTGCTGGGAGTAGGCCCCGTTGCCGATCCGCACCGGCCGGGCGCCCTGGTAGCCGTGCAGGTGGTCGAGCGTCTGCTCGCTCAGCCCGCACCGGCCGTCGATCCCGTAAACGATCTGCAGGTCCCCGCCGTCGCGCTCGACCACCTCGGTCAGGAACGCGAAGTAGTCGCTGGCCTCCCACTCGAAGCCCAGCGTGTACAGGCCCCACAGGGCGAATGTGGCGTCCCGGATCCAGCTGTACCGGTAGTCCCAGTTGCGCTGGCCGTGCGGGGTCTCCGGCAGCGAGGTGGTGGCCGCGGCGGCGATCGCCCCGGTCGGGGCGAACGTCAGGCCCTTGAGCGTCAGCGCGCTGCGGGTCAGGTAGGGGCGCCAGCGGTGGTCGGGGAACGAGCCGCGGGCCAGCCAGTGCTGCCAGTGGTGGGCGGTCCACAGTTGCCGGGCGGCCGCGTCCTCGTAGTCATTCGGCGGCTTGCGGCTGCCCCAGGACAGCGCGCAGAACCGGGTCTCGCCCTCCTTGAGCCGGGTCCTGGCCCGCGCGCTCGGCCCCTCAAGCCCGATCCGGATGTCCGAGGTCAGGGTCAGCGTGAGGTCCGCGCCGGGCGTGGCAATCACGGCCTGGTGGTAGCCCTGGCCGGTGTGCTCCCAGCGGCCGCGCTGGCGGCCGTAGTCGAAGGCGGGCTCGCAGTCCATGCTGAGCTGCACAGACCCGTTCATGCAGCGCACGGTGCGCAGCAGGATGTGCTCGGCGTCATAGTCGGTGGGCGGCCGCCGGTGCGTGCTGCGGTCCCGGTGGTCGTGCCGCCACGGCCCCATCACCAGGCAGTCGCGCACCACCAGCCAGCCCTCGCCGCAGTCCCAGCTGGTCTCCAGCACCATCGTGCCCGGCAGGTAGCGCCGGTCGGCCGGGACCGCCATGTCCTCCGGGCCGAACCTGAACCAGCCCGCGTCCCGGTCCAGCAGCGCCCCGAAGACGCTCGGGCAGTCCATCCGGGGCAGGGACATCCACTCCACCGCGCCGCTCGGGGCGACCAGCGCCGTGACCTCGTTGTCGGACAGGAACGCGTAGTCGGCGATCGGCGGGTAGGGGGAGAAGTCGTCGTCCTCCTCGCCGAACTCCCGCCGCCCGGGTCCGTCGTACCCGAGCCCCAGCCCGAGCCCGGGAACGGAAATCTGCCCGGCCCCCATGAGAGTGCCCTCCAAGCGCAGGCCGTCGCCGTGTGCGCCGGCGTCTACGGCCACGCTAGTACCTTCGCCCCCGGCGAGCCCGCCTCCGGCCGCCGCCCCGGTACCGCCGCCAGCCCCGGTGTCGCCCGCTTCACCCGCGGCCGTGTCATGCCTTGTCATCCGCTGTTCTCGCCTCCTTTACGCGCACGCTACCCGCGTCGCGGTCGTTCTCGTGATATTCCGCCCCGAGAGGGCTCACATAGGACATCCAGCGGTGCTGGCGCGGGGGCGACCCCCCGCACCCCCCGCACCCTCCGCGGTGCTGGCTCCCGCGCGAATCCCATCCGTCGTCAGTTCCCCCTGGACAGGCCGGGAATGACAAATCTGGCGGGTGGGTTTCCGCAGGCAGGGACAGATAGGGACACTAGGTGCACCGTTTGCGGAAGGAAACACCATGGCAGACAGCGCAGGCACCCGCGTCAGTGACTCGCCGGCCGGACCAGAACTGCGTCCCCTCCAGATCGAGGCCAACGGGATCAACGTGATCACCGACGCGGAGCGCAAGGGCAGCCCGCGTGACCTGTTCTGGCCGTGGTTCGCGGCCAACGTCTCGGTGCTCGGCCTGAGCTACGGCTCCTTCGTGCTTGGCTTCGGCATCTCCTTCGGCCAGGCGCTGGTCGCCGGGCTGGTCGGCATCGTGGTGTCGTTCCTGCTGTGCGGGTTCATCGCGGTGGCCGGCAAGCGGGGCTCGGCCCCGACCATGGTGCTCAGCCGGGCCGCCTTCGGGGTCCGCGGCAACAAGCTGCCCTCGGTCATCTCCTGGCTGCTCACCGTCGGCTGGGAGACCGTGCTGATCATCCTGGCCACGCTGGCCACGGCCACCGTCTTCGAGCGGCTGGGCTGGGGCGGCGGCACGGCCACCAAGGTGATCGCCCTGATCGTGGTGACCGCGCTGACCATCTTCGGCGGGGTCATGGGCTTCGACCTGATCATGCGGATGCAGTCCGTCATCACGATCGTCACCGGCGCCCTGACCATCGCGTTCATCGCCCTGGTCGCCGACAAGATCCACTGGCACGCGGTGGCGGCCATCCACTCCGGCTCGCCCGAGAAGCTCATCGGGGCCCTGGTGTTCATGATGACCGGATTCGGCCTGGGCTGGGTGAACGCCGCCGCCGACTACTCCCGCTACCTGCCCCGGCGCTCCTCGGGCCGGGGCGTGGTCTGGTGGACCACCATCGGCTCGTCGTTGGCGCCGATCGTGCTGCTGGTCTTCGGGCTGCTGCTGGCCGGCTCCTCGGCCAGCCTCAACAGCGCCATCGTTGGCGACCCCATCGGCGCGCTGACCACCCTGCTGCCGACCTGGTTCCTGGCGCCGTTCGTCATCGTGGCCGTCCTCGGCCTGGTCGGCGGCTCGGTGCTGGACATCTACTCCTCCGGCCTGGCCCTGCTCACCCTCGGGCTGCGGATCCCGCGCTACGCGGCCGCCGCCGTCGATGGCGTGGTCATGATCCTGGGCACCATCTACGTCGTGTTCATCGCCAAGAACTTCCTGAACCAGTTCGAGGGCTTCCTGATCACCCTGGGCGTGCCCATCGCCGCCTGGTGCGGCGTCATGCTGGCCGACGTCGCGCTGCGCCGGGGTGACTACTCCGAGTCCGACCTGTACAACCCGGCCGGCCGCTACGGCGACGTGCGGATCCTGCCCCTGACCCTGGTCGTGGTCGGCACCGCGGCCGGCTGGGGCCTGGTGACCAATTCCTACGCCAACTGGCTGACCTGGCAGGGCTACCTGCTCGGCCCGCTCGGCCTGGGCGGCAAGACCGGCGCGTGGGCGTTCGCCAACCTGGGGGTGCTGGTGGCCCTGGTGATCGGCTTTCTCGGCATGCTGGCCATCGGCCGCCCGGCCATCCGGGCTCAGGAGTCCGCGCCGGTCGACTCGCGGGCCGCGGTCCAGGCGTGAGCGAGGGCTTTATCACTAACGCAGGGGCCCACCTGGCGGTCATCGACATGCAACGGGTCTTCGCTGAGCCACAAAGCCCGTGGCTGGCACCGAGGTTCGCCGAAGTGGTGGACCCGGTCCGGCGGCTGGTGGCGGCGTTCGGAGAGCGGGTGACGTTCACCAGGTTCATCGCACCGCAGAACCCGGCCGGGGCCTGGCGGCGGTACTACGAGCAGTGGCCGTTCGCGCTCCAGCCACCCGACGCCCGGATCTACGAGATGGTCGACGACTTCGCCCCGGCCCGGACGCTGGACGCCACCACGTTCGGCAAGTGGGGTCCCGAGCTGGCCCGCGACATCGGCGATAGCGAGCTCGTCCTGGCCGGGGTGTCGACCGACTGCTGCGTGGTGTCCACCGCGCTGGCCGCGGCCGACGCGGGCGTCGGGGTCCACGTCGTGGCCGACGCCTGTGCCGGGGCCACCGATGAGACCCACCGCCAGGCCCTGGACATTATGTGGCTGTACAGCCCGCTGATCGAGGTGGTCACGCTGGCCGACATCCTGGACCGGTGACCGCTGAGGGGGCAGAGGCGCTGGGGGCAGAGGCGCTGGGGGCGCGGGCCAGGGGTGCGCTATACGGGCTGGCCATCGGCGATGCCCTGGGCATGCCGACCCAGTCGCTGCCCCGCGAGGCCATCGTGGCCCGGTTCGGCCCGCTGGTCAGCGGCTTCGAGCCCGGCCCGGCCGGCCACCCGCTGGCCGCCGGGCGGTCCGCGGGCACGGTCACTGACGACACTGAGCAGGCGGTGCTGCTCGGGCGGCTACTGGTGGAGGGGCTGGGCGAGGTCGACGCGGGCGAGCTGGCCCGGCGGCTGGTGGCCTGGGAGGACGAGATGCGGGCCCGTGGCTCGCTGGACCTGCTCGGGCCGTCCACCCGGCGGGCCGTGGCCGCGCTGCTGGCGGGCGAGCCACTGGCCGAAGCCGGCCGTCTGGGCACCACCAACGGCGCCGCCATGCGGATCACGCCGGTCGGCATCGCCACCCCGGCCGCCGACCTGGACCTCCTGGTCGACCACGTGGTGGCGGCCAGCCAGGTCACCCACCACACCGGCGTGGCCCTGGCCGGGGCGGCCGCCGTCGCCGCGGCGGTCAGCGCCGGGCTGGACGGGGCGGACCTGTCGGCGGCCACCCGGCTGGCGGCGGCCGCGGCCGAGCGGGCCGCCCGGCGCGGGCACTGGGTGGCCGCCGCCGACGTGGCCGCCCGGCTGCGCTGGGCGGCGGGCCTGGCTCGCGGCCTGGGCCTGGCCGATCTCATCGACGTCGTCTACCGGCTGGTCGGGACCAGCCTGGCCACCCAGGAGTCGGTGCCGGCCGCGTTCGCGGTGCTGGCCGCCTGTCCCGGCGATCCGTGGCTGGCGTGCCGGATCGCGGCCTCGCTGGGCGGGGACACCGACACCATCGCGGCCATCACGGGGGCCATCGCCGGTGCCTGCCACGGGGTCGAGGCCTTCCCCGCCGCCGCGCGCCAGACCATCGACCAGGTCAACCGCCTCGACCTGGACAGCCTCGCGGCCGCCCTGCTGACCCTGCGGGTAAGCCACGGGGGCCGTGACCGCCGCCGGGAGGGTTCGTGACCGATCGCGTGAGTCGGCTGCTGCATCTGGGCAACGTCGTGGTCGACGTGGTGCTGACCGTGCCCGTGCTGCCCGAGCGGGGCGGCGACGTGCTGGCTGACACGACCACGGCCACCCCTGGCGGCGGGTTCAACGTGATGGCCGCCGCCGCCCGGCAGGGCCTGGCGGTGGCCTACGCCGGGGTCCTTGGCACCGGGCCGTTCGCCGACCTGGCCGCCGCGGGGCTGACCGCCGAGGGCATTGAGGTCCTCCAGCCGCGGCGGCCCGGCCTGGACACCGGCGTGGTCATCAGCCTGGTCGACAGCGACGGCGAGCGGACGTTCGTGACCGGCCCCGGCGCCGAGGCCCGCCTGACCGCCGGGGACCTGGCGCGGGTGCGGGGCGGGCCTGGCGACGCCGTCTATGTGTCCGGCTACGGCCTGCTGCACGCCAGCAACCGGCCCGCCCTGCTCGGCTGGCTGGCCGGGCTGGACCCAGGCCGCCCGGTCTTCTTCGATCCCGGCCCGCTGGCCGCCCAGATCCCGCCGTCAGCCCTGGCCGCCGTGGCCGCCCGCGCCGACTGGCTGAGCTGCAACGCCCGCGAGGCCGCCATCCTGACCGGCCACGAGGACGCCGCCAGCGCGGCGCTGGCCATGGGGCCCGGTGCGGGTGGCGGGGGCGGGCCGGGTGCGGGTGGCGGTGGCCGTGGTGGTGGCGGGCCGGGTGCGGGTGGCGATAGCGGTGGCCGTGGCGTCATCGTGCGCATGGGGGCTGATGGCTGCCTGCTGCTCGCCCCCGGAGCGGGCCAGCTCGTCCATGTGCCCGGCTTTCCGGTCGCAGCCGTCGACACCAACGGCGCCGGCGACACTCACGTCGGCGTCTTTATCGCCGCGCTGGCCCGCGGCGCCGACCCGACCGAGGCGGCCCGGCAGGCCAACGCGGCTGCCGCCCTGTCCGTCACCCGCACCGGGCCTGCCACCGCCCCGAGCGCCGCCGAGCTAGCCCTGTTCCTGGCCGGGAGTTGCCCGGCCTAGCCCAGCCCCGCCGCTGCTTCCCTGCCTGCCGCGCGGGCCCTTCCCGTCATGATCTTGGTGTGAGACCGCCGAACGACGTGGTTGTTGCTCTCACGTCGCTCCAACGGCGTGAGAGCAACAACCATGCCGTTGGCCTGGTTCCGGACGGGTCGCAACCTGGCATCCGGTCGGCCGCATCACGGGGCACCTGGGCTGGTGGGGGCTGCCGGGCAGAGTGTGACAGCAAGCGACGTCCGCGTGGTCACGGTCCGGAGGTCTGCGGGACACAGCCGCTAGCGGACGCCGTGCGGCCGGAACTGCACGCTGATCCGCGGGCCCACCGGCTTGGCCGTCTTGGGCACCGCGTGCTCCCAGGTGCGCTGGCAGCTGCCGCCCATCACGATCAGGTCCCCGTGGCCCAGCTCATGCCGGATGGCCGGGCCGCCGCCGCGTGGGCGCAGTGCCAGTGCCCGCGGCGTGCCCAGCGACAGGATCGCCACCATGGTGTCCTCGGTGCGGCCCCGGCCGATGCGGTCCCCGTGCCAGGCCACGCTGTCCCGGCCGTCCCGGTACAGGCACAGCCCGGCGGTCATGAACTCCTCGCCCAGCTCGGCCCGGTAGTGATCGTTGAGTGTCTGCCGGGCCCGGTCCAGCACCGGGTCGGGCAGCGCCTCGTCTTCGCCGTAGAAGCACAGCAGCCGGGGCACGTCCACCATCCGGTCGTACATGTGCCGCCGTTCGCCGCGCCACGGCACAACCTCGCTCAGCCGCTCGAACAGCACATCGGCGCCGGTCAGCCAGCCCCGCCGCAGATCGATCCAGGCCCCGCGGCCGAGCTCGGTGCGCCGCACCGCCCCGCCGAGCGGCTCCACCTCCGGCTCGGTCCCCAGGTCCAGCAGCGAGCACTGCCATGCCACACTCATGATTAATAGGATAACTGAGCTTTTTCAAATCTGCGTTCTAGAAGTGTCCGCCGTGCTAGGAAGGCGGGATGACGACGGTCACCCCGCTGCGCTGCGGCCTGGTCGGCACCGGGTACTGGGCCCGGATCACCCATGCGCCGGCCCTGGCCTCCACGCCCGGCATCGAGTTCGCCGCCGTCTGGGGCCGCGACCCGCAAGCGGCCCGGACCCTGGCCGCCGCCCACGGCGCGACCGCTCACGCCGACCTGGACGAGTTGCTGGCCAGCGTGGACGCGGTCGTGTTCTCGGTCCCCCCGGACGTGCAGAGCCGGATCGCGCTGCGGGCCGCCCGGCTGGGCCGCCACCTGCTGCTAGAGAAGCCCATCGCGCTGACCGACGAGGACGCCGACGCGCTGGTGGAGGCGGCCGACGCGGCCGGGGTGGCGTCGGTGGTGTTCTTCACCTCCCGGTTCCAGGCCGACGTGCGGGACTGGCTGGCCGAGGTCACCGCGGCCAGCGGCTGGCTGGGCGGCCGGGCCCTCTGGCCCGGCACCGCGCTGGAGGAGGGGAACCCGTTCAACACGCCCTGGCGACGGCTCAAGGGCGCCCTGTGGGACCTCGGCCCGCACGTGGTCTCGCTCTTCTGGGCCAGTCTCGGCCCGGTCGTCTCGCTCACCGCCGACCGTGGCCGGGCCGATGTCACCCACCTGATCTTGCACCACGCCAGCGGGGTTACCAGCACGGCCACGATGACGCTGAGCGCGCCCGAGGGCGCCGGCGAGTTCGAGCTGTCCCTGTGGGGCGCGCCCGGCTTGTCGATGGCGCCCACCGAGACCGACGAGCCGGTCACCGCGCTGCGGGTGGCCCTGGCCGAGCTGGCGGCCAACGTCGCGTCCGGCCGCGTCGACCACCCCTGCGATGTCCGGTTCGGCCGGGACATCACCCGCGTGCTGGCCGCCGCCGAGCGCCAGCTGCCATACCGGCCGGGATGATCAACCTCCGGGTGGATACAGGCCTGGCCGGTCCTCAACCTCGGCGCTGATGCAACGGGCCGGGCCCCGCGTTTACTGTTAGCGCCATGCCGGAAGCCAGGGCCATCCCGCCCCCGGACACGCCCCCGGACACGCCATCGGGCGTGCCGTCGGGCGTGCCGCCTGGCCTGCGCTGGATCGCCCTGCCCGCCTCGGCCGCGGCCATCCTGGTCACCGTCGTCGGCGTGGCCACCACCCTGCCCGGCAAGTCGGC
>Ga0134128_10003784_pt1 | contig 18527 bp, 17 predicted proteins | sample KB31754_FD_96462 | JGI IMG/M metagenome (GOLD analysis project Ga0134128, IMG submission 96462) | Terrestrial soil microbial communities with excess Nitrogen fertilizer from Kellogg Biological Station, Michigan, USA - KB3-175-4 | ecosystem: Environmental > Terrestrial > Soil > Unclassified ... | reverse complement strand
TGAGCGGCTTCGAGCTCGGCCGCGTCAAACGGCCGCCCCGGCAGGTCCGTGCGTCCGAGCATTCGCCGGAATATACGCAGACCTGCTCGCAGCATTGGTTCGATCCGATCCTGCAGCGTTTCGCGCGCTCTTTCCCGCAGGTGAGGCTGCGGTATCGCTGCCGCTTCGAATCATTCGCGGAGATCCAGGACGGCATCGTCGCCACGGTGACCGATGCGGCGAGCGGCGCGCGCGAGACGATCGCGGCGCAATATCTCATCGGCTGCGATGGTGCGGGCAGCGCGGTACGACGCGCCGCCGGCATCGCCCTCACCGGCAAGGGCCTGCTCGGCTATGCCGTGAACATGTTCTTCCGCGCGCCGCGCCTCTTGGAGATTTGCGGCAAGGAGCCGGGCACTTTCTTCGTTCCGATCGATCGCGGCGGCGTCTGGGCCAATCTGCGCATCATCGATCCGATGAACGCGCTCTGGCGCCTGATGGTCAACGAGACGCAAAGCGACACGACGATCGAGAGCGTGGACAAAGCGTCTTATCTCCATCGAGCGATCGGCCGCGAGCTCGATGTCGAATGGGTCGACATCAATCTCTGGCGGCGGCAAAGCGTGCTCGCGGAAAACTACGGCGGTGGCCGCGTATTCCTCGCCGGCGACGCGGTGCATCAGGTCTCGCCGACCGGCGCGCTCGGCATGAACACCGGGCTGGGCGATGCCATCGATCTCGGCTGGAAGCTGAGCGCGGTGATCCAAGGCTGGGGCGGACCGCAACTGCTTGCGAGCTACGATCGCGAGCGGCGCCCTGCCGGCTCCCGCGCCGTCGGCAGCGCGACGCAATTCCACGCGTTGCAGTCGGGTTGGGGCGATGGGCTCGATGCGCTCGATGAAGCGGGCGCCGCCGGCGACGCGCTGCGCCGGCGCATAGGCGAAATCCTCGTCAACCAGGTTGGCCGCGAGTTCCGGACCATGGGCCTGCAATTGGGCTATCGCTACGAGGATTCATCGATCTGCGTTGTCGATGGAACTCCTCTGCTGGCCGACGATCCCGAAACCTATCATCCATCGGCGCGGCCCGGCGGACGCGCGCCGCATGTCTGGCTGAACGAAAGCCGATCAACGCTCGATCTCTTCGGCCGCGGCTTCACCTTGCTGTGTTTCGGCGATGCGGGAGAAGGCCAGAATTTCCAAAGCGCGGCAGCGGAGCGCCGCATGCCACTCGACATCGTTCAAATTGCCGATCGCGCGATCGGAAACGCTTACGAACGAAAGCTTGTCCTCGTGAGGCCGGACGGGCATGTTGCTTGGCGCAGCGACGTCCCACCGCGCGAGGTTGGCGCCCTGCTCGATCGCGTCACCGGCTTTTGAGCTCAACTTTGTTGAATGAAGGGAGCGTCTCTTGGCAAGGATCACGAGAACACAGCACCCGCGGCTTATCGCTTCGGGCATCGCTTTCTTTCTGATGGCGGCCCTGATGATGCCGACGGCCACCGACGCCCGCAGCGGTGGCGGCCGTCATGGCGGCCACGCGCATCGTTCCGGTGGGCTCGGTATTGTCCCCTCCCACTTCGCCGTTGCACCCGGTGTTTCAATCGTCCGGCACCGCTTCTCCGTCTCGCAGCGCCACGTCGCGCTCCGTCATTCGCGCGTAATCGGGTCGAATTTGTTCCCGCTCGATGCCGGAGGCGTGTGGACTGATGCCGAATCCACGCCGGTGGTGGTGGTGATCACGCAAGGGCCGGAGATCATGCAAGAGCCTGCAGCCGCGAGGCACGCGGCGGCCGTGAGGACGCCGAGCGCACCACAGGATGGCATCGTGGTCGTTCGCGGCAACAGCAAAACCTACGTGACCTTCCCTGCCGCTAAGTCGGGTTGAACACGCTCGCCTAAGGAACGTTCCGCCCCCATTTCCGTTGTTTCCTCTAGAGCTGAAACAGGGAAGGAGGGCGATCATGAAACGAGCCCTTATTCTTGCGCTTGCGAGCTTCGGATGGATGACGGCGGCGGTCGCGCAATCGCCGAATGTGAGCCCGTCGCCGGGACCTCATAATCCCAATCCGCCGATGAATGTGCCCGATTTGCGGCTACCGCCGCCTTGCGCAGCGGCGCCCAATCTCGCGGCAAGCGGCGGCGTCATGAGCCCCGCAGCGGCCGCACCGGTGCCACTGCCAAGCGGCCGGGTGACACCGGTTGACAGCGGCAATGTGCAATGCTCTGCGAACACTCCGACGCAAAGCGCTGCACTCCCGGGCCTTGCGCCCGGCATCCAGTAAACCAGAAGCCCGGAAAGCGGCCGGCTTAGCCGGCCGCCCCTTCGACCGCGACAATGTCCGAAGTCGAATTCTCTGTGCGGATCTCTTTGAGCTCCGCGTAATCTTGCGAGCCATACCAGCGGCGCAGCTGCGCCATATCCGGAAATTCGATCACGGTGATCCGCTCGGGCCGGCCGTCGTCGCTGCGGCTGCCGCTCTGCCATTGCCCTTCGAGAACCAGGAACTCGTCGGAGCGGATCAGGACTTTGCCGCCGAATTTCCCGATCGTTCCCTCGACATGGTCGTAGCGCTTGAGGCTATCGGCATCGGTGATCTTGCGGCGATGGACGATGAGATAAGCGGGCATCGAACAACTCCTCGCTCGTTTCCTGGGTAACGAAGCCGCATGGCCTGACGTTCCGAGCCTCGAAAACGGCCGGTTCCTGCTCTAAGGTCGTCGCCAGAAAAGGGAGGATCTTTCATGAGGCTGGTGGTGTTCGGGCCGGATCGGCGGCTCGGCTATTTGCGCCAATCGCAAGTCGTCGACGTGTCCTTGGCCTTCGCGAAATATCTGCGCGAGCGCCAGAACGAGCGCTACCCTTACGGCGTGGCCGAGCAGCAGGCGCCGGCCGATCTCATGCGCTTTATCGAGGCGGGCCCCATCGCGCTGGAGAATGCGGAAAAAGCGATCGCCTATCTTTTCGGCGAGGCGCAATCGAAGACCGGCGAGCGCGGCGAGACGCTAGTCCACGCGGCGGGCGAAGTCACTATCCATGCGCCGGTGCCGAAAGGCGCGCGGGTTGCCTGCGCGGGCGCAAATTTTGCCGACCATGCGCTGGCGATGGCGATCAAGATGCAGGGCAATAAGCCCGGCCCGGCACTGACCCTCGAAGCGGCGCGCGAGAAGCAGCGCCAAGAAGGGATTCGAGGCTTTTGGAAGGTCGGAAAGGACCCGGTCGGGCCCGATGGCGAAGTGATCTATCCGTCCTGGTCGACGCGCTTCGACTATGAAGGCGAGATCGCGGTCATCCTTGGCAAGAAGGGCAAGGACATCAAAGCCGCCGATGCGCGCCAATATATCTGGGGCGTGACCTTGCTCGCCGATTGGAGCATCCGCCGGCCGCTCGAACCGAACAAAGGCAGTCGGTTCGCAACTTCGAAGAATTTCGACACAGGCTATTCACTCGGTCCCTGCATCGTGGTCGGAGAGGTCGACCCCTTCGATGCGACGGTCGAGGTTTTCGTCAACAACGAGCGGCGGCAGAACTACTCGACCAAAACCATGGTCTATGATTTCGCCGAATACATCGAGTTTCTCTCGCTGGATTTCACGTTCTATCCCGGCGACATCGTCAGCGGGGGCACGGCCGCCGGTACGGCCGCGGATTCAAGCGAGATGCTGCCCGGCGGTGAATATCCGCCGGACAAATTTCTGAAGCCGGGCGACATGGTCGAGATCCGCTCGCCGATTATTGGTTCGCTGCGCGCGAAGATCGTGCCGAAGCCTACCGCCCGTTAAGGAGCGGACCGTCTCTCACGGCGCGGTTGCCGCTGCCTCGCGCCAGATCGCGAGCCCGACCGCGAGGATCGCCGGACCGAGGAACAGGCCGACGATGCCGAAGGCCTCCACGCCGCCGAACACGCCCAGCAACGCCCAGAGAAACGGTAATTGGATCGAGCCGCCGATCAGCTTGGGGCGCGCCGTATGATCGATGATGAAGATCACGACAAGCCCGACGCCGAGCAGTGCCAGTCCGACGATCGCGCGAGAGGTTGCGATCAGCGTCAGCGAGGCGACGGCCAAGGCAGCGGGCGCGCCGAAGGGCACGATGCCGAGGATCGCGGTCGCCAAAAGAAACGCGATCGGATGCGGCACGCCGCAGATCGCATAGCCGATGCCGAGAAGAAGACCTTCGATCAAGCCGATAAAGACTAGTCCGTTGACCGTCGCGCGCACCGCCGTGAGGCTGTAGCGGCCGTAGCGCCGTGCCGCCTGGCCGAGGAGGCGGATGCCGATCTTCTCGACTCCAGAGGCGATGCGCACGCCCTCCTTGTAGAGAAACAACAACGTCAGCAGAGTGAAGCCGAGGATCGCCAAGCGCCGGACGATGAAACGGCCAACGTCGCGCCCGATGCCGAGAGCGCCGGCGGTCTGGGACTGATCGAGGATCGACCCACCTGCCGCCGCCGGCGCCGCGAGATGCGTATGCCACCAGGAAGCGACGTATCCCCCAAAGAAAGGCAGCTGCGCAAGCCAGTCCGGCGCCTCCAGTTCACCGCGGCGGGCTTGCTCGATCATCTCTCCCAAGGTCCCGGCTTCCTGCGCGAGCGCGGTGCCGAAAAAGATGAGCGGCAGCACCAGCAAGACGGCCCATAAAAAGGTAAGCAAGGTCGCGGCAGTCACCGGCTTGAGCCCAGCAAGGACGAGTCGCTCGCGAATTGGCCAAGTCGCGATCGCAATGACAGCCGCCCAGGTGAGCGCCGGAACAAAGCTCCAGACGACCCAGAGACAGAGCGCGGCCAAGGCGATGACGACGGCCGCGCGTGGGATCAACGCAAGCGCGAAATTCCCGCCGGGCTCAACTTGCTCCGGCCGCTCGAGGAAAGCGGAGCGCTCTTTCGTCTCGGCCACGCATTCTCCTTTTCACACATTGCCGCTCGGCAGTTTGTGTGTTGTTTGCGGGCCCCGCAAGCGATCAGAACAGCGCCCGAATAATCCGGCAGTCGAGCGCGACATCTGCGAGCTGGCTAGTGCCTTAAGCGATGCAGGATTTCGCCAACGATTCCACGCCGGAAAACCAGGATCACGGCGATGAAGATCAGCCCGATGACCACGGGAACGGGGATACCGATGCCGGCCAGGTAATCGTCCATCGCGACGGTCAATGCCGCGCCGACCACAGGCCCGAAGAGCGTACCGAGACCGCCAAGCAACACCATCAGCACGACCTCGCCCGAGGTCGACCAATCGACATCGGTGAGCGTCGCGAGGCCGAGCGAAAGCGCCTTGAGCGAGCCCGCGACGCCGGAGAGCGCGGCCGAGAGAACGAAATTGAGCAGAATGAAGCGGTCGACCGGATAGCCAAGCGAGATCATTCGCGGCCGATTGTCCTTGATCGCGCGCAGCACTTGGCCGAAGGGCGAGCGCGCGACGCGCCAGACGAACAGGTAGCCGAGCAGGAAAATGCCGGCCACGGTGTAATAAAGCGCGAGATTGCCGCGCAGATCGACGATGCCGAGCAGCCAGCCGCGCGGCACTCCTTGAATGCCGTCCTCGCTATGCGTGAACGGCAACCGCAGCGCCAGAAAATAGACGGCTTGCGCTAGCGCCAAAGTGATCATCGCGAAATAGAGGCCCTGCCGCCGGATCGCGATCGCGCCGAACAAAACGCCCAGAAACGCGGCCGTCGCTGTCCCCGCCAGCACGGCCGCTTCGAACGGCAAACCCCAGACCTTCGCGGCCTCGGCGGCGATATAAGCACCGCCACCGAAGAACGCCGCGTGGCCGAAGGACAAGAGACCGCCGCCGCCGATCAACAGATTGAAAGCGATGGCGAACAGCGCCATGCACAAGAATTTGACCAGGAAAAGCGGGTAGACGAAATGCGGCGCGACGATCAAAGCGGCGATGCCCAGCGCCATCCACAAGGCATTGGCGCGGAGTTCGCGGCTCTTCTCCGCATCCGTGTCAGCGGTGATGGTGCGGTCGAGCGCCATCAGCGCTCCGTGCCGAAGAGGCCGGCCGGCTTTATCATCAGGACGACGATCATCATCGCAAAGATGACCATGCTCGAAGCCTCGGGATAAAACACCTTTGAGAGGCCTTCGAGAACGCCGAGCGTCAATCCCGTGACGATCGAGCCGAGGATCGAGCCGAGGCCGCCGATGACGACGACGGCGAAGACCGTGATGATGATGTTCCCGCCCATCAGCGGATTGACCTGGTAGATCGGCGCCGCGAGCACGCCTGCGAGGCCGGCCAGCGCGACGCCGCCCCCAAAGGCCGCCGTCACCAACAAGGGCACGTTGATGCCGAATGCGCGCACCAGCGTCGGATTCTCGGTCGCCGCGCGCAGATAGGCCCCGAGGCGCGTGCGCTCGATCCCGTACCACGTGCCGAAGCAGATGGCGACCGATGCAACGACGACCCAGGCGCGATAATTCGGCAAATACATGAAGCCGAGATTGTGGCCCCCCGTCAGCGGACTCGGCGTCGAATAGGACAGGCCGGCCGTGCCGTACCAGTACACGAAAAGCCCCTGCATCACTTGGAAAATACCGAGGGTGAGAAGCAAGCCGTAGAGATGATCGAGCTGATAGATGCGGGAGATGATCGTCCGCTCGAGGATGATGCCGACGAATGCCGTCAGCAGCGGCGCGAGCAGCAGCGCCGGCCAGTAGCCGATGCCGTAATAGGTGAGCGCCATCCAGGCGATGAAAGCGCCGAGCATGTAGAACGCGCCTTGCGCCACGTTGACGATGCCGAGGAGGCCGAAAATGATCGCGAGGCCAAGACTCAGCATCGCATAGAACGAGCCGTTGATGAGGCCGAGAAGAAGCTGCGCGAGGAGTCCGTTGAGCGACATCGACGATTCCCCTCAAACACCGAGATAGGCTTCGAGCCGTGCCAGGCTGCCGCCGAGATCGGCGCGCGAAATCATATCGACGATCCGCCCCGTCTCCATGACATAGTGGCGATCCGAGACGCCGGCGGCGAAACGGAAATTCTGCTCGACGAGCAGCACGGTCATGCCGCGCTTGCGAATGGCATCGAGCGCGATGCCGATCTGTCCGACAATGACCGGCGCCAGTCCCTCGGTAGGCTCGTCGAGCACGAGGAAATTGGCGCCGGTGCGCAAGACGCGTGCCACGGCCAGCATTTGCTGCTCGCCGCCGGAAAGCTTTGCCCCGTTGCTCGTCAAACGCTCCTTGAGATTGGGAAAGAGCGCATAGATTTCGTCGAGCGACATGCCCCCCGGCTTCAGTTTCGGCGGCAGCAACAAATTCTCGATCACGTTGAGGCTTGCGAAGATGCCGCGTTCTTCCGGGACATATGCGACACCGAGACGCGCGATCTTCTCGGGTGCCAGCCGCACGGTCTCGATACCCGCCACCCGCAGGGACCCACGGCGCTTGCGCAAAATGCCCATGATGGCACGCAAGGTTGTTGTCTTGCCGGCGCCGTTCCGGCCGATGATGGTAACGATCTCGCCGCGCCGCACCGCGAGATCGATGCCATGCAAAACCTGCGATTCGCCGTAGAACCCTTCGACCGCGCGCAGCTCGAGCACCGCGCCGGCCTCAGCCATGGCGCGCACCCATATAGGCCTCGATCACGGCGGGATCGCGCGCGACCTCGTCATAGCTGCCGTCCGCAAGAATTTCGCCGCGCTGCATCACGGTGATGCGATGCGAAAGATCTGCCACCACCGAGAGGTTATGTTCGACCATGATGATAGTCCGGCGGTCCGCGGCCTGGCGGATGAGCGCGACAATGCGACCGATCTCTTCATGTGCCATACCCGCCGTAGGCTCATCGAGCAGCAAAAGCTCGGGATCGATAGCGAGCGTCGTTGCCAGTTCGAGCGCACGCTTGCGGCCATAGGGGAGTTCTGCCGCAGGAATATCGGCAAAGCCATCGAGGCCGACGTCGGCGAGAAGCGCATCCGCGCGGTCATCGAGCTCGTGCAGAACCGCATCGGAGCGCCAGAAGGCGTAGCTATCGCCACGAAACCGCTGCAGGGCGATACGCACATTCTCCCGCGCCGTGAGATGCGGAAATGTCGCCGAGATCTGGAACGAGCGCACGATCCCGAGGGTCGCCACCTCATGCGGCTTGAGCGCGCTGATATCGCGTCCCTTATAGAGGATGCGGCCGCTGGTGACGCTGAGCATCCGCGTCAGCAGGTTGAAGAACGTGGTCTTGCCGGCGCCGTTCGGACCGATCAGCGCGTGAATGCTGCCTCGCTTCACATCGAGGCTGACATCCTTCACCGCGACAAAGCCGGCGAAGGACTTCGTCAGATGATCGGCGCGCAGCAGCACATCGTCGGGCATGGGTCGAATGATGCGCCGCCCGCGCGGCCGATTGCCAGTGGAACCTAACCTTTCTTCGCGACGAGCGGACAGCCGCCTTCGTCCAGCGGACGGAACGCCTTGTCGCCGGGAATGGTCGACACGAGTTTCGCCAGATCGCCCGGCCCCTTGGACTCGGTGGGTTTCTTGACCTGCACGAGATAGACGTCATGCACCATGCGGCCGTCGGGCCGCAGCACGCCATTGGTGGTGAACTCGTCGTTGATCGGTGTCTTCTGCATCCAGGCGAAGATCGCCTTCGGATCATCGGTGCCGGTGGCTTTGGCAGCCTCGAGATAGTGATGGACAGCTGAATAGAGCCCCGCCCACATATATTGCTCGTTGCCTTTCGCCCCATCCATGCGCTGGGCGAATGCCGCTGCCGCCGGGCTGATGCCCGGGAACCAGGGCAAGGTCACCATCATGCCCTGCACATTCTCGAGCCCGCCGGCATTCGAGATCAGGGGCAGATCGAGGCTGAGCGGCACAATCTTCACGCCCTGATCGACGAGACCGAATTCATGCGCGGCCTTGATCGAGTTGAACATGTCGCCGCCGGCATTGGCGAGCGCGATCACCTCGGCCTTGGAGTTCTGCGCCTGGAGTATGAAGGAGGACAGGTCCTGCGCGCCGAAGGGATGGAAGACCGTGCCGACGACCTTGCCGCCCGCTTTCTCGACATTCGCCTGCACCGCAGCGGCGAGGCCTTTGCCGAAAGCGTAATCGGCGCCGACGATGAACCAGGTCTTGCCCAGCTGTGGCACCGCCTCGCCGATACTCTTGCCGAGTTGATAGGTATCGTAAGTCCATTGCGCCGAATAGGGCGCGCAAGCGGGACCGGTGAGATCGGCGCTGCCAGCTTCGCTATAAAGCACCGCTTTGCCTTTGTTGCGCGCGATCTCTTGCACGGCGAAGGCGACGGCCGAATTGACGACGTCGACGATCACGTCGACCTGCTCGGTGTCATACCATTTGTTCGCGATCGAGGCGCCGACGTCGGGCTTGTTCTGGTGATCCGCGTAAATGACTTCGAGCGACGCATCGCCGATCTTGCCGCCGAAATCCTCGATCGCGAGCTTCACCGCCCGGACCGGATTCATGCAATCATCGACACAGTATTGGCCCGAGAAATCGTCGAGCACGCCGATCTTGATCTTGTTATCGGAGAATTGCGCCAGCGCCTGCTGCGGCACGATAGGTCCCCATGCGAGAACCAGGAACGCGGCGGCGGCGGCCGCCCTCCAGAATGCGAAGCCCATTCGCCAACCTCCCCTTATGTTATTCGCCCGCCTGCTCCCCTCGGCAACCGAGCGATATGCTTATGCAGATATTGAACCTTGCGCCTGGCCAGCCGTCAAGGAAACGGTTGATACAGCCGGGGCGTGCGGCTGTCCGCCAGGTGAAGACCAAGCTCCTCGCCTATGCAGCCGCCAATAGGGGATACCTCGACAAAGCCTGATCGTATCCTTCGCGACCTCGAAAACTGGCACGAACTGCCTTGCCGCGATCCCAAAGTCGGAATTACCCGGACATCCATCGAGGGGCCGCTTTTCTTTAGCCGCTCGCTGAGGCGATTCGCTGCGGCTACATTGTTCGGTTTGATGGGAGGCCATAACGATGGCAGATATGCTGAGCAACAAGCGGAATTACCGTGCGGAAGCCCGGTCCGTGTTCCCGGACATGCGGCGATTGCTCGAGCGCATCCGTGATGATGAGGATCTACACGCGAGCATGAGCTTGGAATTGTCGCGGGAGATGAGAAGAGGTGCTGGACCCCGCCTCGGCGGTGCCGTTCTTCGTCTAAGCCCTGCGGTGCACTACCTGATGAGTCTGAGTGTGGCCCTGGCGCCACGCTCGAACGGAAAATCTGCGCTAACCAGCAATTGCTGTTCTCGTGCCTCTGCAAGCAGGCTACAAACGCACGCTTTCGCCTTGCCCCCTAACTGGCATTGGCGAGATTGTGGAAACTTAAAGCCCTGCTTCTGCGGGGCTTTTTTTCCTGGTTCGTCAACGCGCGTAAACATTCGGGTTTTCCGGGTGAGGGGCAAGCCATGCTGGATTTTGTCTGGGAAGAACTCGGCCTCAGTGAATTAATCGCTTCAGTATTCGTCATGTTCGGATGTTTCGGGTTGTTTAACCATCTTCTGAGGCGCGCTGAAGAAAAGGCGCAAAAGCGGCGGCTGCGAAAATGGCTTGGCCAGTAAGCGGGCGCTGACGAGTCGCGCTTGGTTTGCGTGAGGACAAGCTGAGCAAAAGAGATCGTGCGCTAAGCGAAAGTTGATCCACCCCGAGACAGCAAAGGCGCTATTAGGTTCGCAGAGACGAGGCGCATGCCTATCTATTGTCCGAGCTCACGTGGCCACCGGCAATGCTCTCAGCGATTTGCTGCGATCAGCCCGTGACGAACTCGCGGGCATCATGCGCCATGCCCGAGAGATCGGCCAGGCGATCGACGATCAGATCGGGTCGGAGAAGCCGTGAATAGCCAAAAAGCTGATCGCGGTGTACTAACGCTGTTTGTGAAGCGACCGTTCTTCTATCTGGCAAATCACGCGGATTATGTCGTGATCGCCGTGCTTGCGGGAGCGGCTTTAATCACTGCGAAAGTCGCAGGGGTAGGGTGACAGCCGCGAACATGTACCCCAACCGCGGGAGCTCCGCTCTCTACCCTCACCTTGCGGGCCCGGCTAATCTCCCTACGTCAACGTCCAACATCGTGGAGGAGCAAATGAAGGGGGTTGCTTTAGCTCTATTCGTATCCGCGTTCGCACTCGGCAATATGGTGGCTCACGCGTCGGCGCAGACTATGCAAGCCTGTGAGGCAAAGGCCGTGAGCAAGGATGGCAAGCCGCTCTCGGGAGCCGCTAAGACAAGCTCGGTGAAGAAATGCATGAGAGACACTTGCGAGTCTCAGGCCATCGACAAGAACGGCAAGAAGCTCGCGGGCGCTGCCAAGACCAGCTTCTTGAAGAAGTGCGAAGGCGGCTGAGCGGACAAAAAAGAGCGCCCTGGCTTTTACCTGGGCGCTCTCTAGTCCCAAAGGGACGTATTGCGTTCGATCCCTCTGGCCTCAGCGATTGCGGGCGCAGTAGCCCGCGATCCAGTGCAAGCGGCCGTCGCGACCGCGCACGCGATGACGTGGGACATAGTGGCGCCCACGACCGCAGCGCCGGTCAACTTGAATGATCGGTGACGCGTCGTTGACGATCTGAGCAGGGCCGGGGATTGGCGCGGCCGATGCGCTCGAGGCAGACCACCCGATGATGCCGACTGACAACGCTAAAACCAACAAAACACTACGCATTCCGTATTCCCCTCAAATGAGCGTTTGACGGCGGGATTGTATAGGCGCCCGGCTTTAATGCAGCCGTGAAGCCGACTCGTCTGCCGCGGCCATACAAAGAATGGCACTGCAGCGGCGCGATCTGCCATCGTTGTGGCCTCCCGCTGCACAGCGTAGGCCATGTAGGCATAGACGGCGAATCCCGCGCAAATTCGGGAACTGGTCACACGCTTGCACTGCTTCAGTCCGAATGGGGGGCAAGGAGAACCACAATGTCCATATCGCTGATAGCAGAGCAACTTCGTAACTTGCCGCTGACGACAAAGACGAGAAGGTTGCCGCCGAATTGCTCCGGCGAGCGGAAGTGATCGAAAGCAATGGATTCAAACTAGCGGCTCGGGCGGTCGGCACCCCCGCGCCCGCCACCCAAGCTCGCGTAAAATAAAGGAGCCCCTGGTATAGGCGCCCGAGGGGCTCCGAGTTTTCCGCTTTCCTCGCGGGAGGCTTTATGCGAGGGCGGCGCGCAAATTGCGCAAAAGCACCATCTCATTCCGACTCGATAGCGTGCAAGCGCGACTCGACCAATTCTGTACGCGAATCTTATCCGCTCGCGGGAATATCGCAGGGATGCGACGCCTATGGCCAGTGTGGGTGAACGATTACGGTCTGTTTCAATGAGCAGTTTGGCAACTACAAAGGCTATCGGGCTGTCGATTTTTCGATCGGAAGATTCTTACCATCGCGCCTCGCTGCGCTAAGCAATAAACTGACGCGCGGAGTGGCGCTCTTATACGGCGAGCGGTTTGGGCTCTCGGCTGCGGAATGGCGCACAAGGCGGTCCTCGGCCAATATGGCTCAATGAATAACAACGCCGTGATCGCCCGGACTGCTATGGATAAGGTCCGGATCAGCCGGGCTGTCTCCAACCTGTTGAAGGCGGGATTTATCGCGCGGGATGCCGATCCGCTGGATCGCCGCTACGCCGTCATTGGGCTCACGACATCCGGCCGGGAGGCCTATGGACCAATCGTACCGTTGATCCAGTATGCTGAAGCCGAGATGATGTCGCCCTGAGCGATGCGGAATCTTTCGTTTGCGCCGAGGTGGCTCTCGATCGTCTCAAATGTCCCATTCAATGCTTCACATTTTTTGAGGTTTTCCGATGGACCTCTATCACAATTCCAGCGCTCCCTTTACGAACTGGATTATCAAAAATGGCTTGCTGCAGGAGAAGTTCGTAGTAATCGACATCGGGTGTCAGGGCGGCGAGCATCCACGTTGGAAACTTCTCGGCGATCAAGTTGAATTTTTTGGCTTCGATCCGATTGAAGAGGTCATTGCAGGCCTTCGCCGCGATGCTCTTCCGGGTCGGACCTATTTCGAATTTGCGCTCGGCGAAAGTGACGAAGAGCGCGAGTTCTTTGTAAGCGACAATACCTTCTCAAGTTCTTTCTTCGGAGGGGGACCGGGAGCGCTGAATGGTTCCCCGGAAATTGCGCGTGGTCGGAGAATGGTGCCGATGCGGCGTCTCGACGGGCTTTTCGCCACAGGCGTAATTCCGACCGCCGACTACATCAAGCTCGATTGCGAGGGCTTTGAGCCTTACATCCTGCGAGGAGCGCGCGACTATCTGGCTGCCTCCCGGCTCGTTTGCGTAACTACCGAAACAGGTTTCAACAGTGCGTTCTGCGAATTGAAAGACATTCTTGCGAAATACCGCCTGCTCGTTTTCGACGTGAACACGGTTCGCACGCCTCGAGCATCTTACGACGTGGCCCTGCGGGAACATCCATGGCCCGAACCTAACCCGCTGTGTGACGCACCTCATCTGCATGTTGGTTCGCCGGGAACGCTGGACGTTGTCTTCTGTCCTGATCTGGTGGCCGAAGCTGCAAGATCGCCAAACTCGGCTACGCCAGCGGTCGATCGCTTAATCAAGGCCATGATTAACTTCGAGCTGCATGGCCTTATGGACACCGCCTTCGATATTGCGGTTCATTTTCGCGGCGCGCTTCAAGAACGCTTCGACGTTGATGAAGGCATGAGGCTGCTGCTGATCCCGCCTCCACACGCCCGCAATACGGCCGACGTTATCAACTGTCTCAAGATGATCGCGGAACTCCGATTAATCGCACTGAAAGCGAACGAGCTGGCGAAAGCCAGCGAGGCCCCAAAAGTCGACGAGCCACTGACCGACGCACTCGCACCATCCCTCGATCGCTATTGCGGTCGCGAGCTATTGAAAGAGGCCCTTAGGCGACTCCGGCGACGCATTTTGAAAGGCCAGTCCAGGTGAAGACCATTATCGCCCAATAGCACTAACGCGCCGAAATCGCCCAACTGCTTGCCTTTGCTCCGTGCGATGCGGGTGTTTTCTTTGATGGGCGAGCAGTCGCAGCAGCTTTGCGCCTCTTGACACTGAGCGCCATTCCTTCGGCGCCGGGGTGGTCGCGCCCTGCTTGTCGAGCGCCGCTTGACGGCCTCTGCTTCGGCAGCTTGCGCCCTGGCCTGCTCATCGACTTTTCGCTGGCATGCCGACCTGGGGCTCCAAACAAAACCCCGCGGAAACGGGGCTAAGTTCGCGTGGTCCCGCAGGATTGCGGCGCGAGACAGAATCTTAATCGTTTGACGGTGGGCGCTCGTTCCGAAAGTCCTAAGTTCGATTCTTGCTTTCTGCTGATCTCTTCCGCCACTCTCGCCGGTTCCGGTTGCGCTCAGCACGTTCTCGCGGCGCGGCCTCGAGGTGTCGTAGATAACGCGCAGCCATTTAAATGCTATTCGCGGCGCTGAGGAGATCACCGCTGCTCGGCGTATTCGAGATCGGTTTCCGGCTTCGGTGAGTCGAGCGCATTTGCCGGGATAGATACGCCGGCTGCGTTCAGGAGTGCGAGGCTGCCGGCGAGCTACTGTTGCAAGCCAACGCCAGCCGAATAGCCCGGTACCCGCGCCGGGGCGAAAGCCGGAACCGCCGGACGGCGGCGGATATGGTGCCGGAGGAGAACTTCGGAGGTGCAGAGCCTCTGAAACACTGTCGCCCAAGTCGCGAACTCGCGCGGAATGGGGCGACGAAGAAATCGAGAGGGACACGTAAGGAGCCCGTCAATGTCTCTTTGGGAGCTTACGGGGTTGATAGCCGGCTCCATCCTGATGCTTGCTGCGTTATACGGTCTATTCTCCATTTAACTCAAGCAAGCAAGGCCGCCTGTACTCTATCCATTACAGGCAAGCGCGGGGCCCGGCGCCGAGGTATTGTATTCCGAAGAGATGGCAGAATGACCTTCAGCGCCGTTATGCGCCCACCGGCGATGCCAGGATCGGCTCAGTGATGAAAGAAACGGCCGAGGTTTGAATCGGACTGCTCGATGCGGCAGGGTCCTGGCTTGGAAAAGAAGCCATGGCTTGCGTCAGCTGAGCGAGCTGACCCGCAGAAACCAGGTCGTCGGTACTCGCAGTGGCCCCTCCACCAGCTGGAGATAGTCCTTCGAGGAAGAGAACCTCCACTAGTCCATCGCTGCTCCTCCTATAGACGAGATCAGACCCGCCGTAACCTTTGAAATTGCCGACTCCTACTAATGCCCAACTGCTGTCAAATGGATCACCAGAAACTACGCCCCCGCCAATAGCAGTGTTGCCATCGAGATATTGAATCTCGGTAAGACCATCAGAAGGTCGCTGCCAAACTAAATCTTCTTTACTATCGCCGTTAAAAAACCCGGAACCTACAATCGACCAACTGCTATCGAAGGGAGAATTTTGAATCACTCCCCCACCGATCGCCTGATTGCTGTTTAGGAGCTGAATCTCGGTCAGTCCATCAGATCTCCTCCAGACCAAATCAGATTTACCGTCGCCATTGAAGTCACCCACCGCAGCGATTGACCACCCGACGCCAAACGGGTTGTTGGCAATCACGCCGCCTCCGGCGCTATCCAGCCCATTTAGCAACTCGATCTCGGACAGACCATCCGACTGGCGTTGCCACAGCAAGTCGGCATTGCCGTCTCCGTTAAAATCGCCGGTTCCTGTCACTTCCCAGTTGGAGTCAAACGCACTGTTGACGATAGTACCGCCTCCTATTGGAGTCGTTCCATTCAGAAACTGAATTTCTGTCAGTCCGTCGGATGGTCTGTGCCAAAGCAAGTCAAGATGTCCGTCACCATTGAAATCGGCGCGTCCACCGATGCGCCAGCTGCCGTCGAACGGATTGTTCGCAATTGCTCCACCGCCCCTGGGCGTGTTGCCGCTTAGGAATTGTATCTCGACAAAGCCGTCGGAGACGCGTCGCCACACCAGATCGGCGCTGTGACTGATTTGAAAACCGTCCACGGCGGCCAATTGCCAATTGAGGTCGAATGGAATGGAGGGCGGCGGCGGCGCCGGCGACCCGCCATCATCCGCCGCAACCCATGCCTCGATCGTGTTGAAGATAGAGCTAGTGATTTGTCCCGCGTAGTCGATTCCCGAGCCGGCCGCGGAGTTTATTCCAACAACGTAAGGCTGCCCATTCTGGAATGTCCAAACAGGGCCACCACTGTCGCCGGGGGAAAGCGTTCCACCGGGCATATCGAAGATCGTGTAAGCGGGATCTCTGACGATTGTGGCTGTAGTATCCATCATAATGTTGCTGCCGAGATTGGCCGGGAATCCTGTGCTATGAACCGCGCCCCCGCCGAAATTCGATTCATAACCCATGATGCCGGTCGTGTTTCCAATCGGGCTCGCCAGGTGGATGACAGCGAAATCGCTTTGGATCTGATCAAACGAAAGAAAATCGCCAGCATCATTTATTGTGAAATAATGAAAAGAAACCCCGGAGATCGCGCCATAAGGCTCGCTGATCCCGTTTTCGCCAGGGACTACAGTAATACTCGTGGCCGCTCCGACCCCCGATTCCCAAACCACGTGGGCCGCGGTCAGTACCTCATCAGGAGCGATAAACACGCCTGAACCGTGGAAGCTAAGGCCTCCAATCACGTCGTAGATGCTTACGATTGCGCTATAAGGATATGACGTGGTTGAAAACGACACCGCTTGCCTCGCTTGGGACTATTTATCTGATCACACGTTCCAGTTTTCTGCAACTTGCATGCGGCTCAAAGCGCACATTATTCCAACCCGAGCTTGCGCAACTCTGAATCGCGCCGTGTAGCCGAATAGGTCCATACATACGTCACCCGAATTGGTACATAAGGATAACGCATATTGCGGCCTCGCCACGCGGTTCTCGAGAAGATCGGCGCCGAGTCATCGACGCGATCGACGGAGCCGCGGAATAGGGCTGGCGAAGCGGAAGTCAAAAGGTAGTTGGATTAGGTTCAATCATGGCAAAGCAAATCGACCAAGCGAGTAGCCATTGGCGGCTTCCGCTTCATTTACAGTTGCGCCGCCGTGGCGCCGTCATGCGAGCAACCCCTCGAAACGCTCGCCGATTTCTTCGGCGCTTGCACCGCTTTGCCGGACCAGTGCTGCTTCATGCTGTTGCCGCCACAGCGTATCATGACCGAGTAGATCGATGGCGCACTGCGCAAAGCTTTCGTCATCGTCCGCGACGAAGCCGGTGACGCCGCTTTCCACGCGCTCAGGCAGCGAGCCCAACCCCTCCACCACCGCCGGGACGCCGAGCGCTTGCGCCTCGGCGACGGCCATGCAGAAAGTCTCATTCTCATCGCCGCGATAGAGCATGACGCGGGCCTGCCGCAGCACTTGGATCAGAGCTGTTCGTGGCAGCGGAGCAGAGAGTCGAACGCCTTTGCTTTCGAGTCTCTCCGCGCGCTCCAACACGCGGCGCATTGCCGCGGCTTTTGTTTCGCCGATCGCGCCGTAGACCGACGGTCCACAGTAGAGACAGAGCTCGGCTTGCGGTAGCGCCGGGTTGATCCGCTGCTCCCATCGATCGAGGAGCCAATCGAGCCCGCGGAGGGGATTCGACGTGAAGATCGCGCGTGGCGATGGCGGCGCTGCGAGCGGCGTCGCGTGGCGAAAAGCTTCAGGGATTGCGTAAGGAATAGAAACGCGACCGCCGGCCGGCATCCAGCGCGGTATAGTCGATTCATGATAGCGGCCGCTCGTCACAATGATCGGTCGCCAGCGCATGAGCGCGCGGACATAGCGCCACTTATTAAGATAGCGGCCAGGATTGTGGATCCAGAACACCCGACGCCGAGCCCGTGGCGCAAGACTTATAAGATGATTGCTGCGATTGGCGATGTAGAGATCGCAGCTTTCGGGCACGCCGCTCGCGAGCGGCGCCCAGGCGACGCCGTTGTGATTGAGAGGCGCGGCGCAGCGATTGTGCACCTCGACGCGATGGCCGCGCGCAGCGAGGGCTTCCGCTGCTGTGAGAAATGCCGTCTCCGCACCGCCGAGCGGCGCTCTCTCCGAGTTCATGCCGTCAAAACAGACGCCGTCATCCGCCATCACGACGTGCGCCATCTCAAGCGCCCTTGCCGGCGGCGCGCATCCAAAATTCAAGCCGCTGGCCGTGGTCCGCGCGCTGATCGCGGCGCATTCCTCCAACGTTGTGCCGTTGCATCCTCGAAGCACGGAAAAAGACTGGTTACCGACTCAGCTTGTTAGCACGGGTGCTAGCACTCGCCAACGAACCGGCAGCGCTGCGCCAAATGTGGGCTAAGTCATTGATTAGGCTGGTGGGCGCACAAGGACTCGAACCTTGGACCCGCTGATTAAGAGTCAGCTGCTCTACCAACTGAGCTATGCGCCCGCCCGTTTTTATTCGTCGGCGCGACCCGCAGGGTGGCCGCACCTTCGGCTTCGCGCTGGCACACCGAACCAGAATCCAACGCCGCTCGGCAGCGAAGCCCGCGGAACCTAGCAAGCGCGTCGTCACCATTCAACCGCAAGCTTCGCTGAGGGCTGACGAAAGCGCTGGCGCCGGGGGAGATATTTTGCGACAAGCTTCGCAATGGC
>Ga0134128_10003783_pt1 | contig 18528 bp, 16 predicted proteins | sample KB31754_FD_96462 | JGI IMG/M metagenome (GOLD analysis project Ga0134128, IMG submission 96462) | Terrestrial soil microbial communities with excess Nitrogen fertilizer from Kellogg Biological Station, Michigan, USA - KB3-175-4 | ecosystem: Environmental > Terrestrial > Soil > Unclassified ... | reverse complement strand
CCGCTGCTGGTATTCGGCACTGACGGCTCTCCTCAAGACCAGTATTTCTGGGGAAAGTATGGCTCCCGCGAAGCCTACGCCGAACTGCGCCGTCAGGAAGCGCGGGCATCGCTCGGCCACGCCGGGGTACGCCACATCGAATTCCTGCAAACCGGCGGTGGCTACTTCACCGATCAGGAACTGTTCCAGCGCCTAAACCCGGCAATAGGAAGTCTTTCGGCGCTGGTCCGGCACTACCGGCCGCAGGCCCTGCTCACCTTGGCATACGAAGGCGGCCATCCTGACCATGACAGTTGCAGCTTCCTTGCCTCGCTTCTGGCCCGCAGTTTTTCTCTGCCGGCATGGGAAATGCCGCTCTACTTCCGCAGAACCGATGGCAGCACACTATGCCAGCAGTTCCGATCCCTGAACGGCACCGAAACTGCACTTGAGCCCGCGCTACACGAGCAGAAAACCAAACATAAGATGCTCGCCGCCTATGCCTCGCAGGGCGAAGTACTGAAACAGTTCAGCGCGGCCACCGAATGGTTCCGGCCGCAGGCGGCTTACGATTACTCCCAGCCGCCCCACTCCGGCGTGCTGAACTACGAGGCCTGGGGGTGGCCGATTAAAGGCGCCGATGTCAGCGCCGCCTTCACCAATTTTCTGCAATCGGCGGAGCCTGTGCCCGCCGCGTCCTCATGAACCCAAGGCTGCGCATTCTTTACGTGGCTTACCCGCTGCTGGCGGTTTCGGAGGCGAGCGCCGGCGGGGCGGAGCAAATGCTGCGCGTCACCGAAGGGCAAATGATGCAACGCGGACACTGCACAGTTGTTGCCGCCTGCGAGGGCTCCCGGGCAGCGGGTGAGTTGCTGGCGACCGGCCCCGCTGCCCAACAACCTGACGGTCTTGCCCGGCGAGACCGCGAGCACAACTCGCGCATATTGCAGTTTCTTGCCCGCCGCCAGCGCACCCCAAGGCGTTTTCACCTGGTCCATGACATGAGCGGCACCTTCTGGCCGCAAGCCGCCGTGCTTAGCCTTCCTGTGCTGGCTACGTTGCATCTGCCGCGTTCGTTTTATCCGCCGGACATGTTAGAGAGCATCCCTGCGAACGTCTCCTTCAACTGCGTTTCGGAGTCGCAGACGCGTTCCTTTTCCGATATTCCGCGGCTGCTGGGGGTGGTGCGCAACGGAATCGAGTTGCAGCGCTTTACTCCGGCGGCGGGCAGGAAGGACCATCTCCTGTGGCTAGGCCGTTTTTGTCAGGAAAAGGGCGCCCACCTGGCTATTCAGGCGGCGCGCATGGCTGGCCTGCCGCTGGTCCTTGCCGGCCAGGTGTATCCCTTCAGCTACCACCAGCAATATTTCGAGCGGGAAATTGCGCCTCACCTTAACCATGGGTTGCCGCGTGTGCGTCTGGCTGAGGCTCCCACTCCCGCACAGAAAATCCGCCTGCTGAGCCATGCTCGTGCTGTCCTGGTACCCAGCCTGGCGAATGAAACCAGCTCCCTGGTGGCCATGGAGGCTGCCGCCTCTGGCACTCCCGTCATTGCCTTTCGCCGTGGCGCCCTTCCGGAAGTGGTGCGCCATGGTGTAACCGGTTTTCTGGTGAACTCAGTCGAGGAGATGGCCCAGGCCGTCGTGCAGGTGGAGGAAATCAGCCCGGCAGACTGCCGCCGCCACGCCGAGCGGAACTTCTCTGCTGCGCAGATGGGGGATGGTTATGAGCAGCTCTATGGGCGCGTGCTCGCCATGGCGGGCGCGCAACGGAAGGCGGCCTAGACCAGATTCGCACCACTCAGCAATCAGCACTCAGCATTCAGCCACGCGACCGCACCACATGTCCAAGGGCTGAATGCTGACGGCTGAGCGCTGAATGCTAGCTCTTACTCACGCACTTACATTCGCTTCGTATCAGGATGTTGCTCATGCCGCGCGACGTTTCTCGCGCCTCCTGCACGCTGGTGTAGGGCCCGTGCCAGCGCGAGCGAGCTTCATCTCCTCCGCCGGGGTGAGCGGTGCCGCCGCGGCAGGCGCCGCAGGTAGAGCGGTGGAGGGCGAGCTTGTGTGGTCCCGCCTGCCAGCTCTCATATAGAAAGAATGTCACCGGCTCGGGCGCGGCTTGCACGGGCGCCGGAGCTGAAACCGCAGCCGGCGATTCCTCGGCTACCGCCACCGCGCCCGCTGCCGTTTCCTCCTGGACAGCCGCAGCGCCACCGCTTTGGCCGGTGCTCTGGCTGGCCGCCATGGGTGGTATCGCCGTCGCTGCATCCACGATGGTCTCTGTAACTGAAGCTGGCTCCTCTACCGCGTTTCCGTTGTCTCCTGCCGCAACTCCCGATTCAAACGGCTGCGCAGGTTCCGCCACCGCGGCCCCCGGCTCGGAAACTGCGGCTGCTGCCGCCATCGCTGGACGCGGCCGCCGGGGCGGCGCGGGTTCTGCCGCCTTGATCTCCAATCCTGCGCCGGTCATCACCTTCTCCAGCTTGGCGCGCGTCTCTTCCTTCATGCGCGTCAGGGGCAGCCGGTAAACCTCGCGAATCCTGCCCATCATGGCCAGCGCCGCCTTCACCGGAATGGGATTCGATTCCAGGAAGTTAGCCTGCATCAGGGGCAGGTATTTGCGATGCAACCGGCGGGCTGTTTCCCAGTCGTTATTCAGCGCCGCCCGGGTCATCTCCGCCATCTCGCGGGGAATTTCGTTGGACACCACCGAAATAATGCCGGCGCCTCCCAGGGAAATGATGGGCAGAGTCACCGCGTCGTCGCCGGAGAACACCAGGAAACCGGCGGGAACAGCGTTGAACACCTCCACGATCTGTCCCAGGTTGCCGCTGGCTTCTTTTACCGCGATGATGTTGCGGATATGCGCCAGGCGTCCCAGGGTGGCAGGTTCGATATTGGCCCCGGTGCGGCCGGGTACATTGTAAAGAATGAGCGGCTTCTTCACGGCCTGCGCAATGGCGCGGAAGTGCTGGAACTGGCCTTCCTGCGTGGGCTTGTTGTAGTAAGGCGAGACAGTAAGAATGGCGTCCACACCCGCCCGGTCGGAAAGCACGCGCGCCTTCTCAATGGCGTCGCGCGTGCAGTTGGAAGTCGCTCCGGCCACGATGGGCACGCGCCCGGCTGCCACCTCCACCGTCAGTTCCACCACGCGCAGCCATTCCTTGCGCGACAGCGTAGGGGTTTCGCCGGTGGTGCCGCAGGGAACAAGGAAGTCAACACCCGACTCCACCTGCCAGGCCACCAGTTCGCGCAGCGCCGCTTCGTCCACCGCACCATCGTGGCGAAAGGGCGTGACCAGTGCTGTGCCACAGCCACGGAGGTTCATAAGCTAATAGGATAAACCAAGGGGGAAGCAGTTCGCATTTATCCGCAACCCGCTCAGAGGCTGAGTGCTAATGGCTACTTGCTGCTTGGCCAAGCGCCAAGTGCTAAATGCCAAGTGCTGCTTCACCGCAGTTCCCGCCAGACCTGGCGAAAATCGAAGAAGCCGCTGCGCCCGGCCAGCCACTCTGCCGCGCGCACCGCGCCCTCGGCAAAGCCGCGGCGGGATTTGCCATCGTGGGCGAGGCGGATGGTGTCATGGCGCGAGTCCAGCACAATTTCGTGCAGGCCCACGGTTTCCCCCTCGCGCAGGGAGACAATTTCCAGTTCCTGCCCGCCGTCCTGGCGCAAGATTTTCTGCAGCGTCAGGGCCGTGCCTGAAGGCGCGTCCTTCTTCTGGGCGTGATGGCGCTCCATGATTTCGCCAGCATAACCATGATGCAGGGCGGCGGCTGCCGCTCGGGCAATTTCAAAGAAAACATTTACCCCCACCGAGAAATTGGACGCGTAGAGCAAGCCAATGCCGCTCTGGGCCACCACTTCCCGAATGCGGGGCAGTTGGTCGTACCAGCCCGTAGTGCCGACCACTATGTTCTTGCGCGCGTGTACGCAGGCGGCGATGTTGTCGAGCACGGCCTGCGGGGTGGTGAAGTCAATCACCACGGCGACATCACGCAGCGTCTGTGGCGTGAGCCCGGCGGCATTACGGTTGTCCGCGCCGCCCAGCACTCGCGCTTCATGCCCGCGCTGGCGCGCCACTTCCGCCACCAGCGTGCCCGTCTTACCCCGGCCCAGGATGATAAGGATCATCTGTGCAACTCAAGAGAATGTGCTGACTGGCTGCCTAGCTTACTAGCTGACTGGCCGGTCGCGGCAAGTTGGCTTAAGCTGGTCAGCCAGGCAGCTAGATAGCTAGCCAGCTACTTATGCAAAAATCTCCGGATCGGGCTCGGCGAAAAACGTGCCATGAAGCCGCCGCACGACCTCGGGCACGTCCTCTTCCTCCACCACGAACGTCAAATTGATCTCCGACGCGCCTTGCGAAATCATGCGCACGTTAATGTCGCCCAGCGTGGTGAACACCTTGGCCGCCACCCCGGGCGTGCCCCGAATGTTGTCGCCCACCAGGCACACAATCGCCTTGCGCCCCTCGTATTTTACGTCCGCCAGCTTGCCCAGTTCGGCGGCGATGGCGGGAATGGCCTCGTTGGAATCCACGGTCACCGATACGCTCACCTCGGAAGTGGAAACCACATCCACGGCGCAGCGGTGCCGGTCGAAAACCTCAAAGATGGCGCGCATGAAGCCGTGCGCCATCAGCATGCGCGTAGCCACGATGTCCACAATGGTGATGCGCTTCTTGGCCGCAATCGCCTTGAAGGTGCTGCGGCACACCGGCGCCTGCGCCGTAATGCGGGTGCCCTCGCAGGCCGGATTGCGCGAATTCAGAATGTACACCGGAATGTTCTTCTGGATGGCCGGCAGCAAGGTTGCCGGGTGCAGCACCTTGGCTCCGAAGTAGGCCAGTTCGGCCGCCTCTTCGAAAGAGATCGCCTTGATGCGCCGCGCCTCCGGGCAAATGCCGGGATCGGTGGTCATCATGCCGTCCACGTCCGTCCAGATCTCGATGCGCTCGGCCCCCAGGCCCGCGCCCACGATGGCAGCGGAAAAATCCGACCCGCCGCGTCCGATAGTGGTGGTGATTCCTTCCTCCGTCGCCCCGATAAACCCGCCCATGACCGGGACGCGCTCGTGGTCCACTACCGGCTTCAGCCGCGTGCGCAGGCGATGGTTGGTTTGCTCCATCAGCGGCGCCGCCCGGGTGTGAGTTCCGTCGGTGACGATGCACTGGCGCGCATCCACAAGTTGGGAATCAATGCCGCGGGCGGAAAAGGCGGAAGTCACCATCTTGCTGGAAAGCCGTTCCCCGAAGGAAACCACGTGGTCGGAAGTGCGTGGGGTGAGTTCGCCCACGGCGGCGATTCCGCGCAGCAGTTCGTCCAGGGCGTCGCATTCCGCTTCCAACTCGGAGTGAAACTGGGTAAACAGGCCGGTGCCCAGCAGCTCTCCCGCGGTGGTGTAGTGGCGCTCACGCAGGCCGCGCGAGAGTTCGAGGGCGCGCTCGCGGTCGCCGGCCCCAGCCGCCCGGGCCATGGCCAGCAGGCTGTCGGTGACCTTAGCCATGGCGCTGACCACCACCACAGGCAGTTGCGCTCGCCGTCCCCGCACGATCTCGGCCACACGCTCTATGGCGGCGGCATTTTCCACTGAAGTGCCGCCGAATTTCATCACCAGCATCGGCGATTCCTGAACTTCAAATTCATGCACCGCTGATCAACGCGGATTAACGCTGATAATGCCGGCGATGGAATGTTACTTTGTTTGGTATCTCGCCATGGCTTCGAGCACCCAAGGTCAAGAGAAAAGAAACAAGAGAACCCGCATGCATGGGCGTTCATCCGTGGCGAAGAGGTTGATTCGCGGCGAATGAAGTCCGTTCAGTCAAAGTAGCCCTGCGCCTTTAGCAGTTCGGCATTCAGCAGAGCCGCCCCGGCCGCGCCCCGGATGGTGTTATGCGAAATGACGGTGAATTTCCAGTCCAGCACGCCGCAAGGGCGTAACCGGCCCACGCAAGCCGTCATGCCCGCCCCCCGGTCCACGTCGAAGCGCGGCTGCGGGCGGTCGGAAGCCGCAACGTACTCCACTGGACGCTCGGGTGCGCTGGGCAGCCTCAGTTCCTGGGGGAGCGCCCGGAATTTCGTCCAGGCCTCGATAAGCTCCGGGGCGCTTGCCTTCTTCTTGAATTTCACCGCCACCGATTCCGTGTGCCCGTCCTCCACCGCCACCCGGTTGCACTGCGCGCTCATGGAGAATTCCGCCAGCTCGATGTGCCCGTCCCGCACCTCTCCCAGCAGCTTGCGAGTCTCCTCCTCCATCTTTTCTTCTTCCTTGGCGATGTAGGGGATGACGTTTCCCAAAATGTCCAGCGATGCCACTCCGGGATAACCCGCCCCGCTGACCGCCTGCATAGTGACCGCCATCACCTTCTCCAGTCCGAATTGCTGCTCTAATGGGGCCAGGGCCAGTACCAAGCCGATGGCGGAGCAGTTGGGATTGGTAACCACGAACCCGCCGCTCTGGCGCCGCCACGACTGGCACTCCAGCACTTTCAGGTGTCCGGCGTTGACCTCCGGTATCACCAGGGGCACGTCCTTCTGCATGCGCAGGGCGCTGGAGTTGGAAATTACGATGTGTCCGGCGGCAGCGAAGCGCGGTTCCAGTTCCGCGGCAATGGCGGCGTCCAGCGCCGCAAAAATGATTTTTGGGGCGCCCTCGGGATGGGCTGGGGACACGGGCAAGGCGGCGTCCCGTGCTGGAATCGGCGTTTTCATCCGCCAGCGCACCGCTTCGGCATACGCACGTCCTTCCGAACGCTCCGAGGCAGCTACCCAGTTCACTTCGAACCAGGGATGCTTTTCCAGCATCTGCAAAAAACGCTGGCCGACGATTCCCGTGGCGCCCAGCACACCGACAGAAACTTTATTGGGTTGCATGGCGGTTTGCTTGGGAATTTTACACTACGCGGATGCGCCCTCCAGCGCCATCCAACTTAGGGCAGGGAGGTGATACATGCCCGAACTTCGCCAGAACCGCTTTACCAAAGAATGGGTGATCATCGCTACCGAGCGTGCCAAGCGCCCCAAGGACATGGTGGTGCTGCGCGCCCCCCGCAGTCTGCCCAGCTTCGATGCGAAGTGCCCTTTCTGCCCCGGCAATGAGAAGTGCACGCCGCCGGAAGTGCTGCGCGTGGCCGCGCCGGGCAATGGCCGCTGGCTGGTGCGGGTGGTGCCCAACAAGTTCGCAGCCTTGCAGCCTGAGCTCACGCCTCACCGCGTGGTGGAGCGCTCCCATCGCACGGTCAACGGGTTTGGAGTCCACGAAGTGGTCATCGAGACGCCTGACCACTCCCAGGCCACCGCCCTGATGTCGGACGCGCAGGTCGCCAGTGTGCTTCGCGCTCTCAAGGCGCGCTGCACGGACCTCAGCCTGGATTCGCGCATCGCCAACGTGACCATCTTCAAGAATCATGGCATGGATGCGGGAACCAGCCTGGAGCACCCTCACTCGCAACTGATCGCCACTCCGGTGATCTCCTCCCAGGTGCGCAGCCGCTTATACGAGGCGTTGCGCCACTACGACGAATTTGGCGAGTGTATTTTCTGCTCCGCCGTTGACGAGGAATTGCAGGACGGGAGCCGCCTGGTCGTGGTCACCGACCATTTCGTCGCTCTTCAGCCGTTTGCTTCCTACACTCCCTTTTGCACCCATATCTATCCCCGGCGGCATATGGCCAATTTCGCCGATATTGGCGGCCAAGAAACCTCCGACTTGGCCCACGTGCTCCGCCTGGTGCTGGCCAAGCTCTACTATGGCCTGCACGACCCTGACTTCAACTTCACCATTCGTTCCGCTCCGGCGGAGTGCTCGGGAGTGAAGTACTACCACTGGTATGTAAGCATCATTCCCCGGCTGACGCGGGTAGCCGGTTTCGAACTGGGCTCGGGCATGTACATCAACACCGTGCTCCCGGAAGCAGCGGCGGAGTTTTTGCGCGAAGTGAACGTAGAGTCCGCCGCCGCCCCCGATAAGCCGCAATTGATCTCCGCGGCAGCGGAACCGGGAGCCTGCCACTAGCCGCCAGGCGGACAGCAACGTGCGGAGCCGGGTGCTGCCGGGCTCTGATTAGTCCCCGGAGAATTGTGGGGCGCGCACGATTAGAATATCTATATGCGTCCTCCACAATTTCAGGGTTGAATCCTCTGCTACCTGGTGGAGGGGTTCCTCTACTTATCAGCTAGCGTGCTGGCCCGGATCGCCGCCCTGGCGAAGCTGCGCGGCTGATCTGCCGCAACACTCTGTCAAGCCTGCAGTATGAATTGTAAGTTTTTGCTAAGCCGCCAGCATTTCGCGCATTTTCTCCAGCAGTTCCTGCGGCCGGGCAGGCTTGGCCAGAATTTCAAAGTGGTAGCCGCGAGCCTGGGCCTGGGCCAGCAGTTCGGCGGCATCGGGCCGGCCTGAGAACAGTACTACCTTACAGTTGGGCGCGCTGCGGCAGGCCCGGATCGCCACTTCCACGCCGTCGATTCCTGGGAGTATCACGTCCAGCAGCACGGCGTCTGGCCCGACTTCCTGGATCAACCGAGCTGCGGTGTTACCGTCGTGGGCCACCATCGTCTGGTAGCCGGCGCGCTCCAGGATCATCCTCACGGTGTTCGCGACCGTAGGCTCATCGTCGGCAATCAATATGGTTTTTGCTCCCCCTGTCATTCACAAGCCTCCGCATGCTGTTGGGCGCGAGGCATACCTCACCTGGAGCGCCATCCTGGAGAAACCGTTGCTGTCAGGGGAACAGAACAGATCAGACCAGAGTCACCGTCGGTGACAACCGGGGCCCTGAAAGATTACCACAATCGCCTCCAGCACGAGCGTACCCGGCGGGCAGCCAGTGTTGCACGACTGACCGCCATGGTCCTCGATTTGCTACTCCTGGCAACTCGGTTGCGCCCGCACGCTTCCCACGTAAGGACGGTTCACGACCGCGGAAATCAACCACGTAGGGCTGGGTTGCCACTCTCGTGAAAGTCGGCTCTAGCGTGGAATCTCCGTTTCCCCCAAGCCTAGTCCGCGCCCCTTCGTCCACATTTAAACCCATGCTCGCGCGGCACAATCGCGAGCGGAAAGTGCAGGCGCGACGAATGAATGAGCGCAAGCCTTACGCCCTTTTTCGCGGTGTCTACAGCCGGGTTGCCCGGCAACTCGGAGTTGACCGCTCCTATGTGAGCCGAGTGGCTCGTGGCGAGAGACGGTCGGAGGAAATCGAAGAAGCTCTGCGCAGCGAACTGCGCCGGGTGGAGGCCGCACTGAAAGCGCTGGGCAGGAACCTGCCCTCCAGCCGACGCGGCCGCAAGACCACCATCCTGGTAGTAGACGATGAGCGCACCGTCGCCCACAGCATCGCCGGCATCCTCTCCCTTCACGGCTTCGAAACCCGTGTCGCCTATGACGGCCGGCAGGCCATTCGCGAGGTGCTGGAGGATTGCCCTGATGCCATTATTACGGACGTCGTCATGCCCCGGGTGAACGGCATCGAGGCTGCCAAAGCTATCCAGGAGATGTGCCCCGACGCACGCATCCTGCTCTTCTCCGGCCAGGCCGCAACTTCCGACCTGCTCAAGACCGCCGAAGAGCAGGGTTACTCCTTTGAACTGCTCCCTAAGCCCATCCACCCCGAGCTGCTGATCAGCAAGCTCAACCAGTTGGACGCTGCTCCAATGTGAATGCCTGGACGTGGACACCGGGGCTGATTCCTGCATCTAACCTTCCCAGCTTACCTGGAAAAAGTGGACCGGGACGGAGCGTCTGGCTCCGCGCTGCCGGAGACTCTTGCCTCTTTCCAGGAGCTCCAAGGAGGATTGGTGCGCAAGACAATACTGGGTGTGTTGTGTGTGTTGATAGCCGCAGGCGCGCAGGCGCAGAAGAACGACATTGCCCTTACCGGCGGGGGTTATTTCAATGTCAGCAGTCCGCTCAGCCTGGGCGCCGCCCCGGCGCTGGAAGGCACTTTCGCCCACCGCATTGCTTCCGTACCCCTGCTCGGAATCTACGCCGAATTGCCGGTGGCCGGCTCCTTCAGTTCCGATATTCCTACCCTCAGCGGGCTCACGGTAGCGCGCAGTTATACGTCATTGTTCATTACTCCAGGCGTGCGGGTACGTCTGGCTCCCTCATTTTTCATATCGCCTTACGTTGCCGCCGGATTGGGTTATGCGCGTTTTAATCGCCAGCTTTTTAACGGAACCACGAGCGCCGACAGCACCTTCGCGCTCGACATCGGCGGCGGCCTGGACCTTAAGATTTTGCCCATCGTGGGCCTCCGCGCCGAGATCCGCGACTTCAATTCCGGCGGAGTCGGGTTGCAGACCCTGGTTCTGGGCCGGCAGAATAACCTGTTTGTGACCGCCGGAATCGCCTTGCGCTTCTGACCCCCGGACTCCTTTCTGTCGCCCTGTCACATCGCAGGATCACCTTGCGCCCCCCGAGCTTTGCAATTCTCACCTGCATTGGTTGCCATCGGATTGATCAGGTAGAGTCCGACGCAATCCGTTACTCGACTGTTTGGGGAGACTTGGCAGAGAACGTGTTCTGAAATTTCAGGAAGGGATAGTCCTTGGGACCTTCAACCGCGTTGGTCCTTTAATCAGTTTCAGGTGCAAAATTAGAATCAACCGCCGGTTCATCCGAAGGTTGCAGCGAGTCGGTGAGGGATGATTCTGCCATGGTGGGATCGGATGAGTTTTCCGGCAACCCCGATTGTTTTTCCAGCTTACGCTGTTGTTTGCGGGCAGCTTTCTCGCGCCGCTTCTCCTGCCGCGAGATCTCTTTCTGACGTTTGTTGAAAGTCGAACGGCCTCGACCCGGCATACACTCCTCCCAGGAAAACATATCGGTGCCGGGCGCCGGCCGAAAGGGGCTAGCGTCCCGGTGTTACAGGTTTAGCGGTGAGTTACCAGCGGGGCTCTCGGGGTTGCCGAGCATGGCCGCGATAATCATCGCGTCCGGAACCTTTAGAGCGGCCTCCGCCCTGGCCTCCAAAGCCACGCTCCAACTTGGGACGGGCCTCATTTACCTTCAAGGCGCGTCCGCCCAGTTGGCTGCCGTCCAGCGCGGCTATGGCCTTGGCGGCCTCGCCCGCATCGCTCATCTCTACAAAGGCAAAGCCCCGCGACCGGCCGGTGTCCCGGTCGGTTACCAGGCTGACTTTCTCCACGTTACCATGCGCAGCGAACAACGTTCGCAGTTCATCTTCCGTCGCACTTTGGGGTAAGTTGCCAACAAACAGGTTCTTCATCCTATCTTCTCCAGATGTACATCAGGTGCTGCCAGCATACTCTCATCGCCCAATATGGCTGCTGCCGGCGTGCTGGCCGGTGTAGCAGCCGAGGTAACAATGGAATGCTGAGCTACCGCCTCAGCCCAGTTCGGAACCGGCGATTTTTCGTGAATGCGGGCCGAAACTTTTGTGTAATCGCGAGACTGATTGCGGCACGGGTCTTTCATGGAGCGTGCGGCTGCGATTCGCCATGCAGCCTCTTGAAAGCCCCACCGCCGGGGAAGTCCTTGGCACGCGCCGGCAAACAGAGAGGCCACCACATCTCCCCAAGCGGCATGCCCGCTGCCGTCGCCACTCTCGACCACCCCCTCCATGCGTGGGGAGGCAGCGATATACTCAGGTTTGCCCACCAGGAAAGCGACTGTCTGCGGGGGCTTGGCGGCTCTAACCTCGGTGCAGAATTCTTCCAGACCGCGCCCATCTCCGATTACATCGAAGAGGACAAGATTGTAGGAATCCGCCCGCCAGAGCGAGCGCGCTTCGCTGATATCGGCAGCGCATTCCACGTCCGTTCCCAGCTTCCGCAGCACCCGGGCCCGCAAGTCGCGCTGCACGTCATCGCTGACCACTAGAAGGATGTGCTTCTTTCGGGCGGCAGGAGCCAAGGCTTGATTCATAAAGACTCGCTTCCCGCTCCAGAAGCCGTCAGAACTTTCCTAATCTTAGTGAACATCGCCGTCGCTCCTTTTTGCCCACCGAGCTAAGGGCGCGCGCGGCATACCGCAGTTGTGCCACACACAGCTCCCCTTTGTCATGAAGCGTCAGACTCGTTGTGCGCATGAGCGCCTACGCGAGGCCAAGCCTCTTAATCGCGAAGGCGCAGGGAGAAAGGCTGCGATGTGTCTTCGTGGTCAAGCGGTAGCTTCAGTATACGCGCTTCTCCAGCATGTGCGGCATAATTCCGGCACTATGGAGTTATGGCAAGTGGCAGTGAGGTTCCGGCAGCACGAACCGGCACCGATTCGATGCACAGAGTTGCGCACCATGGCATTTGTTAATCGAAACGCGCCTTCCGGATTGCCGAGCACTATGCCGCAGAGAAACGAAAAAGGCCGGCTGTTTCCAGCGCGGCCTCTCGTCAACTGCAACTAGAGTGGGCGAACGTTTTCCGCTTGCCACCCCTTAGGTCCTTTGGTGACTTCGAATTCCACGGCCTGACCCTCTTGCAGGCTCTTAAACCCACCTGCTTGGATCGCCGAAAAATGCACGAAAACATCCTCGCCCGTCTGACGGCTGATAAAGCCGTAGCCTTTGGCGTCGTTAAACCACTTTACTGTTCCTTGTTCCATGATGTTGCTGGTATTCCTTTCGATCGGTTTGTGCTGGAGAGAGATTCGGAAGTACTAGCTGCAGGTTACTGGCTGATTAGGCAAGAGCTGCTCACGACCGATTCGGTCTAAATGCACAACCTTATGCTACACGGACGGTGGAGCATTAGCAACCAGTATGGCCGCGAAGGGGAGACTGTTTGCGCCCTTCCCTTGGCCGCTATCTTCTGATCAGGCAAATACTTCACCGGGCAAGGGCTGCAATGTCCGGCTGGCCAGCGTGTTTCCCGGCCGCGACAATCTCTGGGCTGAAATCTCGGCTTTGATGTCGCAACGTTGTATGCGGAGCCCCAGCACACGTTCGATGTTCCGCAGTTCCAGTGCCTCCGCCGGAGTGGCCAGGGTCGAAGCCTGACCGCGGGCGCCGGCCCGTCCGGTTCTTCCAACTCGGTGAATGAAATCTTCCGGCAAAGTCGGCAGATCGTAATTGATGACGTGCGCCACACTTTCAATGTCAAGTCCGCGGGAAGCGACATCGGTCGCTACCAGCACCTTGAATCGGCCTTCGTCAAAGCCGTTCAGCGCGCTCGTGCGCTGCGACTGCGAACGATCGCCGTGAAGCATGGCGATCAGAAAGCCTTCACGCGCCAGGTGTTTGGCCAAACGTTCGGTCCCACGCTTGGTGCGGGCGAACACCAGGGTACGACCCTTTTCCGAGCGCAGCAGATGGCACAGCGCGTCGAACTTGTCATTGGCCGTCACTTCGAAGGCGTGCAGTTCCACGCTGTCAACAGGTTTTAAGGTCGATCCCAAGGCGATTCGCACCGGATCACTGGTGTACTCGCGTACCAACCCTGCCACCGACGCCAGCAGGGTAGCGGAAAAGCACAGTGTCTGACGCTGCTTTGGCAGAACGCCCACAATGTGCCGGATAGATGGCAAGAAACCCATGTCCAGCATGCGATCGGCTTCATCCAGAACCAGGATGGCTACGTGCCGCAGGTCCACCAGCCTCCGTTCGATGAAATCCTCGAGACGCCCGGGAGTGGCTACCACCACGCGCGCGCCGGAGCGAATCGCGCTTAACTGACGGCCTTCAGCAAGCCCGCCGACGACCAGCGCGGCTGGCGGCAGCGTTTTTCCACGCAACTGTTCAAATTGTTCGTGCACCTGCATGGCCAGTTCACGGGTGGGGACGAGCACCAGGGCTGCGACTCCCTTCGAGGAGGGTGATTGCAGCAGGTGCTCAATCATCGGCACCACAAAAGCCAGAGTCTTGCCGGTGCCGGTCTGAGCTGTGGCCATTACGTCTTTTCCCGCAAGAGCGTGCGGGATCGCTGCCGCCTGAATTGGCGTAGGAGTGTGAAACTGAGATGCGGAGAGCCTTTGCCGCAATGTGGCAGACAAAGGCAGTTCGGAAAAGCTTGTCATTCGAATCGTATCTTTCTGGAGGGCATCTCGCGAGACGCACTCAAGATGCGATTCGCGACGGTACAAAGGAAGCCGCTCAATGGTTGATTAACGCGAAATAAACGGAAGGCAGGAAAGCCTAGGAGGGGTCAGACCAAAACTCAGTGGACTGCCACGCCACAAGCGAACCGTGGTCATTAGCGTTGTTACAGTATACCACGCCCGCTTGACAGGGGTATGCGGCCGTACCAGGATTCGCAATAGGTTCTTGGCTTTGGCGGAAAGCGCAAAAACCGTGCAGTTGCAGCCTCCAACTCTTGAGGCTTTCGATGCCTACATTCGTCAAGCTGAAACGGCAATGGAAGAGACGCTGGCGGGCAGGCGGCCATTCCTCTGGTCTGACCTCGATTCGGCGCGAGCCCAGCAGGTCCGTGGCGGAAAGATCGTAGCGCAATTCTGGTCCGGCCGAGCACCGGCCAAGGTGCCTGATGGCCTGATTCACGACTGGATTGCTGCCGCCTTTATTCCCCATTCCACCCTGGAGGATATATTGGCAGTGATCCAGAACTACGACAGCCACAAGGACATCTATAAGCCGGATGTGGTGGACTCCAAGCTTATTAACCGTCGCGCTAACCACTTCCAGATTTACTTGCGGCTCCTGAAGAAAAAGGTCTTCACCGTCGTCCTGGATACGGATCATGACGTGAGATATCGTGCCTTGGAGCCAGCACGCTGGATCTGCCGCTCCTACACGACCCGGATCGCAGAAGTAGAAAATGCCGGAAGCCCGGATGAGCGGATCTTGCCGCCCGATACGGGTCACGGGTTCCTCTGGCGTATTTATTCATATTGGCGATTCCTGGCACGTGACCGCGGCGTAGTCGTCGAGTGCCGGGCCATATCGCTGACGCGCGGCGTGCCATTCGGGCTAGGATGGGCGATCGAACCCATCATCCAGAAACTCCCCAAGGAATCGCTCATCAACACTTTGGAAGCTACTCGCCGGGCGGTGCGGGCTAGAGCAAGTTAGATCTGTTCGTCTTTGAATCTCCGCCGACCAGGAAGCGTGTCTGCTATCCCCTCGAGCACAAGCATCTAAAGTGCTCGTGTAGAATTTACCCGTGTTCTTCACCGTGGAAGGTGTCAGGTTCCTCGTCCTGCGCCGGTTTCGCAGCGGGATGCGGGCCATTCGCAGACTGTGCAGCCTCCCCAACCTGGTGCTTCTTTGGCTGCTGCTCGGTGCCTGGCTGTTCTTGCAGGCGCAGGCGGCGACCGGGTCCTTGCGTGGCGAGGTGCAGGACACCGACGGCCGGCGAATCGCGGCCGCCACGGTTGTGGTCGAGGCTCCCGGTTCAGCACTAAAGAAACAGGTTCAGGCCGACCAGCGTGGTGAATTCCGGCTGAATGACCTGCTGCCGGGCCCTTATCGCATTACCGTGCGTGCCCACGGATTCGCTCAGACCACTGCCGATGTCAGCGTTGTCGTGAGTTTCGTGCGCGACCTATTGGTCACGTTGAAACCCGCTTCCATACCGCAGACCGTGAATGTGACGGGGCAGCCGGCCTCCATCACCACCCAGCCTCTGGATACAGCCAGCGCCGTGCACCAGGGCGCCGTCAGTTCGCGGGATCTGGTGATGATCCCGCTGGCGCAACGCAGTTTCGCCAATATCGCATATCTTGTGCCTGGCACCGAACCGGTTGAACCGTCGGACCCCAGCAAGGCCAGGATCACCGCTGTTTCCACCGGCGGCAGCTCAGGGCTGAATAATGCGGTCTCGGTGGACGGTATGGATGACAGCGACGACTACATTGGCGGATTTCTGCAGAATTTTTCCCCGGACGCTATAGAGGAATTCGCCTTCCGAACGGCGCAGGAAGATTCCGATACCGGGCGCACCACAGCCGGTTCGGTCGTCATCACCACACGCCATGGCAGCAATGACTGGCACGGCAGCGCCGCCGTTTATGAACGGGCTGCGGCGCTGACCGCCAGGTATCCCATCGAGAATCCTGCGCCCGATCCCAAACAGCCTTTTTCACGCCAGAACTATGTTGGCACGCTGGGAGGCCCGCTCATAAAGGACAAGCTGTGGATTTTCACGTCGTTTGAATATGTGCACGAGAATGCGAGCATTGCTTATAGCCCGCAAAGCCGGTCTGAATTCGCATCCTTAGCATCGCTGGCCAGGATGGGACTCATACCGGGTGTCAGTTCAATCCCGGTTCCCGACAGCACTCCCGTTCCATTCCGCGACGCGATCGGTTCGCTGCGCCTCGATTGGGCGCAGAACGCAAAATCGCGCTGGTTTCTGCGCGCTTCCGTAGACAACTACACGACCAATAACAACTACGTGCAGCAGGGCACCCTGCCTTCGACCGGAACCACGTCCGGCTCGAAGTATGGCAACGTGGTGCTTAATAACAGCTACGCGTTCAGTACGAATTGGCTGGGCAGTTTGAGTGTCGGCGCCAGCACCCTGCACCATACGGACTCCCGCAACCAAAACCTGGGATTCTCGCTTGCCTTCCCCTTCAGTTCGACGGCCCAGACTATTTCCGGTTTCGAGACTTTCGGCGACAACCAGTTCCTCACCGCCGTTACTGCATTCCCAGTGTTGCGCAATCAGCAGAAGTACCAGTTGCGCTATGACCTGAGCCATTCAGCGGGTAAGCACGCTTCCAAGTTCGGCATTGATCTTATCCATGAGCCCGTGCTCAGCGGCGCCCTGTCAGGCACGCCAGAGACCCTGCTGCAATATGGAAACAATCCCGATTTCTACGCCGCGAACCCGGCGCAGTTTTACTTTGATCTGAACTGCGTCAACCCTCCTGCCGACGTAGCTTGCTCGCAAACCCCGGCATCGGACGGCAGCTTTCGGCAGAACGTGCAGCGGCTAGGGTTGTACGCCCAGGATTCCTGGCGCATCTCGCGAAGCCTGACCGTAAACTACGGTCTGCGCTGGGACACCACCTTCGGCCTGCTCACCGCAGCCGGAAGGGACCAGTCACAGAATCCCGCTTATCGCACGCTGAAGGTGCTGCAGATTCCGCTGGTCAACGCGGCGCCACATGATTACCGTAAAGCCTTCGCGCCCCGCCTCGGTATCGCCTACACCCCCGGCCGGAGCGAGAGAACCGTAGTCCGGGCCGGAATTGGCCTCTTCTATAACGACCTTGCCCAGAACGGATGGGTTGCCGCTCTGCAGGCAGTGAATGCTCCGTCCCCGCTATGCACACAGCCGGGTGATCCGGGATGTGTTCCGGGAGCCAGCCTCGGGGGGGCGGGTGCCGTGATCGCCTCCGACTATCGCACTCCCTACGCTATTCATGCCACTGCCGGCGTGCAGCATGCATTCAACGACCATTGGACTCTGAGTGCGGACTATACCCGGGAGACCGGCATGCGCGGATATCGCGCCTATTCCTATACGGGCGGGGTGAACCTGTTTACCCCGCTGCTGCCGCAGAACAATCCTGCGCAGACCGACCTGGTCCCCAACATTGATTTGTATAAGTCCGATAACCGCAGCAGTTACGATGCGTTGATGGTTCGCCTGCAGGGCACCACGCGCCGCTTCAGCCTGATTGCTCATTACACGCTGTCCAGCGCCAAAACCTGGGGATGCGTTCTCGGCGAATTATGGGACTACGTAAATGGCGTCTGTAACCCGCTACAGCCTTTTGCGCCTGGGGATTACGGCCCGTCGGGAGAAGACGTAAGGAACCGCTTGGTGGTCTCTGGAATCTTTCATGTGCCGGGTGGCTTCGAGGTGAGCACGTTAACCCAGGCGGAGGGCGCCCGTCCTTTTGTAATTACCACCGCTGATGGCGGCGGGCGCATCTCCGTCAACGGCATTCCTACCAGCCTCGATGAATTCCGCGGCACTCCTTTTGTCCAGGTGGACCTGCGGGTGATGCGGCCCACGACGATCCGCGAAAATTGGACGGTGATGCCGTTCGTAGAGTTCTTCAATCTGTTGAATCGCAACAATCCTGGCGCCAACTTTGTAACCAACGTGGCGGCCCTGCCCGTGCCGCCCGGACAGATCGCCTCCGGCAATGTTACCGACCTCTGCCTCAACTCGGCGTGCACGTTGACGCAGAGAGTCACCTCACTGCAACAGCTCGCCAGACCAGCCGGCGCACTGGGGGATTTCTTCGGGCCGGGAACAACCGTGGGTATCCCTTTCGCCGCGCAAATCGGAGTGCGAGTAAACTTCTAGCGTTTTTAAATTGGCTCGAAAAAGTATCTCCACGGAGTAGCCGCAAAAAGGGAGTTCTGTGACACGAAACCGTTTCATGGTCGGCCTGGTTTTCCTGGTGTTCTTCGTGATGTCGTTTCTCACCAACATTCTTGGGCCCATCGTGCCCGACATCATCAGCAGCTTCCGGGTAAGCCTCACCGCCGCCGCCGTACTGCCTTTTTCATTCTTTATCGCTTATGGCGTGATGTCCATCCCGGCGGGGTTCCTGGTCGAGCGCTTCGGGGATAAGCCGGTCATGGTGGCGGCCTTTGTCGCCAGCACACTCGGTTCTGCGTGTTTTGCCCTCTTTCCCGCTTACGAAGTTGCGGTGGCCTCGCTGT
>Ga0134128_10003782_pt1 | contig 18529 bp, 10 predicted proteins | sample KB31754_FD_96462 | JGI IMG/M metagenome (GOLD analysis project Ga0134128, IMG submission 96462) | Terrestrial soil microbial communities with excess Nitrogen fertilizer from Kellogg Biological Station, Michigan, USA - KB3-175-4 | ecosystem: Environmental > Terrestrial > Soil > Unclassified ... | reverse complement strand
CGTGTGCGGAAAAGGTCTGTGATCTAGCCTCCCGCAAATCTCCCGCACTCTCGATCGTGCGGTCGGCAGGGAGCTCTCAAGTGCTTGAAAATGTTGGTGGAAAGGGAGGGACTCGAAGTGCCCGGCTAACCACTTGACAAATCAGATATTCGATCTTGCTGACCGTCTATCCGCCCCCAGCCGTACCCCCATCGCGTCTGCGCTGGGCCGGTTCGGCTGGTCGTCAACATTGTACTAACTTTCGTGGCCTTCCGCAGCCCTTAGTAGCCGCTAAGGCAACCACGCTCGCCAGGGACCAGAGGAGAAAGAGTGAAACGCTCCATTGAGCCACTGGAACAAGCATCTTTCTGGCCCATCGGGCGAAGTTGTCGTCGGTGAAAGGTGACTCAGTCTCGGGCGAACTGCTAGCGGCTGAAGCTCGCGTACATAAACATGCCTCCAATCGCGACCACAAAGAGTACGAAGCCGTGCATGAGCGTGTCGATGTTATCTTGGCGTTCTCCTTGGAAGGTGAATCTTGCCGGTGGCCTTCCAAGGAACAATTTGAAAACGCTCAGCGACAGTACGAGAACCCCCAATTGCACCATTGGCACCGTCGTCGCCAACGCCAACGCCTCCGCTGGCCAAGCCAGATCACGATGCAAGGCCCTGTACCAGGCTGCTGCCGGTACAATTGCGACAGCGCCAACGATCACTAGGAGCCATCGCCCGCGCAGCGGGCGCTGGTCCTGGGTACGCAAAACATATAGCACGGGCACTGCTACCAGGAGTACCGAGCCTGCCATATCCAGAACCTTCGCGCTCATGCCACACCTCCACGCATCGAAAAGTTCAGTCAGGCGTATAAAGTCCCTCGGCTCTTCCGGTAATCGTCGAGCGTAGTAGCAGCTCATACTCAGCGGCGCATCCCCGACCGCCAAGCGCCAGTCCGGGAGAAACTTCCGCGTCAACCGAAGGGGCCCAATCCGTAAAGGGTGAGGACTGCGACTCCCGCACCGCAAAGCAATCCGATAACCATCATCATAATCGTACCGGGCGGAAGTCCCGGGGAGTCTGGTATAAACCCGAAAAGCCATTCGACATGAGGTACATAATAGAATATCAGCTTCTTACCTATAGAATAGTATTGTTTCAACTCTACATAGCGGCTGCTGACCTGCGCTTTTTCGAGTCCACCACTGATGACAACCGGAAACATGCTCATACGAGTGCCCCCGCCCGGGAGAGACAACCGGACGAGCACCACGAAGCGGGAAAGCCACGAACAGCTCCGAAACCCCTTGAGCTGCGTCTCTACGATCTCGGCCGTGTAGAACGGGAGGCGCTTCCGACAGTAAATGGCAAGCAAATATACAAGCACGAGAACAAAGGAGAATGGCGCCAGAATCGAGAGCAGGAGAAGGAGCATGATTCAAACCTCTATATGCCTCAGCAGCTTGGTTGCCCCACTACCGCTCAATGACCCGCTCAGCGTCGGATACTCGCATACAGCGCCACCCCACCCATCCCAATGACAAGAAAATACAAACGTGCATGCATCAGGGCTCGGCGTTGCGCTGCCTATCGCCGTTAAAGGTGAAATGCGCCGGCGTTCCGCCAACCAAGCTCTCCAAAAGACATCATCGATACGACGAGCATTGCTAGGCGCAAAGTAGAAGGTGATGGTATCTCCGAGCTGCATCGCAGGTCCCGACATCACCACATTGCCGTCGACCATGAGCTCCGGCACGACATTGATTAAGTACGCCGGAAGCGATGATGGAAACTGCGAGCTCGTGCTCCACGGCTGAGCCGGCAGCAGCGACTGGATGGCTGCTTCGCCCGCGGGGGTCGCGGGAACGAAGGAGAGCGTCACGCGCTCATTGTTCAATTGAGCCCACGGAAACGTCATCGGCTGATCCTGAGTCCCATCTGTCTCGGTGCTCAGGGCAAAGGTGATTTGCTGTTCTAGGGTAGAAGGCAGGCTCGCGTACCGGGCGCCTACGACGGTCACTGAGTAGGGAAGGGATGCCGGCAGCATCGAGGCCTGGGCTTGAACGATGGTCCGCCCCCCCAGAACGTCGCCGACGGTCGCGTTCTGCTCGTTCTGCTGAATGTACGTGGATATCGCCTCTGATCCGCTTGTCTGGGCCTGTTGAACGATTTGCTCGTTTAGACCGCTGACGAAGCCGTTCTGTTGATCGACCGTACCACTCGAAAGATAGTTATTTACGAGACCCTGAGGATCCACCCCGGACGCGGTCTTGAGATCGAGTCCCGGGGAGGAGCTCAGCTGCTTGAAGCTCGGGTCCACGGCCACCCAGGCATCGGCCGACTTGTTCACCACGCCTCGTGACGGCACGAAATCTACGGCTGCCTCGACCCACACGTGCTCCATTTGGACTGTCGTGATCTGGCCTCCCGAGGTGGTCACGGCGGTGATGGGAATTCCGCCGGCGGAGGCGAATTGGATAGCCGAATCGATGTTCTGGAATGCGCCGGCCCAATTGCGGAACTGATCAGCGGGCACATCGACGGTTCCGACCACATAGCGGGCGGGGATTCCGGATGCACGTAGCAACGCGATGGTGAGGCTAGCGATATCAAAGGCATTGCCAGTTCGGCTGGAGAGGGTCTGGGAAGCGGTCTGAATGGCACCCCAGGTGGGCTGCCACTGCACGTTGTTACGCACCCAGTTGTATATGGCGACCGGATTGCCGTTGAGCGTCGACGCTTCGGCGACGATATCGGGGGTGAGGGTCACTTCAGTCGTCGCCGCGAGATAGGCGGGGTTCTGGGCGCTCGGAAACTGGCTAATGTCGAAGGGACCTATGGCAGCAAATCTCCCGGACGGATTGCTGTAAATACCGGCGGCATTGAACTGCCTCTTGGTCGTGAACGGCTTCCGGTCCGGATCGGGCTTGAGCCTGGAGAATGGCAAGTGGTGCGGGTCAAGCGCTGGCTGCTGGTGCACGAGATGCTCGGCGTCGAGCCGAGTGAACGCCGAATCCGCTCGCGCCATGGCGGTCTGCTCATCAGGCGCTTTGGCTATGGAATCGAGGTCACGCTGCAGGGCCGCATAGCGCTCACGGTACGTTGCCAAAGCTTGCGCGTAGCGCTGCTGGATCACGGCCGGCAGGTGCTTATCCTGGATTAAGCGGCCGGTGGCCGCGAATTGCGCGTGAGTATCTGCGTCGAGACTCTGAAGCTGGCCTTGCCAATTTCGCAATGCCGCGCGACTGGCGCGACGCTGCTCATCCGAGGGGGTACGGTGGAGCGCATCGGTCCGACCGGAGAGGACCCGAAGGTGCTCCTTGATCTGCTCGAGCGCCGCCCCATAGCGTGACTGCTGTGCACCCAACACACGCGGCGGCGTGCGCTGGCGAACACCCTCGGCCAGCACAATCGCGCTCGGCGACAGGATTTCCACCGCGTATACACACACGACCAGGATGGCCATGGTTCCCATGAACCCGCCGGCCCGGCGCATGCTTCCTATATGCCAGTCAGACATATCGGCTCCCAGTAATTCACGCGTGCGGACGCGGAGAAACTCAGTGCAGCCCGTCGCCTGCGACCTGACGGCTCAGCGTCCAGATCGCCTGATCGATGTCGAGGCGCAGCGATACAGCCTGCGCACTCTGGTTATCGATCAGCTCATCGGTGGCCTGAAGCAGGCTCGCGAGGGCGTACTGGGGCTGATTGCGGGAGAGCCGCCATTGCGCGGTCTCCAGCCAGAATTGCGAGTTGCGAAATTCCCGGCTCGCCGCAGCCAGCGACAGTGCATCGGTAATGGTGGCGTACGCGTCCGTGCCGGCTGTGTACGTCGCCTGGCCGTAGTCGCTGAACACGCCGTTCTGCGAAGTCTGGATGACCGCGTCGAACTCAGTTGACCCGCTCTGATCCGGCAGCTGCGAGCGCTCAGCCGCTGCCGCGATCTGGCACGCGACTTTGGCTCTCGCCGCCCTTTCGACTCAGCCGGAATCTCGTTTCATGTTTGCCTTGAGAAGGGAAATCAGCTCGTCAAAGGCAGATGAGTACCCGGCCATCAGTGGCTCTCCCTTCTTTTCAAAGGCAGAGTCCCTTATGCTGATCGCCTTTCCATCGCGGAGCCAAATCAGCGCCCTCGCGACATAGATCTCGTTACCGCTTCGCGGTCCCATAACCGGGGCTCGAGGCTCCTGCCACACTTCGACCCTCTCGACATCGGCCCAGGCGTATCGCTTCCGCCTGTAGACGAATCCCTTCGTGTGCAGCTCCACTACTGGCAGGAAAAACACATTCAGCGTGCGCTTTCCGTAAATCGCCATTTCAAAACCCGGTATCCGAGATGCGGGGCGAATCGAACTTAGGCCACCGGATCATCGTGTCACATCGGCGCGACTTCGCCGACTCTCATAGAAGGCGGTCAGAGGTGCCTCGCCTGCCGGCCGTTGGAAGAACAGCTCGCGTAATCTGCTGCGAGCATCCCGATTATCGGTGGCAGAAAGAAAATTACCATCTGCAGAGCGAGATTGATGTCCATAATCTTGCGATGGTGAATCAGCATCCAAGTCGCCCCACCAAGAATCAAAATATAATAGCCGAGCGCAAACTTCATGCATGCAGGGCATTGCTTGTAGCGTTCGAATGCGCTGCGGTCGTGATTTTGCCGAATGCGCTGCGCTATGAGGAGCAATGGAAAACCAAATATCAGGCCGATTTGGTCAAGGTATCCGAACAGAGCCAGACCAATTCCGGTGAGAACCCAACTGAAAACTAGCTGACTACGACTCGGTGACATGCCGGTTTGCGCTTGATCGTGTTCTCAATTGTCCTAATTTTCAATTTTCTCCGAATGCGATTTCCATCATCCATACCATGGATGTCATATAGTACTCCAAGCATTCGATCCTCGCATCGTCTGCCGACTCTGCGAGCCCACCCAGCCCCAGCCCTGCGAGCAGCTCGATGCCTGCGACAGCAGCAGCCCTTTGCAGAGCCGCATACGCCTCATCGGGCGTGTCGTTGCTGTGTCCTATCGCACTGACCTCCCTAGTGAACATCACAAAGGAGATGAAAATCGTAGCCGAAGCCCGCCATTGGCCGGTCATTAGCGTGTAGATGAGGCACCCGCCGAGCAATCCGGTTGTAAGGAGGTACAGCCCTCCACCATTCGCGCCACCGGCGATTTTCCACGCGCCGGCTCCCGTCACTGGATCGAGAATGACGTAACCGCAACCCGTCCAGCCCGGGAGCGATACGGAATCAGTACTCGTAATGACAATCTTGCCAGCCGCCAACGCATCGGATATTTCCGACATGGTGGCAGGGTCGTGATTGATGAGCGGAAGAACTGTCGCTTCGTTCGCAGCCGTTATGGCGTAAATGCGCTGCCCCATGGCTCCCGCCGTGACAAGCGCCTTGACGGCCGAGACACCGTTAACAAATTGGCCTGGCTGGTTGAGCAGCTCCTCGGGCACCGCATTCTCGAGAACCGAGGACAGGACGCCCAACTGAATCGTGAAATTTAGCTGATCTACTGGATTTGTGGAATCCGATCCAACGATGTTCACGATCGGAATGTTGGTCGCGACTCCGCCTGGCTCGAGCGCCCGCGGAATTCCAAAGACGTAACTGACCTTGGGCTCATAGCCGAAGCTACCGAGGCCCGCGGCCAGATTGTGATGTCCTCTCTGCGGCAGGCCGCTGAGATATGCCTGAGTCGTGTATTGCTCGTAGTAGTCGAGGACTCCTGCGTAGAAGAGGTCCCCAAGCAGCCGTTCTCGGTTGGGAGGTGCGATGCCGGACTGGATAGCGGCCGACGTCGCCTGCATCTGCGCTTGCGCGGCGCTGATCGAAGATGCTGCGACGCTTCCTCCGATCACTGCTATGGCAAGGTAAGCCCCTGCGGGAAGCGTGTAGCTGAACGGAACCATCCCGCTCGTTACGAAATTGGGATTGAACACAAAGGTAAGGTCCGAGCCGAGCACCATCGGGGAACCGGTCATGACGACAGCGCCATTGACCTCCAATTGAGGCACGACATTGATCAGATAGGCGGGAATTGACGTTGGCAGCTGACTCAGATCAGTAGTAGTACCAGCAGGCAGGAGCGCCTCGAGAGCCGTCTCATCTGCCTGTGTCGCCGGGGCGAAGCTCAGAACCACCTTCTGGTTGTTGAGACTGGCCCAGGGAAAGGTCTGCGGATTCAGAGGGCTTCCATCCACATCCTGCCCAAATGCGAACGTAATGGTTTGCTCGAGTGAGGACGGTAAGGTCGCGTCTCGCGTTCCAACGACAACCACTGAATAGGGCAGGCCAGCCGGGAGCAGCGAGGTGGATTGCGGCAATATCTTGCGGCCGCCGAACACTTGACCCATCGTCGCGTTTGGCAGATTGGTTTGGACATAGCTCTGGACCGAGCTCAGCTCCTGCGTTTCGGCGGATTCCAGAATGGTCTGATTGAAGCCGGAAGCCCATTGATACGCCGGGTCGACAGTGCCGCTGGCGACGAAGCTGTTCCCGACCTGCACCGGATCGACGCCTGCAATTGAGGCCAAATTCAGGCCCGAGGTCGTCTGGATCTGCTTGAAGCTCGGGTCCATCGCGACCCATGCGTCGGCGGACCGATTCACCGCTCCGCGTGAGGGGACGAAGTCCACGGCCGCCTCCACCCACACGTGCTCCATTTGAACCGTCGTGATCTGACCTGCCGAGGTGGTCACCGCAGTAATGGGAATGCCGCCGGCAGAGGCGAATTGAATGGCGGATTCGATGTTCTGAAAGCCGCCGGCCCAGTTGCGGAACTGACCGGCAGGCACATCAATCGTTCCGACCACGTATCGTGCGGGAATGCCGGACGCACGCAGCAGCGCAATCGTGAGGCTTGCAATATCGAAGGCATTGCCCCGCTGGCTCGAGAGGGTCTGGGAAGCGGTTTGAATGGCACCCCAGGTCGGCTGCCACTGCACGTTGTTGCGCACCCAGTTGTATATGGCGACCGGATTGCCGTTTAGCGCCGACGCCTCGGCGACGACATCGGGAGTGAGGGTCACTTCCGTCGTCGCCGCGAGGTAGGCGGGGTTCTGGGCGCTCGGAAATTGATTGATGTCGAAGGGGCCTATGGAGGCGAGCCTCGCGGACGGGTTGCTGTAGAGACCCGCGGCGATGAACTGGCGTTTCTTTGTGAACGGTTTTCGATTCGGATCGGCCTTGAGCCTCGAGAATGGCAGGTGGTGGGGGTCGAGCCTCGGCTGGGAATGCACGAGATGCTCGGAGTCGAGGCGCGTGAACGCCGAATCCGCCCGCGCCATGGCAGTCTGCTCGTCAGGCGCGTTGGCTATGGCATCGAGGTCACGCTGCAGGGTCGCATAGCGCTCGCGATATGTCGCCAAGGCTTGCGCATAGCGCTGCTGGATCACAGCCGGCAGGTGCTTGTCCTGGATTAGGCGGCCAGTGGCCGCGAATTTCGCCTGGGTGTCTGCGTCGAGACTCTGGAGCTGGCCTTGCCAATGTCGCAATGCCGCACGACTGGCGCGACGCTGCTCATCCGAGGGGGTACGGTGGAGCGCATCGGTCCGACCGGAGAGGACCCGAAGGTGTCCCTTGATCTGCTCGAGCGCCGCACCGTAGGGTGACTGCTGTGCACTCACCGCCGGCGCCGGTGCGGGCTGGCGAACACCCTCGGCCAGCACAATCGCGCTCGGCGACAGGATTTCCACCGCGTATACACACACGACCAGGATGGCCAGGGTTCCCATGAACCCGCCGGCCCGGCGCATGCTTCCTATATTCCACTCAGACATGTCAGCTCCCAGTGATTCACGCGTGCACATGCATGGAAACTCAGTGCAGCCCGTCGCCTGCGACCTGGCGGCTCAGCGTCCAGATCGCCTGATCGATGTCGAGCCGCAGCAATACGGCCTGCGCACTCTGGTTATCGACCAGCTCATCGGTGGCCTGAAGCAGGCTCGCGAGGGCGTACTGGGGCTGATTGCGCGAGAGCCGCCACTGCGCGCTCTCCAGCCAGAATTGCGAGTCGCGAAATTCCCGGCTTGCTCCAGCCAGCGACAGTGCATCGGTAATGGTGGCGTACGCGTCCGTACCGGCCGTGTACGTCACCTGGCCGTAGTCGCTGAACGCGCCGTTCTGCGAAGTCTGGATGAGCGCGTCGAATTCAGTTGAACCGCTCTGATCCGGCAGCCGGACCCAGGCGTAGAAGTCGAGCGTTTGGCCGACCGCCAGACTGTACGTCCAGGTGAGCACGCCGTTGCTGACCGTCCCGCTGCCGGGATCGACCATTGTGACGCCGGCCGGCAGGGTCATTTGGACCTGTCCCGAGGTTGCGATCCCTTGGTTCTGGAGCGACAGGTGCAGCGGGATGACCTCCCCGGCATGCAGCGCGCTCAGAGACGGCATGATGTGTCCGAGCGCATCACGAAGAGCCGACGCCTGAAGACTCGAGGAGCCCGCCTGCGTCGCCTCAGCGAGCAGGTCATAGCCCACATAGACGCTCTGGCCGAGTCCGTAGCCGTAGGTCGTCATTGCAGTATCAAGGTTGCCCCGGCCCTCCCCATGAGGATCAGCCCCTTCGCGCGAATAGAATCTGCTCGGCCGGCGTCCATCGGCGGCTGCAGTGTCCCCACCGTCCCCTACCAGGTCCGGAAACAGAGCGGTGACCTGGGCTCCCTCGAGGCGAGCGCGCCACGCATCCCAAGGGAATGCCAGCTGCGTGGTCCCCGTCTCCGGAAGCCCGGTACCCAGGAACTCGATGCTATCGGCATTCTCCTGGCGTCCGGCAAATCGGATCCCGAGCGCATCGGCGAGGCCCGCCTCCTCGTCCTCGTCGTGCTCATCGGCATCGAGGAGGCCATCGCCGCGATTGACTGCCTCGCGTATAGCCTTCTGCGTCTCATCATCGAGCTTCAGCCGCTCGGCGAAGAGCGCGTATTCGCTGTACTCGCCGCTCAGCATGTCCTGCTCGAAGGACTCCTCGTCCGTGACGATGGTGTAGGACCATCCCGATTGCCTAAGGAGGGACTCGAGGAAGCTGCGGCGCTGATCCGGAATCGGTTCCGGATCGGCGGGGGTGGGCGGAGCGGCTCCCGAGACCGGCGAGATATGTGAGGATTCGAAGTCGCCGAAGTGCTCGCCCTCGCCCATAGGCCAGCCGTACGCCGCTCCCATGACTCCTGTCTCGAGGGTCATCGCCGGGAATGAAGCTGCGGTGGCGGTGACCTTGATCTGGTATCCCGGGGAAAGCTCGGGCTCCCCACGCACGTCGACCGTGATCACCTCAGGCGAGATGCCCTCGATGATGAGATCGGCGCCGTGTCCCGCGGAATGGTGCGTGTCTCCGCGGAAGCTCGCGGGCACCACGGTCTCCGAGTCCACGCGATTCCCGCCAGCGTCCAGAAGATCGACTTCGACCTGCGCATCGTCCGGGAGCCTGGTGTGGAACGCCGCCCAGAGCTCGATGTCGTGGATGCGACCGCAGGGAGGCTTGGGTGTGGCATCGAGGAGCGCGAGCACCCGTCCCTTGGAGCCGAGCGTGAGTTGCGCGTTGATGATGATGGGGGGCGCGGTCAGCTTGAACGCCGCGTATCCGAGCGTCTGCCAGGCGCCATTCGCCTGTGCCTGGAGAATGCAGGCATAGTCGCCCGGCGCAAGTCCTGCGGTCGAGAAGCCTTGCAGGAGCTGCTGCGAGCCACCCGGCGCAAGATCGGCGCCTTGCGAGGTCGTGCTGATAGTGCTGTTCTGGTCGAGCCGCACCAGCAGCTGTTGCAGAGCAAGCCCGGACACTGCCTGCGTGCCGTTATTCGTGACGACTTCCGTGCAAATCTGGCCCTGGCCGACGTACAGCGAAGCCGATTGAGCGGTCACGCTTCCCTTCAACGCAAGCGACAGATTCTCCTGGACCTGGAAGCTCGCGGTAGACGTCGCGAGCACCGCGTGCGTGACGCCGTCGTAGATGACGAGCTGCACCGGATAGGTCCCATTTGCCGCGCCTTTCAGAGGAATGACTTCCGGCACTTCGACGATCGCTCCAGGCATCAGGGAATTGACGGGGAAGTTGATGCTGTAGAGGGATGCACCTGAGGGTGTCTGTACGCTCAACGTCGCGGTGCTCGGCCCGACCGCGGCATTCGCGCTGGCATTGATGATCTTGGCCGTCAGGATCACGGAATCCGAAGGCTGATAGCTCGTCTTGTCCGCCGTCACGGCAGCGGTCACGACGGCATTCGGCGCCACGATGCTGAACGGAGAGGTACTTTCATCGACCAGATTGCCGCCCGCATCATAAAGCTGCGCGTCGACCTCGTATCCACCGGCGAGGAGCGTTCCCGTGCTCCAGGTGCTCGATAGCACAGTGGAAGCGCCTGTGAGCAGCGCACCGAAGCTGGCGCTCCCGAGATCCGCCACGAGAGTTCCATCCGACGCGCGGATGAACAGGTGAACCTGTCCGGAAGTGACTGGCGGACCGACGTTGCTGACCGTGCTGCTGATATTGACGGGCGTGTTCGCCGGGTAAGCCGATTGATCCGTACCGACCGATACCGCGAGCGCACTGACGGCCCGGACATGCGGAATCGCCAGATCGAGCGCGAGCTGCCCGCCGGTGAACGAGTTGGCGAAAGAGAGATACGCCGAGCTCGCGACGGCACGATTCTCGTTGTAGCCCATGTTCGCGAGCGTGAGGTCGAAATCGACGGTACGGCCCTTAGAGGTTACGCCCAGGAGAGACCAGCTATACGTCGTGCTACCGTCCTGCGCCGTGCTCTGAGTGGTCGGTGGGAGAGACGGATTCGAGAGCTGCACGGAGGCCGGGACCGTGATGTTGAGCCCGGTATCGATGCCGCCGAGCAAATCGAGCGCCTTCGGCAGGAAGGCCATCACGAAACTGGCCGGTCCCAACTTGGTGGTAAATGCGCCCGTTGCCGGCGACCAGGACCCATCGGGCTGCTGGCTATTCAGCAGGAAGGTGATCGCTTTGCGCAACGCCGGGTCGCTGGGAGAAGGGTTGGTGTACTGGAGCGCAAGGCCCACAAAAGCAGTGGCGTAGGGGTCGCTCGCCGTGCTCCAAGTGGTGTACGGCCACCCCCCGTCGGCAGCCTGGCGGGACCTCAGGAGCGAGGCGATACTCGCCATCGTGCCATCGATCTGATTGAGAAGCGTCGTATCCGAGATCTGCGTACGCGCCTCGCCAAGCGTGATCAGGCACATCGCCTCGATGTCATTCCACGGCGAGCTGCCTCCGCAGGTCGCGATGGTATATCGCGCCGCGCCCGTGACCGCATTCAGCATCGCGGGAAGCTGTGAGACGTCCTGCGGCACGATGTTCAGGCAATAGAGATGCAGGTCGCTGCTGTTGTTCACGCAAATCTTCCCATTGATCACGGCCATTGCGTTATAGCCGTAAACATTGGGCGCGGAGAACAAGGGCAAGCGCTCGAGGTAACCGTTCGCGTCGATCCTGAAGATCCCTGGAGGCACGGTGCCGAAACTCGAGTACTGCTGCGTCATGGCATAGAGATAGCCGTCCGGCCCTGTCCTGAGCCAAATCGGTTGGAAGGGCAGGCCTTCCGAAAATACCGAAACCGTTCCATCAGGAGTGATCTTGAGAATGTCCCAGCCACCGTAATTGGACGCGTAGAGATTGCCGCTCGAATCGAATGCTAGGCCCTGCAATCTGTTGATCAGACCTCCCGAGACAAACTGGGTCGCTTGGCCGGCGGGCGTTACGCGCCAGATCGCCGAGTTGTCCGAAACGTACAGATTGCCGTCGGGACCCATTTCGACGTCCCAAAGCGACTGCACGCTGCCGCCGGAGAGCAGTGTCGTCTTCGTCCCGTCAGGAGCGATCTTGATGAGAGCGCCCGGATTCGTCACATAGGCCGTTCCGTCGGCTGTCACTACGAGGCCTATGGTGGGGCTTCCCAGGCCGCTTGCCACGACACGAGTCGTGCCCGCGGTGGGATCTCGCTGGTAGAGATTTCCCGCGTTGTCCAGGTACCACACAGACCCATCCGCAGCCTCCTGAGCTCCCATCATGTTTGAGGTTCCGAAGCTCTGTCCGGTATCTGCAAATGCGTAGTCATTGATCGTGGTGGTGCCGAGCTGCTTGGCCATGTTAAGGGTCGCCACCATCCCCTTTACGGAGGTCATAACCTGGCTGGGGACGTTACAGACCCAAATGCCGCAGTAGTCGTTGTTCCACCAGCTCTCGTTGCCGGAGGTGGTCATTCGGCTCAGCTGATACACCGACCCCCGGTAGAGGGTACGGAACACCTGCGATGCGTTGTGCCACCCGCTCAATGCCCAGATTGCCAGCGCGGTCTGGGTCTCCGGTAATTCCGTATGGGCTGGGAGAATGCGACCATCCGCTTGCAGGGAGCCGGCGATGTCGTTGTAGAGGTATTCCACATCAGCCGGGGAGACATCCGCCTTGTTCATGGCGGCGGCCATTCCCGTGAGGCTCTGCGTCTGGATGTGACAGCCCAAGCAGCGGTTGGTCTGATTCCACTGACGCACCTGCGGACCGACGAACAGGGCCCCTCTCTGAATGGCCTGCTTGACCGCGGCGAACAGCGGATCGGTGCTGGTCGCGGTCGTCGCATTAACTCCCTGCATGGCGACCGTCGCGTGGACGGTCTGAGTTCCCAGCGGGACGACGGATTTGTCGACGGTAAACGTGCCGGTCGCCTCATTTCCGACGTATAGGGTTCCGCTCACCCGGCCCTGGGTGGTCGGATCGTCGGCGGATACCGTCACGGGCAGGTTCCCTGAGGTGGCGGGCACCCAAGTCCCGAAATCGAGCAGTGCGTTCTGTCCGACTCCGATCGATGCGGCCGTTGCGTGCAGAGTCGTCAGCGCCTGCCCGGAGCTCGGGTCGGAGACGGTGAGCGTGAAGCTCGCGCCCGTGAGAGGAACGTTGCCCGAATTGATGACGAGCGCGCTCAGGTCAACCGGTGTCGATGATCCGGCCTGAGTCAGCGGAGGATTAAAAGCGACTTGTCCCAGGATTGCGGAGGACGCATCGACACTGGCATGCGTATCCGCTTGCGCCAGCACCACCCCGCTCGGTAGGTCTTTACTGACTGTTCCCGGCTGTACCACTCGCAAAACGAGCCGATAGGCGCCCGGCGGGAACTGCTCGGTGTTCCAGGGTATGATCAAGTCTACGGTCGCACCAGCCGCAAACGAGACTTGCACGGCCGGCACCGTCGTACCCGGTGCATAGGGACTGACCGTTGCGACCGTCGTTCCAGTGGCGTCCTGGACATCGATCAGAACCACAGCATCCTGCGCGGTGCTCTGCAGATTCGCGACCTGGGCGGCGAACTGCTGCACCGTATTGGCTCCTGATGATGACTGCAGCGGGGTAAAACTGAGTACCTGGAACTGATTCGACCCGGAGACCGCCGTCATCTGCACGTCGAGAGCATACGCACCGGCCTGCGTCACATTGACGTTGTACTTGCGGCTCTGGTAGCCGGAAGCGCTCACCGCAATCGTCAAAGTAAGGGGCTGGATGTTCGCGAGCAGATAAGAACCGTCTGTCGCGCTCGTCGCAGAAATGCTGGTACCTGATATCGCGACCGTCGCGCCGGCAATCGGCTTCCCGGAGGTGGCGTCCGTCACGGTTCCGCTGATTGTCGAAGTTGTGCCTGTTCCGCTGCTGGAGATAGGAGTGAGTGCGAAACTGCCGGACACCTGCCCGAATCCGGAAGCAGAGCCGCTGAAGCTGCGGGTCTGATACCCAGCCGCTGAGATCGTCACCGTGAAAGTCAGGGAAGTCAGGCCGCTGACCGTAAACTGACCATTCGGGTCTGCGGTATAGACTTGGCCGCTCTGCGCGAGCGTTACCGATGCGCCTGCCAGCGGGTGATTGTCGATTCCATCGATGACCGTTCCTATGAGGGTCAAAGTGGTGGGTGAGCTACCGCCCGTCGATGCAAAGATGGGTAGCGTACCGAGGTTGCCAGAATCACCGGGCGCGAACACGAACGAATAGGTCCGTGAGGCGTAGCCATTGGCCGCAACTTGAATCTGGCAGTTCTCCCTCGGAATGGCGGCAAAAGAGAAGCTGCCGTCGCTTGCGCTAGTCGCCGCAGTATTCCCATTTAAGGTTAGTGTGGCAGCGGCCACCGGCTGGCCCGTCGTTGCATCCACGACTTGACCGGTGAGCGTGCCGGGAGAGCTGTCCTGATACGTGCCTTGAGCGGTGAGGCCCTGTCGAATGGCGGTGACGGAACCTGCGGGAGCGCTGAGGCTACCCGATACGGCGTTGTAGCCGTTCGCGCTCAGATTGATGGTGTATGCCCCTGCTGCAATACCGTCCAGCTCGAACGATCCATTAGCACTGGAGACGGCGGAGTATGAGGCCGGGCCGGAAAGCGTAATGGCAGCGCCGGATAGGGGCGCTTGGCTTGACGCGTCAACCACAATGCCGCGCACAACGGCTGTGCTCGTCCCCTCGGAGAGGATGATCGGCCCGACTGTGGTCACCTGGCCCGACTGCGGGGTTGCGACCACGCTGGCCGAGCTATATCCGGAGAGGCTCGCGACCACCGTCACAGGCCCGGCAGGCACCCCCGCGATAAGGAAGTAGCCATCGCTTCCCGAGGTAGCAGATAAGCTCGTACCGCCGACGCTCACCGTCGCGCCCGCAAGCGGCTCGCCGGTGCCGCTGCTGAGTACATAGCCGCCGATCGAACCGGCGGTGGCCGATGGCCCGCTGGCAGCCCCCTTGGCGATCAGCAAGGCCCGTAGAGCGAGAGCGGTCGAGTACACGTCATCCGACCAGCTCCCATCGGCCAACTGCGCAGAGCTCAGCGCCGCAGCGCTTTGCTGCACTGACGCTGGATCTGCGCCAATTGTGGCGAGTGTCAGGACCGCTTGGGCAGACAGGAGGTCCGAACCCCACGAACTCCCCGCATTGCGCCTCGAAAGAAGGAAAGTAGCAGCGCTCGCGAGGGCTGGGGAGATGGCTAGGTATTGGCCCTGGTATGCAGATAAGGCCCTCGCTGCCAGAGCCGTCGTATACACGTCCAGGTCGCCGCCGGAGTCGATCCAGCTGCCATCGGCCGCCTGCTGCTTCAGCAGGTAGCTCACCGCAGGTCCCACCCCCGCTTCACCAGAGTTGCCGCTGCTTGCGAGCGCATCCAGGGCGAAGGCCGTATCGAGAGGGTCGCTGGCAAAGCCGCTTTGCCCTCCGAATCCGCCGTCGGAGTTCTGATACGACATCAGCCCCGGAACGAGCGTTGCATCGAGGGCGCCGGCCGCATACTCCGACACGATCCTGCGGGAGAGATATTCGGTACCGGTATCGCTTTGCGAGGCCAAGAATGAGTCGGCCGCCGTAACTTCCGAGCTCAATCCCAGAATGCGGAGTGTCCGTACGGCTTCTGAAGTCGACTGAACCGGCGTCGCAAGGTCGCCTGCCGCCGAATAGCTTCCGTCGGATTGAGCCTGGCTCGCCAGCCAATCCGCGCGAGCGGGACTGATGCCCGCAGCGCACGCTATCAGCACTATCCAACAGAGTATACGCTTACCAGCCACGCATCCTCTCCCTTAGCCTTCGCGCAGCGGCATGTCATCCGCGTCGCTCGGGACACCTCGAGACGGCAGTCAAGCCGCTCTACAATCAGGACCGCGACAGGGGATAATGGGAGACCTCCCTGTCAGATGTTCATTAGTGTTGCCGAACGCAGACAGGATACTGATTCCGATCAGGCGGTCAAAGGGAGTTTGGTGACTTCCGTCACCATTGCATAAAACGCCAACAGTTATGGTAAGTCAGAGCGCGCCCTCTAGCGGGACTAGAAGAGGGACCGCGCGAGGGTTTGCTCTAGTGAAACTGCTGGAGGATTACGATCAGCAAGGTGATGCAGCGACAAAGCAACTGAGGCTGCACCGCGAGCATGCGGACATCACCTGCGGGGCCCCAGCCATTTCACATGTTGCTGTGATTCGGCATTGGCGAAGGCACTGCCTTCGTTGAAGGCGATGGCGGATTGCAGATGATTCAGGTAGTCCGACCAAGCTTGCATCATTCGGCGTCGTTCGGGAAGGTACTGGGCATAGTTATACACTGCTCTGACTCCATCTCGTTCTCCATGCGCAAGCTGCCGTTCAATGGCATCGCTGCTCCATCCGAGCTCATTGAGCAACGTCGAGGCCATGCTCCGAAACCCGTGCGCTGTCATATCATCGGGTCCGTATCCCAAGCGACGGAGCGCCGCATTCAGCGTGTTATTGCTCATTGGACGATCGGCGGAGCGCTCACCCGGAAAGAGAAAGTGACTCGCACCGGTTAAAGGCTGCAGCTCGCGCAGCAGCGCCATCGCCTGTGAGGACAACGGCACAATGTGTGGTTGGTGGGCCTTCATCTGATTCGCCGGGATCCGCCATTCGCGCTGCAGGAAATCGAAATCTCCCCAGGCTGCCTGGCGGAGTTCGCCTGGACGGACGAAGACCAGCGGCGCAAACCGCAACGCTAACTTCGTGACGAGTCTCCCGTCATAGCCATCGATGGCTCTCAAGAGCGCACCGACCCGTTTCGGATCTTTGACCGAGGCCAGATGTCGGATTTTCCGCGGCGCCAGGGCGCCGCGCAACTGACCGAGGACGTCCGTCTCCGCTCGGCCGGTCATGATCGCGTACCGTAGGGTCTGACTGCAGTAGCGCAAGACCCGGCGGGCAGTCTCGTGGGTGTTCTGATGCTCGAGCCTTCGCAGGCACTCCAGAACGTTCATCGCCGTGATCTCACGGATTGGCACTTTGCCGACCCACGGGAACACATAAGTCTCCAGGCGGCGGAGAACTCGATCGCCGTGCGATGGCGCCCAATTCGACGAGAATGTTGCATACCACTCACGAGCGATCACCTCAAACGAGTCATCCTTCGTCCTGAGCTGCTGCCTGGCCAACCGACGCTCTGCGGCCGGATCAACTCCTGAGGCGAGCTTTGCCCGGAGCTCTTCACAGCGTTCGCGCGCCGCTTTCAGCGCAACGGCGGGAAACGTCCCCACCGAGAGGCATTGCTCTCGTCCGCCGAGGCGGTACTTGACGCGCCACCATTTGCCGCCGCTCGGTGCGACTTGTAGATATAGGCCATGGCCATCGAACAGTTTGTAGGTCTTTACGCGAGGCTGGGCGTTGAGCAGCGAGTAATGCGTAAGCGGCATTGGGAGGTCCTCGGGATGGCTTCCGAATTGGAGAGCGAGAGTATCTTGCGCGAGGCCGCTGCCGGCGGGAGGAGTTACCGCCGGCTTCCGGGCGCCCCGCCGCTCTTCCAGCCTATTCCGGGAATCTCCTGCTGTGGTCCAGCTTGGTCCACCTTGCGGGTGCGTGCTTACAAGTGTAAGCTTCTGGCCAGGCTTACAGTTGTAAGCCATACGCGCGAGGCCGGAAGGTATATGAAGCAGTTCCCCGCGATCTCCGAGGCCGAGTGGGAGATCATGAAGGCGTTGTGGGAGCGCTCGCCAGTCAGCGTGAATGAGCTCACGGCGGAGCTTGCCCCGGCGAAGAAATGGCACCCGAAGACAGTGCGTACGATGCTCAATCGTTTACGACGCAAGGGCGCCGTGAATCACCGCGTGGTCAATGGCATGTATCACTATCAGCCAGCCGTATCTCAGGAGAACTGTACGCGAAGAGCAGCTGAGAGCTTCATCGACCGCGTGTTTGGGGGCGCCGTTACGCCGATGATCGCCCAGCTCGTCCGCCGTCGACCACTTACGGCCGCGGAGAAGCGCGAACTGCGCAAGATTCTCGACGAGTCCTAGGAAGGTGGCGAGCCATGTTGTTCCAGTCATCAGCTCTCCTCGATCCTGCGGCTTGGGTTGCAGTTGCATCCCTGAAGGGAACCGTGCTGATTGTCGCCGTGACGATTTGCCGCCGCTTGCTAAACCTGGCGACGACATCGCCATGGCGACACGCATTGTGGCTCCCGGTGCTCGCCTGTCTCATATGTCCGTTAGGACTTGGTGTTCCTCTGATGTCCGCCCTGCCCCAGAACTTGCCTGCGTCCCTGGCGGCATTACCGACGGCACTGAACCCGGAGGCGGCGCCGGCTGGCCTATACGGGAGCCTGGGCTCACGAACGCGGCGGCTGACGGCGCGAGCAGACGCGCTAAGAGCAGCGGCCGCTACCTTAGTGCGCAATGTGGCCCCGGGCCCGGCGACATCGGTTGATGGAGTGCGGCCTGAAACCCTACTGTCCTGGCTCGTTCTCATTTGGACGGCAGGCGTAGCCGCACTCGGCTCAATTTATCTGAGCAACCTACTGAAATTCCGACGCATCAGGCTTGCGGCAGGTATGGCCGGAGCAAGCGCTAGCAGGGTTTTGGAAAGATGCAAGGCAGAGCTGCGCGTGCAAAGGACTGTGCGCGTTCTCGAGAGTGGCGCTGTCGACTCACCGACCGTCGTGGGTTGGTTGCGCCCAACGATCTTGCTGCCGCTCGGCTTGGACGCGCGCCTCGGTGCGGCCCGACTACGGCACGTCCTTCTCCACGAACTCGCCCACATAAAGCGCAACGATGTCCTCGTCAGCTGGATTGCCGCG
>Ga0134128_10003779_pt1 | contig 18534 bp, 13 predicted proteins | sample KB31754_FD_96462 | JGI IMG/M metagenome (GOLD analysis project Ga0134128, IMG submission 96462) | Terrestrial soil microbial communities with excess Nitrogen fertilizer from Kellogg Biological Station, Michigan, USA - KB3-175-4 | ecosystem: Environmental > Terrestrial > Soil > Unclassified ... | reverse complement strand
GGAGGCCGGCCGCGCCTTTCAGGTGGCGAAACTTCCTTACGCGGTGCTCGTGAACGAGCTCGGCATTATCGCGGCGCAGGGCCTCGTCAACAGCCGCGAGCACCTCGAGAGCCTGGTCACAGCGCACGAACTTGGCCTGCGTTCGGTGCAGGAATTCCTGGCGCGCCGCGGCTCCGCGATCGCGTGAATTGACCCTTGCGGCAGCCGTGAGCCGAGCGCCTGCAATTCTACGATTCAGTGCCGGTCTCTGCGGCGCGATCGTCTGGCTCGCGGCCAACACCGTCCCCGCCGATCCGCCTCACTTGATGCGCGCTCGGGTCCGTCCGGCCCGGTTGGGGCGACGCCGCTCGGCTCGCCCGGGCGGCTGGAAACGGCAGCGGGCCGGCTTGACGTGGTGCCTCGCCAGGAATAAGCCCGATCACCAGCAACGATCGTTCAAGCACCGCTCCTCGTGAGGGTCCCATCGTGACATCGACCGATCCACTGCTGCAGCCCTTTCAGTTGAAGCACCTCAGGCTGCGCAACCGGATCATGACCACGGCGCACGAGCCGGCCTACACCGAGGAGGGCATGCCGAAGGCGCGCTACCGCGCCTACCAGCTCGAGCGGGCCAAAGGTGGCATTGCCCTCACCATGACGGCAGGATCCGCGGCGGTCTCCCGCGACAGCCCGCCGGTTTTCAACAATATCCTGCTCTACAAGGACGAAGTGGTGTCCTGGATGAGGGATCTGGCGGATGCCTGTCACGAGCACGGTGCGGCCGTGATGATTCAGATCACGCATCTCGGCCGGCGCACTCGGTGGGACCGCAATTTCTGGCTGCCGGTGGTCTCCTCCTCGCACCGCCGGGAGGCTGCCCACCGCGCCTTCCCGAAGAAGATCGAGGAGTGGGACATTCGGCGAATCGTCGCGGACTTCGCCGACGCCGCCGAGCGCATGCAGTCCGCGGGGCTCGACGGCATTGAGATCGAGGCCTACGGCCATCTAATCGATCAGTTCTGGTCGCCGCGCACCAACGAGCTCGGGGAGCCCTACGGCGGTTCGCTCGAGAACCGCATGCGCTTCGCCCTCGAGGTGCTCGATGCGATTCGCAAGCGCGTCGGCGCCGATTTCATCGTCGGGATCCGCTACACGGCGGATGAGCGACTTCCGGGCGGACTGACTCGCACCGAGGGGCTGGAGATCTCGCGGCGCTTGAAAGCGAGCGGTCTCGTTGATTTTCTCAACGTCATCCGCGGACACATCGACACCGATGCGGGGCTCACGGATGTGATCCCGATCCAGGGCATGCCGAGCGCCCCGCATCTCGACTTCGCGGGCGAGGTGCGCGCGGCCATCGGTCTGCCGACCTTCCACGCCGGCCGGATCCAGGACCTCGCCACCGCACGGCACGCCATTGCTTCCGGCAAGCTCGACATGGTCGGCCTGACCCGACCACACATGGCCGATCCTCACATCGTGCGCAAGCTCACTCAAGGGCAGGAGGAAGATATCCGCCCCTGTGTGGGCGCTAATTACTGCCTCGATCGGATCTATCAGGGAGGCTCGGCCTACTGCATCCATAACGCCGCCACCGGCCGCGAGCTCGCCATACCTCATGAGATCGCGAGCGCGGCGACCCGGCGCAAGGTGGTCGTCGCCGGCGCAGGCCCTGCCGGGCTCGAAGCGGCGCGCGTCGCGGCCGAGCGTGGCCACGAGGTGCTCGTGCTGGAGGCCGCCTCGGAGCCCGGCGGCCAGATCCGCCTCACCGCGCGCAGCCGGCGCCGCCGGGAAATGCTCGGCATCATCGACTGGCGGATGGCGCAGTGCACCGCGCGGGGTGTGCGCTTTCATTTCGACTCGTGGGCCGAGGCGCAGGAGGTGATCGCGCAGGCGCCGGACGTCGTCATCGTGGCGAGCGGCGGTCTGCCGCACACCGAGGTCTTCGAATCCGGAAGCGATCTCACGGTCTCGAGTTGGGATGTCGTCTCCGGGAGCGTCGCGCCCGGCAGGGATGTGCTCCTGTTCGACGATGCCGGGGACCACGCGGGGCTCCAGGCAGCTGAGGTCATCGCCGAGAGCGGCGCGAGGCTCGAAGTCATGACGCCGGACCGGTCATTTGCCCCCGAAGTCATGGGCATGAATCTCGTGCCGTACATGCGCAGCCTGCAGCGGCTCGAGGTCACGTTCACTGTGACCTTCCGCCTTGAGCGGGTGGCACGCGAAGGAGGGCGGCTGCTCGCCATCATCGGCAGCGACTACGGTGGCGTACACAAAGAAAGGCGAGTCGATCAAGTCGTCGTCAATCATGGGACGATCCCGAACGATGAGCTGTATTTCGCGCTCAAGCCTCTGTCGACGAATCTTGGGGAGATCGATTACGACCGCCTCGTCAGCGGACTGCCCCAGGCTTTCCTCTCGAATCCTCGGGGCAGGTTCCAGCTCTTTCGTATCGGCGATGCGGTGGCCTCTCGCAACACGCACGCGGCGATCTACGATGCTCTGAGGCTGGTCAAGGATCTTTGAGGGGCTGACCTGCGGGAAATTTTGAGCGGCAGGTGATTCTAGAGAACGTCCGCGACCGAAAGGCCCGATTTGCCTCTCAGACTCTTTCGGCGGAAATCAGTCGCAACGCCTTCCTCCGGTCCGCAGGATTGACGCCAAGGGCAAGCAGCTGCCGCGCCACTTGCTGTCGCGCCCGGGCGCTCTCGATTGGGACCTCCGGATAGAGGCCGAGCGAGATCAGATTCTCCCGACCGTCGAATCGATAGCGGTAACGCCAGTATCGACCGCCTGTGGGCGAGACGAGGAGATGGAGGCCGCCGCCAAAGGACACTCTCCGAGGATAGCGAACGAAGATGCGTCTGGGATGTCGGCGGTTGACGAGTGGGTGGGTGCGAGCAATTGAGTTTTGGTGCGTTAACGGAGGAAGGGTCTTCTCCATCAGATCGGGTGGTGTAGTGCTCGAGAGCGCCTGATCCCAGAGTTGCTTCAGGGAGAGCGCTCGACCGTCTCGCTCGTAGACCACCGCAAACTGGCGCTTATGGATCCGATGGGCAAGCTCAATGCCGGAGAAGGTGATGGCCGCGGTCCGGAAGGACTTGAGGGCCAGCATCGATGCGCAGCGTCGTTTGATGACCCGATGGTCCTGCTCGATGATGTTGTTGAGATATCGGCGCGCTCGCACCGTGACGGACTGCCACCGGGAATCCTCCTTGCCGAGCAACCGATGACCGCGATGGGAGGCAACGTTACCGTCGAGATTGATCTTCTCCGGCCAGGATCCCATCACCTTTACGGCTTGGCGGAAGAATTCCTGCGCCGAGCCCATGGCCCTGTCCTCGGAGAGGAGCGAGTGGACCGATTTCCCGTCGCGATCAACGGCCCGATAGAGGTAATTCCATCGCCCCTGAACAGGTACAGAGGTTTCGTCCACCCGCCAGGAGGAATTGATGGGTCGTGAGAATCTTGCCCAGCGTCGCTCGAACTCCGGCACGTAGTGTTGCACCCAGCGCAGTATGGTGGTGTGGCTCACGACGATGTCGCGCTCGGCCATCATCGCAGAAAGATCGCGATAGCTCAGACGGTACGTCACGTACCAGCGGACGCAGAGTTCGATGACTTCGGGGGTGTAGCGACGCCGATAATAAATGCGGTCGCGGGAAACGGCTCGGGGCATTCGGGATCTCTCGTTAGAGATCTCCGATGATAGGTGCTGCCGTTAATGCACCAGAACCTAGCCCTATCCTGGAAATCGTGCGCTGCGGTGAGACAGCTTGATACATGGTGATCGCTGCGGAGCAGGGGGTTACCTAGCCCTTCCGCGTGCGGTCGCCACCTGATCGACCCCCGGACTGGATTTCTCGATACCAGACACTCAGGATATGCCATGACTCTTGGAGCTGCCGCCGACACCTGCGCTACTGCATGAGACTTGCCCATGAGATGCGCGGTATCCTTGGGACAGGTCATTTTTCGGAACCAGGTTATTTCTCAGTCCGCTAAATCAGGTTAAGCATCGAGTGACCACCAGCGCGATTTCCGTCAGCGCTCTCGTCGAAAACGAACTTCGTCGCCTTGACGACGTGCGCGTCGTGAGACACATTCGCGGCCTTCTGCTAGCTCCCGAAGTTCAAGTGCGTGCCTGGGACTACGGAGGGCCTGGGGAGGCGTATCCCTGCTGGCTCGCCATGGCCCATACACCATCGAATACCGCGATAGCTTACTGCGAGTTCGGCTTTGGACGCGCATGCCATGGGGACTGCTCTCTCTGCACGGGACTGAGCACATGTCTATTGGCATGGACTCGGGCTGGTTCGATCGCTTCCTCGAGGCGTACTTCGAGTCATACGTGTCCTCGGACGTACCGATCTGGCGTGTGTTCGAGCGCCACGACTGCGATTTCCCCGGCAATCCGATTACGGCGGAAGCTGCTTGGGATACGACGTGGGCTGAGGTCGAACGGCTAAGGCGGGAACGCCCCGACTTTGGATTTTACTGTGGGCAGAGCGTATATGCGCGTGAGGCCTAACTTTCGTCGGAGCGGACCGCGTGGGGTGACGAACGTCCGCTTCACTCCCTTGAACGAACGAGATGGAGCCGTCGCTGAAGGGTCGACACCTGCGCTCCGGCCCGCGAGTGGCTGGATACGGCCGAAAGCCGTCAGTTCTAGCTCTCCCTGAGATTCCCCGTTAGCGGCCGTTCGTCGCTGATTAGCGCAGACATCGCTGCGCCGGGTTGACAATGTATCCGGATACCCGCAGACGGGACACACTCGGGCGCCCAGAAGAGCGTACAGCCAACGATTCGCTGCGTGCTGACGCATAGCATCCCAGACCCATTTCGCGCGACAAGCTGGACATCTAATTGCGCGGCACGCGAAGAGAAAGCAGCTTAGGGCGACCGTGAGTCCAACTACGTTAAATATGGTTCCGACGCCCGAGTGAACGCGATGCGGAAACGCCGAAGCAAAAAAGCTCATGGCGGCGCCCAATACGAGGCCGGTAAACGCCAGAATCGCCTTTTTACTCTGGCCTGTACGACGTATTACGCAGGCTTGGAGCAATTCCAGTCCGACCTTGCTCAAATGAACACGGCTGCCACGGCTCCAAGTCTACACGGCACAACTGTAAGTGCGCCAGGCAGGTCCAGAGGCGCGAGACGGCCAATTGCGACCACCCGGGCATAATCGTTAGATTGCTCGATGGCGCCCATTCAGCGCCGCTGATACTCTTCCTGCCAGCCGCCCCACCAGGTCCACCTAACCGATGGAACGCCGCCGAGGTTGCCCCTTGTATCGGTGGTCCTGGGTCACGTTCGCTATTTTTGCCGCGGCTTGCCTCTGTGCGTGCTCGACCCTAAATCTCGGGTGCGTGTTCAGAGACGAGATTACCATCGTAGATGGCACGCCCGACCGCCTGGCAAGCGCGCCACCATTCGTCTCCGTTCTCCACGAGGTACTCACGCCGTTGGGATTTGAGGGACCTTCCGAGCCCTCAGACAAACAGACGTACTTCTCCTTGGGTGTTGGCGGCTTGTTTCCCAAGGAGAGAATCGATGTTCGGTACGATCCGGCGGCGCAACGTCTTTGGCTGATCGACTACACGCTGCCTGGGGGTTCAGAGCCATCAAAATACGACACGCGAATTCTCGATGCGCTTAAGGACAAAGCCTCCGTGTATGGCGCAAAGCTCGTGGTTCATTCGATAAACGAACCCATATGTTTAGGCTGAAAGAGCGACACGCTGCCAAACGGTCTCGAATCCGTGCGGCGGAGGGCGGACGGCGATCGGAGCCGACAATCGCATCTAACGGGAACTAAAAGGTCCGCTTCTTTGATCCCGACAGGCAGCTTTGGAGAAACTCGAAGGTCCGCCTCGGGTCGTTACGCATAGCTCTGCATAACGACCCCGAGCTGCCGTTGGCGAACGGCCGGTAACTGGGAGCTCATTTGAGGTCTAAGACGTACTCTGCGACGATCTCGAGCATTTTGCGTTAGAATGTCTTGATTTTGGCTGGCTCTGGCTAAGCGATCGGATCGGCCTGCGCATCCAAAAGGGGGGCGAGTGCATCAAGATGCGCGTGTGCAAGAAGGCAGCGGCAACACGATCGTACAAATCCGCGGCGACGGCAATACAGTCATCACGGGTCTGCCGCGCCTAGTCCTTACGCGCTACTTTGGCAGACGAGAGATCCGCTGCGAGCTGGATCGCTTATCTCCCTACACGCGCTCGGTGCGGTAGATTGGTCGAGCCGAGGAGATGGTCGGCCTTGAGACCTTCCTTCGCGGCGGCGATCCGATCTTGGTACGCGTGCTTACTGGCAGCAGCGGTAGTGGCAAGACTCGCCTCGCCCTAGAGTTGTGCGAAAAGGCCACATTCGATGGGTGGAACGCCGGATTTGTTGCTCGTCAGGAACTGCACCGTTTCCACGAAGCGCAGAACCTCAGCGAATGGGGATGGCAGAAGCCCACGTTAATCGTAATCGACTATGCCGCCGAGCACGCCCAGATTCTCCGCGCGTGGCTCGACGAGCTCGCCGATCGCACACGCTCTCCGAACCATCCGTTGCGCCTGCTGCTGCTGGAGCGCGATGCCAGCATCGAGACGGGCTGGTGGACGGAGATTTTTGCGTCCGGCGGCTACGGCGCTTCGAGGAAGCGCGCGCTGCTCGATCCTGCGGAGCCGCTTCGGCTGCAGGCGCTCGCAAAGGCCGAGGACCGGCTGAAGCTCCTGAAGGCTACCCTGGAGGCCGCGCGGCCGGGCATTCCGATCGACCTTACGTTCGACGGCGCAGGGGTTCGGGAACGCGTGATGAACCAAGACTGGGGAGGGGATCCGCTGTACCTGATGATGGCGGCTTTGCAAATTGGACAAGGCGGTGATCCGCGGGCATTGGCACTCGGTCCGACCGATCTGGCTGATGGTTTAGCTCAGCGTGAGATTGCTCGCCTCCAAGAGCTTGGTAGAAGTCGATCCCTGGATCCCATCCTCGTTCAGCACTTCGCGGCTTGCGTGACGCTCGCACAGGGCGCCGACCGTAAGGAATTTGAGGACTTTTGCGATGAAGAGATGGTTGCGATTCATCGACCACATGCCGGCGGTGCCGCTCAGGTGGCAGACGTGCTGCACGAGGCGTTGCCGCGACAAGATGGCATTTCGCAGGTGCTCCCGGACCTGATCGGTGAGGCACTGGTGCTTCGAGCATTTGGGTCCAACGCCGAGGTATCTGCCGTCCTGCGCTGCCACCGGCGATTTGGACGCCCGGTCGTTGAATCGGTAATTCGATGTGCACAGGACTATGGCCAGCATAATCAAAGTCCGCTGCGCTGGCTCGGAGAGATCGCGAACTCGCAACAGAATGACATTCAGCATCTAGCGGCGCTTTATGCGAGCTTGCCAATCAACAGCGTCGTGCTTGCAGACCTCAATCTGCGCGTGGCGCGACGGTTGAAGGAACTGCGTGCCGTCGATTCGGGTTCGTCCATTCAGGACCGCGCGGCTTCGCTAACTGGCCTCGCGATCGCCTACACCAAGGTCGGACGGCGCGAGCCGGCCTTGCAGGCCGCGCGGCAGGCCGCAGACCTCTATCGCGAACTCGCCGCCCAGCGGCCCGACGCGTTTCGGCGTGATCTGGCGATGGCGCTCAACAACCTCGCCAACATGCTCAGCGCCCTGGGGCAGCGCGAGCCGGCCTTGCAGGCCGCGCAGGAGGCTGCAGACCTCGATCGCGAGCTCGCCGCCCAGTGGCCCGACGCGTTCCGGCCTGATTTGGCGGGGGCGCTCACCAACCTGGCCAACAGGTTCAGCGAGCTGGGACAGCGCGAGCCGGCCTTGCAGGCCGCGCAGGAGGCTGCAGACCTCTATCGCGAACTCGCCGCGCAGCGGCCCGACGCGTTCCGGCCTGATCTGGCGGGGGCGCTCAACAACCTGGCGAACTGGCTCAGCGCTCTGGGGCAGCGCGAGAGGGCCTCGCAGGCTGCGCAGGAGGCCGTCGACATCCGCCGCGAGCTCGCCGCCCAGCGGCCCGACGCGTTTCGGCCTGGTCTGGCGGGGACGCTCAGCAACCTGGCCAACTGGCTCAGCGCTGTGGGGCAGCGCGAGTCGGCCTTGCAGGCTGCACAGGAGGCTGTCGACATCCACCGCGAACTCGCCGCCCAGCGGCCCGACGCGTTCCGGCCTGATCTAGCGAGGTCGCTCAACAACCTCGGCAACAGGCTCAGCGAGCTGGGGCAGCGCGAGTCGGCCTTGCAGGCTGCGCAGGAGGCTATCGACATTCACCGCGAACTCGCCGCCCAGCGGCCCGACGCGTTCCGGCCTGATCTGGCGATGTCACTCCACAACCTGGCCAACAGGCTCAGTGATCTGGGGCAGCGCGAGTCGGCCTTGCAGGCTGCGCTGGAAGCCGTTGACATCCGCCGCGGACTCGTCGCCCAGTGGCCCGAGGCGTTCCGGCCTGACCTGGCGATGTCCCTCCAGAATTGGGCCGTCAGGCTCAGCGCCTTGGGGCAGCACGAGCCGGCCTTGCAGGCCGCGCAGGAGGCTGCAGACCTCTATCGCGAGCTCGCCGCCCAGCGGCCCGACGCGTTCCGGCCTGGTCTGGCGGGGGCGCTCAACAACCTGGCCAACATGCTCAGCGCTCTGGGGCAGCGCGAGCCGGCTTTGCGGGCCGCGCGGGAGGCTGCAGACCTCTATCACGAGCTCGCCGCCCAGCGGCCCGACGCGTTCCGGCCTGATCTGGCGATGGCGCTCAACACCCTGGCAAACAGGCTCAGTGATCTGGGGCAGCACGAGCCGGCCTTGCAGGCCGCGCGGGAGGCTGCGGACCTGTATCGCGAGCTCGCCGTCCAGCGGCCCGACGCGTTCCGGCCTGATCTGGCGGGGGTGCTCAACAACCTGGCAAACAGGCTCAGCGTCCTGGGGCAGCACGAGCCGGCCTTGCAGGCCGCGCGGGAGGCTGCAGACCTGTATCGCGAGCTCGCCGTCCAGCGGCCACACCTTCCGACCTGATCTGGCGAGGTCATTGATGTTCTTCGCGCCGAGAACCAACGAACTCCACAATGCACAGCGGTGCACTTGTTCACGCACATGAGGCATTTTCCACGTTAAACCCGGAGTTTCTCCGTCACCCCAGCACCCATGCGCTACTATTAAGTGTAATGCCTCGCGATCACCTATCGCTTTGCAAGACCGCCAAGCAGGCGCCAGATGTGGCGCTGCTCGAGCCCCCGCGCCCATACTTCACCAAGTCGGAGTGAAAATGCTCGACCCAGCAACGATTGGCGCTTTGGCCTCGACGGCCGTAACGGTGCTTACGCCATTGCTGCAGAAGATGGCAGAGGGCGGCGCGGAAGAGGCTGGAAAGTCTGTAGTCAGCGGATTACTCGAAAAACTGAATCAACGTATCTCTCACACGGGTTCGCAACAAGTCTTCAAGGACCTGGCAAATAATCCCCTCGACGCCGACGCGCAAGGGGCGCTGAGACTGCAACTGCGCAAGGCCATGGAGAGGGATCCGGAGTTTGCCGCGTTTCTCAGGCAATGGGTTGGGGAAGCGAAGAGTCAATCGGGGATTGCACAATCGGCTACCGTGACGGGCAACGACAATACAACGACGCAGATCGCGGGATCGGGCAACATTGTGCGCTAACTCTTCGCCGACGATATTCGGAGCCGCCCATTATCGACCGCGCAAAGGGAGAGATTGGATTGGCATTATGGAGGCTAGGCAGCGTCACGAGTGACGGTGTTCGGTAGCAAGCTTTGCACATCCAGCGTCCGGTTGAGGTCGGGAGCGGGCAAACGTCGGATCTGGCCGGAGGGATCTGCCGGGCGTATTGAGGAACATTGAAAGTGAGAGAGTCCGATGCTGAGAGGCCCCGATTCGCTTCTCAGAGTTTATTGGCGGCAATCTGTCGCAATGCCTTTCTTCGGCCGGCGGGATTGACTCCAAGCGCGAGCAGCTGACGCGCCGCTTGGTTTCGCGCCTTGGCGCTCTCGAGCGGGACCTCTGGATAAGTACCCGGATCGAAAAATGACCCATCGCAAGCCTCTCCCCTGCGCAGTGCCCGGGGCACGAAGCCGACAAGCCGGTCTCCCAGGTTGATGGGTTCGTATCCGGCGGCATCGGCGTCCTTTGCATCAACGTTAAGGGTCACCAGGCGCCGTTCGTGAGTGGTATCCCGGTCACGCATCGCCGCCTCGCGTCCGATGAACGGGGGCCAGTCATAAATGTGTCCGTCCAGCGCGTCGGAGAAACGCTCAGTTATTATACCTATCCACCGATGCACTGGCGGCAGATCCGGACCAACCATCCACTCGAAAGGATGTTCGAGATAAGGCGGCGAACCCGAGTCGTCGGCGCGTTCCCCCGACGGACACTCCGCGCTGATGCTGGTCGCAGCGAAACTGCGACACATCGCCTCGACCAAATGGGGCAAGCGAGGTTATCGCGTGATGGACTCACTCCTCAACCGAGCAAAGCAGCAAGTAGCAGCATGAGCACTTCAACGGGAAAAGCCCTGGAGAATGACGATGGAAGACGGCCTCGGAGCGGGGTCATCGTCACGCTACTCGATATGGAGGCTGAAACCAGCCGAATCATACTGGACGATGTGAAGTCGATCCTGGCTCTCAGAAGACGTCCAGAAAGCAGGACACCTTCTACGCACAAGCTCCTGAGTTTTACGGCTATCGATGACATGGCTCTTCCCGCAAGTGAATACCAGAGGCTTGGACAGGCCTTTTTGCGCGACTGTTGGGCTCTCAATGGCCGCGTACTTTGAGATCACCTTCTGCCCGGCTTGCGGCTGGTCAGGCGGTCCGCTCAGATAGTTCAGATCGCCCCCGTTTGTAGTCAACGGATTCGATCAGCCCGTGATCCTCAAGACGGCCGCTCCCAGCTGTTGCGCCAGAGCTTCAGCGCGCGCTGGCACGTCGATAAGGTCGTTGCGTACCTCGACGTAGGCACACGGCACCCCAATCTGGAGCCCATGTCGCTGCAACGTAAACCAGTCACTGGTACGAAAGTCATATGGCTCATTATCCCGAACGACATATGTACCGCGTTTTGACAGTTCTGCGATTAACCGAGGGGCCATGCGCGCATCTTCGCGCCACATCACTCCGATTTCACAGCTGCGTTTGGTATTGTTCCAATAGGGTGAGAACGAGTGTATGGAAATTACCGCTTCCGCGGACCGTTGCTCGGTCCAACGCGCAATCGTTGCTTCGACAGGGGCGCGTGCGATGACCTCACGTATCTCAATCTCAGTTTCGGTCACATCAAGATTACCTGGAATCGGAATTCCGCCAATCTCAATGCGCCGGCACTCAGGATCGCTCCACTTTCGATTGTAATCGAGAAAGAGCCGCGAGTAATTGCCAAGAATTGCCGTAGCACCCAGCTGCTGCGCAAGCGTGCATGTCAGTTCCGCCGCTCCGATATCGTGACCATAATGTGTGGCGAAGAAGGCGCTCGATAGACCTAAGTCTTCCCACGGCGCCGGCACCCTTCGTCCCCCATGCTCACATAACAGCACGATCTCTGGATGTATTGTACCTACGATGACGGCTACCGCTTCTTGAGCCAAAGCATGGATTTCTTCGCGACAAAGTTGAGGCGACTCTGTCATTCGTTGCTGATATGGAAGGACTTGGCCTCGGTCACTTGAAGCAGGCCATCGCGACCATTGCAGCGGCCCAACCCTGACTGTTTTTGCCCGCCCCATGGAAGATATAGGTCTGCGTGGTCGCAACGATTCACAAACACTGTGCCTGCTTCCAGGTTTTCGGCAAGACGCACCCCTGCATCGATGTCGCTCGTCCAGACGCTCGCGGTAAGCGCAAAGTCACTATCGTTCATCCAATGTAGTGCCTCCTGATCGTTTGCGACTTTCTGAATGCACGCAATAGGTCCAAACAACTCGTCGCGCATGATGCTCATGGAGTGAGAAACCTCGGTCAGCATGGCCGGCGCGACATAGCAATTGTCCTGTCGCTGGAAGGCTCTGGCTTGTTCTTTTGCTTGATAGTGAGCGCCAGAGCCAATAGCTTCTTCGACATGTCGACGAATGGCATCCGCCGAGGATTGCCTCACTACTGGCCCGACCGCCGGATGATCGGTGATCGGATTGCCAAGGGTCCAGTTTTCCATCTCGTTGGCGAAATGCTCAAGAAAATAGTCGTAGATTGAGCCATGCACGTAAATGCGTTCAACTGAGCAACACGATTGGCCAGCATTGGAGAAGCATCCATCCGCAAGTTTGGGTATCGCGGATGCAAGGTTCACATCGGGCCGCAGGTAGGCGGGATCTTTACCCCCGAGTTCCAGATGAACGTGAGTAAGAGTGCCGGCCGCCGCCCTGTGTACCTCTAGGCCTCCGCGAACCGAGCCAATGAAGTTAATGCTCCTTATGCGTCCGGCGCGAATGAGGCTTTCTGCGTCAGCGTGCCTCATTGGAAGGATCTGCAAAGCACCGAACGGGGCGTCGATCGAGTCGTATGCTTCCTGAAGGATCTGGCCGATGAGGGCGGTCTGATCTGCATGCTTCAGAATTACCGTGTTACCGGCAATGAGAGGGGCCACGACCAACCATGGCAATAGCCCGACCGGATAGTTCCATGGCGCAATCGACAGGTGCACGCCCTGGCCTTCACGGCGAACGAAGCGTTGGACTCCGTTCTCAGCCGGGAATGGCTCGTCCTTGAGCACAACGGCCGCTTCAATGTGCTTTTCGGTTACGAGCTGGAAGCGCGATGTCTCATCGGCTTGGTGGAGCGGTCGGCCGATCTGCCACGCGATCGCCTCGGCTAACCGTTCCTTGCGAGAAGCCAAGGCTGATGCAAGCGCTGATACCAACTGACAGCGCTCCTTCAGCGAGGATTGCCTCCAAGTCCTGAAAGCACGCCCTGCATTCTCAAGTGCTCTTGCAATCTCCGCAGGAGACGCGTACCGCATGGTGGCGCACACGCGCCCATCGACTGGAGAGATGATATGGAAGTCTGGATCCAAAGCCATCTTGCCTAAAATGCACTGACGATAAAATCACGCTCCAAATAGTATAGAGTGTTGCCAAAAGCGAAACAATAATTCTCATTTAGATTTACTATTTCCAATGCATATGCTTAAATCGTCACACCTCCTGGGAGATGGCCGTGACAATGATCAGGTTTGATTTTTGCGGCCGAGTCGCCGTCGTAACTGGCGCCGGTGGCGGCATGGGCTTGGAAATCTCCAAGCAGATCCTCGATGCCGGAGGCTCGGTCGCGGCAATCGACCTTAAGCCCCGGCCGACGGAGCTCCCTGAAAGCGAGCGCTGTCTCTATGTGCAGGGAGACTTATCTGATGAGGCTTTGGTTACGCAAGCCGTAAACGGCGCTGCGCGGAAATTCGGTCGCATCGATTACCTTGCCAACGTCGCCGGCGTACTCTGGTTTGGCCGGGACGCTTCCCTATTGAGCATGGACCTGGGCGTCTGGGATCAGGTGTTCGCGATTAACTTAAAATCGATGGTGCACACCGCGCGTGCCGCCGTGCCATATATGCGCAAACAGGGCGGCGGAGCCATGGTGCACTTCTCCACAGTGCAGTGTTTACGTGGGGATAGCACTCCTCAAGATGCCTACGCAGCCTCTAAAGCGGGTGTAGGCGCGATCTCAAGATCACTCGCCATGCAACTGGCCCCGGAGGGCATCCGTTCCAATGCAATATTTCCTGGCTTGACGTTGACCCCTCTGCAACGCCGTTGGGACACCCCGGAAAAAGTCGCTGCAGCAGGAGAGTATGTTCCCATGGGAAGGGTCGGTACACCTGGCGAACTCGCGTGTGCTGCGTTATTTCTGCTGTGTGATGACTCTTCTTACATCACAGGTATCGATCTCGTGGTAGACGGCGGCATTCTGCTCAAATACTGAGGTAATGCTCCGATGAACCTCGAATGCACAGCCAGGACTACGATAGTGTGATTGTGAACGCCCCCCTCCGGCGCATGCACAGGGCTGGAGGCCGGGCAGGTTTCCGTGTGGCACCCTTCAGAGCCTTGAAGCTCGGGGCTGTGGCTGTGCTCGAGGCCATCGGCAATACACCGCTGGCCGAGCGCTCCCGGTCTGCACGACGCTGCCGGTGATCTTTGCGAATGGCTTTCTCGTCGGCAAGGGAACGGGTGCGTCGCGCAGGCCGACCTGTGTGCCCTTCCGGCTCACCGGCGTGGCGGTATAGATGGCGAACGGCGGACGATAGGGAGGAAATGCAACGTGGGTCATCTAGTCGATAGATCGGACGAGGTTTTCTGAGCGACTCAAGTCAGAACGTGAGTGACCGCGATGCCGAGCGACTTAGAGCTCTTGGGTATTCCTCAAACTTTGATCGGACAATGAGCAAATGGGAGAACTTCTCCCTCGGCTTCACATACCTATCGCCCGTCGTGGGCGTCTATTCGGTCCTCGGACTTGCGCTTCAAAGGGGTGGACCGCCGATGTGGTGGTCGTACCTGCTTGTCGGATGCTTTCAGCTGCTTGTCTGCTTTATCTTCGCAGAAGTTGTCTCCGAGTTCCCGATATCCGGAGGCCTTTACCCTTGGGCGAGACGTTTGGTGGGCAAGCGATGGGCATGGATGACAGGATGGATCTACGCGTGGGCGCTATGCGCGACGATTGCAGCCGTCGCGACAGGCGGTGCTCCTTTTTTCGCGGCTCTGCTCGGCGTCAATTTCAGTCCGCAAGCCCAAACAACTATCGCGATTGCGATGATCGGCATCGTGACAGCGCTCAATCTGAGCGGTACCCGTCTGTTGGCACGAGTCGCCATGTTCGGGTTCATTTGCGAACTCGTAGGTGCACTGCTTGTAGGGAGTTACCTGCTTGTCATGGCTCGTCATCATTCGCTCTCGGTTCTATTTGATACGAGTGTCGTATCAGACAGTACCAGCTACTCGACGGCCTTTGCAGGCTCAGCGGTGGCGGCAATGTTCTGCTATTACGGATTTGAGGCCTGCGGAGATGTTGCTGAAGAGACGCCTAACGCAGGGCGGGTGATTCCGAAGGCCATGTGTATGACTGTGTACGTGGGCGGAGGGGCAGCGATGTTCGTCTGCCTTGCCTTGATATTGGCGGTCCCCGACTTACCGGCGGTTCTGGCCGGGAAGGTGCAAGACCCCGTGGCGGATACTTTGACGAACGCGTTCGGGATGTCTGGATTTAGGGCAGTCATCGCCATCGTCCTGGTTTCTTTTGCTTCTTGTCTCCTCAGCTTGCAGGCAGCAGCCAGTCGGCTGCTGTTCGCTTATGGCCGTGACAAAATGATCGTCGCGAGTGACTATCTAAGTCGCCTCTCCGCAAGAACACATGTGCCAAACGTCGCTCTACTCGTGGTTGGATTGATTCCAGCACTTTTTGCGCTTGTCGGCATCTGGTTGGGCAATGCCATTGCCACAATCATCAGCTTTGCGTCGGCCGGAATTTATCTGGCTTTTCAGCTGCTCGTCCTTGGCGCGCTCATCGCCCGAACGCGAGGGTGGCGCCCCAGTGGATCGTTCAGACTTGGCTATTGGGCGATTCCGGTAAATGTGATCGCTTTTCTGTACGGCATCTGCGCGATCGTCGACATGTTGTGGCCGAGAACACCCCAGGACCCATGGTACAGTAACTATGGGATGATTATCGGCACAGTGGCTATCGTGTCAGCCGGTCTCTTATACATGTTTTTGGCGCGGCCGTACGACCATGGAGAATCCCCCGCTGGGGATGCACATCTTATGGCTTATCGTCCCGAAATCGAGGCTCTGATTTCTCGAGACCTTCCCAGTCTTTCGCCCAGTGCCGGAAGGCCTCAAGCGGACGCTGAGTAGTTCACGGCCTTCCGAGATTGACGAACTGATGAATCGCGGCGAAGCGATCATCCGGCTACGAACGGGACGAACTCGCTCTACAGCGATAGAGCCTAAGGCGACGCCTGCCTACTCGCATCGTCAACCACTTCAGGCGTCGGTGCGACTGAACCAGAATTCGTCGGGACCCCCGAGTCTAGGCGCTGTGGTTAATGCACCGACTATCGAGGCGCAGTGCACCCTCCGCCTCATCGACAACCTCGTCGACGAAGGTAACCGCCAGGTCCAACCGGATCGAGGTGGCGTGCGCCACGTTGATGGCGCAGGTAGATTTTAGGGCTAATGCCGACCGGCATAGCCTCTGGCAATACACATTAGATTCTAAAGGTTGCCATAAATAACTCAAAAAGCTGAAAACGATTGACCAGAGCCATTTTGTATTGATATTATCACATCTAGATAATAGTGAGTCCTTCTGATGCCGACTTCTGAACCGCTGCTTTGGCCAGACGATCTTCGCCGTAGGCCGATCGCTCAGGACTTAGGATCGCCTGGCCGGACAGGCTCACGAAACTATGTTGGCGGGCTTTCTTTGGTTGGGTGGAGACGAAGAACATTCTGGCCAGCACGGAGTGACTTGTGTCTGTTGGTATTGGATGTTCGGACCTCGTCATTATTGGGGCCGGCCCTGTCGGTTTGTACGCCGCGTATTACTCCGGAGCCAGGGGTTTAAAGACTACTGTTGTCGATGCTTTACCGCACGCTGGCGGCCAGATCACGGCTATGTATCCTGAGAAGGAGATTCATGACGTGGCAGGCTTTGCCTCCATTCGCGGAACGAACCTCGTCGACAATTTGTTGCTCCAAGCTGGCCGGTACAACTACGAACTCAGGTTGTCTGAGGCCGTCAGTGATCTGGAAAGAACCGCTAACGGTACCTACCGACTGACTACCAGCACGGGACGACAACTTGATTCCAGGGCGATTCTTATCGCCGCCGGGCTCGGCAAGTTTGCCCCGAAGACGCTTACTGTCGCGCAAGGTTCGCCGCTGGAGGGAATTCTTCACTTCGTCCCCCAACTTTCTGTACTAGACGATAAACACGTCATAATTGCGGGCGGCGGTGACAGCGCCGTGGACTGGGCGCTCGCGGCGATCTCACGAGCGAAGTCGGTTACAATTGTTCACAGACGATCGATGTTCCGAGCTCACGAGGCAAGTGTCGAGGAAATGCGAATGCGCGGAGTTCGGATCATTGCTCCGGGTGAAATCCAGGAGTTACGTGGAGGTCGTGCGATTCAGGCTGTTGTAGTTCGCCAGCCGCACGCCGAGGGTGAGATATTGCAGTGTGACAATCTCATCTTATCGCTGGGCTTTACTTCCGCCTTGGGTCCGCTGGAACAGTGGGGAATTAAATTTACTGGAAACCACGTTTGTGTCGGACCTGACATGCAAACCTCACGAGAGCTTATATTTGCGGCCGGTGACGTGAGCGAATACCCGGGGAAGGTCCGTCTGATCTCAGTAGGCTTTGGTGAGGCCGCGATTGCAGTCAATCATATTGCGGCGGCGCTGTTTCCGCATCTCCAACTCTTTCCCGGCCACAGCACACATTGGACGGAATAGAAGAATGCCATACGTTATTGGAGATGCTTGTATCGAAAGTTGTGCCAAGTCATGTGTCGATGTGTGCCCAGTCGACTGCATCTACGAAGGTTCAATACGACTTTGGATTCATCCGGAAGAATGCGTCGATTGCGGAGCCTGCGAGCCTGAATGTCCAGTCTCAGCAATTCGCTACGCCGAAAAGCTTCACCCGCCCGAAGAGCTGCTGGAAGCACAAGTTTTTTTCCAATCTACATTGCCGAACCGAGACTCCCCCCTGGGAAGTCCTGGCGGCGCGTCGCTGATAGGGCCCTTGGGAACAGATCTCCCTCGCCTCTTGGCGCTTGACCGTCGAAAAGCGGAAAATGGCAATACACTCACATAAGATGCCGTATTTGGACGGCACGCGCAACTGCGGTCATGTGACACGATCTAAGCGGAGATAACAATTGACTTCAGACAGAACAAAACATCCGCTATCCGCGGAAGAAGTTGGCGACTTCGTGACCAAAAACGGTATAAATACCGTCAAGGTCGGGTCGGTGGATATCGACGGTGTGTGGCGCGGAAAGCAAATTGCAGCCGACTACTTCGCACGGTGTGTGTTCCGCGACGGTACCCATATCGCCAATATCCTGTTCGGATGGGACGTTCAAGACAGACTTGTTTCCGACCTAGCCTACACCGGCTGGCATACGGGGTATCCTGACATCACATTGGTCCCGGACTTAACAACGCTCGCGATAGTTCCGTGGGAGTCCGGCACGGCCTCAGTTATTTGCGACATGTTCGAAAAAGACGGGACTCCGGTCCTTCTGTCGCCGCGAAGGTTGCTGACCGAAGTGGTGGAACGAGCGAAAGCGATGGGTTATGTGCCGACCGTCTCGTACGAATTCGAGTTCTACATCTTCAATCAATCCGCAGCAGAGCTCGCGGCTAGCCATTGGCGCGATCTCAAGCCGCTAACTGATGGCGGCCACACCTACAGCATGTATCGATATGCCGGCTCCGAGGGTGTAGTCGCAGAGATCAGGAAGCTGCTCCCAGCTTACGGTATCGATATCGAGGCAACGAACGGCGAGCACGGACCCGGCCAATTCGAAATCAATATTCACCACTGCGAAGCT
>Ga0134128_10003778_pt1 | contig 18536 bp, 17 predicted proteins | sample KB31754_FD_96462 | JGI IMG/M metagenome (GOLD analysis project Ga0134128, IMG submission 96462) | Terrestrial soil microbial communities with excess Nitrogen fertilizer from Kellogg Biological Station, Michigan, USA - KB3-175-4 | ecosystem: Environmental > Terrestrial > Soil > Unclassified ... | reverse complement strand
TTGAAAAACGAGAGCCTTGGCGCAAAGGCCGCCGATCGATCGCGGAGCCACTTCGAGCATCCACACGCGACCGTCTTCGCCGACACGCATTTCGGCGTGTACGGGCCCCTGGTGCAAGCCCAGAGCTGTTACCGCCGATTGCGCGGCAGCCATAATCGCCTGCCGCACGCTCAGCGGCTCACGCGAGGGCGAAACATAGATGGTCTCCTGGAAGTACGGGCCATCCAGAGGGTCGGGTTTATCGAAGAGAGCCAGCACGTGCAGGCGTCCATCCGTCACCAAACCATCGAGCGCGAACTCACGCCCGGGCAGGAAGGTCTCCACCTGAACGTAGTCCAAAGCAGGATCTTTGAGACGCGCGATGCCGGGAGTCTTCAAAAGCTTGCGTATTCTGGCAAGAGCGCGGACAAACTCTTGCGGATTGTCGGCCCGGATGACGCCCCGGCTCGTGGACAGCGCCAGCGGTTTAAGGACGCAGGGATAGGGCGCCCGCTTGGCCGCGGCTTCGGCGTCGTCATTTGGCGGCACTTGAAAATAGGCGGGCGCTGGGAGGCCTGCCTTGTGGAAACACTCCTTGGTGGCGAATTTATTGATGGCGGCCGCGGCCGCCTGGGGATGGTGGAACGGCAAGCCCAGCCGTTCGGCGGCGAGGGCCGCGAGATAGGCGGGCCGATCCCCTATGGCGACCACCGCATCGAAACTTCTCGCTTGAGCCAGGGCCGCGGCGGATTCTTCCGGAGCGTCGAAGCGCACCGGAATGGCGTGATCCCCCCAGGGGTCGTCGAGCACATGACACCGGTCAGTCGCGAGAGTGGCCTCGACGCCGAGCCGCCGCGCCACATCCCTGAACATTTTGGTCTGATAGCCGGTGGTGGTCGCGACGATCAGCAGACGCTTTCGGGCTTGAGCCGCCATGGCGATCAGACCTTCGCGATGCGATCCCGCATCGGCTCCGCGCAGCAATACCAGGGCTCGCTCAATTGTGGCGGTTTCGTGCGCTCGGGACCAGGCGCGGGAGCTGGTCCGCCGCCACCCGCTTCCGCCCAGATCGCGGCGAAGCATTCGGATCGCGATGCTCCACGTTTTTGTTCGGAGTCGACCAGTTGGAGGAGCCGCTCGGCCAATTCATCGACGCCGGGGTCAGGGTGACGCCATCGGTGAACCAAAGCGTCAGGCTGGAAGGCATCCACCATGCGGCGGATTTCTTCCAACTCCAGCAGCCGCGAGCCGGCCGGGATCAGCAGGCGCAGCGCAAGCTGCACGGGAGCTACCTGATTTGTCAGATCCAACTCCAACAGGACGCGCAACAGTTCCCGGTAGCTCTCCCGTGTTGTCCACGGCGTAAACGGGATGAATGTCGGCGAAAGGTTCAGTCCCTCGGCGCGAAACAAGCGCACGACTTCCAAAAAATCGGCTTTCGTGTGTCCTTTATCGAGCCTGCTGAGAACTTCATCGTCCACGGATTCCACGGCGGTGGTCACGAGCAGGCAACCGGTGCGGCGCAACTCGGATAGTAGATCGCGGCGCTTGAGCAGATGCTCGATCTTAATTGTGACGTCGTAAGTGAGCGCCGGGAAACTTTTCTTCATGCGCTGGACGATACGCATGCCGTGCGTGGGTCCGTTGAAGAAATCGGGGTCGCCGAACGTAATGTGTTGAGCCCCGGATTCGACCTGCTGGGCGATGTCGGCTAGCACGACGTCAGCCGGAACCACGCGGAACCTTCCGTTGTAAACGGGAACGACGGGACAGTGACGGCAGAGGTGCTTGCAGCCGCGGGTCGCTTCCGTGTATCCGGTGATGCGATTCGCCTGTCCATCAAACATGGACGCGTAGCGGGTAAGAGGAGGCAGCCCCGATCGATCGGGCGTCTCGAACCGCACTCGTTCGTAGGACACCAGCGGTTCCGCGGAAACGGATCGATCGCCGGCGGCAAGCCTTTGCGCCAAACGCCGCAATTCGTCCTCGAACTCACCACCGAGAAGAGTTTCCACTCCGAGCGACCGCAAATAGCCAGCGTTGACGGGCGCGTAGAGCCCGTAACAGCACACATGCGCGCTCGCGTGAACGCGCCGGACGGTCTCAATCACCGGCGCCGCCAGCCGCGTGGCAGTGTGCATAGGAAGGTGAAAGGCGATCAGATCCGCCTGGCGCACCGCGTTCAAAGAGAGTTTTTCAAGCGCGAGATCGGCGCAGGTGACGTGGTGTCCATCGGCGCGCAAGCACGCCGCTGGGGAAGCCAGCCCGAAAGGCTGACGGCCAAGCTCGTAGGTGGACACCAGCAGTACACGTATCAATTCTTTGTTTCTCCGGCACGGCGGAATGAAATCCGCACGGCTATTTGCGAAGCGCCTTCATTATATCGTCTTGACTGAGTAGTCAAGATGCGCTAGCCTCAAGTCAATTTGATTTTTCGAGCGACTGGAGTGATGCCGGCGAGTATTGTGACCGTTAAGAACGTTCCGTTGAAGACGCCGGTAAAGACGTCCGCTCCTTTACGGTTGCGGTTCGGTGCAGGTGACCGGGCGTTACACGGCCTCCGGAAAACCCGCTTGCTGACGCAAGGCGGCTCCGTATCGAGGTTACCTGGCATCCGATTCTGCGGGCCGCAGGGTCATGGACGCTGCGTTGAAAACGTCCGCTCCGCTGCGGTCGTGGCTCGGTACCGGAACGGAAACCGAACATCACGGTCGGAGACATAGCCAGGCAAGGATTCGGCGATGAAGCTCACCTCTCATGAAGAATACGGATTACGCTGCCTGATCCGCCTTGGGCAGAAGGGGCCGGGCGGGAAACTGACGATTCCGGAAATCAGTGACGCCGAAGGCGTGTCGGAAGCATACGCCGGCAAACTTCTTCGCATGCTGCGGCTGGGCGGATTCGTGGTGGCTTCTCGTGGCGCCGGCGGTTATTCTCTGGCGCGCCCCGCCAACCGGATTGTTTTGAGCGACGTGATGAGTTTGCTAGGCGGCCGATTATTCGAAGGGAATTTTTGTGAAACGCATCCAGGTCAGTTGAAATCCTGCGTGCGACTGGCGGATTGTTCCGTGCGTGTGCTGTGGCGGGCCGTCCAGGAGGCCGTCGACGACGTCTTGAAACGGACTACTCTTCAGGACTTGCTGTTTACGGAGCAGCAGATGATTAACTGGATTGAAGGGCTGGGAGAATTCACCTCCCCGTTCCCACGGCAATGAAGGATACATCGCGTAAAAGGACGATAAATGAATTTCGATGGTAGCGAGATTGTTCGAAAGTTGACCGAGTCGCTCACGCTTGCTTTACCGCCGATCGCAATCTGCTTCACGGACACAGCGCCGGCGGGCATCCGCAATTGGACGGGCCGCGTTCCGGCGGGGTGCCGATTCTGGCAGGAAGCGGCGACGGAGGCATTCGTCACCTCGCCGGCCGATCACGATCTTTGTGCGATTGGCACATTCACGCATAATCTGGAAATCACCGAGGCGCACGAAGCGGACCGTGGCGACGCTCTCGCGGTGCTCGCGCAATTGGCTTACGTTCGGGAGCAGGACATTCCATCCATCCCTGTCCTCGAATCGCGGCCGTCGCATGTTATCTACGGACCGCTGGCGTCGATACCGCTCGTTCCCGATGTTGTGCTGCTTTTTGCGAAGGCCGACCAGATGCTGATTCTGTCGGAGGCAGCGCAGCAAGTGGAAGGCGGCCTGCCGCCGGCGATGGGCCGCCCCGCGTGCGCGATTGTTCCACAAGCGATGAACACCGGACGAGCGGCATTGAGCTTGGGCTGCTGCGGAGCACGCGCCTATCTGGATGTGCTGACAGAAGAGGTAGCGCTGTGGGCGATTCCCGGCTCCAAACTGAACGACTACGTGGAACGAATCGCCACGCTGGCAAATGCCAACGCCGTTCTGACAATTTTTCACAAAATACGCCGCAAAGACGTGGAAAACGGCAAAAACCCGACGACCAAGGAAACATTGGCGGCGATGGCGAACTCAAATTAAAAACAATGCCGGACAGGAGAAGCGAAATATGAGTGTTTCAAACAAGGAGATTGCAGATGGGATGTAGCGGCGGAGTTCCCCGGCCCGAGGAGCCCACAGATTCCACGGGCCGCAAGGTATTTTGCGTGAAGTTTCAACGGGAGATGCCGGGCCTTAAAGAGACTCCGTTTGAAGGACACCCGCTCGGGCAGAAGATTTTCGAGAACGTCTCACAGGAAGCCTGGAAGATGTGGGTTGAGCACATGAAGATGCTGATGAACGAATATCGTCTGAACCTGGCCACGCCGGAGGCACAGGAATTCCTGATCAAACAGATGGACGAATATTTCTTCGGCGCGGGGGCCGCGCTTCCGCCGGATTACGTGCCGCCGAAGGAAAAGTGACGAGTGCGCTTCGCGGCGCTCTATCTGCGCTGGAGCCTGGGGCTCACCTTTCTTTCCGCCTGCGCCGATCGTTTCGGACTGTGGGGTCCGCATGGCTCACAGTATGCCGCGTGGGGCGACTGGTCGCATTTCCTCGCGTATTCGGCAACACTGAATTGGTTTCTGCCGGCGTGGCTGCAATCGCCCGTCGCCTGGATTGCCACTCTTGCCGAACTCTCATTCGGGGCCGCTCTGATTTTGGGTATCTATCTCCGCGAAGCGGCCTATGGTAGCGCGGTATTATTGGGTCTATTCGCGCTCGCGATGACGTTTTCACTCGGAATCAAAGCGCCACTGAATTATTCCGTGTTTGTGGATGCTGGCGCGGCATGGCTATTGGGAAGCCTCGTGAATAGAGGAGCGCGCTCGCCACGGGAATCATTCGAACCGGATGATGATGATCGGCCAAAACAGGCCGATTCCGGGGTTGATCCTAACGTGTGACAACGAGCGGTCGACTTGCGTGGTGAGCACGACGCTCGGTTGAAGACGCCGGTAAAGACGTCCGCTCCATCACGGTCGCGGTTCGGTGCTGGTAACCGGACGTCTTCATCCGATTGCGCGGCCCTGAGGCTATTGCAGCTTTATTTGAGCGGGGCGCCGAGTTCACTCGCTTGCTTTAGCGTTCTTTGCGGGTCCAGACCACGGCGTTGGGCCATTTCGACGCCAATGCTAGATTTTTCAGCGGCCGGCAAAACCGATTCCGCAAGCGGGAAAACGCTCTCGTCTTCCAACGCAAGATGGCGTCCGTAAAGCGCGGTGAGTTGATCCAGCACCTCTGTCAGATGTTCCGCATCCTCTCGCGGCAGTGTGCCATCCGCAAGCCAGCGACGGCCCAATTGGTCGACTTTCTCGTGCCAATCATTCGCCTGCAGGTGATCGTGTTCAAGCTCCTGCACTTTGGCGAGCACGTCCTGGACCTGCCGCCTATCGATTTGGCGCAAGCGGGGAAATAAGCTTTCTTCCTCGTCGGCGGTATGGCGCGGCGCGGCGGTGCGGAAATACTCCAACGCCCGGAGCCATTCTTCCTTCTGTTGAGCGCTCATCAGGCCGCCTTGGGCCTGCCCGGCAACTTTCACCAGCACCGCAAGAAAGCGCTCAATGCGCCGATGGCAATCGCTCAATAACTCCATTGGATTTGAGAAATCGCCCGCCGGCTTGGCGCCTATTGTAACTGGCATAAACACTCCTTCGTTTCCGTCTAAGAAACTCTCATCGTTTGAAATTCTTTCAGCCGCGCTTCATGAGGAGGGCGCGACAGAAGCGTCAACAGCAGGTTCAGAGCAAACAGGGTCACGGCGGCCATTTCGAAAACTGCCGAAACCGGCAATGCCCTCCAGGCGACCGCCACGTTGCTTTCGTATGCGGCTATTTCACTGGCAACGCGCACCAGGCACCCGATGTTCAAAATCAACAACGAAGCAAACATCAGGCTTGGCGAGAACAGCGTGCGCATGCCGCAGAAAGCGGGAAGGACCCGCTGGCCGATGGCAAACACCATTGTCGAAATGAATCCGACAGTCATTGCGTGGCGCGACGCTCCCCAAATGCCGCCCGCGTGATCCGCAACCAAAGCCCAGATGGTAGCGGCAGCCGCAAACAGCATCCATGCATATGCGATGCGAACAAAAGCAGGAAAGCTGCCATGAACTCCCTGAGTCTTTGGCGGACGATCAGGAGGCGTAAAGATATGCAGCCCAAAGACCGCGCTGACAGCGCCAATCAGCAGCAGGACGCCGCTAAGCCGTGCGGCCTCGGCCGCTTCCGCCAGCACGGCGGCCTCCACACAAATAAGGGCCAGGAAGAGCATCCGGTCGTCCGGTTTCCGTAATCCTACAAACGCCGGTAACCACCTGGAGCTGAATCCCCAAATTGCAAGTGCGATGAATCCCCATAACGTCAATACGAGAAGCCGTTCATCCAAGATATGTGGAAGCGCCGGCGTGTCGCCGGTGAATGCGATGTACAACGTGGCGCCAAGATTCGTAAACAGCGTTAGAAGAAAGCCAATGCTCGATGCCAACGCCAGCTTCATCCAGATTTCTCTTTTGTACGGCTGTCCCTTCAGTTTTGCCGATTCCATCTGCTTTCGCTTCTGGCGGCCGACGCTGAGGAAGAATATTAAAAACGCACAGATCTCTATCAGTGCTGAGATTGGCAACATCTCTCGCCAGCGCCAGCCATATAGATTTGTGTTCCACCGCAGCAAAACTCCGCAGGTCCACAAAGCCCAGCAAATCCAGCCACGAGCCAGAACGAAGGGCTGAATATGACTCATCTTCGAGAGCGAGAAAAATCCAATTCCAATAATGAACGACCCGATCCAACCGAAAATCTGTGCATGCCCGTGCGCCTGAAGCCATGCCGGGGAGACGTCGGTTGCCGAATGTCCTCCGCTGATTGCAAGTAGATTCCAAACACCGAGAAATGTGCCTGGAAGCAGCAAGAAGAAAAGCCCCGTCGCAATGAAAGCGGTCAGGAGCCGCTGGAGAGAGACTTCGCGCGCCCTAATCTCAACCGTTTTTGCGTCAGGCACGCTCGTCAATGTCTCCTTCTTTCATTTTGATAGAGACATCGTTTTATTCAGTGACTTTAGTCACCATGTTGGATTACCGCTATCCGGAGCCCGCGACCATGGTTTGGATGAGCCGCATTACGGGACTCGGATAACAGCCGATCAGAATGACGGCGGCCGTCAGCACACCAAGCGTCCAACTTAAGGAATGCGAATTGATCCTGGACGGCCAGGCACCAGCGGGTTGAGCCGTGCGGCTGTATAGAGCAACAACAATCCGCAAGTAGTAGAAGAGCCCGATAGCGCTCGTCACCACGAGGATAATGACAAGCGCCCAGAGCGAGCCGGAAACTCCCGCGGCAACGAGATAGAACTCGCCCAGGAATCCGGCGGTGAGCGGAATACTGGCCAACGACAGCAGCATCACGGTAAAGACACTGGCGAGAACGGGACGGCGCCAGAAAAGGCCGCGATAGCCGCTGAGATCGCCGAGGTCGTTTCCGGGCCTCGAAAGCACGGTCACCACGCCGAAGGCGCCAAGCATGGTCGCAAAATAAGCGACGAGGTAGAACGCAACCGCGGAACGGCCAATTGCGCCCCCGGCCTCAAATGCAACGATCAGGTACCCAAGGTGAGCAATCGAGGAATATGCAAGAATGCGTTTGACGTTGTCTTGAAGCAACGCCAGCAGATTTCCGGCAAACATCGACGCAATCGCAATGATCGAGAACACAAGCACAAGGGAGCTGTCACCTCGCATTCCGGAACGATCGAAAAAACGAATCAGGAGCGCGAACATGGCCCCCTTGGAGACTGTCGACACGAAGGCCGCTACGGGCGCCGGAGCGCCCTCGTACACATCCGGCGTCCACATGTGAAACGGAACAAGGCCCAATTTGAATCCGATACCGACCACAATGAGTGTGACTCCCACGGCGATGGTCGCGGAATCGACTGCGCCTGCCGGCGAATCCGGCAGAATCCCGCCGAAATCCATCGTGCCGAATTCGAAGTAGACGATCGCGATTCCAAAAATCAGAAATGAAGCGGAGGCCGCGGCGAGCACGAGATACTTGAGTCCTACTTCGATTGAGGCTTTCGTCGTGCGTTCATACGAAATGAGCCCGTAGAGAGCAACACTGAGGATCTCAAGGCCAAGAAACAGGGAGGCGAAGTGGCGCGCGCAGACGAGAACACCCGAGCCAAGCGCCGCAATCGCAATCAGAAGATACAACTCTTCGGGGCGATGCTCTTCCTCCTGTTTGAAATAGCCATAGCAGAGGAACACAACCGCGATACTGGCGGCGAGAATCAGGCCAATATAGAAGAGGGCGCCCGAATCGATGGTCAGGAGCGGCGTAACGTCGCGCGGAACAAGGGGCGCGGCAATGAAGAGAGTTCCGAAGGCGGCGCAAAGACCTAGCACGGTCAGGAGCGCCGATGCGAGATGACTGCGCCGTACGGCGATCGCGAGCATAACCAGGATTGCCGTAGCCGCAATCAGCAGTAACGGTAATAGCGCCAGCAGATCCGTGGAATTCATCTATTGCCTATGTATTTGAACAGTCGTTTCGAGCGCATGTAGCGCCGGGCTGAACGTCCGCAGAACCGGCTGTGGATTCAGCCCCAGCCATAGGAGTGCCCCGGCCATCAGCGTGATGACGAAGCCTTCCCGATAGACGAGATCGGGCATGGCCACGCGATGGACGTTCGGCCCCTGGAACGCTCTCTGGATCAGCCGAAGCGCATAGAACGTTGATGCCAGCACGCCAATGGCGGCAACGATCGCGAATACCGGATGATCGCGATATGTCCCCAGCAAAATCAAAAACTCTCCCACAAAATCCCCAAGGCCGGGAAGTCCCATCGAAGCCAGCGCGAAAAACAACGCGGCGCCGCTGAGGCGGGGCGCGGTCGACCAAAGTCCGCCCATACGATCCAGATCGCGTGTATGGATACGCGCATCGAGAGCGCCGATCAAAATGAACAGAGCGCCGACGCTGAGTCCATGACAGATCATGGTCATGACGGCGCCCTGAAGGGCAAGTTCATTCCAAGAGAAAACGGCAAGCACGATAAAACCAAGATGGCTGATGCTCGTGTACGCCACGAGGCGTTTCAAATCGGTTTGGCCGAACGCCAGGACGGCGCCATAGAGTATGCCGACCACGCCCAGCGCCATGGCTACCGGCGCAAACTCCCGCGCCGCATTGGGAAATAGCGGAATCAAAAATCGGATCATGCCATAGGCCGCAGTCTTTGCCAGTAAACTCGCAAGGATCACACAAACCGGCGTGGACGCTTCGCTGCAAGCATCCGGCAGCCATGTGTGAAACGGGAACAGCGGCAATTTGACGGCAAACGCGGCGAAAAACCCCAGCATGATCCAAAGCGCGGTGCTTGCCGTCAGAGGAGTGTTCAGTAAATCCACATATTCAAACGTAAATACGCCTGTGCTCCGGTAGTGGAAAAAATACAACGCCAGAATGGCCACAAGCATCAGCAATCCACCGGCCTGCGTGAATAAAAAGAATTTCACGGCTGCTCTGGCCCGGCGTTCGCGGCCCCAGAGCGCAATCAGAAAATACATAGGAACTAGCATCAGTTCCCAGGCGAAGTAGAACAAAAACAGATCGACAGCCAGGAACACTCCGGCAATTCCGGCCAAGATCCACAATACGTTCAGGTGAAAGAACCCTATGCTCTCCGTGATCTCGGTCCAGGACACGAGAATCGAGAACGCGCCGACGAAGAATGTGAGCGCAAGCAGAAGCAGACTCAATCCATCGATAGCGAGGTGAAAGTGAATCCCGAGTTGCGGAATCCAGGTCCAGTTCACCTGCTCCAGCCACGCAGTGGAGTTCAGAAGCGCAATTTGTCCGGCATGATTAATCCAGATAAATAAAACCAGCGCGAAATCGATCACAGTCGAGGCGAGCGCAATCCAGCGCGCCATCGCGGCGTTCCAGCGCGCGGAAATCGCGGCCAGAACGCCTCCGGCCAGCAACACGGCAATGAGGCAGATAAGAATCATGCGAGTAGAATCACTCCGGCGAAAATCACGGCGCCTGCGCCAATCACGGCGGCGTACCATCGCAAACTGCCGGTCTGACTCCGGCTGAGAGTGAAATGGGCCGACCGGTTCAGCCACGCAATCGCGTTGAACACGCTATCGATGGCATCACGCCGATTGATCGCCGCCATCCATACAACTGGCCGCACGAATGCCCGATCATAGAACCAATCGAAAGCCCAATCTGCAAGCCAGAAAGCGTGAAGGCGCCGCCCGGCGGAGCTTGCTGCCAGCGCATCGGCGTATTGCCTCTTCCTGATGAAAAATAGATAGGCGGAGCCGAGTCCTGTCGCGAACGCAAGCCCGGACACGATGGCCGAGAGCAGTTCCGTCAAAAAACCTGCGCGGACTTCCACGAGGGCCGGCAATGCGCTATTCAGGAACGCGAGCAGGGGGGCCTTCACAAGACCGCCGACGAGCGAGAGCGCGGCCAACACGGCCACCGGCACGATCACGCGATATCGAGGCCGATGAGTGACTGGCGTGTTGCGCGTTCCAAAGAACACCACAAAAATGACGCGGAACGTGTAGAGCGCAGTCAGCAAGACGCCAGCAATCCCCACAACCCAGAGGCCGAGGCCGCCGTGCGGCGAGGCCCAGGCATTCCACAAAATCAGATCTTTGCTGAAGAATCCCGCAGTCACCAGCGGCAAGCCGGCCAGCGAACATCCGCCGATCAGGAATGTCCAGAATGCAATGGGGAGTTCCTTGCGAAGCCCTCCCATGCGGAAGATGTTGTGTTCATCATGGAGAGCGTCAATCACAATACCGGCTGCAAGAAAAAGAAGCGCTTTGAAAAACGCATGCACCATGAAATGGAGCAGGGCGGCGGCCCAGGCCCCGACGCCCAGGGCGAGGAACATATAGCCGATCTGGCTGATTGTGGAATACGCCAGCACGCGCTTGATATCGGGTTGCGTTAGCGCGCTAAAACCTGCCAGCAGAAGTGTTGCCGCGCCGACGACTGCAACCGCAAACTGCACTTGCGGCGCCAGCGAATACAGCACGTGTGTGCGCGCAATCAGGTACACGCCCGCGGTCACCATGGTGGCGGCGTGGATCAATGCGCTTGTCGGCGTTGGACCAGCCATCGCATCCGGCAACCAGGTCTGTAGCGGCAATTGAGCCGACTTGCCAACGGCTCCTCCTAACAGGAGCGCCGCGGCCGCAATCGCGTACGGCGAACCGGCCGGCCACTGCACGCTCGCCCGATGCATGAGGTCCTGTATCTGAAGCGTTCCGAGATTGTGAAAGAGGAGAAACAGCCCAATGAGCATGGCGGTATCTCCAACTCGTGTGACGATGAACGCCTTGCGCGCGGCAAGCCCGTTTGCGGAATCCTTGTACCAGAACCCGATGAGCAGATAACTGCACAGCCCGACGCCTTCCCAGCCAAGATAGAGCAACAAAAGGTTGTCCGCCAGCACGAGAACCAGCATGGAACCGACAAAAAGATTCATGTAGGCGAAGAAGCGGCTGTATCCCTCATCCTGTTCCATGGACTCTGCAGAGTACAAATGAATCAGGAATCCGACGAACGTCACAACCAAGATCATCAGGAACGACATGGGGTCGAGGTAAAGAGCGATCTCAGGTCGAAAACCGGCGACGTTCATCCAGGTCCATAAGACCTGGGTGTAGGGCGCCTGCAACGCGAGAGCGGCAGGCACTATGGCGAGCGAAATCCCCGCGGCGATAGCGACTGAACCAACCCCGACAACGGCAACCATTCGTCTCGAAAACGCTCGACCTACGAGCGCGAGAATAAGCGCGCCGAGAAAAGGGATGGCCGGGATCAGCCAAAGCAGTTGGAGCATGTCAACCCTTCAAGGTGCTGGCATCATCGATATTGACCGACTTGTAAAGACGATGTAGCCGAAGCACCAGCGCAAGGCCAACCGAAACTTCAGCTGCCGCCATGGCGAGAATAAACAGAAACATGACCTGGCCATCCGCCTGGCCCCACCGGGCGCCGGCCGCTACGAAGGCAAGGCCCGCCGCATTGAGCATGACCTCGATCGACATCAGCGTGAAGATCACGTTACGGCGTGTCAGTAGGCCTATCAACCCCAGCACGAACAAAATCGCCGCTAACAACAGCGCGTTGCCGGCTAGATTCCATGGCATACAAACTCTCCACTTCTCCCGGAGCATTCCATCCCAAGTGATAGGCGCCTACAATTCCCGCGAGCAGAAGCATCGATACCAACTCCACTCCCAATAGGTACGGTCCAAACAGCGCGATGCCCACTTCTTTGGGTCCGACTTCGGGGACGATGCCCGGTGAACCGGCAGGCGCTACCAAGATATAGGCCAATTCCGCCAGCAGAATCGCAGCAAGAATTCCAGGACCAATCCAGGCTTTCGGATCGAGCCAGGCTCGTTCTATCTGAATGGCGCGATCGCCAATGTTCAGCATCATCATTACGAAAACAAAGAGGACCATGATGGCCCCCGCATAAACAATCACTTCCAGAACCGCGACATACGGCGCCCCGAGCGTATAAAAGACGGTCGCCAACGCCAGGAATGACACAACCAGATACAGCAGCGCGTGTACTGCTTTTAGCCGGGTGATCATCAACGCAGTGCAAATCACCGCAATTACAGCCGCAACATAGAAAGTCAGCACCATGGCAGTTTTCTAGGGCAACAAGGTATGTACGTCCGCCGGCGCGGCTTCGCGTTCCGATTCGCCTTTGTCCTTGCCCTCAATCTGAACTCCGCAGACGCGCCAAAAGTTATAGCCGGGGTACTTGCCTGGTCCGTTGATGAGCAGGTCTTCTTTCTCATACACCAGATTCGGACGATGATACTCGCCCATTTCAAAATCGGGAGTCAACTGGATCGCATAAGTCGGGCAAGCGTCCTCGCAAAATCCGCAGAAGATGCAGCGTGAGAAATTAATCCGGAAAAACTCCGGGTAACGCCGGCCAGATGAATCTTCGGTTGCTTGTAGCGCAATGCAATCGACCGGACAAACCGCCGCGCATAAATAGCACGCAACACAACGCTCGCCGCCATCCGGATCGCGTGAGAGGATGATGCGGCCGCGGTATCTCGGCGCCAGGTACGGCTTCTCTTCGGGATATTGCACCGTCACCCGGCGATGAAACATGTGGAGAAACACATTCCACATTGTTTGGAGAATGCTGAACATCGCTAGAACGACCTCCCTTGAGCGGTTGCAACCACAATGGCTCCCGTCACGAGCAGATTCGCCACCGCCAGCGGCAGCATCACTTTCCAGCCCCACGTCATGAGCTGATCGAATCGAGGACGCGGCAAGGAAGCTCGCAACAAAATAAAAAAACAAATCAGCAGAAACGTTTTCAACAGAAACCACACAATTGGCGGCAGGATTGGTCCGAGCCAACCACCCAAAAAGAGAATTGCAATCAGGGAGGAGATGAGCGTAATGCCGAGGTACTCGCCAACGAAGAACATTCCGAATTTCATGCCCGAGTATTCGGAATGGAACCCGGCGACCAACTCGCTTTCGGCTTCCGGCAAATCGAAAGGCAACCGGCGTGTTTCGGCGACTCCCGCTATCAAAAAGAGCACAAAGCCGAGAAACTGCGGAATGACAAACCAGAGGCCGCGCTGGGCATCGATGATCTGTACGAGATTGAAAGAGCCGGCGAGCAACACGACGCCCATGATCGACAGTCCCATGAAGACTTCGTAGCTCAGCATCTGAGCGGCGGCCCGTAATGCGCCTAACAGCGAATATTTGTTGTCCGACGACCATCCCGCCAGCGCAACGCTGTAAACACCCAGGGAGGACATGGCGAGAATAAAAAGCACACCGACATTCAGATCCGACACGACAATTCCCGGCGCAATCGGAAGCACCGCGAAGGACATCAACACGGTCACCATGATGATCGCCGGCGCGATGACGAAGATGGTTTTATCGGCAAACGGTGGAATCCAGTCTTCCTTAAAGAAGATCTTAATCATGTCGGCCATCACCTGAAATAGGCCGAATGGGCCAACCCGGTTCGGGCCGTAGCGATCCTGCCAGAGCGCAAGCAGCCGGCGCTCGAGCCAGATGAGGCCGGCAGCGATCGTAAGCGCCACAATGAGAACGCCAAAAATCGTCGCGACCGGATAGGGGCTGATCATCATATTCGCGAAATCCCACTCCACGCCGGTAGCATAATTCCTTCGAGAGGCGGCAATCCGGACGGCAGGCCCGCCACGCCTTGCGGCAGACCAGGCGTGACTCTGACCGGAAGGTTCCGGCCCATCACCGATGCCTCCGCGCCGAACTTCGCGGCATCGTCTGCATTCAGGGCAAGGTACGGATCCGGAAACAGTTGAGCCACAGCGGGCGCCGCGCGGCTAAGCTCGTCGCTTCCGAAGATATGGAACAGCGGAATGATGAGCCACTCGTTCTCGCGCGGCTGAAAGGCGGACGGAACAGAAGCGAAGAGGGCGCCGTTGAAGGCGTCCGCTCCCTGACGGTCGCGGTTCGGTGCAGATAACCGGGCGTCTTCATCCGATTCCGCGGCTCGCGAGGCCATGGGTATTCCCTCCCCCTGCCCCGCTTCAATTAGTCTTACTCCGGGATCTCCGCCCCGGAGTGGGCCAGCGATTTCTTCCTGGAACTTATTCGTTGCCTGCGCGGAGTTCCAACCCGGAGACCAGAAAAAAGGAATCAAGGCGGCCGGCGGCTGATCCGGATTGCCCTCCATTGAGAATGAAAGAGGAGAATTGAGGTCTACGGGAGGCTTGGGTTCATCGACGGTAATGTTGGCGAGCACCGCCGTGCGGCCACTCCAGCGATGCGGTTCGCGAGGAACTTTCGCTCCCGACATACGAAACGCTGCCGAAGGCGCCGCTTGAGCGATTCCAGATAGGCCGGGAACGCCTCCACTCATATCGGCGATTACGCGATCGAGATTTTCCCATTCACCTAACCATTGCCAGCTTTGCCGAATGGTTTCTGAAGGCGGAAACACGCCGAAGAATCTCTGCGCGCGGCATTCGTTGTTCACGAGTGTTCCATCCGCCTCGGCGAATGTTGCGGTGGAAAGAACCAGCTCCGCCCGCGTCGTGGTGCGATTTTCCAGGTGATCTAAAACAACGACGTGCGCACACTGGCTAAAGAAAGAGTCGACCTCCGGCGCAGGCAGACGGCGATACAGATCGTTCTCAATCACAATAGCCGCAGTGGGTTTCGCTTTGATGGCGGCTTCAAGCGACGTCCCCGTTAGGAACGCGAGGCCGAAGCTGTTGCACTCCGGCGTAATAAACGACAATGTGGCGCCCGGCAAAACGCGAGACACGTTTGCAGCGGCCCGGATTATGCCGATGTTGCGGTAGCTCGCACCGGAGATCACTAGCGGCCGTTTCGCCATTTTGAAGGCATTTGTGACACTCTCGACGAATGCCCGCTGATTGTCAGCAAGATCCTGCGGCTCCGGAGAACTCGAATGCAGAGCGCGCGCGATAGCATAGCCGACGCGAGCCACATCATCCGGCGCTCCCCGGCAACATTCGGTGGCGATGTCATCGAGACGGGTCGCGGAAGAAGTGGCGATAAAGAAAGGCCCTTTGGCGTCCTGCAACACTTCGCGCACTCCGTGATCCTGCCAGAGAGCCACGTGCAGGCGTTTGGCGATCTCGATCGGTTGCTGGCGAACCGATTGACGGAGGCTCAACGCCATTCTTGGAGCGACATTCATGACGTCCTCACCGAGGACGAGCACCGCATCGGACGATTCCACTTCGCGAAGCGATGGAGTACCCGCCGGGCCGGATCGGAGAATATCCAGCATGAGACGCAGTAGTTCCAATTCGCTTGAAGGAATTCCGGCGTAGAAACGGTCCGGACCGACAAGCGCGCGCAGGGCGAAGTTACTTTCCAGCGATGCTCTCGGGGAGCCGATTCCAATTACACCGGGGTTACTGGCGACAAGATCACGCAGATGACGCTTTGCGGCATCGGGTCCGATCGCCTCTGTACGAAGCCTGGATTGCCGGATGCGCCGCTCGCTGTTTACAAATTCGTATCCGAAGCGGCCGCGATCGCACAGAAAATATCCGTTGACCTCGCCGTTATAACGGTTCACAACGCGCCGCAATGTATCGTATCGTTTGCCGATGCTGATGTTGCACCCAAGGCTGCACTGTGTACAGATCGAGGGTGAAAATTCGAGGTCCCATTTCCGCGTGTAGTGCCGCTTTAACGTCGCATCGGTGAACACTCCGGTGGGGCAGACCTCGACCAGGTTTCCGGCAAATTCGTTCTCGAGCACGCCATCCTTATCGCGGCCGAAATAGACGAGGTTTCGTAAAGCAAACGAGTTAAAATCGGCCCCGCCGGCGTATTCCCGGTAGAAACGCACGCAGCGGTAGCATTGGATGCACCGGTTCATCTCATGGTTGAGAAACGGGCCGAGATACTGATTGCGAAACGTACGCTTTTCAAAACGGTAACGGCGATAATCATGCCCCGTCATGACGGTCATGTCCTGGAGATGGCATTCGCCGCCTTCATCGCAGACTGGGCAATCGTGTGGATGATTCAGCATCATGCCTTCGATGATGCCCGCGCGAAAGGCTGCCGCTTCGGAATCTTTAATGGAAATGCGCGTACCGTCTGATGCCGGCGTCATGCAGGCCATGACAATCCGGCCATGCTTGTCGTGCTCGTCTTTGAACTGTTTCACCGCACACTGCCGGCAAGCGCCCACTGAACCCAACGCGGGATGCCAGCAGAAGTAAGGGAGATTGAAACCTGCCGACAAGCACTGGTGCAGCAGATTCTGCTCCGGGTCCATCGGATAAGGGCGATCCTCTATGTAGACCGTGGTCACATCGATCTCCACGGGCATCGTTTCTCGCGAATATGGCGTTCGAAATCGTCGCGAAAGTATTTCAGTCCGCTTTGCAAGGGTTCCGCGGCGCCGGGCGCCAACGCACAAAATGTGTTGCCGGGGGCGAGGAATTTCGTCTGGAACGTGAGCTTCTCAATGTCGCCCGGCTCGCCTCGCCCCTCCTCCATCGCGTTTAGAATTCGCTCAATCCAGCCGAGGCCGCTCCAGCAGGGCGTACACCAGCCACAGGACTCCTGCGCGAAAAAATGTTCGAGATTCCAGAGCATTCCGACCGGACAGGTCCGATCGTCCAGCACGATCATGGTTCCGGTTCCCATGCGACTACCCGCCTTCTGAACCTCGGTAAAATCCATCGGCACGTCCAGATGCTCTTCGGTCAGAAAGTCGGTGGAAGCACCGCCCGGCAATAGGCCGCGAAACCGAAGCCCTTCGCGCATGCCTCCCGCATGCTCCTCGAGAATTTCACGGACCGTGACACCCATCGGCAGTTCCCATAAGCCAGGCCGCCGGACCTTCCCGCTGGCGCCGTAGAGTTTTGTGCCTCCATCCTTGCTGCGGCTCAAACCTTTGAACCACGTCGCGCCATTGCTGATGATGTGCGGAACGTTGCACAGCGTCTCGACATTGTTGACCGTGGTTGGTTTGCCCCACAGCCCCGACACCGGAGGAAACGGCGGCTTCGCGCGTGGATTCGCGCGTTTACCTTCTAGAGCGTTCAGCAGGCCGGTCTCTTCACCGCACATATAACGGCCGGCGCTGAGGTGTAAACGAATCTCCAGGCTGTAGCCAGATCCGACGATGTCTTTCCCGAGATATTGAGCCGCATAAAGTTCCGCAATCGCCCGCGAAATGGTTTGTGCCGCCCGCTTATACTCGCCGCGCAGAAACACATACGCAACGTTGACCTGCATTGCGTAAGCGGCGATCATCATTCCTTCCAGCAATTGATGCGGGTTGCCTTCGAGCAAAAAGCGATCCTTAAATGTGCCGGGCTCCATCTCGTCGGCGTTGGCGACAAGATATTTCGGTCCGGCCGCATCTTTCGGCATGAAACTCCACTTGACTCCTGTTGGGAAGCCTGCGCCTCCGCGGCCTTTGAGGTTCGATGCTTTCACCTCCTCGACAATCTCCGCTGGCGTCATCGAACGAAGCGCTTTGCGCAGCCCCTCATAGCCGCCACCGCTCTCGTACGCCTTCAGATCGGGAGGCTGCCGGTCGAGGTGGATGTCTTTGGTGAGCGGCATCTCCATCGCTACTTGTACCGGTCGAGAATGTCTTCCGCTTTGGCGGGCTCCAGATCGAGATGCAAATCGTCGTCGACCATCATGACGGGAGCGTGATCGCACGCGCCCAAACACACGATTGGCAGTAGCGTGAATCGGCCATCGGCCGTGCTTTCTCCAAGCCGGGCTCCGCACCGCGCCGTGAGTCGATCGCTAATGCTCGTGGCGCCCATAATCCAGCAGCTCACGCTGTCGCAGATATAGACGACATGCCTGCCGACCGGCTTACGAAAAATCAAGTTATAAAATGTCGCCACGCCATCCAAATCGGACGTGGACATTCCCAGGAACTTGCCAATATCCTGCAATGCTTCGTCCGAGACCCACCCGCGATGCTTCTGTACGATCTTCATTGCATCGATTGAGACAGCCTGCTTCGTCGGATAGTGCGGCAACTCAGCTTCGATTTCGT
>Ga0134128_10003777_pt1 | contig 18537 bp, 16 predicted proteins | sample KB31754_FD_96462 | JGI IMG/M metagenome (GOLD analysis project Ga0134128, IMG submission 96462) | Terrestrial soil microbial communities with excess Nitrogen fertilizer from Kellogg Biological Station, Michigan, USA - KB3-175-4 | ecosystem: Environmental > Terrestrial > Soil > Unclassified ... | reverse complement strand
CTAGAACCTCACCGCACCAGGACCCACAGCGCCAGGGCCCACAGCACCAGACCCACAGCAATAAGACCGACAGCACTCCAACAAAGACTGGCCGCCCGTCCGAACCCAGCCCCGGGCGGGCGGCTTCCTCTTCCGGCCGCGGCTACCAGTGGTTCCAGTGCACGACCTCGTCCAGGGGTCGCCGCTCGGGCTGCTTCCAGCGGCCGCGGGCGGGATAGCCGAGCGGGACCAGCGCCATGGTCAGCGCGTCGTCGGGCAGGCCGAGCAGCTGGCGCACGTCATCCTCGTGCCCGGCGTACAAGGTGGTCAGCGTGGCCCCGATGCCGTAGGCCCTGGCGGCCAGGATGAGCTGCTGCACCGCGCCGTAGATGGACGCGCCGAGCCGGGGGTTGCCCGAGCCGGCGGCGTGCCGCAGCACCGGCATGATCCAGGCCGGCGCCTCCTCGATGTGCCCGGCCAGGTGCTCGGCGGCCAGGTAGGAGGACCAGCCCAGCGCGCCGGGCTGCCCGGCGGCGGCCAGGATCTCGTCCCGGCGCCGGCCGTAGGCCGCCTCCCAGCCCTCCCGGTACCAGCCCGCGATCTGGCTCTTGACCGCCGCATCGGTGACGACGATCCAGGCCCAGCCCTGCCGGTTGCCGCCGGACGGGCCGCGAATGGCCGCGTCCAGCAACGCCCGGATGACCTCGTCGGCGATCGGCTCGGCCGACAGGTAGCGGCGGGCCGGGGTGGAGTGCAGGGCCTCCAGGACGGGCAGCGGCTCGGGTTCGGGCACAGGCACGACGGTCCCTTTCCGTAGCTGACAGGAGCTGAGGTCAGCTCACAGGAGCCGACGGCAGCTGACGACTGCTGAGCACGGGCCGCGGCGGCCCGTGCTCATTATGTCGGGGCGATGTGAGGGTGATGTGGGGGTGATGTCGCTGGGAGCGGGTCCCGTCGCGCCGGAGGATCAATGGCATACCGCTCCGGTAACGAAAGGAACCCTGTGATGAAGAGCCTGTCCTCGGGTCAGAACCTCCGGCGCTTTCTCGGCGTCGTGGCCGCGACCACCCTGACCTCGGCCGCCGCGGCGACGCTGAGCACGGCGGCGTTCGCCAGCACGGCGTCGCACCCGGCCACGGCCACCTCGTACTCGTTCCGCACGCTGAACAACCACCACGACGTGACGTTCAACCAGCTGCTGGGCATCAACAACGAAGGCCTGATCGCCGGGTACTTCGGCTCCGGCGCCAAGGGCCACCCGAACAAGGGCTACCGGCTGAGCAAGCCCTACGGCCAGGGCAACTACGCCAACGAGAACTACCCGGGCTCGCGCCAGACCCAGGTCACCGGGCTGAACGACATCGGCACCACGGTCGGCTTCTGGTCCACCACCAACAAGGCCAGCCTGGCCAACAGCAACTTCGGCTTCTACCTGCGGAACGGCCACTTCCACGAGGTCAACTTCCCGGCCCAGGGCACCTCGAACCCGCCGGTGGACCAGCTCCTCGGCGTGAACGACAGCGACATCGCGGTCGGGTTCTACGTCAACGCCCAGGGCGACAGCCGCGGCTACTCGTTCAACATCAAGACCGGCCGCTACGCCCGCGTCGAGCTGCCCGGCATCAACAACCTGGGCAAGGGCACCAGCCTGACCGCCACCGCGATCAACAACAGCGGCGGTGTCGCCGGGTTCTACTCGCTCAACGGCGGCACCCCGATCGGCTTCTACAAGTCCCACGGGCACGTCTACAAGCTGGCGGTCAAGGGCGCCAGCGGCAACTTCCCGTCCGGCGTGAACGACGCGGGCGAGGTGGTCGGCTTCTACACCACCGGCTCGGGCAGCTCGGTCCAGACCTTCGGCTTCACCTGGACCCGTGCCCACGGCTTCCACACCATCAACGACCCGCATGGCATCGGCCAGACCGTGGTCAACGGCGTCAACGACCGCGGCGACCTGGTCGGCTTCTACACCGACTCGGCCGGCAACACCGACGGCATGCTCGCCACCCCGTAACGCCATCCTGTGACGCCCCCCGACCGTCGGGCGGCGGGCCGCGACCGGCCCGTCGCCCGCGGCCATGCCCGTCGCCCGCGGCCATGCCCGTCGCCCGCGACCGGCCCGGAAGGCGCTACCGCCGGCCGGGCCGCGGCGGCTGGCAGCCAAGGGCGCGCAGCTCGGCGACGCCCTCCTCGGCCCGGTCGTCCAGCAGGGTCAGCGTGCAGGCCCGCTCGAACCGGGCCTCGATCCGCTCCCAGCCCGCGATGGACTGCTCGATCATGGCCCGGTCGCCGTGCATCCGCCCGGCGGCGCGGGCCAGGCAGGCCGCGGCCCAGTAGTTCTCGTCGCCGGCCGGCGCCGCGGCCGTCAGCCGGCGGGCCGCGTCGGGCAGCTGGGCGGCGACGGCCACCTCCGCGGCGATGGCCCAGGCATAAGGACGAAGTGAGTACCAGTGCGGCGTCTCGTACCACGGCTCGGCCTCCTGCGGCATGTCGCCGATCGCGGCCGCGGCGGCGTCGAGGCGGCCCTCGTGCAGGGCGATGCGAGCGTCGGTGAACAGCGCCACGGCGGCCAGGTTCGAGCCCTGGACCAGCTCACCGCCGTTGCCGATGAGCTGATTGAGCCGGCCGAGCCAGGTCTGCCTGCCGCCGGAGTCGCCGCGCAGCCCGTAGGTCATGGCAGTGCCGTAGATGGCCGGGCCCATCCAGCGCGCGGCGGGCTGCCCGGCCTGGTTCCAGGATTCCCACATGATGGCCGCCTGGGCCAGCGCATCGTCGAACCGGCCCAGCAGGACCAGGGGCAGGATGGGCTTGCTGGCCATCCGGTGCGGCTGGCCGCGGGCGATGTCGTCCTCCTGGGCCCGGCGCGCGGTGCTGAGCGCCCCGGACAGGTCGCCGGCCGTCACGGCGATCTCGGTGACCATGTGGAAGGTGTCCACGATCTCGGCCCCGGCCCGCGGGTCGTGCCGCGGCAGGCGCTCCAGGATCTGGGCCCGCTCGGCGTTCACCTGATGCGCCTCGCGCAGCCGCCCGCCCTGGTCCAGCACGCCGACCACGGCATCGAGTGCCCCGCTGACCAGCACCGGGTCCGCGGTCAGGCGGGCGGCGGCCAGCGCCTGGGCGGCCAGGGTGGGCTCGGGGACGGTCTTCTCCGGGTTGGTGACCCAGGCGTCGGCGATGGCCACGTAGGCCGCCGCCACCTGGTCGCCGGCCGGGCTGGCCGACGCCGCCTCGGTGACCAGGGCGCGGAGCCGGTCGTGCGGCACCTCGGCCGGGAACTCGGCCGCGAACCGGTCGGCGACCGTCGCCGCGTAGGCCAGGCAGGCGGCGCGGGCCGCGTGGTCGCCCGCCTCCGCGGCTCGCTGCGCGGCGGTCAGGAGCAGGTCGAAGGCCACGCCGCCATCCCCGCCGGCCATGGCCACGTCGGCCGCGGTGCGCAGGTCGGCAGCGGCCTGGGCCGGGGTGGCCGCCAGCTCGGCCGCGACCTGGTAGTGCTCGCGCGCCTCGACCATGAACCGCCGCGCGTAGGCCAGGTGCCCCAGGGCGCTGGCCAGCCGGTGGCTGACCCCGGCCATATCGAGTCCAGGGGCGCGGGCCACCGCGGCCCGCAGGTCGTCGGCGACCGCGTCGAAGGCGGCCCGCCAGGGCAGGCCCGCCTCGGCCTGGCGCTCCAGGTCCTGCGCCATCGAGGCGGCCCAGCGCAGGTGCGCGTCCCTGACCGTGGCCTCCTCCTCGCTGTCGGCCAGCTGGTCCAGGGCGTAGGCGCGGATCGTCTCCAGCATCTGCCAGCGGCTGCCGTCGGGCCCGCGGCGGTGGGTGAGCAGGCTCTTGTCGGTCAGCCGGCCGACCAGGTCGGCGACCATGCCCCGGTACATGCCGGGGGAGACGGCCACCGCCGCGTCCAGGTCGAACCCGCCGCTGAACGCGCCCGCCCGCCGGAACATGGCTCGCTCGTCGGCGTCGAGCAGGTCGTGGCTCCAGTCGATGACCGCCCGCAGCGACCGGTGCCGCTCGTGGGCGCCGCGGCTGCCGGCCAGCAGGCGCAGGTGATCGTCCAGCCCGGCCAGCAGGCCGTCCACGCCGAGCGAGGCGCTGCGGGCGGCGGCCAGCTCGATGGCCAGCGGCACGCCGTCGAGCCGGGCGCACACGTCGGCCACCACCCGGCCGGCCGCGGCGAAGTCGGGGTCGCTGGCCCTGGCCCGGTCCACGAACAGCGCCGCCGCCTCCGAGCCGGGCGCACCGGCGGGGCCGTCCGCGGCGCCGTCCACCAGGGACAGCGGCAGCACGGTGACCGTGCGCTCGCCGGGAATGGCCAGCCGCTCCCGGCTGGTGGCCAGCACGGTCAGGCCGGCGCAGTTGGCCAGCAGCTTCTCCACGAACGGGGCGGCCACCTCGAGCAGGTGCTCGCAGTTGTCCAGCACCAGCAGGGACGGGCCGCGGGCCAGGTACTCGTGCAGCGCGGCGTCCAGCGACCGTCCCGGCCCCTCACTGACGCCCAGCAGCGCCGCCACGGCCTGGCTGACGAACCCCGCCCGCACCGGGACCAGGTCCACGAACACGGCGCCGAACGGATACCCCCCGGCCGCCGCCTCGGCCGTCCGGGCCGCCAGCCGGGTCTTGCCCACCCCGCCGGGACCAACCAGCGTCACCACCCGGCTGCCGGCCAGCGCCGCGAGCACGGCCGCCCGCTCCCGGTCCCGGCCGATAAAGCTGGTCCTGGCCCCGGGCAGCCCAGTCACCGGCCCGGCTGCCGGCCGGGCTGCCACTCCGGCCGCCGTCACGGTCGCCAGTCCGGCGGCATCCGCCTCCGGCTCGGCCTGGTCGGGAGCCGGCCGCAGGCCGGTCCCGCCGTCGTCGGCCGCGCGAGCCAGCAATTCCCGGTCGGCGGCCGGCAATTCCAGAGCCTCGGCAATCAGCCGGACCGTAGACAGCCGGGGCGCCTTTCTGCGTCCCTGCTCAATTGCGGCGACCGTGGCCGGGCTGATCCGGCACCGGTCGGCAAGAGCCTCCTGGGTGAGGCTGGCCGCGACCCGGAACCGGCGCAGCAATTCACCAAAGGATTCGGCCATTAACGTGAATACCCCACTCGCTCGTGGCGAGTCTAGATCACGACCACTAACAGGCCAACCCCGTGCCACCCGCATGCCGAGGACGCCGCAGGCCGTGCCGCAGTGTGATCACTATCACCGGGATTCAGCTGACCGAGACCCCGGTTAAGGGCTGACCGTCTCCATCCCGAACTGCCGCATCAGCGCCCGCTCCTCGTCCGGCGTGGGCGGCTCGCCGCGGTTCCACAGCTCGTGCAGCCCGGCGAAGTAGGCGTCCATAGCCGGGGCGTGGATCACCAGCAGCCGGGCCGGCTCGGCCCCGCCGTTGCCGAACGTGTGCGCGGTGCCGCGCGGCACCAGCACGAATCCCTCCGGCCCGACGGTCAGGTCCCGGTCCTCGACCACCACCGAGACCAGCCCGTCGAGCACGAAGTAGGCCTCTGAGCAGTTGGTATGCCGGTGCGGCGGCGGCCGTCGGCCGCCCGGCGGCAGGGTCCGCTCCATCAGCGAGAAGTCTCCGCCGTCCTGCTCGGCCACCGCCTTGAAGAACATCACGCTGCCGCGCGCGGTGTACTGGCGCTCCGCTTCGCCGCGACCGACCACCTCAGCCACCATCAACCGCCTCTTCTTATTTGCCGCTCGCCTCCGGGCCCCTCCGGCTCGCGTTGCTGGCTGCCGTCTGTAGCGATGTTAGGACCGTGGCCGGTGGACTCCAGACCAGGCCAGGGCGGCGGCGAGGAAGAAGGCCGCGGCGGCCACCGCGATGCCGATGTGCAGCCCGCTCGTGAACCCGGTTCGGGCCGAGACCAGCGTGCCCAGCAGCGCGACGCCGAGCACGCTGCCGGCCTGCCGGGCCGCGTTGATGACCCCGGAGGCGATGCCGCCCCGGTCGGGCGGGGCCGCCTCCATGACCGCCGCGGTGGCCGCGGGCATGGTCAGCGCCATCCCGAAGCCCGTCGCCGCCATCGGCGCCACCAGCAGCAGGTACAGGGTGTGTGGCCCGGCCGTGGCCACGCCCAGCAGGCCCGCACCGCCGATGAGCAGGCCGGCCAGCATCGGCCGCCGGGGCCCGGTCCTGGCCATGATCCGGCCCGAAAGCGCCGACGCGACGATCAGCAGCGCGGCCTCGGGCAGCAGGGCCAGCCCGGTGCCCAGCGCCGAGTAGCCGCGCAGGTCCTGGAAGTACAGGCTGAGCACGAACAGCTGCCCGTACAAGCCGAAGTTGATCAGCAGCCCGACCGCCGCGCCGGAGCGGAACTCGGGCTGCCCGAACAGCGACAGCGGCAGCATCGGGTCGGTGCTGCGCCGCTCGGCGGCCACGAACGCGATCAGCGTGACCGCGGCCACCGCGAACCCGCCCAGCACGTCCGAGGCGCCCCAGCCCAGCCGGCCGGCCTCGACCAGCGCGGCGGTCAGCAGGGCCAGCCCGGCCACGGCCAGCAGCTGGCCGGGCAGGTCCAGCGCACGGGACCGGCGCGGCGTCACCGGGACGGCCCGGCCCGCCAGGACCAGCGCGGCCAGCGCGAACGGCAGGTTGATGAAGAACACCCCGCGCCAGCTCCACGCGGTCACCAGCAGTCCGCCCACGATCGGGCCCGAGGCGGCGCCGATGCCGGCGATCGCGCCCCAGATGCCGAACGCGCGGGACCGGCCCTCCCGGGTCGGGTAGGCGGCCTGGAGCAGGACCAGCGACGCCGGCACCAGCAGCGCGGCGCCGGCCCCCTGGACGAGCCGCGCGCCGACCAGGACCGGCATCGACGGCGCCAGCCCGCAGGCGGCCGAGGCCAGCGCGAAGGTGACCAGGCCGGCCAGGAAAACCAGCCGCCCGCCGAGCCGCTCGGCCAGCGCACCGCCGGCCAGCAGCAGCCCGGCGAACGACAGCGTGTACGCGTCCACGACCCACTGCAGGCCGGCCACTCCGCCGTGCAGCTCGCGGCCGATCGATGGCAGCGCGACGTTGACCACCATCACGTCCAGGATGACCAGGAAGTACCCCAGGCATATGACGACCAGGGCCAGGTACCCCCCTTGTTCGGGATGCTCTTTCTCAAGACGTCGGGGTGAGGTCTGGGTAAGTGGCATGGCTCCAGTCTGCCCCGGCAACACTTCGATGGCCGCCGAAGCGTTCGCGTCCTAGAATGGCGGTATGCGCGGAGACATCGACATCGCCGCCGTGGCCGAGGTCCTGGCCGACCGGAGCCGCTGCCGCATGCTGCTGGCCCTCGGGGACGGCCGTGCGCTGCCCGCCAGCCAGCTGGCCGCCGAGGCCGGCATCGCCGCGTCCACGTCCAGTGGCCACCTCAGCCGCCTGGTCGCCGCCGGCATGCTGGCCGTGGAGCCGCACGGGCGGCACCGCTACTACCGGCTGGCCGGGCGGCACGTCGCCGACCTGCTGGAGGCCATCATGCAGGTGGCGCCGCCGCTGACCGTGCGGTCGCTGCGCGAGGGGACCAACGCCGAGGCCCTGCGCCGGGCCCGGACCTGTTACGACCACCTGGCCGGCCGGCTCGGCGTCGCGCTCATGGGCGCACTGCTGGACACCGGCGCACTGGCCGGCGGCGACGGCAGCTTCGACCCGTCGGAGTCCGAGCGCGACCGGCTCTCCTCACCCGGCTGGGACGTCGCCTACGAGCTGACCGACCCCGGCCGCGCGCTGCTGTCCGATCTCGGCGTGGACTGCTCGTCGGCCAGCCGGCGCCCGTTCGTCCGGTACTGCGTGGACTGGAGCGAGCAGCGCCACCACCTGGCCGGCGCGCTCGGCGCCCGGCTGCTGGACCAGCTTCAGGAACGGGACTGGGTCCGGCGCCGGGCGGGCTCGCGCGCGGTCAACGTCACCGAGGCGGGCGCCAGCGGACTGCGCCGCTCGCTCGGCCTGGACATCAGCGACCTCGTCACCGTGACCAGTTGATTAACACCCTTCGCGATTAACAAAGGGGGACGGGCTAGCTCGCCGCCTTCTCCTGGTTGAGTTCCGACACGAGCGCAGTGACGTCACCGGGCGAGTTCACCGAGGCATAGAAATGCGGCTTGGCCCAGGTGTGGAAGAGCCCGGTGTGGGACGTGAACCAGATGTTCCAGGTCGCCCCGCTGACCCCGCAATTGGGGTGCAGGGTGTCGATCGAGCTGGTGACGTCGGTGACCGAGCAGGTGGCGAACGACGACCCGTCCTTGGTCCCGGAGAACTGCACGTACATCCGCAGGTACAGCGTGGTGGCGGTGGGGTCGGTAACCGTGACCGTCTCGCTCACCGTGCAGTCCGACGCGGCCTTGCAGTTCGGGAAGAACTTGATCTTCCCCTCGGGCAGGACGATCGCGCCGGGGTCGGGCGCGTTCTGGAGCTTGCGCACCTCGGTGGTCAGCGTGTCCAGCACCGGGGCGACGCTCGTCTTGTTCAGCGAGGACAGGGCGAAGTCGTAGTCCGTCTTGCCGACCGCTCCGGTGATGTGGATGACCCGGTTTGGCATGGCGGTGGTGATGTAGTACTTGATGCCATTCTCGGTCAGCCGGATCACCTGGCGGCCGTCCATCCGGGTCTGCACGCCGGCGACGTTCGGGTTCACGTTCTCCAGCGGGCTGGCCAGCTGGGCCGGGGTGAGCGACTTGAAGTTCAGGTTGACCGCGCGGGACGGGGCCTTGGCCCAGGCGCCGCCCGCCTGGTTGGCGGCCGACTTGGTGACGATCTCCGAGGTCCAGAACGAGGTCGGGGCGTTCAGGTAGGTCTGGCCCTGGACGGTCAGCCGGCTGACCTGGTTCCCGTCCTGGGTGTAGGTGCCCTGGACCGAGCCCCCCTTGGTCACGTTCATGTCGGCCGACGAGCCGCCGATGGTGCCGTCCAGGTTGACCCCGTCGGCCTTGGCCAGGGCCCGGCCCGCGTCCTTCGCCATGGTGGCCTGGGACTCGCCGCTCTTCTGGAGGAGCACGACCGCGACCACCGCCGCGATCACGATGACCGCGAGACCGGCCGCGATGCCGATGATCAGGCCGCGGCGCCGGGGCCTGGGCGGGGGACCGCCGTAGGGGCCCTGGGGATAGGGGTAGGTGCCGGGGGCGGCCGCGTAACCGCCCGGCGGGGGACCGTAAGGCCCGCCTGGGGGCACGCTGCCGGGCGGGACGCTGCCGGGTGGGACGCTGCCAGCCGGGTAGGCGCCGGGCGGCTGGCCCTGGTAGGGCTGGCCGGGGTAGGACTGGTTCGGCGGCGGGCCGCCGTAGCGGGCTGGCGCGGTCGGCGGGTACTGGCCGGGCTGTGAGGTGCCGGGCGGGGCCTGGGCCGCGTACGAGCCGGGCGGCGGCGCCCCTGGTCCGGGCTGGCCGGCCCCGGCGGGTGCCTGGCCGGGGTAAGGCTGGCCCGGGTAGGACTGGCCCGGGTAGGACTGACCCGGGTAGGACTGACCGGGCGGCGGGCCGCCGAAGCCGGCTGGCGCGGTCGGCGGGTACTGGCCCGGCTGTGAGGTGCCGGGCGGGGCCTGGGCCGCATACGAGCCGGGCGGCGGTGCGCCTGGTCCGGGCTGGGCCGGGCCCGCTGGCGGCTGACCGGGGTAGGGCTGCCCCGGATAGGGCTGGCCCGGCTGGGACTGCGGGGGATAGGCGCCCGATGGCGACGGCGGCCCGGCGGGCGCGGTCGGCCCGGCCGGCGCGGCCCAGCCCGCAGGCGCCTGACTGGGACCTGAGGCCGCCGACGGTGACCCTGAGGCGTTGGGATAGCCGCTCGGAGGCGTACTCCAGGTGGATTCGCGGGGTGCATCTGTTACTGCGGCCGGCTCCTGGCCGACCTGCCCTGAACCAGGGCTCTGACCATCAGCGCTTTGTCCCTCGACCCCGGAGCTCTGCTCTTCCGGGCGGGGAGGTTCCCCATTCACAGTGCCGCCGCCTAATTCCAGTGCCATCCATTTCAGAGCAGCCTGGAACTATCCAACCCGCCCATGGCCCCAAGAAATACCCTCGTACATATCATTGCACATCGGTACCTTACGGTACACAAACCAGCAGCGCGGGGCCGGCCCGAGTTCTCCCTGGAGCAGCGGCGGGTTGTAGACGATAGGCGAGGTCGGCAGGGGCGCCCGCCACCGGCAGGCCGGTGCCGCTCGGGCAGGCGTGGCCGGTGGTGTCGACGAAGTACACCGTGTTGACGCCGTTGCCGCCGCTGCCCTTGGTGTAGTACCGGCCAGGGAACCAGGCCCCAGTGCCGACCCGGGGCGGCCGCAGGATCACGCCCAGGTGAACGCCCGGCGTCCGCCCGGCGAAATAGCGCGCTGCGCCGGACGACCGGCGGCCGGACGCCGGGGCACCAGGCGGCGAGGCTAATGCGGGTCCAGGCCGTGCTCGGGGAAGACGGCGACGCGGGTGGCGGCGATGGCGCGGTCGACCGGGTCGGCCGGGTCGTAGCCCGACTCGTACGCGGCGTAGGCCGGCTCGGCGCCCTCGGTCATCGCCGTCGGCGCGTGCTGGCCGGTGCGCTGTCGTACGTAGTCGCGCCAGGTGTCCGGGGTCGGGGCCTGCGGGTCGACCGGCTGCCCGGCCGCCTCGGCCAGCAGGTGAGTCCAGGTCCGGGGCACGACCTGGACCAGCTCGTAGCCGCCGCCCCCGGTCAGCAGCCACCGGCCGCCCGCGGTCTCGTGGGCGAGCTGGTGGATGGCCGCGTGCGCGGCGCGCTGGGCGTCGATGGTCAGCTCCAGGTGGGCCAGCGGGTCCAGCCGGTGGGTGTCGCAGCCGTGCTGGCTGACCAGGATCTGCGGCCGGAACGCGCGCAGCAGCGGCGGGACCACGGCGTGGAAGGCGCGCAGCCAGCCGGCATCCGCGGTGCCGCCGGGCAGGGCCACGTTCACCGCCGAGCCGACCGCGCCGGGCCCGCCGGTCTCGGTCGGCCGGCCGGTGCCGGGGAACAGCAGCGCCGGGGTCTCGTGCAGGCTGATCGTCAGCACCCGCGGGTCGTCGTAGAACGCCGCCTGCACGCCGTCTCCGTGGTGCACGTCGATGTCGACGTAAGCGATCCGCTCGGCTCCCTCGGCCAGCAGCCAGGCGATGGCGATGGCCGGGTCGTTGTACACGCAAAAGCCGCTGGCACTGGCCCGCATGGCGTGGTGCAGCCCGCCCGCGATGCTGGCCCCGTGCTCGGCGGCCCCGGACCACATGGCCCTGGCCGCGGCCAGGGTGGCCCCGGTGACCAGGGCCGACGCCTCGTGCATGCCGGGGAACACCGGGTTGTCCGGCGTGCCCAGGCCGTACTGGCCGGGCGGGCTGGCGTCGAGCGGGTCCCCGGCCAGCCGGACGGCGGCGATGTAGCGGGGGTCGTGGACCAGCTCCAGCTCGCCGTCGCTGGCCGGCTCGGGGCGGGCCACCGTGACCCCGGGCGCGCCGAGCACGCCGAACTCGCGGGCCAGCTCGACGGTCAGCTCGACCCGGACCGGGGCCAGCGGATGGCCAGGCCCGAAGTCGTAGCCGGTCAGCTGGTCGTCCCAGGCCACGTGCAGGCGGCAGGCCATGAGCTCATCCCCTCGCAAGCGGTGTCAGCCGCGCATGTCGACGGCGTTGATCCGGGTCGGGTTGATGGTCACGACCACGCGGGCCTGGCCGGGCTGGTCGTGCGCGCGCAGGTCGGAGTCGTACTTGGCCCCGACGCGGTCGGCGAAGGTGTAGTCGTCGTCCGGGGCGATCTCGGCGTCGCCGCGGATCTCCAGGTACCGGTAGGGCACGGCCAAGTCGAGCAGGAACACGCTGGCGGCCGGGTTGGCCCGCAGGTTCTTGGTCTTCTGGCGGCTGTCGTTGAGCGAGATCGCGACCCGGTCGCCGTCGGCCAGGAACCAGACCTCCGAAAGCTGCGGCCGGCCGTCCGGGCCGACCGTGGCCAGCGTCGCGAACTGGCCATCGAGCAGGTCGCGGTGCGAGGCGGGGATGGCGGACATGGGCGCTCCTGTCATCGCAGTGTCTTCGCGGCTGTCTTCGCGGGCGTGAGCCTGCGGCCAGGCTAGCGGAGCGCCGGCCCGGCCACCCGGACCGCCGGCTGACCGGTCGGCCGGGCGTATCCTGCCAGCCGTCGGCAGCGCGACCGAAGGGAGCCACCCGCATGAGTGAGCAGGTCCGGGAACAGCTGGGACGGTACGGCATCTGGCGCCCCGCGGGCATGCTGACTCCCGGCCTGGCCGCGCTGCTGGAGGAACTCGGCTTCGGCACGCTGTGGGTGGGCAGCTCGCCGCCCGGCGACCTGGACCTGGTCGAGAGCCTGCTGGCCGCGACCACCCGGCTGACCCTGGCCACCAGCATCGTCAACATGTGGCAGGACGACGCGCGCGTCGTCGCGGCGTCCTTCCACCGGGTCGAGCGCCACTACCCAGGCCGGTTCGTGCTCGGCGTGGGTGCCGGCCACCGGGAGGCGACCCAGGAGTACGCCCGGCCCTTCGAGACGCTCGCGAACTACACCGACGCGCTGCTGGACGGCGGGGTGCCGCGCGAGCGCCTGGTGCTGGCCGCGCTGGGCCCGCGGGTGCTGCGGCTGGCCGCCGAGCGCACGGCCGGGGCCATCCCGTACCTGGTGACGCCGCAGTACACTCGCCAGGCTCGCGAGGTGCTGGGGCCCGGCCCCGTCCTGGCGCCGGAGCAGAAGGTCGTGCTGGACACCGACCCGGAGCGGGCCCGCCGCCTGGGCCGGGCCCGGGTCAGCCGCCCCTACCTGGGGCTGGTCAACTACACCAGCAACCTGCGCCGCCTGGGCTGGAGCGAGGCCGACCTGAGCGATGGCGGCAGCGATGCGCTGGTGGACGCGCTGGCCGCCTGGGGCACCGGCGAGCAGGTGGCGGCCCGGCTCGACGAGCACCTCGCGGCCGGCGCCGACCACGTCTGCGCCCAGGTGCTGACCGAGGGGGACACCGACCCGAGCGAGAACTACCGGGAGCTGGCCGCGGCCCTGGGCCTGTAGCCGGCTGCGGGCCCGCCCAGCGCTGCGGCATAGTGGTCCTGGCCCCGGCAGGCGGGCAGGACGGTCCGACCAGGACCGACCAGGACGGTCCGACACGGTGAGGGGAATGACGGATGGCGCGTGAGGCGCGGCTCAGCTCGGCGGTCACGTTCGTGCAGGAACTCGACCGGTCGGTGAGCTTCTATACCGAGGTCCTGGGGATGGAGGTCGCCGACCGCGATGCCACGGCCGCGTTGCTGATCAGCGCGGACGGCGGCGCGGAGCTGATCCTGCGGGCCATGGGCGGCAACGCCCCGCATCCGCTCGGCGGCGTCGGCGTGCAGTACGTCATCTGGACCGCGGCCGGGCCCGAGGACCTGGACCAGTGCGAGCAGGCGCTGCGCCAGCGCCAGGCCTACCGCGCGAGCCGGACCATGGACGGCGTGACCGCGATCGAGGGCCGCGACCCCGACGACATCGTCGTCATGATCACCTACCCGGGCCCGGACAAGGTGCCCGCGCACCGCCTCCCGCTGCGGATCTACGGCTGGTGAGCTGGCTTAGATAAAAAGGTGCCCGCTGCCGGGCGGATCCGCATGGGGGGGAGATGCGGTCCCGGCCGGGCAGCGGCGCACTGTCCGACAGTGAAGTACCCGCCACCCCGTGCTGTCAATGTTCAACTGCGCCCGGTCAAGCGCCGAGATAGCCGGACCTAGGCGGTCAGCGGAACACGCCGCTATAGGCGCTGAGCGCGGGCTGGCCGCCCAGGTGGGCGTAGAGCACCGTGGACTTCCGGCCGATCTCGCCGTCGCGGACCAGGTCGATCAGGCCCGCCATCGACTTGCCCTCGTACACCGGGTCGATGATCATGCCCTCCAGCCGGCCGGTCAGCCGGATGGCGTCGAGGGTGGACTGCACCGGGATGCCGTAGCGCTCGCCGGCCCAGCCCGGCAGCACCGTGATCTCGTCCTCGCGCAGGTCGCGGCCCAGTCCGATCAGCTCCGCGGTGTTCCGGGCGATCCGGGCCACCTGGGCCCTGGTCTCCTCCAGTCGCGCCGACCCGTCGATGCCGATGACCCGGCGCGGTCGGTCCTGGCCGGCGAAGCCAGCGATCATCCCGGCCTGGGTGGAGCCGGTCACACTGCACACCACGATCGTGTCGAAGAACACGCCGAGCTGCTGTTCCTGCTGCCGCACCTCGTCGGCCCACCCGGCGAAGCCCAGCCCGCCCAGCCGATGGTCAGACGCCCCGGCCGGGATGGCGTACGGCGTGCCGCCCGCCGCGCGGACGTCGTCCAGGGCCTGCTCCCAGCTAGCCTTGACGCCGATGCCGAAGCCCTCGTCGACCAGCCGCACGTCGGCGCCCATGATCCGGGACAGCTGGATGTTGCCGACCCGGTCGTAGACCGGGTCGGGCCACTCGACCCAGCTCTCCTGGACCAGCCGGGCCTTGAGGCCGACCCTGGCCGCCACCGCCGCCACCTGACGGGTGTGGTTGGACTGCACCCCGCCGATCGACACCAGCGTGTCCGCGCCCTGGGCCAGCGCGTCCGGCACCAGGTACTCCAGCTTGCGAGTCTTGTTCCCGCCGAAGGCCAGGCCGGAGTTGCAGTCCTCCCGCTTGGCCCAGATGGCCGCGCCGTCCAGGTAGGCCGACAGTCGCTCCAGGGGGTGGACCGGGCTCCAGCCGAACAGCAGCGGGTAACGCGGGAAGTCGCTCAGCGGCATCAGGATTCTCCCAGCCGGTAGTGCCGGACCTGGCCGGACAGTTCGGCGCGCAGCGCGCCGCGGTCCACCAGGACGTCCAGGTGGGCGATGGTCTCGTTGACGGCCAGCATCTGGTTGAAGACATCCAGATCGGCCAGGGCCCGCTCGCGGCTGGTCCAGCCGACCTGGCCCGCCACCTCGAAGGCGGTGCTGACGCCGGGGGCGACCACGGCCAGCATCGCGTCCAGCCGCTTGCGGTGATGCTCGATGAGCTCGCCCGCCCTGGCGTGGGCGCTGGGCGCCACCGGGCCGTGCGCGGGCAGCAGCACCGCGTCGGCCAGCGCCTCGACCGCGGCCAGCGAGTTCAGGTAGTCGGCCAGCGGCCGGTCGGCCGGGAGCGGCTCGAACCCGATCGACGGCGTGATGTGCGGCAGCACGTGGTCGCCGGCGAACAGCAGGCCCGCTCGCGCGTCGTGGAACACCAGATGCCCGCGGGTGTGGCCGGGCGTGGCGATGGCCCGCAGGGTCCGGTCGCCCAGCGCGATCTCGGTGCCGTCGGCCAGCCACTCGTCGGGGTCCTCCCAGTCGCGCCGCTGAGTCGCCTCGTCCGGCCCGGCCGCGCTGATCAGCTGGCGGGCCAGGTCGCCGGCGCCCGCGGCCCGCAGCCGGGCCAGCATCAGCGGCGGAAACCGGCCGATGTTGGCCCGGATCTCCTCCAGCACCGGCGCCTCGCCGGTGCCCAGCGCCACCCGGCTGCCCAGCAGCCGCCGCACCACCAGCGCCTGGGTGTAGTGGTCGCGGTGCACATGGGTGACCAGGAACCGGCTGATGTCACCCAGGTCGTGCCCGAGCCCGGCCAGGGCCGCCTCGAGCAGCCGGCGCGATTCCTCCAGCGCCCAGCCGGAGTCGATCAGGACGAGCCCGGCGCCATCCTCGATCGCGTACACGTTGACCGCGCGCAGCCCGTCGTTGGGCAGCGGCAGCGGTATCCGGTGCACGCCGGGCGCAACCTCGAACGCTCCCGGTCGCTCCCAGTCGTGGCGCGACGAAGACGCCGATGGCGCAGCGGGATGCGCCCCGGAATGCCCTTCGGGGCGCGGTGGATTGTCAGGCACGGGCCTCCCCGGCAGTCGGGCTGCTACTGCCTGGCAACATACCGGCCCGATCCGGCCCGATCCTGGCCGGCCCGATCCTGGCCGGGCTGTCCTGGCCGGGCTTCCTGGCTGGGTCCTGGCTGGGCTTCCTGGCCCGGCTGTCCCGGCCGGGGGCGGCTAGCGCGGCCGCTTCGAGCCGGACCGCCGACGGCGGGTGGCGGTGCCCGCCTCGGCCGCCTCGGCCCCGCCCTCGCCGCGCTGCGCCTCCTCATAGGCCTGCACGACCTCCACCGGCACCCGGCCTCGCTCCTTGATCGCGAAGCCATGCTCGGTGGCCCAGGCCCGCATCTGGGCGCTGTACTGGCGCGACGCCGCGGTACGCGTTTGCGCGTGGCCCGGCCGGTGGGCCCGGACCGTCCGCGCGTGCTCGGCGAAGTTGCCCAGCTTGTCCCGCATCTCAGCGGCGTGGTCGCTATTCAGGTCGATTTCGTAATCCTGGCCCTGATATCCGAACTTGATGGTGACATCAGCCTCGCTGCCATCGAGATCGTCAATCAGGCTGACGACTGCTTTCTGCATGATCAGGCCCCCCACACGGTGTCCGGTCCCGGCATTTTCTCGCACGCAGTTGCTAGATCATACGTACCACCTTGGCTTCCTTGCTCCCGAGGGAGCGTAAGACCGGAAGCACTGGCCTATTTGCCCGCAGATTCGGGGGTAACGGCGAAGCGCTACAGGGCGGCCTGGTGTTACGCATGGGCGCGAATGTCCCGCCGGGAGTGGGGAGGTACCCGGTCCTGGAGGGGTAAAACGGCGCGGGGCCACGGACCACAAGTGGGTCCGTGGCCCCGCGCCGATTTGGTCAGTTGGCCGCGGCCCGGCCCGCGGGCAGGAACAGGTAGTTGCGGGCCGCCGTGCTGACCTGGGCGACTGGCTGCCACCCGTGCTGCCAGGTGTGCATGGTGTAGCCGCGGTCCAGCAGCCAGCCCGAGATCTGCTCGGGGGAATACTCGTACCGGGACAAGTGCCGGGCCTCGATCTCGATGAGCATCGCGGGCCGCAGGGTCTCGATCGTGCGCTGGCCGCCCTCCAGGATGTGCAGCTCAGCGCCCTCGACGTCGATCTTGACGAAGTCGAGCCGCTTGATGCCGGCGTCCTCGCACAGGCCGTCCAGGGTCTGCACGTCGACGGCGACCTCCATCTGGCCGGCGAACTCGGCGTTGGAGCCCACCCCGTTGGTCTTGAATTCCAGGAAGGACCGGCCGGTGACCGGTCCGTGCTTGCCGACGGGCACGCTCATCATCCCGCGGCCCGGCTCGGCGCCGAGCGCGGTGACGTGGTGCTTGACGTTCTCGCTGGACCGCGAGCCCAGCAGCTTGGTCCAGTTGGAGTGGGCGAAGGTCACCGGCTCCACGCTGTGCACCTGCCCGGTCGGGCCGGCCAGCCGGGACAGCAGCACCGTGTACATCCCGGCCGCCGCGCCGATGTCAATGCACACGCTGCCCGGCTTGACCAGGTCGCGCAGCCCGATGAGCTCGGGCTCGATCAGCCGCGTCGTCTTGGCGACCAGCATCACCGCGCCCGCCGTGAGCGCGGTCCGCCTGGCGCTCACCGGCTGCCCTCGGCCCGGCAGGAACTGGCCTGGCGCGCAGCTGAGCGAGATGCGGGTCGACTTGACATGGTCGTGAACCTCCACCGGGCCGGCCAGGGTGTTCTGGTCGGCCATCACTATCCGGACAATCGACAGGGGTGTCAAACCTACGCGGCGGTGGCGGGTGGTTTGGAGAGATCCTGATAACTAGGCCCAGCGTCGCCGGGTCGCTCGCCGGGTCGCGGGCCGGTTGCGGGCGGGCTGCGGGTCGGTTGCGGGTCCGGACTTTGTGCCCGGCTCGCGACAGGATCGGTACCGTTAGCACGTGATTGACCCTCACGCCCCAGTCTTGCTGGTGGGGATCGACGGCTCGGACACCTCGCTGCGAGCCGGCGCCTACGCCGGGGGTCTGGCGATGCGGCAGCGGGCCCGGCTGGTGTGCCTGTACGTGCGCACCTACAAGATCGCGGCGGGCGTGGGCGTGGCCGCGATCCCCTCAATGCAGCAGGCCCACGACGACATCGCCCGCGAGCTGCGCGAGATGGTCGAGAGCCAGAGCGCTCGCATCGGGATCCACGCCGAGTTCGTGGAGCGGGAGGGCAACCCGTTCGCCGAGATCGTCCGGCTGGCCGACGAATTGCCCGCGGACGCGGTCATCGTCGGCGCGTCGACCAAGGCCGGCCACCGTTTCGTGGGCTCGCTGGCCGTGCACCTGGTGCGCGCCAGCCGCTGGCCCATCACCGTCGTCCCTTAACCACGACCATCGGCCGGCCAGAATCCCAATTCGGGGCCCGCCCGAACCTGGCCTGCCGTTGGATGCTTAGTTGCCCACACCCCGCTGTAGCCAACTAAGCATCCACGGGCGTTTTACCGCAGCCCGCGGCGGGGCGGGCTAGCGGCGGGGAGGGCTGCGGCGGGGCGGGCTAGCGGCGGGCGGAGGCCCAACGGCGGAGGGCGCTGATCCGGTCGCGGAGCTGGGCGCCGGTGGCCTGGGGCACGGGCGGGCCGCCGCACGACTTGCGAAGCTCGGCGTGGATGACGGCGTGCGGCTGGCCGGTCCGGTGGTGCCAGGCCGTGACCAGCGAGTTGAGTTCCTTGCGCAGCGCGGACAGGTTCTCCCTGGCCGACGGGGCCGGTGCGCCCGCCGGGTCGCCAGGGGCATGGGCGGCCGCGTGGGGCGTGTGCGCGGCCAGGGCCGAGACCGGAGCACCCCGGCCCTGGCCCTGGCCCTGG
>Ga0134128_10003776_pt1 | contig 18538 bp, 22 predicted proteins | sample KB31754_FD_96462 | JGI IMG/M metagenome (GOLD analysis project Ga0134128, IMG submission 96462) | Terrestrial soil microbial communities with excess Nitrogen fertilizer from Kellogg Biological Station, Michigan, USA - KB3-175-4 | ecosystem: Environmental > Terrestrial > Soil > Unclassified ... | reverse complement strand
TCGAGCGACGGGATGCGGTTGCCGAACTGCGACAGGTCCCAGTTGGCGAACACGGCGTAGGCGGTGTCGCGAAAGCCCGGCACGTTGGCCGCGCCGAGCGCCGCCTGCATCGTCGGATCGGCCGTCTGCAGCGTGTCGCCGAGGTAGACGGTGATCGGCACGGAGGAGCCGGACACGGTGTACGCGCCGGTACCCCAGATGAGGCGCGAGTCGGCCCAGACGCGCCGCACGCCGAGAATCGGGCCGGCACAGATCGCCGTCGCGAACGACGCGGAGTACGTGTAGGTGGTGACCTCGGGGCCGCCCTTGCCGCCGCTGGTGTGCGCGTGCTCGGTAAGTTTGGTCTGCCAGATGACGTTGCCCGGGACGCGCACGGTGCCCCAGACGAGCGGCAGCATCTGCCCGTACTGCGACGTCTGCAGGCGCAGGTTGCTGAGTCGCGGGCCCTGCGTCTTCGGCGGATCGAGGAGGTTGCCGAGGAACGACCCGGCGAGGAAACCGACCGGCCCGAACAGATAGCCGCCGAGGAGGCCGAGCGCGAGCGAGGCCATCTACTCGAGCCCCCGGAAGCGGTACGCGGCGACCATCAGCGGCGCCCACGGCGCGAAGCCCTGCTCCACCACCTTGCGCATCTGCGCATAGGCATGGACGATGGTGCGCGGCTCGCCGTCGGCGATGATGCCGAAGTGCTGCGGCGGCAGGTCGTGCCGCGCACGCAGCACGGCGACGTCGGCCGGTGCGAGCTCGCCGACGTCGATGCGATCCAGGTACTCGTCGAGGACCGCGAAGATCATCGACGGCTGCGGCTCGCGCGTGTAGCTCCTCCGGCGTGCATCGTCGCGCCAGGCCTCGGCGCCCGGCAGCTCGAGCTCGAGGGCGACCCCGGCGACCAGCCCGATGCAGTCGCAGGCGATGCCCTTGAGGCTCGCCTGGTGCTGCCAGCGCGTGCCGATCCATCGCCGCGCCTCGGCGATAACGTCGGCGCGCGTGGTCAATGCGTTCTCCCGACCTGGGCGAGCTGGTCGATCCCCGGCAGGAACGGAAAGCCGCGGAAGTTGACGATGTTGTTGAAGCGGTTGAGGCAGGTGTTGCTGGTCTTGTCGCAGCCGGCGTGCATGGTGTAGCCGTCGCCGATAACGATCGCGTAGGGCATCGGCTGGAACAGCGTGATCTGCCCCGGCACGTAGCCGCGCACCTCCATCTTCAGGCCGTTGTTCGCGCCCGAGGTCCAGGTCAGCACGCCATTGTCGAAGTAGCCGCTGGTGATCCCGCCCGGCGTCACCGTGCCGCCCGAAACGTAGGGCGGATAGATCGACGTGTTCGAGGTGTCGATGCCGAGCTGGAAGGTGTTGCCCGAGAGCCCGCGCACGATCGTCATCACGTTGATGAGCGCCGGCCCGACGACGCCGGAGATGGTGATGACCTGGCCGTTGAATAGCGTCGCGCCGCCCGAGGAGAGCGTGACGACACCGGGATTCGCGTTCGAGACGCCGGTGATGGTCAGGCCGCCCGACGGTCCCGGCTCGGTGCGCGCGGTGTCGTAGAGCGTCATGTTGTCGGGGTTGACGCCGGTGATGTTCGACGACACCGTGAACGGCGTCAGGTTGACCGTGCAGCGCGCATCGCCGAGGTTCGCATCGCACGCCGGCACGACGAGCCGGCCGATGGTGCGCGTGTACGCCTGCGCCATCCCGCGCAGCTCGGCCTTGAAGTCGTTGCGCCCGGTCGACACCTGGCCGAGCCAGCCATCGCGCAGGCGAATGCAGCCGGTCGCGTTGGAGAGGTCGTTGTAGTTGACCTGGAACAGCGTGATCTGCGCGAAGTCCCACAGGCCGGCGTGCACGTCGGCGTCGACGATTGCCGGCGACACCTGCGGGCCCGTGGCCTCGACCTGGTCGACGTCCATCTGCGCGCTCGACGTGTTCGCGCTCGCGTTGTAGCCGTCGATCGACTGGTAGGTGCCGTTGAACATCGCGTTGCCGCCGGTCCATCCGGAGATCACGATGTTCTGATCGTGATCGGTGAAGCCGAGCACGGTGCCGTTGGTGAGCGTCACCCGCCAGCACGAGCACATCGTCTGGTACGGCTGCGCGAGGTGCGCCTTGAGGTTCGCCGAGACGGCTCTCATGGGTTACGCACCTCGACGAGCTTCAGCATCTCCCATTCCCACAGCGCGCCGGTCATCTCGAGGCCCATGGTCGGAACGTCGGAGGCGAAGCGCACCGGCACGTCGAACTGGCCGGTCCAGGTGAGCGTGTTGCCGACCGTCGGCTGCGAGCCGAAGGTGACGATGCCGGTCGTCGTGTCGAGCGTGTAGCCGGAGACCTGCAGCACGCCCTGGATGTAGACCTTCACCGTTCCGGCGACCGGCTTCTGCACCATCTGCTGGTACGAGAGCGGCGACAGGACGTAGTTCTTGAACATCTGGTAGGAGAGCGTCGCTGCCACGGCGAGGCCAGTGGTGCCGAGCACGCCGCCGTTCTCGTCCTGATAGTCCAGGTAATCCTTGAAGCGGAATGCGTAGAGCTGACCGAACGCGCAGCGATAGAGCGTGCGCAGCGCCTGCATCGAGTACGGGCTCACCGGGTTGTTGCTGCGCAGCGCCTCGTTCCTGATCTCCCACGCGCCGCGTGCCTGGCTCCAGGCGGCGTTGCGGTACTCGATGCCGCCGTAGGTCTCGACCACCGTCGTCGAGAAGCCGCGGCCGCCGATCGCCCACGCCGCGATCTCGTCGGGGAAGCGCGGCGACTCGAGGAACGGCATCAGGAGTGCCTGCGCGCGGCGATCTGCATGCCATGGAAGGCGGCGGCGGCGATCTGGCCCTGCGAGCGCGCGTCGGCGCCGCCGGCGATGTTGAAGTAGTTGTGCACGGCGTAGCTCGAGGTGTTGCCGCCGGGCCGGTTCATGCCGGCCGGGATGATCGCCTCGCCCTTGTGGATGATCGCCAGCATGTCGCGCGGCACGTAGGGCGTGCCCGCGGCGAACATCGGGAAGCCGAACATGCCGCCGAAGCCGCCGAGGCCGCCGAGGTCGGAGCTGCCGAAGCCACCGAACATATCCCCGATGCCGCCCAGGCCGCCGCCGCCGCCGCCCATGCTCAGCAACGCGGACGACGCCGACTGCGCCGCCGACGCGAGCGCCTGGAACGCCGTCTGCAGCAGCGTCGACACACTGTCCAACAGGTTGAACGTCGTGCCCTGCGTCGTGGTGGCGGCGGTGAGCTGGGTCATCGCAGCCGTCGTCGCCTGCGTCGCCGCCGCCTCGGCGCTGGCACCGGCCGCGCCGCCTCCGGCCGCACCCTCGCCGAAGATCTTCCCCATGATGCCCTGCACGAAGCCACCGCCGGACGTGCCGGGCCCGAAGAGCTGCTGCGCGATCTTGTTCGCCGCGAGCTGCGAGAGTTGCTGGTCGAGCTGCTTGAAGAAATCGAGGAACGCCTGCTTCAGCGACTTCGTTCCGTCGGCGACCGACGCGAGCGCCGAGGCGAAGTCGTTCTGGAAGTCCTGCGTCGCCTGCAGTTCGTCGCGGCGCCGCTCGAGCTCGGCCTGGCGCGCGATGTCGGTGAGCTTCTGCTGGTGCTGGACCTCGAGCGCCTCGATCTTCTCGGCCTCTTTCTGATAGGCGATCGTGCCCTGCTGCAGCGTGGCGAGCGTGTCCTGCAGCCCCTTCAGCTTGAGCTCGTAGAGCCGGTCCTCGAGCTGCTGCTCGATCGCGTACTTCTGATCCGACGAGACCTGGCGCAGCGCGACCTCGTAGTCGAGCGTGTGCGTTTCGCCCTCGATCTCGAGGGTCGCCATCTCCATGCGGTGCTTGGCCGCATCCTGGACGAGCGCCTCGTCCTTCTTCGCCCACGCGTCGCGGATCCGGGTTTCCTCGTCCATCGAGCGCTGGAACGCCGCCGACTCCTCACCGAAGGTCGCCTTGACGAACGCCGTGCGCGCCTCGGCGTCCTTGATCTGCTGGTCGCGGTTGTTCTTGGCGCCGTCGATCTCGCGCTGGAAGGTCGCCATCGCCTCCTGGTATTCCTTCTGCGCTTCGGCCTTGCGGTCGTCGAAGATCATCTTCGTCAGCTCGCGCCGCAGCCGCACCTCTTCCTTGCCGTAGCCGGTGACGAGCGCGAGCTTCGCCTGCCAGAACTCGGCCTCCTGCTCCTTCGACATCTCGTGGAAGTAGCCCTCGGCCTCCTGCATCTGCACGAGCTCGTCCTTCCACGCGGCGAGGCGATCGTCACCACCGGAGCCCTTCGGCGGTGGCGGTGTGTAGGTGCCGGTGCCGCTCGCTGGCAGCCCGGCCGTCGCGCGACTGGCGGCGGTCGGCGGCCCCGACGCCTCTGGCTTGCGGCCGAAGAGGATCGCATCGCGATCGTTCTGCCACTGCTCGTATTCGCCCTTCATCTTCGCGATGGTGTCGCGCGTGTCGGCGACGATCTGCGCATCCATGCGCTTGACCGCGGCGATCGCGCCGCTGAAGTCGAGGCGATCGAGGGCGCTCTCGGCGGCCTGCACGCCCTCGGCGAAATGAATGAGGACCGCGCCGCCTCCAGCCATCGCGTCGAGCATGTCCATCGCGAACTCGCGCACGCCGGCGATCGCGAGGGAGAGCGCTTTCAGGGTCGAGCCGAGGAAGTCGATCTGCTCGGCGTTCTGCAGACTGAACGTGCGGACGATGCCGGTCGCGATGTCGGAGAAGGCCTTGCTCGCCTGGGTGCCGAGCTCGAGGAACGACGGGCCGGCCTTGACGACCGCCTGCAGCATGCGCTCGATGCCGGGCAGGAACTGCTCGCCGATGCGCACCGACAGCTCCTCGACCACCAGCTTGAACGCGTTGGTCTCGATCCGGAAGCGCTCGATGTTGCCCTGCTCTTCCGGCCCCATCGAGATACCGAACTTCTGCACCAGCTCGTTCGCGCGCCCCTGCGTCTCGGCGAGACGCGACATCGAGTCCGAGAACTCGCGCGCGCCGCGCCCGAGCAGGTCCATGACGAACAGGTCCTGATCGCTGCCTGCCTTGAAGTCCTGCATCCGCTTGTAGACGTTCTGCAGGATGGTTTGCGCATCGAGGAGGTGCCCGTTGCTGTCGTTGATCACGACGCCGAGACGCGTGAACTCCGACTGGTTCGTGCGCATGCGCTCGCCGAGGCGCACCAGCATCTCGCTGTACTGCGTGCCGTCGCTGCCGGCGAGCTTCAGCGCGACCGAGAGACGCGTCGCCTGGTCGGCGCTCATGCCGAAGGCGATCTCGAGGCCGCGCACGTCGTCCTCGAACGAGGTGAGCGCCTTGACCGACTCGCGTTCGAGTGCGAGCGCTGCGAACGCCTCCGCGACGCCGGCGAGCTTGGTGCGGAACTGCTCGAAGGCGCTGTTGATGCTGCCGAAGCGCACCCGCACCGCTTCGGAGAGGCCGAGGAAGCTGTCCTTCGCCTCCTCGTTGCTCTTGACCATCTGGTGCACGGCGTCGGCGTGCTTCGTGCCGAGGTCGTGCATCGACGAGTTGAGCTTGTCGAGGCTGCCCTGGATCGACGACGCGGCCGAAGCGACGCCGGAGGTGGCCTCGCCGGTGTCGGCGCCGAGACGGACTTCGACGCCGTCAGTCGTCGTGGCCATCAGGCGTTCCCGGGGCGGCGCCGGCGCTGCGCGGGCTGCCCCTGGTTGAGGTAATGCAGCACGGCGTCCTCGTCACGCGCCGCGGCGTTCTTCGCATCGACGCGCTTCACGGGCTTGACGCCGGCGTACGACGCCGCGGTGATGTGCACGGGCGGGTATTGCGCCCAATGCTCGAACAGCGCATAGAGCCGGGGAAGCGTGAGCCGCTCCCCGATGTACTCCCATGTCCAGCCCGTCGCGATGGCGACATAGGCGTACGTCGCGGGCCAGTTTATGGGCTCGCCGGCGTCGGCTCCCCCGGCGGCCGCCGGGAGTAGCCGCTGATGCCGAGCACGGCGTCGAGCGCGTCGCGGAAGTTGCCGATGTCGAGCAGGCCGCGGACGTCGTCGAGCGTGATGTCCGCATAGTTGCGCGACAGCGAGGCGTGGATGATCGGCACGCCGACCGACAGCGCGTCGCGCAGCGATGCCTGCTTGCCGAGCTCCGGCATGATGGCCTCGAATTGCTCGACCTGCTGCAGATTGAGCGGCGCGAGCGTGAGCTCGCGGCCGCCCAGATTCATCCGCGCGCCGGGAATCTTCCCCGGCTGCGGAGCGTACCCTCCTCCATTGTTTTCCATCGCTGCATCACTCGCTCAGGTAGATCGTGAATATGGTGCCGGCGGCGTTCGCGAAGGCCTGGATGTCGAACTCCGGCACGGTGAAGTCGTCGTTCTTGAACGTGCGCGAGAGCTTGGTGCTGACGCAGTTCGGGTAGGAGATGTAGTACGTGTTGCCGTGCATCTGCGCCATGAAGTCGACCTGGAAGGTCGGCGCGTAGCCCATCGGCTGGTTGACCACCGCGACATTGCGCGCCGCCGTCGGGTTGGTCGGGTTCTGGTAGACGTAGTTGATGAACGCCACCACCGCGTTGGTGTGGTCCTGCACCGAGAACTGGTACACGCCGGTGCCGCCGGTGAGCGAGTACTGGCCGCCGGTCGGCGTCACCGCCCCCGCGACGCGGGTGAACGGGATCTGGTTCGCGCCCTGCACGCCGAGGTCGGCGATCCACACGCCGCTGTTCGGCGGCGTCGGGGTGATGGTCCAGCCACCGCCGGCGGTGCCAGGGATCGCGGTGCCGGTCAAGTCCTGGTAGATCGCCTCGTAGCCGGTGGCGACGGTTTGCCCGAACACGAACGTGTTGAAGAGCTCGGCGTTGATGTTGGCGGCCTTCGCCTTCATCGTCACCTTGCCCTTGCCGCGGCCGATGTCGACCGGGAACTGGTTGGAGCCGTAGAGCTCCTTCACCTCCCACGAATCCTCGAGCGTGACTTCCTGGAGGATGCCGAACTGCACCGGCGACGGATTGCTGATCGCCGTTCCGCCGGAAGTGGTGAGCGGGGTGCCGATCATGACGCCTGCACCGAAGGTATGCATGGTGTGTCTCCTCGACTAGTGCGATGGTTTGGGGTTACGGGATCAGCATGGCCACCGAGGTGACCAGCACCGATTTCTCCTGCAGCAGCCCTTCGTACGGGGCGATCGCGGGCTCGATGTAGACGTGCTCGACCAGGCCGCCCAGCGTCTGCACGTTGCCCGGGTTGCCGGGATTGCTGACGACGTCGTCGATCGCGTCGGCGGCCGCGTTGATCAACGTCGCCGGCAATGCGCCGTTCGCCGGCAGCGTGTAGAAATAGGCGACGAACGCGCAGTGCAGCGTGCGCGCGGGCGGGATGCCCTTGCCCTTGTACGTGCGCGTCTCGGGATGCTGGAACATGAACAGCGCCGGGCATTGCTCGGGTGCGACGTCCTCGACGTGCGGCAGCAGGCGTCCGGTGGTGACGAAGAGCGACGCGACCGCCGGGTTGCCGAACACCAGTGTGGCCAGCGCCGCGTAGATCGGCTCGCGCGTGCTCATCGGCGCACCACGATCGTTGGGATCGGCCGCCCGGTGAAGAGCACGTGCAGGATGAAGGCGATGGGCTTCGGCCTCAGAAACGCGACCGCGGGCGCCTTGCTCATGCGCCGCCTTTTTGCACTGCGCTGGTCAGCGCGGCGCCGAGCTCGTGCAGGATGCGGTCCTGCAGGTCGTGCAGGGCCGGGGCGAGAAACGGCCGCGCCGCGACCGCGCGCGTGCCGGGCGGGTGGCGCGCGATGTAGCTGGCGAGCGACTTGCCGGTCAACGTGCGCGGGCCGCCGCGCGCGCCGGCGCCGATGCGGCGCATGAAGCCCTCCTCCCACAGCTTGCCGTAGCCGACGTTGGTACCGACGTAGTAGTAGACCGCGCTGCCGCTCTCCTCGAGGCGGCTGCGGCTGTCCGCGGCGCCATGGCTGATGGAACCGCGGAGGCGCCCCGTGACGACGCCCAGGTGCTGCGGGCGCGGCCCGGTGAGGTATCCGGCCTTGCTGCGCGCCTCGACGGCGTAGCCGAGCCGCTGCACGGTGCGCACGACCTCGTCGTGGATCGCCGCCGGCATCGCGGTGAGCCGCGCGATCAGCTCGCGCTCACCGACCAGCGTCGCGGTGATCATAGGAAGCCCACCGGAGGCTTGACCGACTTGGTCGGCATCCCGGTCACTTCGGTGACCGCTTCGCGTAGCTTCCGGAGCCTCTCGCGCGCCTCTTCCGGATCATCGGCAGGCGTGATCACGTAAGCGGTGCCCAGCTCGCCGTCGTGCGGCGTGACGCCATCGAAGACCTGGTGATGCGCCCAGTTGTTCGGGCGGTTGATCTTCATGCGATCGGCGCCACCCGACGGTACTGGTTGAGGATCGCCGTCGCGCGCGGCGACATGGCCTGGTTCATGAACGTCACCGACTGCCCCTCGATCGACTTCGAGGTGTAGCCGATCCGGTCGCGGTACTTGAACCATTCGCCGATGATGTCGACCACGGCCTGCTCGAGGTCGAACGGCACGTAGCCGTAGGAGATCAGCACCGCCTTGCCGGCGTCGGCGGCCGCGAAGGTGTACACGCTGCCGGCGACCGAGTACTGCCCTGCCGCGGGCGCTCCGCTGACCGCCGTGAGCGCGCCCCCGGCTGCGTAGGAGACGCCGCGATCGCCGGCCGACCAGTGGGCCGACGTCGTGCGCGTGTACGGCGCCGAGGCCGGGATCGTCTGCGCCTCGTTCGCGACCAGAAAGCCGGCGGCGTAGGCGACGACGACGTTTTGATAGCCGCGCGTGAAGACGTAGCCGTCGAGCATGAGGCGCGTCGCGTCGAAGGTGTAGCCGGCGCCGTTGGAGACGCTCGGCGCCAGCGGCGGCCGCGCCGGGACGGTGACGCCGTCGATGACCAGCGAGGCGACGCTCGTCACCGGGTAATTGCGAAAGCACAGCACGCTCATGTTCTGGCCGTTGAGCGTGTCCGTATAGGCGAGGTTGCGGATGGTGCGGTTGATCGACGATTGCACGAACGTCGAGGCCGCGGAAATGAGTCGCCCGAGCATCGCGTCGTCGAGCGACGCATAGCCGCCGGCGACATAGGCCGCGTAGCCGCTGGTGTCGACGCCGAGGGTGAAGGTGTTGGCATCGACGACGGTGATCGTGAACGACTGGCCGTTCACCTGCGTCATGCCGACGACCTGGTCGATGCCGACGGTCGCGCCGCTCACGAAGCCGTGCGCAGTGCACGTCACGCTGCCGGGATTCGCCTGGGTGATGGCCGAGATGGGACGCCCGGTGAGCGCCAGCCACTGCCGCACGTTGGCGAGCGTGGTGAGGTCGCCGGGGTTCACCGCTCAATCCTCGCGACTGCCTACGCGATCGTCGGCACTGTCGAGCGGCGCGAACCCATGATGCGGGTTGCACAGCACGTCGCGCGCGTCGTCCGGCACCTCGACGATGCCCTTGCGATCGGCCGCGTACCACTGGCCCTTGTGCGACGCGCCGCCGCATCCCTTCGGCGCTTTCAGTTTGACCAAGAGGCCTCCAATGAGGACGGGCGGCCCGTGATGGCGCCGCCCGTGTGACTCGTCGACGCGGCGCTCAGCCGTTGCCGACGCCGGTGATGCAGCCGAATGCCGGCGGGAAGTAGCACTGCAGCACGCCGTCGCACGACACCGCGTAGGTGTACTTGCGCGTGATGACCGGCCACTCGGTCTGGTAGTAGTCGCGCTGCAACTTCATCTTCAGGACCTGGGCCACGTTCGACAGCGGGTACGGGTTGCGCGCGCTGTAGAACAGGATCGTGCCCTGCGGCAGGAACGGATGCGCGACCACCTCGAGCACCTGGTTGCCGTAGCCCACCGGGTTGCGGTAGCGCGTGAACTGCGCGCCGGCGCCGAGGTCGCCCTGCGCGCCACCCATGAAGAACGGCGCGAGGTTGGTGTTGCCGTTGAGGATCTTGTGCCCCGCGTTGACCTGGTCGACGCCGTTCATGAAGATGTGCGTCGGCACCAGCCGATGGGTGTTGTAGAACGCGAGCAGCGCGGTGTCGATCTGGCTGATGCCACCGAAGCCGGACCCGTTGCTGGTCAGCACGGCGCCGCCCAGGTCCTGCACGTAGGCGCCAGATCCGGACGTGAGGATTTGCGTCAGCAGCCCGGCGTAGACGAGCGAGTTGGTCGACAGGTCCGACGCGAAGCCGGCGCTCGCGAGCTGGCCGGTCGAGTTGAGCGCGGTGATGGTCGCCGACGGCGCACCGGTGATCTGGTTCAGCTTCTCGGTACCCGCCGTCGCGCCGACGAACCAGGCATAGCCCATCGCGCCCACCGTCGCAGCGCAGGAGACCGCGATCGAGCCGGTCGTGCCGGTGGTGGTGATCGCCGAGCTGGCGGACGACTTCTGGCCGGCGAACCCGTTGATCGTGTCGGTGGTGCCGTCCGCGTTGTTGCGCGTGTACGGCAACTTGACTGCACCGCCCGATGGCACTGCCGCCGCGCCGCTGCCGGTGATGGTCGGGAAGGTCGACCACACCATGCCGTCGTAGGTGAGCGGCACCACGATGACCGAGTAGGTCGTGCCCGCCGCGAGCGTGCCGCCGGTCGTCGACGGCGTGCCCGTCGGCGTGTTGCCGGTGCCGAGCGAGAGGCTCGGATTGCCGCCGAGGATCGTGCGCTCCTCGGCCTCGAAGAACGACCACAGGAGGTCCTGCACCGCCAGCGCGCGTACGTTGTCGAAGCCCTTCGCCGCGAGGTCCGCATCGAAGGTGACGAAGTTCTCCAGCGACAGGTGCGCGAACGCGGCCAGGTTGTTGGTCACCGTCTGGTCGATGGAGCCGCCGCGCTGGCCGTCCGAGACGCCCGGATTCGTGCCGCCCGGGTTGACCGCGGTGATCGAGCGCCAGTTCGCCTGGATACCCATGCCGCCGACGTCGCGCGGGATCATGTCGCGCAGCAGCTTGGTGACCGGGACGAGCAGCCGCGCGCCCGGCTCGAGGTCGTATTCATTGATGCCCTGCACCGCGTTGGTCGGGCCGGTGAAGCCGGCCGCCTTCGCGATGTTGTTCTGCTGCGCAGCCTTGATGAGGGCCAGCACTTCGCTGAGGTTGGAAGCACCCATGTTCGCTACTCCGTAGAAGAGAAGGGCCGCGTCTGCGGCCCTTCGGTGGGGTGAAGGTGGTTGCTCACTTGGCGGCGCGCAGGCGAGGATCGATCGGCGTGCCGCCGCCGGCGTGGATTGCTTTGATCACGGATGCCGAGGCGTCGATCGAGCCGTCGGCCTTGTAAACGAGGTACTGCGACAGGTCGGGCGCGTCCGGCGTGTTGTCCTGCGCCTTGGTCGCGATCCGGAGCTGCAGCTTGGTCGGCGCCGGCTGATCCTCGATGCGCTTCAGCCTGGCGTCGAGCTCTTCGATGCGCGCGTCCTTCGCGGCGAGCTGCTTGTGCAGGTCCGCCACGGGCGCGGCCGCCTCCTTGTCGCCGGCGCACTCCGCGCCCATCGCGACGAGGTTGTCGTGCGCCGCCTGCAGGCGCGTCATGTCCGCCTTCGAGTGCCGCGCGCCGGCCTTGGCGAGCACGCGCTTGGCGAACTCGGGCCCGACGGCCTCGCCGTACTCGGCGCCGATCTTCTCGGCGTCGGCCAGGGTGAGCGCCGGATCGGCGAGACGCTTGCGGAGCTCGCCGGCCTTGCACGCGAGCTCGAGCGCCACTTCGATCTCGTCGTCATCGCCGACGCCGGCCGAGGTCTTCAGCCCGGCGACGAGCTCATCGGCTTCCTCGGCCGACATCGCCTTGAAGATCGCGACGCCGTCGGAGATCCAGTTGCGGAGCTCGGCCGGCACGGGCGAGTTGTCGCCCTCGGTCTCGAGGTCGTACTGCGCCGACGCGGCGATGTTGGCGATGCACTGCAGCGCCTCCGCGAACTCCCGCACGTTCCACATGCCCTTGGCGAGATCGCCGCCGGCTGCCTTCTCGCTGTCGGTCCAGCCCTTCGGCAGCTTGTCGGTGGCGTCCAGAGCCTTCGCGCGCTTGATGATGTGCGCCTTCGCCGCTGCCTTGTCCTTGGCGCGGCCGTAGGCGCGCACCGCGTTTTCGAGATCGGCAACGGTCTTGATCGGGAACGAGCCATCCGGCAGCGCCTGGCCTTCCTTCGCCGCCTGCTTGCGCTCGCCCGCGGAGAACTCGCGCTTGCCGAAATGCGATTCGAAGTCCTTCCGCTCGGCCTCGGTGAAGTTCTCGATCTCCGTCGCGGTCTTGCGCATGAGGAAGGCGTCGCCCTCCTCCTTGTTCAACGCGATGGTTGACGCGATCAGGTCGATCGCGGTGCGCATCGTCCATCCAGACTCGTTGAGCACCTTGGCGAACTCGGCCACTTCCTCGTCGGTACCTGTCACGACGAGCTCGATCTCGGCGGCCGGCTTGAACTCGACCTTCTGCACCGCGCCGTCGGCCTTGACGACCTCGAAGAACTTGGCGGTCGGAATGCACGGCGCGTCGACGATGGACACCTCGGACGGCTTCGCGGTGTAGCGCTTCACCTCGCGGTCGTCGATCTTCTCGGCGATCTTGTCGCCGACGTAGGAGCCGCCGATCGAGAATCCGGTATAGACGCCCTCGAGGACCTTCTTCCACTCGTTGTCGTCGACGATCTTCGCGGCGACGTCGATCGCCTTGTCGGCGTCGTTGAAGTCGATGCCGGTCAGCTTGCCGGCCGCGACCTTGCCGTGCATCGCGCGCACGTTGCCGAGGCTCTTGCCGTCGGTGTCGTCCGAGAACGACTTCGACCAGTCCATGAAATACGGCTTCGAGCTGGCGTAGTCGAAGATTTCGTCGGCATGATCGGGCACTTCCTGCACCGCGCGGCCGGTGACCAGGCGCTTCGCCTCGTCGACCTTGGTGATCTGCGCAAAGACGTTCATTGGGTTTCCTTTGCCGGTTCGATGTAGGGGACGATCGTGCAGCGGCAGTTCGGATGCGCCGGGGGCGCCGCGTCCCCACTGGGATAGATCTCGTCGAGGCCGAGCACGCCGTCGCCGTTGTCGCCGGCCTCGCCGTTCTCGACGCAGTCTTCGCTGACCAGGTCATCGCCGGCGGTGATCCACTGCTTGCCGTCGACGACGCCCGAGGCCTTGTATCCGGCGATCGCGCCGGCGTTCGCCGCCATCTGCGTTTCGGTGCGCGCGATCGTCATCGCGCGATCAAGCGAGAACGCGCGCGAGCCGGCGAGATTGCTCGCGAGCTCGTCGTTGCTCCAGCCGTCCGCGAGCGCTTGCGTCACCTCGCCGCGGATCATCTGCCGCGTCGACTCGTCGATCGCCCAGCGCGCGTCGGGATTCGGCACCAAGTCGCCGGCGGCGTCGCGGGTCATGCCGACGAGCTCGGCCGAGCGGTTCGCGGCGTAGGCGACGGCGTCGCCGTTCACGACCTCGAGCACGCCCGGATCGGTGGTGACGTCGATGTGCACCTGCAGGAGCGCCTGCGAGCCGCCGTCGGCGGCGATCCCCTCGAGCACCTTCTCCACGTCGCCGGCCAGCACGGAGAAGCCGGCGAGGTCGACGGCCGCGAGGATGCGGTCGATTTCGTCGCGCTGGTCCTGCGTCAACTCGTCCTTCGCGAGGAGCGCCTTCAGCGCCGTTGAGCGCAGCGCGTTGACCTGCGCAGCGATCTTCGGCGCCTGGTCCTGGAGGAAGGCGTGCACGATGCCGGTGAGCTTCTTCTGCGCCGTCAGTAGAGCGCGGCGGCGCGGGTTGAGCGGCTTGATCGCCGCACGCCTTTTCCCAGCTTGCCGGCGACCCCCGGCGCCGGCTTCGGCAACGCGCTCGCGGACTCTCCGTCGGCGCCCTGGCCGGGCGGCAGCACGCTCGCGTTCATGGCCGGGGAGTACGGCGGCTCGTCGAGCTCGAGGCGCATCTCCTTCGACATCGGGTCGTCGCCGAGCTGCTGACGGATCTCGTCGGGGTGATAGACCTTGCCGTCGAGGTAGATCTGGTTGATCTGCGCCTGCTGCAGCGGGTTGACCGCGTCGTCCTCCTCGAAGCGCAGCACGAGGTCCGGCCAGCCGAAATACTTGGCGTGCACGACGTTGGTGAGATCGACGATCCAGTTGAGGATCGGGCCCAGCCCCTCGGCCGCCGTCATCTCGCGCGCGGTCTCGGCCGTCGCGCGGTTCATGCTCCGCACGAACGGCTGCGGCGAGATCGAGAAAGCGAAGCAGCAAACGCGCGTCAGCCACTCGTCGTACTCGTCCTTGAGCGCGCGCTCCTTGGTGTCGTACGGCGCGACGCCCTTCGGCACGAACATGGTGCCGCGTCGATTCTCGAGATTGCCGATCAGGACGGAATCCCACCACTGCTTGAAGCTCTGGATCTGGTCGGGGTTCCACGTCTCGGGGACCTGGAAGATCAGGTCAGGCGTCGAGCCCGAGGTGTAATAGTTGAGCTGGTAGAGCTGCCGGTTGAGCGCGATGTTGACGGTCGTCACGATCTGCTCGACCGGCGAGTAGCCGTACACGCGATCGACGCGCACGTTGCGCGGCTTGTAGAGGAGCTCGTCCGCGGTGTAGTCCACCGCCGGCAGGCCCTTGAGGATCTGCTGGTACGCCGGCCCCTCGTCGGCGGCCGGCGTGCGGCCGTCCTCGGTGATGAGCCGGTTGATCGTGGCGCCGTCGAGGATCTCGAGGCCGAAGAGCTCGCCGCCGCGCGTGCGGCGCGCGTACAGCGCCGGCGCGTCGAGCACGAAGAGCTGCTCCATCAGCATGCGGATCCAGTCGCCCCAGGTGTGTGTGCGGTCGGGCGACGACCAGAACTCCTCGAGCATGTCACTGCGCTTGTCGCGCTTCTGATCCTGGTCGCGCGGGCCCACGCTCCAGCTCGCGCCCGAGACCTGGTCCTTGCGCGTCTCGATGATGGTGCGCAGCACGTCGTAGCCGTCGGCCATGTTGCGCAGCGTGTCCCAGGACAGACCCTCCTGCTGGCGCGGCGTGAGGCGGACGTTCCAGCCGACCGGGTAGTCGAACTGGCGCCCCTGTGCCTGGTCCTGGGCGAGCGGCGGCAGTGGCTGCAGCGGTCCGAAGAAGTCGCGCGGACCGGCGATGCCGGTGATCGTCCACTTGCCCGCGACGAGCCGCAGGTGCGGCTTCCCCGTGATGGCCGCGATCATCCCCGGCTCGATCGGCGTCACCCGCGAGCCTGGAACCTGCGTGGCCATCTCAGCGCTGCCAGTGGATGCCGGGCTGCGTAGCCGCAGCGGCTGCCGGCACGGACGGATGCGCGGCCTGGCGCATGAAGTCGAGCAGGCCGAAGCCAGTTTGATCGGAGAGCTCGGTCAGCGCCCACACGAGCGCGTCCATGCGGTTCGGCGACTTCACCGTCGTCACCGGATCGAAGTCGCACATCTCGTCCTCGAGCTCGGCGAAGCTGCCGACGTGATGCACACGGCCCTGCTCGTAGAGCGCAGCGATCGGCTCGGCGCGGATCGCCTTGCCGCGCGATGCGGTGACGCTCTTGTAGCTGACGTTGCGATCGACGTTGCGAATGGTCATCTCGACCATGTCGCCGCCGTTGTTCACCTCGCCGATGATGCGATCGCACGCGAGGTCGCGGTAGGCCTTCACCGCCGCGCGGCCCCAGCCGTCGGGGCCCTCGTCGAGCGAGCGATCGTCGAGCACGTAGAAGTGCCCGTTGCCGGCGTCGCCGGCGATCACGATGCCGGCCTCGTCGAGCGTCGTCGCGCTGCGTCGCAGCTCGGTGAAGTCGCGGTTCTTCACGTTCGGGTCGAGCCCGACCACGATGCGCCGCAGCGTCGGCGCGACGGTTACACGCGCCTTGTCGATGTCGGCGCGATGCCAAAGTGCGCGCGGGTTGTCGTCGAGGACCTCGGCATTGAGCTCTTGCCTTCCGAGCCGCGTGCCTTCGTACTTGCGGATCACCTGCTCGAAGAACTTCGGCGACAGGTGCGCGCGGTTGTCGTAGGTGGTGCCGCGCGTGACGAAGGTGTGCGGATCGGCGAGGAGCTCCTTGACGATCTTGATCGGCTTCGGCGTGGTGGTGACGATCGCCTGCGGGTTGTCGCCGATGCGCAGGCCGAACATCGCCTGGTCCCACGAATCCGGATAGCGCCAGGAGCCGAGCTCGTCGGCCCACAGCTTCTCGTGCTGCTTGCCGCGGATGCGCTCGGGCTCATCAGCCGAGAGCACCAGGCTCTGCGCGCCGTTCGGCCACTCGAGGCGCATCGGCGCGGAGCGACGGAAGTGCGGCCGCTCGGCGTTCGGGCACACCGCCATGATTCCCGACTCGCCCTCCACCATCACGGTGCGCGCATCGTCGGAAGTCGGCGCGATCACGTTCACGTAGCGATGCCGCTTGACCCAGTGGCGCACGGTCTCGGCACCGGTGCGCGTCTTGCCGAAGCCGCGCCCGGCGAGCACCAGCCAGGTCTGCCAGTCGCCGGGCGGCGGGAGCTGCTCGGGTCGCGCCCAGAACGACCAGTCGCGCAAGAGCGCTGCAGCCTGCGCATCACTGAGCGCCCCCACCCGACGAGCGATCTCCGCCGGATCCAGCGACCGCAACAAGTCCGCGTAGGAGCTCTGCTTTGGGGTCGATGATCGGTGCATCCGGGTCGCCGGCGATCACGGTGCGATCGCCGTACTTCTTCGGTGCGAGCTTGGCCAGCAACCACTTGCGCGAATCGATGCGCAGTCGCGCGCGCTCGACCGCATCGGCCTTCTTGACTTCCTTGGTGCCGTCGCCCTTGTCGGTGACGACCTTGCCGATCTTCGCCTGATCGGCGATCTGCAGGATCTCGTCGGCGAGCACTTCGAGCGCACTGACTTTCGCGCGCGTGTACCGTTGTCCGATGTCCTCGTCGCGCAGCATGTGCCGGTAGAAGTCGCGCGGATCAGCGCGCTGCGCCTTGCACGCACGGATGGTTGCGACACCCACCGCGATGTCGTCGAGGATCGCATCGATGGTCGCGGCGTCGAGTTTCCTTGGCACCAACAAAAAAGCCAGGCGTTGGCACCTGGCTTTGCTCCGCGGGCACTTCCCGCAGTTTGCGCGATTAGAACACCGTTTACGGAGCCATGCGCGCCCTTATTTGCGTCAGGCCGCAATAACGCACATGCGCGCCCGTATTGCGTTGCCTCGCCGCAACAGGGCGAGATCGTCGAGGCGGTAGCGCGCGGCGACGACGCGATCGTGCAGCGTGTCCGGATGGATGCGCAGCGCCGCGGCGCGGTCGGCGAGCGATCCGGTCCACACGTACCAGGCGCGCACCGCGCTGTAGCGCTCGGGCGACTCGCGCGCGAGCTCGACCACCAGGCGGTCGGTGTCGAGCGCATCGCCGACGAGTGGCTGCGGACGCGCGTTGGCGCGCTCGGACCAATGCCGCGACGAGGCGAACAGGCGGTAGGCGGGGAACGGCGAGCTCGGTGGGCCCGCGGCGCCGGAGACCTGCCACAGCGCCCAGTTGTCGAGCCGCGCGTCCCAGCGACGCTGCACGACGTCCATCACGTCTGCCGCCTGCCGCGGCCGTCGTCCGGGCGCTCGGCGCCGACCCGCAGCCGGTAGCGCCACACGCAGTCGGGGCCATAGAAGGCGTTCACCAGCCGGATGCCGCGCAGCCGCTTGATGGCGCCGCGCACGGCGGCCGTGTTGAGGCCCAGCCGCAGGGCGATCTCGCTGCAGCTCAGCTCCATCGGCGCGTCGCGGAGGACGTCGAAGGTGCGCTGCATCAGGTTGCCGGAGCTCATGCGCCAGCCCTCGCCTCGTGCACCTTCGCGTAGACGCCGTCCTTCCACGCCTCGTCGGTCTCCCCGGGACGGCGCGGTCGCCCCACCGTTTTCGCGGTGGCCTGCCACCACGCGGGATCGCCCCAGCACTGCCCCCTGCCGTCGCCCTTGCCGCTGCCGTTCGCCGTGCGGTTTTCGGGGTCTGAAATCGCGGGGTTAGCGGGGTTATCCACAGGCTGCTCGCGCGCTGTAGGTGGCATAACTTCAACACCGCGGTTTTGAAGTTTATGTGGGGTATGGGGAAAAGCTTCACCAGCGTGGGTTGCCGGTGGGTTCGCCTTGGGTTCCGGTGCGGTTCCTGTTGGGAACCCACTGGGTTCCTGTTGGGTTTCCGTTGGGTTCTTTTTCCGGCCTCCTTTGCGCCCGTTCAGCTTCGCCGCTTCGATCCTCGGCCGGGCGCGCGCGATCTCCTCGTCGGCGCGCTCGTTGTGGCGCAGGCCGTCGGGCCCGACCGGGAAATAGGCGTCGGCGATCTTGCGCACCGCCTCCTGGTCGCGCCGGTCCATCGCGCCGCAGATCACGTAGAGCTCGTCAACGGACGCGGGGAGTGGCTGCTCGAGAGCGTAGTACTCGTCGAGCAGCAGCCGGTAGGCGCCGTGCTCGGCGATGCGCAGGCGCCCCGTCTTCCTACGGTAGTCGCCGAGCCAGTGCTCGTAATAATTCACATGCGCCTCGCCTCTCGTCCCGCTGGTCCACCACCCGCCTACACGCTCACCTCCTCGATGCGGATCAGGGCGGACTTCGCGCAGTCCCCATCGTCTGTCGGGCGACGCCGCGCTGCGTCCGCTCGC
>Ga0134128_10003772_pt1 | contig 18543 bp, 19 predicted proteins | sample KB31754_FD_96462 | JGI IMG/M metagenome (GOLD analysis project Ga0134128, IMG submission 96462) | Terrestrial soil microbial communities with excess Nitrogen fertilizer from Kellogg Biological Station, Michigan, USA - KB3-175-4 | ecosystem: Environmental > Terrestrial > Soil > Unclassified ... | reverse complement strand
GCGGCGCGATCGGCAGCGGCGCGATCGGCAGCGGCACCGCAGGCGGCGAGCCCCGCCGCCCCACCCCCCGCATCGACCGGCGCCGCGCCCGCGGCCTCGCCGAGCGCACGCGCCACCAATGCGTCATCGCAGCGCACGCTTCCGGCGTAGTTTGCCGCCACCTCCTCGATGATGAGCGGCGCGCGCGAGGGGGGAAGCAGATTCATGCGACCGCGGACGAGCGCGGCGCAGTAGACGATCAAGAACCGATCGCGGTGCTCGCAGAGATTGACGATCGGCCCACCCTCCCCGAGCGCCGCCGCCACCCGGCGGACGCTCGCGAGAAGCTCGCCGACCGAGACCGCCCGACCGTTCGCGAACAGAACGGGTCTCGACGGCGTGGCAGAGTGGACCAGTGGCGCGTCCATGGCGTCGCGCATCAGCTCGCGCGTTTGATGACGAGCGAAGTGTTGACCCCGCCGAATGCGAAGTTGTTGCTCATCACGTGCTCGACCTCGAGCGGGCGCCCCTCGCCCGCGACGTAATCGAGCTCACCGCACCGCGAATCGATGTGCTCGAGATTGAGAGTCGGCGCGAACCAACCCGCGTTCATCATTTCGATGCTGAGCCAGGCCTCGATCGCGCCGCAAGCTCCCAAAGTGTGTCCGAAGAAGCTCTTCTGACTCGAGATCGCGACGCGCGACCCGAGCGCTGCCGATGTGGCACGCGACTCGGCGATGTCCCCATGTTCCGTGGCCGTGCCGTGCCCGTTGACGTAACCGATCGCGGTGGCCGGCAATCCCGCATCGGCAAGCGCGAGCTCCTGGACCGCGCGCATCGTCGCCTCTTCCGGCCGCGTCACATGGCTCCCATCGCTGTTTGTTGCGAACCCGACGATCTCCGCGTAGATCCGCGCCCCTCGCGAGCGCGCGTGCTCGAAGTTCTCGAGCACGAGAATCGCCGCACCCTCGCCGATCACGAGACCGTCGCGATCGCGATCGTAGGGCCTCGGCGTCGTGTGCGGCTCCGTGTTGCGCCGGCTCGTCGCATAGAGCATGTCGAACGACATCGCCTGGCTCGGGCAGAGCTCCTCGGAGCCCCCGGCGATCACCACAGTCTGCTTTCCCTGCTTGATCGTCTCGTAGGCGAAGCCGATCGCCTGGCTCCCCGAGGTGCAGGCGCTCGAAGTGGGGATGATGCGACCCTTCAAACCGAAGAAGATGCCGATATTGGCGGCAGCCGTGTGCGGCATCATGCGCACGTAGGAGTTCGCGTTGAGCCGGGGCGATCTGCCCTCGATCAGCATGATCGTGAAGTCCTTCGTGTCCGGGATGCTGCCGATCGAGGAGCCGCACGCGACGCCCGCCGCGCCGCTCGCAAGCAACGGACCCCCGCTCAAATCGGCATCGCGCAGCGCGATCTCGGCCGCCGCGACCGCGAGTTGCGACACACGTCCCATGCCGCGCATTTGCTTGCGCGTCCAGTGTGCCGGCGGCTGGAAGGTATCGACCGGCGCTGCGAGTTTCGTGGCGAGATCCGTGTAGCGCTCCCACTCCGGCATGTAGCGCACCGCATTTCGCGAAGCTCGCAGCCGCGCCTGCACCTCCGGCCACGAGCACCCGAGCGCCGTGACTGCGCCCATACCGGTTACCGCGACGCGCCGCTCGCCGCCCATCACACGAGTCCCCCGCTCACACGAGCCCTCCGTTGACCGCGATGACTTGCCGCGTCACGTAGGACGCCGCAGGCGAGATGAGGAAGCGCACCACCGCCGCAACTTCCTGCGCCGTCCCGGCGCGCTGCATGGGAATGAGCTTCGTCAACTCCTCGAGCGGCGCCTCGTGCGCCATCTCGGTCTCGATCAAACCCGGCGCCACACAGTTCACCGTGATCTGCCGCTTCGCGAGCTCGATCGCGAGCGCCTTCGTCGCACCGACGATGCCCGCCTTCGCGGCGCTGTAGTTCACCTGGCCGCGATTGCCCACCAGACCCGAGACCGAGGCCATCGTGACGATGCGGCCGGGCGCCCGCCGGCGCACCATCGGCATCACGAGCGGCTGCAGGACGTTGTAGAACGCATCGAGATTGCCTCGCACGACGGCGTCCCACTCCTCCCCGCTCATGGCCGGGAACGCCGCATCGCGCGCGAGCCCCGCGTTGCACACGACCCCGTAGTACGCCCCGTGAGCTTCGATGTCCGCGGCGAGAACATCCGTGCAGCGTCCACGATCGACGACATCGAACTGCAGCACTCGCGCGGCACGGCCGAGCGCGCGCACCTCGGCGGCGACCTGCTCCGCTTCCGCAACCCTCGCCCGGCAGTGCACGACGACATCGTACCCATCGCTCGCGAGCGCGAGGGCGATCGCCCGCCCGATGCCGCGGCTCGATCCAGTGACGAGAACTGTCGCGTTCATTGCCGCCCGCCGCCGCCCGCCGTCACGCCGCGCGAGGAGGCGGTCCGCATGGCGCAAAGTTGCGCGAGCACATCGAGCCGCCGGCGAGTCTCGGTCACGAACGGATTGCCCGTGTCCCACGCGTAGCCCGCGAGGATCGAGCAGATCCTCCCGCGGATCGCCGAGTCGTGCCCCTCGCTGAAGAAAATCGTCTGCAGCCGCCCGTCGTACCACGCATCGACGAATTCGCGGAAGCAATCGACCCCGCGCCTCAACGGCCGCTCGAACTCGGCGTCCCAATCGACCGGGTCGCCCGCGAGCTGCCGCTCGAGCGCGCGCGCCGCAAGGCTCGCCGAGCACATCGCGATCGTCACGCCGGAGGAGAACACCGGATCGAGAAACTCCGCAGCGTTTCCGAGCAGCGCGAATCCCGGCCCGTGCATCGAAGACACGTTCACCGCGTAGCCGCCGATCTCGCGCGCCGGCGTGTCCCACACCGCCCGAGCGAGCAGTCTTGTGAGCCGGGTGTCCTCGGCGATGATCCTCCGCAACCGCTCATCGGATGCTCCGGCGTAGCGAGCGAAGAATTCGCGCCGGGCGACGACGCCCAAGGAGGCCCGGCCGCCCGAAAACGGAATCAGCCAGAACCACACGTCCGGCTGGGTCGGATGCACGGTGATCAAGATCTTGTTGCGATCGAACTCCTCGTCGAAGTGATCCTCGATGTGCGTGAAGATCGAATGCCGCACCGGGAAAGCCGACGGGCGCTCGAGACCGAGGAGCCGCGGGAGCGTGCGCCCGAAGCCGCTCGCATCGAGGACGAAGCCCGCCTCGATCTCCGCGACTGCCCCATCCGCCGAGCGCGCAGTGAGGCGGGCGCCGCCGCGCCCGCATTCGGCCGCGACGATCTCCGTCTCGAAACGGATCTCGACCCCCTGGCTCGCCGCCTCCCCCGCGAGAAGCGTATCGAATTTCGCGCGTTCGACCTGATAGGTCGACGTGCGCCCGGGCGTCGTGCTCTCACCGAATCCGAACTCCCCGTACTCCTCGCCGCGCGCAAACGCCGCGCCGTCCTTGTACTGGAAGCCGGCCGCCTCGACGGCCCCGATCATGCCGGCCTCCGCCACGAAATCGAGGCAATGCGCGAGCAGGCTCTCTCCGATCGAGAAACGCGGAAAGCGCTGCCGCTCGAGCACCAGCACGTCGCGTCCGCGGCGCTGCAGGAGCGCAGAGGCGATCGCCCCCGATGGCCCCGCGCCGATGACGACGACCTCACGGCGCTCGCTCACGACTCATTCCTCACGAGCCCTCCCGCCAGAACGGATAGAAATTGAACCACTGCAGAGGCTCGACCCGCACGTAATGCTCGAGTCGATTCGCGAAGCGCTGCGCCTCGCGCGCGAGCGCCGCGTCGCGCTCGGCGCGCGGCCAGCCGAGGCGCTCGGCGAAGGGCTCGAAGTAGATGTAATTGGTGCCGGCTCTGCGCAGACAGAACAACAAGTGCACTGGGCACTCGAGGAGTGCACCGAGCAAATACGGTCCTACCGGAAACGGTGCGACTCCGCCGAGAAAGCGAACGTCGACGGTGCGTCCGCCGTGCACCGGAACCCGATCGCCCGCGATGACGACCCACTCGCCGCGATCGATACGCTCCTTCAGCATGAGCGCGGCCGCCGGTCCGAAGTCGGTCACCTGCAACAGCTCGAGCTCCGAGGCGCCCGCCATCGCGAGCACCCGGTTGAAGTAGGCCGCGTGCCGGGTGTGCACGAGCACGTTGAGCCGGACGCGCCGGTTGAGGCTCGCGAGCGCGCGGCAAACCTCGAGGTTGCCGAGATGCGATCCGATCACGAGACGCCCTCGCCCAATCCCGACGGCCTCGCGCAGCCGCGCGTGATCCTCGAAGACGACGTGGCTGTAATCGAGCCGCCCGGACCACGCGTCGAGCTTGTCGAGGATGGCGTGCGTGAAGGCGAGGAAGTGCCGATAGGCGCAGCGCCGGGTCGGCGCGAGGCCGCTCTCGGGGGCCTCGCGGGCGATCCGCCGCAGGTACTCGAGTGAGACCCGGCGCGTGCGCCGGCCAAAGACGAAAAAGTACAGCGTCGCGGCGTGCACGATCGGCGATGCGACGCGCCGCGAGATGAGGCGCAGTCCGATGACCATCAGGCGCATTGCAACGAGCGCGCCGCGCTCGCGCGTCGTCGCCCAGCTCGACTGAATGACGGCGCCGCCTGAGCTCACGCGAGCTTCCGCCCGATGAGCCGCTTGCGCGCGATGAGGCGCGGAAGCCGCCGGAACATCCCGGCAAGGAGCCGCAGCTGCAGAAAGACCATGTGTGCATTGTCGCGCACCAGCCGGAAATGCGAGATGCCATCGAGCGGGTAGACGACCCGAGTGGCGATCCAGCGCAGCGGCACCCCGCGCCAGTGCAGGCGCACCAGGATCTCCACGTCAAAATCCATGCGAGCGCCGATGTATTCCGCCGCGACGAGCCGCATCACGGGCTCGAGCGGGTAGACACGGAATCCGCAAAGGGAGTCGGGGATCTCGAAGGAGAGCGTATCGAGCCACACGAGCGCATGCGTGAGCCAGCGACCGTAGCGGCGTACCCGGGGCATGGAAGCATCGAAGAACGGGCGTCCGCAAATGAGCGCCGCGGGGTGCGCCCTGGCCTCCTCGATAAAGCGCGGAACGTCGGTCAACGCGTGCTGGCCGTCGGCATCGATCTGCAGCGCATGCGTGAAGCCCTCGGCTGCCGCTGCGCGGAATCCGGCGATCACGGCAACGCCCTTGCCCCGGTTGGTCGCGAGGCGGATGAGCTCGATCCCAGGGACTTCTCGGGCGAGCCGGTCGAGCTCGCGTGCGCACGCCGCGCCCGAGCCGTCGTCGATGAGCAGGCAGGGCAAGCCGCTCGCGCGCACGACGGATACGACGTGCGCAATCGTCCGCTCATGATCGAACACGGGAATGACCGCGCAGGGCGAGAAAGAATCGTCCGCCACTCGAGCGCGCCACCCTCAGATCGAAAGGAGCCGCTCTAGGACGCGCGCCAGATCGGAGACGGTGCGCACGGATTTGAAGTCCTCCGCGCCGACTTTTCGGCCGGTCGTGCGCTTGAGCTGCTCCACGAGGTCTACGGCGTCGATGCTGTCGATCTCGAGGTCGTCCGCGAGCCGCGCCTCGGGTGTGATGCGTGCCGGATCGAGGCGGAAGAGCTCGACGAGCGCCGAGCAAATCATGGCATAGGCGCGCTGGGGAGCGGCGGGCGTGAGCCGCGGGTCCGGATTGGGGCTCTCGGGTTGCATCCGTCCAACTTACTCGGTCGATCCGTTCGCCCTCGTGAGCTCCTTCGTAAAGACCCGCAGCAGATGAGCGTTGAGCTCGCGCGCAGCGATCGGTGGCGGCGCGCTGCCCCGGAACGGCTCGGGATCCACGTCCGTTCCGACGCGCAGTGAGAAGTGCGGCCGTCGCGCCGGAACGCGGTACCACGGATCGCGTTTCGCGAGCGTGAGCGGATCGCACTCGATATACACCGGAGTCACGACAGCCGCGGCGCGCAACGCGATCGCGGCGGCGCCCCGGTGAAACTGCAGCGTTCCCCCGGGCACTGTGCGCGTGCCCTCCGGAAACATTATTACACTTCCGCCGGCCTTGAGGGCAGCGGCCGCGCCTTCAATCATGGTCTCGGGTGAGGTGTTGCTCACGTACCCCGCCCATGCGACCGGGCCGCGGGTGATCGGATTGCGGATGAGTGCAGCCTTGAGGACGCACGTCGCACCCGGTACGAGCGAGAGCAGGAACACCCCGTCGATGAGCGTCGGGTGGTTCGCGATGATGAGCTGGCCCGGGCGGCCGAGCCGCTCGGCCCCCTCGACCTCATACGTGAGCACCCCGAGCGAGCTCATGAGCCGGGCGAATCGCCCGAGCGACAGTCCTACCAGCCGGCGCGCGCGGGCGTGGCGGCGCTCGGTGTCCCCAGGCAGCAAATTCGCCGCCGGCAGCGTGAGCAGCGACAGCACAAGGGCGCTCACACCGAAAACGGCAAAGGAGAGCGCAGTCGCCGCGAAGCGCCACGCGCGGCCGCGTCCGCCGCCGCGTCCGCGGCCCCTCCGGGGTGCAGCGGGGCGCGGCGCGCCGCCTTCAAACGGCTCGGCGCGCATTTGTGAGAGTTTCTTCACGCGCCAAGTATTGCATCGGCGGGCGTTGTGCCGTAATTTTCGCGCGCGCCGCGGGCTCGGGATTTGCTGACCGCTGTCCGGTGGCGGCGTGGTGCTACGTGCTGCAGCGTGCCGGAGGTGTAGCAAACCGATGAAGAAGCGCAAAGCGTCGACTGACAGCGACCCTGGGCCCCGTCTTCAACGAGTTTCCGCGTACCTGGAGAAGTATTTCCCCGATTTCTTCGCCGAAGCCCGCTTCCAGGTCGGCGACGACGACTATTTCCTCTTCGCGCGTTTCGGCCAGTACCTCGCGCGTGCGATCGAGCAGAACCGCACCCCGACGAGCAAGATCAACCGCGGCTTCACCGTGCTCAACAAGATGGCGCGCGCCTCTGCGAAGAACCCGAGTATCCGTCAGATGCTGGTCTCCGGCCCGCTCGAGTACATCGTCGATGCGCCGAAAGCACGCCAGCTCGCGCGCAAGCGCCTCTCGCCGGTCGCGCAGGGCTATCTCGAGAGCTTGTGCGAGTAAGCCGGGCGCTTAGGTCATGGCGCCGGCCGATCCCGCGAGCGAGCTGCGCCGTTTCTGGTTCGGAAGCCAGCCCCTCAACGCGGCACGGCTCGATGAGCGGCTCCGTTTCTGGTTTGGAGGCGACGAGCCCGAAGAGGCGGGGCGGCAGCGCGACGAGGAGCTGCGCGCCCGCTTCGAGCCGCTCGTCATCGAGGCGGCGCAAGGCCGGCTCGCGTCCTGGGCGGCGAGCCCACGCCGGCGCCTCGCTCTGATCCTGCTGCTCGATCAGCTGCCGAGAAATCTCTACCGCGCGACACCGCGCGCCTTTGCGACGGACGGGGAGGCGCTCGCGCTCGCGCTATCCGGCATTCAATCGGGCGCGGATGCGGCGCTCGGGCCGGCGGAGCGGCTGTTCTTCTACATGCCCCTTCAGCATGCCGAGTCCGCCGAGGTTCAGGAGGAGTCGATCGCCGCTTATCGCCGACTGCTCGCTGAGGTGGCAGAGCCGCTTCGCCCCGCCTTCGCTTCCGCGCTCCGCTACGCGGAGGCGCACCGCGAAATCATCGGCCGCTTCGGCCGCTTCCCGCATCGCAATCGAATCATCGGCCGGCCCTCGACACCCGAGGAGCGCGCGTACCTCGCGAGCGCTCCGGAGAGCTTCGGCCAGTAGACCTTCGGCCGTAGAGCTCAGCCTCTTATATGCCGCTCGAGCTCCCGCACGCGGTGCTCGAGCTGCCGGCGCGACTCGATCAACTCGACGGCGAGCGCGGCGCCGCTCAGATTCACGCCGAGGTCGTGCATGAGGCGGCTCATGGTCCGCAGCCGGGGCAATGTCGTCGCGGGGAGCTGCCACTCCCTCGGCGAGCCGCCCCGTGGGACCACGATCCCGAGCTCCGCGAGCTCCACGACCGCGTCGAGTGTGAGATCGCATAGGCCGAGGAGTGTCTCGACCTGGACCCAATCGTTCTCCCCGAGCAGGTGCGCCTCGAGCAGCTGGATGCTTTCGACCATGCCGACTCCTCGCTCGTCCGTCAGCGGGATTCGAACCCCTCGCGGGGATCGAACGCAAGCTGCGCTCGCATCTGCTCGTACAACGCACGCGCAGCCGGTGAGTTCGCGGGCGGCATCACCACTCTCAGGACGACGTATTGATCCCCCGGGGGCTGGCCCGGAAGCCCGCGGCCCTTCAGTCGCAGCCGCGCATCCGTTTGCGATTCGGGCGGAATGCGCAGGTCGACGGGGCCGCCGAGCGTCGGTGTCTGAACGGTCGCGCCGAGGGCGGCTTCCCAGGGTGCAACGGGCAGCGTGAGCGTCACGTCGCGCCCGTCGACGCGGTAGAGGCGGTGCGGTCGGATGTGTACCTCGAGGTATAGGTCGCCTGCTCGGCCACCCTCACGCGCCGGCTCGCCCTGTCCGGCGAGCCGGATCAACTGCCGGTCCGTGACCCCCGCCGGAATCGCGACCCGCACGGTGCGGGTCGCGACCTCGATGCGGCCGTCCGGCTTGACCTCCGGGTGCTTGAGCTCCAGCGTGCGCGTCCCGCCCCGATAGGCCTCCTCCAGATCGATGTCGATTCGCGAGTGATGATCGCGGCCGTCGCGCGCGCGCTGCGCAGCTTCCGCGAACGGGCTGTCGGCTCCGCCGCCGAAAAGCGAGGAGAAGAACTCGCTAAATCCCCGCCCCTCTCCGTCGGTCTCGAAGCGGAAAGCCCCGCCCTCTCGCCCCGCGCCCGCCCCCATGCCGCCGCGAAACGCGCCCCCTTCCGCGCCCGCCTGCGAGCCGCGGAATCCGCCGCCCGGTCCGCCGCGGAACTCGAAGCCGCTCGCCCACTCCGGAGGCGGACGAAACTGCTGGCCCTGCTTCCATTCGGAGCCGAGCTGGTCGTAGGCGGCGCGCTTCTCCGGGTCTTTCAGCACCTCGTACGCCTCCTGCACCGCTTTGAAGTGCTCCTCGGCGTTCGGCTCCTTGCTCACATCCGGGTGGTACTTGCGCGCGAGCCTGCGGTACGCCTTCTTCACCTCTTCGGCGGTCGCATTGCGCGAGACCCCGAGTGCCTGGTAGTAGTCGCGGTATTCCATGAGAGCTTGAGTGGCACGGCGTAGCCGCAGCAGCTCATCATGGGGACGAGGCACGCCGATTTTCAATGCTGAGCGCGCGCCGAGGAGTCGCACGCAGGCGATGGGCATGGGGGTTGCTGCCCGGCGCCTTCCGCGAGCGCCCTGCACACCCGTTCGCACGGAGGGTTCGATGTCAGCGGAGGGAAGCAACTCCGTCCAGCGCGCCAACAACAGCACCCCCGAGCGCGCGAGCTCGGTCGAGCACGTTCAGCGCTACTACATCCTCGCACCGGAGGTACCGGTTCCCGAGCACACCCTGGTGCTCAAGAACGACGACACGTTCGGCGTATTCAATGATTTCGGCGACATCGATGCCGGAGCACGCCACGAGGAGGGGCTCTATCACGAGGGCACGCGGTTTCTCTCGCAACTGGTCCTGAAGCTTGCGGGTCATCGGCCCCACCTCCTCAGCTCCGCGGTGCGGCGCGACAACCTGCTCATGTCCGCCGACCTCACGAATCCCGATCTGTACCGCGAGGGGCAAGTCGTATTGCCGCGCGGCTCGCTGCACATCTTCCGCTCGAAGCTCATCTGGAAAGGCACCTGTTACGAGCGCATCCACGTGCGCAACTTCACTCGCGAGCCGCTCGACATCACGCTCGAGGTGGAATTTGCGGCCGACTACGCGGACATTTTCGAGGTGCGCGGCCAGCATCGCGCGAAGCGCGGACGGCTGCTCGAGCCGCGCTCGAGCGCCGAGCGCATCGAGCTCGCCTATGCGGGCCTCGATGGCGTCACGAGGCGGACCTTGATCGAGAGCACGCCGCGACCGCGCGCAGTCGTGTCGGCCGAGCTGCGCTTCGACCTGCACCTCGAAGGGCGCAGCGAGCAGGTGTTTGCAATCAACATCTGCTGCCGGACCGATGAGTCGATCGGCCGTACCGGTGAGTGGAGCGGCCGGGCTGGCTCGGCGCGCGCCACGTCGCACGATGCAGCCCTCGCCGAGGCCGAACGCGCTCGCACCGACGGCTCGCGCTTCCAGTGCTCGCTCGAAACCTCGAACGATCAGTTCAACGCCTGGTCTCAGCGCTCCTGCGCCGATCTCGACATGCTTCTCACCACGACGCCGGAAGGACTCTATCCGTTCGCCGGCGTGCCGTGGTTCGATACGACCTTCGGCCGCGACGGCATCATCACGGCTCTCGAGACGCTGTGGCTGTCGCCGAACATTGCACGCGGCGTGCTCGCGTTCCTGGCCGATACGCAGGCGACCGCGACCTCGCCCGAGCGCGATGCCGAGCCCGGGAAAATTCTGCATGAGGCGCGCCGCGGGGAGATGGCGGCGCTCGGGGAGATCCCATTCGGCCGCTACTACGGCAGCGTCGATTCAACCCCGCTCTTCGTCATGCTGGCCGGCGCCTACTTGCAGCGCACGGCGGACCTGGAATTCATCGAGTCCATCTGGCCCAACGTGCGCGCCGCGCTCGAATGGCTCGACCGCTATGGCGATGCCGACGGCGATGGCTTCGTCGAGTATCACCGCAGATCGCCGAACGGGCTGGTGCAGCAGGGCTGGAAAGACTCGTATGACTCGGTGTTCCACGCGGATGGGAGGCTCGCCGAGGGTCCGATCGCGCTCTGCGAGGTGCAGGGATACGCGTACGCCGCGCGCCTTGCGGGAGCCGAGCTCGCCACCGCCCTCGGCGCAACGGAGCTCGCGAGCGCGCTGAGGCACGCCGCGCGAGAGCTGCGTGAGCGCTTTCAGAACCGCTTCTGGTGCCCCGAGATCGGTGTCTATGCACTCGCCCTCGACGGGGAGAAGCGTCCCTGCCGCGTACGAAGCTCCAATGCGGGGCAGTGTTTGATGAGCGGCATCGCGGCCTCCGAGCACGCCGCGGCCATCGTCAAATCGCTCGGTGAGGAGGCATTCTGCTCGGGCTGGGGCGTGCGGACGATCGCCGACACCGAAGCGCGCTACAACCCGATGTCCTATCACAACGGATCGGTCTGGCCGCACGATAACGCGCTGATCGCGGCGGGGCTGGCGGACACACCGCAGAAGGCGCTCGCGTCACGAATTCTCGAGGCGCTGTTCGATGCCTCGACGTACTTCGAATCGAGCCGCCTGCCCGAGCTCTTCTGCGGCTTCAGACGGCGCGCGGGCAAGGCGCCCACACGCTATCCGGTCGCGTGCTCTCCGCAGGCCTGGGCTTCCGCGGCCGTCTTCATGCTCCTCGAATCCTGCCTCGGCATCGCGATCGATGCGGCCGAGTGCCGCATCACGTTCCGCTTTCCCTATCTGCCGGCGTGCATCGAGCGGCTGCGCATCCGCGGCATTCAGGTCGGTCCCTGCCGCGCCGACCTCACCCTGCACCGCTACTCGGGGTCGGTTGGAATCAACGTCGAGAACCGCACGGGCAAGCTCGACATCGTGGTACTCAACTAACAAAAAAAACGCCGCGAGCGGGGGAGCGCGTCGCGGCGTCCTAGAGCGAACACCGGGGAAGTTGTTCGCTGTTTCCAGATAGAGCCTCCAGCACTCGCTGCGCTCCGCGGACCTGTGCCACACGCGAAGCGCCGTCGAGCTCCTCATTCCGGACTGTCTGGCTGCGCGATTGAGTCGCGCTGCCCTGGCCCAGATGTAGCAAGGCGCATGCCAGGGCTCGGCTGTCTTGCGAAACAGGGACTTGCATTTCGACTGTGACGGTCCTCACCGTGACGCAACGTGTCAGGTGCGTACCCGGTGCAGCGATTTTTGTCGCTCGCGAGCGCAAGCGAGAGCCGCCGCGGGCCAAGAGAGGCGATAATCCGGCGCACGGTGAGAACCTGCGGAGCGCGATGGACCCGATGAGCGAATCTCCCAGACGGCGGCTGCTCGATTTCGTTGGCGGCTCTCCGACGTTCGTCGCGGAGGGCTGCCGGATTACGGGCGATGTGGAGACCGTCGGGCCGCTCGTGATGTGCGGCACGGTTCGGGGCGACGGCCACGTGCGTGGCGCACTCAGCCTGACTGCAAAGGCGGAGTGGGAAGGCGAGGTGCGCGCCGAGCGCGGCGTCATCGCGGGCAAAGTCACCGGCATCCTGACCGTCGAAGACAAGCTCGAGATCGGTGCGACCGCTGTCGTGCGCGCGCGCGTGAGCGCCCGCGTGATCGCCATCGCGAAGGGCGCCGTCATCGACGGGGAGCTCATCGTGACGAGCGGTCAGCCGATCGTGAGCTTCGAAGAGAAACGCACTCTCGAGACCGCGCACCGCGGCTGAAGTCGATCGCGGGCGCTCAAGTCCCTGTTCGCGCGGGCGACGACGCGCCGAGCTGCGGCGCCCGAGCGAGCTCCGCCGCAGCCCTGCGCTCCGCCCACGTCCAGCGGGAGAGGTGGTCGAGGAATCCGCAATGGCCCCCCCATCGCGTGACGACCACGTGCAGCGCGGGCGAGGGGGCAAGCCGGCCGATATCCCGCGCCGGAATGATCGGATCGTCGAGCGAGGTGATGATCGTGCTCGGAACCTGCAACGCGGCGAGCCGCGCGCCGACGATTGCATAGCCGTTCAGGTAGTCCTCGAGGCTCGCGAAACTCGTGAACCGGCGCACGAGCTCTGCCGTGAGCGCGCGCAGGCCCGGCAGATGCACGAGCGTGGCGAACTCGTATTCGTCGGGCCAGGCCTTCTCTTTGAGACGCAGAGAGCGCGTCCACTTGCGGATGAAGTACGAGTGGTACGGGCGAAAGCCCCGCTCTAGGGACTCGAGCGTGGCGATGGGATCGAGCACCGGGGAGATCGCGACCACCTTCTCGATCCGAAGCCGCGCCGGCCCGGCCTCGGCCGCTACGCGCAGCATGAAGTTGCCGCCGAGCGAGAAACCTGCGAGGCCGAGCGATGCTCCGGGAAAGAGCGCCTGGATGTGCCGCACGGCGCCGATGACCTCCGGGAGCCTGCACGAATGAAACAGCTCGCGATTGAGATGGTGCGTGCCGCCGTGGTCGCGAAGATTCAAACGCACCACGTCGCAGCCCCGCTCGTTGAGCTGCGCGGCGAGCGAAAGCACATAAAGCGAATCTGCGCTGCCTTCCCAGCCGTGCAGCAGCACGGCCACGCGCTCGCCCGCGCTGTCCCGCATGGTTTCCCCGGCAACCCGTCGCGCCGGTGAGTGAATGGCCTGCAGCCGCACACCATCACCGCAATCGAGCAGGAGCGTCCGGCCTGTCGCAAGGAGCGGCGCGAGCCGCGAGGCCATCCAGCGGAAGCGCGCCGGGAGACTCGGCACGATCGACTGGACATGGCGATTCCGCAGCCACGGTGGCGGTCTGAAGCTCTCATCGAGGCGAACCGAAGCGGGGAGCCGGACGGCAGGGTCTGGCTGTAGCGAGCGCGGCATGAGCGCAGCATATCGGCGCGCGCATCCGCCGGTCGAGCTGCGCCTGCGCGGATCAGCGCAAGCGAATCTCGATGCGATTGTTCGCGCCCGCGGCCCGATTCCACTCGCCCGCCGTGAGCGAGTCCGAGACGGGCGGGTAGGCGACCAGCGTCGCCTTGTCATCGCCCGAAATCACCTGCACGTCGATCGCGCCGTGCGAAGCGCTGCGCAGCTCCGCTGTCAGGTCGGCGAAAGCGACCGAAACGCGCGGAGCGCCGTTGTCATCGCGCGGCAGAGACGCGCCGATCAGATCGCATCTCGCATACGCGGTCTCGTCGGAGGCGAGCGCGTACCCGTCGGAAGCGTTCCCGGTGAGACAAAAGCGTCCCGGAAACACTCGGACCTCCACCGTCCCGCGATAGCCCTGAGCGATGAGCCGGTCGAAAAGCTGCCGCAGCGAATCGAGGCGCGGTCCGCCGAAGGGGTCCTCCCCATAGGGCACGACCTCGACCACGGGGCGCGCCGCCGACGCTCGCCGAAATGCGACCGCGCTTGCCACAGGCATTGTGCCGTCGATCGGGTCGGCTTCGGCAGCCTCGCTCGCCGCCCCGGTGCCCGAGCCCGGCACTGCTCGAGAAGCCACAGCCGCAGCCCTGCTCCCCGCGGCAGGCCCGGCGCCATTCGATGCCGGCTCGAGACGGCCGAGCGTCGTGCGCAGCGCTGCAATCTGGCTGGCGAGCGCCTGCGTGTGAGCGGCCTGCTGAGCCGCAACGATGAGACTTGCTACCGCGATGACCCCGGCAAGCGCCGCTGCAATCGCCGTCCACGGCCGGCCGCGCTTGGGTATCTCCGCCCCGGCGGAGACGAACGTATCGGTCATCGAGAACTCGCCCGATGCCGCGTGCAGCTCGCTCTTCAATCGCTCCGCTTGATTGTCGAGCGCTGCGCCGAATGCGCGCCTCAGCTCCCCGAGCTGCTCGCGCAGCGCCGCCTCGGTGATCGGGCGAGCGGTGACGCTCGAGTGTCGCGCCGCGAGACCCGAAGGATATCCGTCCGGCAATGCCGAGTCGGCATCGTCGCTCTCCGGATCGCCTGCAGATGCCGCACGAAATGTGTGCTGCTCGCTGCTCCGCCTCTCCGGCAGCAGATGCAGCTGATAGAGAACCTTGGAGACATCGGCCGGCTTGATCTGTTTGGGCAGGACACCCACCGCGCCGAGCGCGCGCGCCTGTCCGACGTAGAGCTCGCCCTCCTGCGAGGTGTACATCATGATCGGAATCGTCGCGGTCCGCGGATTGTTCTTGATCGTCTGTACCGCTTGGAAGCCATCCATCCCGGGCATCAGGTGATCCATGAAGATCACATCGGGACGGTGGTGGCCGAGATACTCGATCGCCTGCTCGGCGCTCTCGACGCTCACCACGTCGAGCTCGTATTTCTCCAGCATCTTCGCGAGGAATGTCCGCGCGGACTTAGAGTCGTCCACGACCAGTGCGCGTTTCGCCGACACTTCCGTTTCGCCCCCCGGCGCTCCCCCCTCGAAGAGCCGGAGTGTAGCTCAACGGCTACGCGAATTTTGCGGCTGGCATCACGTCACTGCTCAGCCATGGATCGCTGTCGCCGGCCGGCGACGCGCATGTCGAGCCGAGGCTCGAGCTCACCCGGCGCGAGCTCACCGGCGCGAGCTCACTCCCTGATGCCGCGTCCCCGGGTCATGAGCACCACGGCCATGATGAAGAATGCGAGCGTGAACGCAATCATGATCCCGAAGGCCCCGGCGACGTTCACATCGGAGGTTCCGAAGAACCCATACCGGAACGCGTTCACCATGTAGAGGATCGGATCGGCGAAGGAGAGCGACCGCGCCCAGCCCGGCAGGATGTGCACCGAGTAGAACACCCCTCCGAAATACGTGAGCGGCTGCAGCACGAACGTCGGTACCCAGTTCACCTGATCGAAGTTCTTCGCGAGCAGCGCGTTGATGAATCCGCCGAGCGAGAACAGCGCCGAAGTGAGCACGACCGCGCCGACTACGATCGCCGCGTGATAGACCGAGAGGTGCGCAAACAGCAGCGCGACGGCTGTCACGACCAGACCGACGAGCAGCCCACGCACCAGGCCTCCGGTCACGTACCCGCACACGATGAGCCAGTCCGGAAGCGGCGAGACGAGCATCTCCTCGACGTGTTTGCCGAACTTCGCGCCGAAGAACGATGAGACGACGTTCGAATAGGAGTTGGTGATGACGGCCTGCATGATGAGGCCGGGCGCAATGAACTGCAGATACGTGTGGCCGCCCATCTGGCCGATGCGCCCGCCGATGAGGCTCCCGAAGATCACGAAGTAGAGCGTCGCGCTCACGGCGGAGGGGACGATGGTCTGACCCCAGATGCGGATGATTCGTCCGTACTCCCGGATGACGATCGTTTGATAGCCGATCCAGCGCACCACGCCGAGGCTGATGGGCGGCGTGAGCGGTGCCTCCGCCAGCGTCGAGGAATCGGGCGCCATCAGCGGCTTCCCTGTCGCAGTCGCGGTGCGGCCTCGCCGGATGAGGCCATCGCAGCGCTCGACTGTCGCTGCCGCTCCGCCGAGCGAGCGCCCGTGCCTTCGACGAGGCGCATGAAGATCTCTTCGAGCCGGTTCACCTTGTTGCGCATGCTCAGCACCTCGATGCCGAGTTCCGAGAGGCGCAGGAAGATGTCGTTGAGAGTGCGCTCCTTCGACACCTCCACTTCGATCGTATGACTGTCGACGAGCGTCACCGGATAGCCCTCGAGGCGCGGCGCCTCATCGAGCGCATTGCGCAGATTGAGCACGAAGACCTCGGAGTGCAGCCGGCGCAGGAGGCTGCTCATGCGATCCCGCTCGGCAATACGCCCGCCGTCGATGATCGCGATGTTGCGGCAGAGGGTCTCCGCTTCCTCGAGGTAATGCGTGGTCAGGATGATCGTCGTGCCTTCGGCGTTGATGTTCCTCAGGAACTCCCACATCGAGCGGCGAATCTCGATGTCGACGCCGGCGGTCGGCTCATCGAGTATCAGGAGCCGCGGCTCGTGCATGAGCGCGCGCGCGATCATCAGCCGCCGCTTCATGCCGCCCGAGAGGCCGCGCGCCATCTTGTCGCGCTTGTCCCAGAGCGCGAGCTGCTTCAAGTACTTCTCCGCGCGCACGCGCGCCGTCGGGCGCGGAATTCCGTAGAAGCCCGCCTGGTTGACGACGATCGTCTCCGGCGTCTCGAACATATTGAAGTTGATTTCCTGTGGCACGACGCCGATGCAGGATTTGGCCGCTTCGATCTCGCGATCGATGTCGTGGCCGAAAACGGCGACTTTCCCGCCCGACTTGCGCACGAGCGAGGTCACGATTCCGATGAGCGTCGTCTTGCCCGCGCCGTTCGGCCCGAGCAGTGCGAAGAAATCGCCCTGATCCACGTCGAGGTCGATTCCCTTCAGCGCCTCGACGCCGTTGCTATAAGTCTTGGCGAGTCCGTGGACGGAGAGAGCCTGCATCGGCTGAGGGTAGCACAGGGCCCCGCGCGCTCACGGAGACCTCTCCCGGCCGATGGCTCCCGGCCGATGGCGGACCGCGCTAGCGCTTCGGGCGAAGTCCGGGACCTACGCCCCGGCCGGGCGCGGGGGCGCCGCCATTGAAAGGCGGAGACTGCGAAGGACGGAGCGGCTGCCCGGGGGCCATTCTGCCCGGCGCCGCTGGCGGGGCCGCAGGTCGTGCTACAGAGGGCGTCACAGGCGCGGCCCCGGGCCGCGCTGCAAAGGATGGTGCAGGGGCCGGGATAGGCCATTTGGCGGGTGGGGACGCCGGAGCCGCCGTGCTCGGCGGCCGCGCACCGCCCACGTTGCCGTCGGCGAGTGGGACAGTCGGACGCGCGGCCGGCGGCAGCCCCGGTCTGCCCGGCACCCGCAGCTCCGCACTCTTCGATTCCCCTGGTGCGTGTTGGGCGGCGTCCGACTGCTCAGACTTCGATTCCCGTGCCTCAGCCGGCTTGAACACCTCGACGGCGAGCGAGAAGGTGCGCGTATCCCCGGGCTGCAACGCTCCGACGCCGACCACTTGGCGCGCGATCTCCTCGCCGCGATCGTTGCGGATCGCGAGCACCACCGAGTACTCCCACGAGCCGCAGTTCGCCGGATGGCGCAGCGTGCCCTCGACGCGCAGCGGCGTCGCCGCCGGCTGCACGCGCTGACTCGCTCCGGAGGAGTCGAATCTCAGGTGGTGATGGCAGCCCGGGCAGACCGTCGCGCTGTCGAGAATCGTGGCCCGGCAGTGCGGACAGGTGCGGGTCTTCCCGGTCGCCGCGAAGCGGCCCGTGATCATGAGGCCGCGAAGTCGACCTTGCTGCCTCCGAACGACTTCGAGCCCTTCTCCTCCCAGCCGAACTCGACTTGGCCCCGCATGCGCGAGCCCGCCGCGACGGTGAGCGACCCGGCCTTCACGTCGCCGGCGACGAGACCCGTCTCGAGCAGCTCGACGCGCGCCGCTGCATCGATGTTGCCGTGCAACTCACCACCCACGGTGACGGTGCTGGCGCGCACCTGGCCGGTGACCCGCGCACCCGCCTCGATCGTGAGATTGCCCTGCACGTGCACGTCGCCCTTGAAAGAGCCGGCGATGCGAACGTGTCCCGCGCCCTCGATCTTGCCTTCGATCGTGAGATCGGCCGCGATCACGGACTCTCGGGCCTCGACGCGCTCGCGCGGGCGCCGCGGCGCCTCGGGCATCGGCGTGACGGCCGCCACGGGCATCTCTCTCGGGGGGGCGGGGTCCTTCAAGGGAGCCGGAGACGGGCTTGCCGATGAGGCCGGTTCTTTCCACAGCGCCATGTCGAATTCCTCTTAGCAGTTGCGTTTTCGAGCTCGAGCGACGGTATGCGATATATATACCGGCATCGCCGGTCGCGAGACAAATGTCGCGGCGCGATCGGCGCCGCGGCCCCGAGGAGGTCGCTCTCGGCAGATGGTACTCCCCTCGCCCCTGCCGCCGGATCGGCAGAGTGCGGAGCACTTCACATATCGGACTCCTGCCCGAACGGCGCCGTACGCTGCTCATCCGGCCGAGCTCGCGAGCCCGCACGCCG
>Ga0134128_10003770_pt1 | contig 18549 bp, 9 predicted proteins | sample KB31754_FD_96462 | JGI IMG/M metagenome (GOLD analysis project Ga0134128, IMG submission 96462) | Terrestrial soil microbial communities with excess Nitrogen fertilizer from Kellogg Biological Station, Michigan, USA - KB3-175-4 | ecosystem: Environmental > Terrestrial > Soil > Unclassified ... | reverse complement strand
GCTCACTCGCTTGGCAAGCTCCCCGAGCTATTGATTTTTAAGGCTAAAAATGGCTCCTCAGGTAGGACTCGAACCTACAACCCTTCGGTTAACAGCCGAATGCTCTGCCATTGAGCTACTGAGGAACGAGGTGGGCCGGGCGTTAACCCGTCTATCGTTTATACCATAGCTCGAGCTCACTAGCGCAGCAGGTGTTCGAGGACGGTGTGGGCCAGGGCGAGACCTGTCGGCGCCAGGGCGATCAGCGCCGCCGCGACAAAAAAGCCGGCAATCACGGTCTTGGTGGCGTGGCGCCGGCTCGCCTGCGGAGTATCGAAGCGTAACAAGCGCCGAACCCGGACGTGCAGCTCTCCGGCCATGCTGCCGGCCAGCGGGGAACAGAATGCCGGGCACGACTGCGAGCCCAATCCCGCCACCGCGACCAGGGCCGCGGCCAGGGCCAGGGAACGCGCAGGATCGGGGCCCTGGGCGCTGCTCACGGCGCGGTCGTCGGCCGCCCACTCGGCCATGCGCGCCCAGGTGGCTTCCAGTACGCAGTTGGCACGGCCGTAACCGGGCAGGGTGCGCATCAGCCAGCGTTTGATGTTGTCGCCGGCGTACAAATGCGCGGCTTCATGGCGCAGCGAGACCGCCAGTTCCTCGGGCGCCAAGCGGTCGAGCACGGCGCGGGAAATCACCAGCGAAGGGCGCACGATGCCCGCCAGCGCCAGCAGCGGCGGCGCCTCGGGAATCACCCAGAGCCGCGACTCGGGCGCCGCAGGATTGGATACCGCCAGTCCCGCCGTCCGGCATTCGGCGGCGAATCGTGCCGCTTGTCGAGCCGCGCGCCAGGCGCGCCCTCCCAGGCACGAGCACAATCCGGCACCGGCCAGGGCGGCCAGCAAAAATCCAATCCCCAGGCTTTCACGGCCGGTGTGCGGTTCCAGCCAGAGATAACTGGGCAAGCTTACCCCGCACACCGTCACCGCGATTGCCCCCAGAGGCAGCAGCCGCACCCGCAGCAGCCACGCGGCGATCACCTCCGGACGTTGACGGCGGATTGCGGCGCGACGAGCCCAACGCAAAACCACGGGTGTCAAGGCAAGGTTCGCCATGGTGCCCGCCACGAAGGCGAAAAATCCGGTTGCCAGCACCACGCATCCGAGTCGGACCGCGTAATCGAATTGCCAGTCCGGAGTCATTGGTTCTCCTTGTTGCCAGGCGCGCCGCGCCGGGATGAAGCCGCCAGCGCCCGCCGCTTGACCTGGATCTGTTCACTCAAAGAACGGAGGAAATCGGCGTCGTAAATTTCGACCGCGTCCAACAAGCACGACAAAAGCGCAGCACGCGCGTGCGCCGGGCCGGCCAGATACCGGGCGAAAAACGATTGCGCGCGTTGGTTCTCGAACTCTTGCTGGCTCACTTCCGCCCGGTAGACAAAGGCGCGTTCCGCCTTACTCCGCGCCAAAAGGCCCTTCTTGTACAAGCGGTCGAGGGTGGTCATGACCGTGGTGTATGCCAGCGGACGCTCGAGGCGGGCAACGACATCGCGCACGGTCGAGGCGCCATGCCGCCACACCCTATCCATGACCAGCCGTTCCAGAGGGCCGAGTTCGAAATCACCGTCCACAACCTGCATTTTAGCCACCGTGTGCGCTTTTGGCAACACGCCCCAGCCGCGCGCCCAGACTGGGCAGACGCGCCACGCCGCGCGCCGACAGGCTGGCTCCAAACAAAAGCAGCAAGGCGCCGCAGTAGCCCCAAACCAGTAACGTGACGGGCAGGGCCAGGGTGGCATAAACGGTGGTGAAATCGAGGAAAGGAAGCAGCCACGGAAACACCGTCTTGAATACTTCCGCCAACAATCCGGCATAGATGGCGGCGGGCAATACTTGCGCGGCGGGCACCTTGCCATTCGGCAATAACCAATAAATGAGGAAAAATACGGCCACTGCCGCCGGCACCGAACTGAGGTTCAAGAACAACCATGAGAGGCCCGCGATGGCCACGGTCCAACTCGCCGGGAAGAGGGTGACCGCGAGCGCGTTGCCCAGGCTTGCCAGCACGACTGAGGCGTAGGCAATCGCTCCACAACCGAGGACCAGCGCGAGCGACACGACTTGGTTGCGCACATAGCCGCGGTTGCGTTTAAAGCCCCAAATACTGTTGAGCGCCACCTCGAGCGGCAAAAACACGCCGCTGCTCGATATCGCGAGCATTACAAACGAAAACACCTGCACGGTATGCCGGTGCGCCAGCCGGGTGGCGTCGGCCACGAGGCGTTCCTGCCCGGCCGGCAAATAGCTGACCACCAATTGCCCGATTACATGTTGCTGGGTGGCGCCCAGGCTGGGCAGAAGCTGATTGGCCACCCACAGCAGCAAAAACAAGAAGGGAAGCGATGCCAGGAGAAAATTGGCCGACACCGAATACGCGTATGTGTGGGCTTCGGTGGTGGTGAGCAGCCGCGCACTGGGGCCGATGAGTTTGGCGGTCTCGACCACGGAGGAGCGGAAATGCGGCCAGAAGCGCCGCCAACTCTCTGGCAGTTCGCGCACGCTTTTCATGCCGCCCGCCGGCGCCAGACGTAGGCGTCAAACTCGCAGCGTTCGCGAAAGCCGAGGCGCTGGTACAAGCCGAGCGCACCGGAGTTCTGCTTGGTCACGGTCAGCGTGGCCGAGCGCAAGCCCATGCGGCGAGCTTGTTCCAGGGCGCGCTCGATCAGCACCCTGCCCAGACCGCGTCCGCGAAAATCGGGCATCACGCAGATCTGGGTGATATGCATAACGCCGGGCTTCACGCGCGAAGCCAGCACCATGCCCTCGAGCCCCCCGTGGGCAACCGAGCGCGCCAGAAATGAGGCATTGGGGTCAAACATCCCGCAACCCGGATAGTGCGCCACGTTGTGCATAAAGCGCAGGGCACCGGCAAAGGTGCGGTACTGGTCGTTAATGCGGCTGTCGACGTGGTCTTCATAGGCATGCAGGATGACCCGTGCCGCTTCCTCATGGCTGGCGCTGCCCCAGGGTTCAATCCGCAGTCCGCTCAGCGCGCCACGGGCGGCGGGTAGGGGGGGGCTGGGCTTCAGATCAAGGTTCAGAAACACGCGGCGGAAGGCATCGAATCCTTCCTCGGCGAAGCTTGAACCGAGCGCCTCGGGCGCGTAGGGCATGAGCTGACTCTCGATTCGGTCCAGCCCTGGGGTGGACCGTAGCGTCTCGACCATGTGGGCCAGTAACAGGCGTTCGGCGGAAAAGTCGGGCAGCCGGTGCGCCGGCTCGACATACAAATTGCCGATCATGCCTTTCACGCCTTCATAGATAAAAAACCCGTACCCGTAGGGGCGAATGCGTAATCTTCCCCGTTCCGCCAGCACGTAGCCGGGTAAAATCCTCGCCTCGATGTACTGCCGTATCAAGGTCGCCGAAGCGGTGTAATCCCAGTCCAAGCGATGGTCCCACTCCGCCGCCTCCGCCGTCAGCAGCGGATCGAGCTGCGAGGCCCGGTACTGCCGCAGATCGAGCACGTCCGCCATGTATGAATCCTATCAGGAGCGCGCACGGCATGTTAGTCTGAAAGGCCTATGGAGATGGCAACCCGCGCAGTGCACCACGGCGCGCCGGAGGACGGCATCAACCCACGTTCGGTGAGCACACCCATCGATCTTAGCGCCACGTTTTACTACGAACGCGCCGAACAGTTGGATGCGGTGGCCGGGGGCGCCGAGGGTTATATGTATGCCCGCTACCGTAACCCAACCGGAGTCGCGCTGGAGGGGGCCGTAGCCGCGCTCGAAAGCGACGGCGGTACCGGCATTGGCGCCTTGGCTTTCGGCTCCGGCATGGCTGCGCTGCACGCCGCCATTCTGGCATCCGGAGTGGTCCCCGGCGATGCCATCGTCTGCGCCCAGGAGGTTTACGGGGGGACCATTGGCCTGTTAATGAACGTGCTCGCGCCGCTACAGATTGATTTGCGGTTCGCCGACCTCACCCAACCCGAGGCTCTGGATCGCGCCCTCTCCGGCCCCGGCGCGCGCCTGGTGATTATGGAGTCGCTTTCCAACCCCTTGCTGCGGGTCGTCGACCTCGCGCGCGTCGCCGAGAAGACCCATGCCGCCGGCGCTAAGCTGCTGGTTGATGCTACGTTCACCAGCCCGGTATTATTGCGCGCCCTGGCCCTGGGTGCCGACTACTCCGTCCACAGCGCGACCAAATTTCTCTCCGGCCACGGCGACGTGACGGGTGGCATCGTGGCTGCGCATGACGCTGAGCTTGCCGCGGTGGAACCGTTCCGCAAACTCGTGGGCGGCATTCTGGGGCCGTTCGAGGCGTATCTCATATTGCGCGGTCTAAAGACGCTGCCGTTGCGGGTCGAGCGGCAGTGCGCCAATGCCGCGCTGGTGGCCGAGTTCCTGCGCGGCCATTCCGCGGTGGAGCGAGTTTACTATCCGGGCTTTTCCGATCATCCCGACCACGCCATTGCCGAGCGCCAATTTGGCGGCAAATTCGGCGCCATGGTTAGCTTCGAGGTCAAGGGCGCCGACAAGGCGGCCATGTTCAAGATCATAGACCGGCTTCGTCTTTGCCTGCCCTGCACCAGTCTGGGGGACGTGCAGACCCTGGTGATGTACCCGCTCATTGCTTCCCACCGCGATTTGGCCCCCAAGCAGCGCGAGCGCATGGGCATTCGCGACAATTTGCTCAGACTAAGCGTCGGCATCGAGGCGCCGGGCGACATCATCGCCGACCTGAAAAACGCCCTGGGGAAATAAGCGCAACGCCATGCGGCTGGCAAAGCGTATCGGGCTGCTGACCGGCGAGGGCGCGCTGGAAGTCTATGCCCGCGCCAAGGAACTTGAGCGCGCCGGCCGGCCGGTGATTCATCTGGAGCTGGGCGAGCCCGACTTCCACCCCGCCACCGAGGTCCTCGCCGCCGGGCAGAGAGCCATCGCCCAGGGACGCGACCGCTACTGCGCTTCCCGCGGCTTGCCGGAGCTGCGCACGGCGATTGCCGGTTATCTGGGCCAGACCCGTGGCGTGGCGTGCGGCGCCGAGAACGTCCTGGTGGCGTCGGGCTGCAAATTGGCGCTGTTTCTGGCCATGATGGCGCTAATCGAACCCGGCGACGAAGTGCTCTATCCGGAGCCCAGTTTTCCGATCTACCCCTCGGTTGCACGCTGCTTCGGGGCGCACCCGGTGGCCTACCGGTTGCTCGAAGCCAACGGCTTTCAGCCCGACATTGAGGAGGTTGCGCGGCTGGCCACGCCGCGCACCAAGGTGCTCATTCTTTGCTCGCCCAATAATCCCACCGGCACGGTGTACTCACCAGCCGCGCTCGCCGGTCTGGCCCAGTTGGCTCGGGAACGGGATTGGTGGGTGATATCGGATGAGATCTATGCGCGCATCGTCTACGAAAAGTCGTTTGCTTCCATCGCCACCGTCGAGGGGATGGGCGAGAGGACGATCATCATTGACGGCTTCTCGAAAAGCTTTGCCATGACCGGCTGGCGGCTTGGCTACGCCGTCGCGCCGCTCGAGATCATCGAGGCGCTTGACAGGTTGGTGATGAACACCTTCACCTGCGCGTCTGAGTTTGTGCAGGTCGCGGCGATTGAGGCCATCGCGCGGCCTGAGGCCGTCACGGCCATGGTGGCCGAGTACCGCCGCCGGCGCGACGTTTTCGCCGGTGGTCTCGATCAAATTCGAGGCATCGCGTGCCGTCGCCCGGAGGGAGCCTTCTACGCCTGGGCGCGGGTGGCTAACGCCAAGGCGGTGCAGGGGCGGCTGCTGGAAGAGGCCGGCGTGGCCGCCATTCACGGCCGTGCGTTCGGACCATCGGGCGAGGATTACCTGCGTTTCTCGTTCGCCGGCGCTTCCGGCGAGCTGGAGGAGGCGCTACGACGGATTCGATGTACAATGAATGTCTGACCACGGGCGATTAGCTCAGTTGGTTAGAGCGTCTGCCTTACAAGCAGAAGGTCCACGGTTCGAGCCCGTGATCGCCCACCACCGGCTCGCACGTTGAATCGGTCGGACCGCAGAAGCGGGGACGTAGTTCAGTTGGTTAGAACGCCGGCCTGTCACGTCGGAGGTCGCGGGTTCGAGCCCCGTCGTCCCCGCCAATTTTCCGGCCCCGCCATTTTTGTCTGGCGTCTCGCCGTTAAGCAAAGGTTCAACCTGCTGGTGCAGCGCGCTGAGTCGCGCGCCGTTCATCTAATTGCCGGCATTCTAATTGACCTCAAAAATCAAGGCCCGCGGCGCCATGCGGCGACGCGGGCCTTGGGGTTGTTAGGATTGCGCTTTTAACTTACCAGCGGATCGCCAAACCGACTTCAACCGTGCGCGGCGATTGCGAATCGCCGTTGATCTGGCCGAAGGTCTTGGGGTTGTCAATGCCCAGCGTCGGCTGGCTTGCGGAGAAGTGATTGAACAGGTTCGTCGCTTGTGCGTTGATCTCAGTCGAGAACCGCTCCGAAAAGGCCAAGTTCTTGGTGACCGAAAAATTCACCAAGGTCTGGCTGAGCCCAGGTATATGGCCGCCGGAATTGCCGTTGCCGTCCAAGCCCAAAACCAGGGGCCGGTAATTGGCCAGCACCGCCGCGGCGTTATTGCCGAAGCGATTGATTCCCGTGCCGTTCTGCTTGAGACATCCGGGTGTCGTAACCGTGCATCCCGGGGTGCTATAGACCACGTTCGATGACGAACCCGCGAGGGAAGGCTCATTGACGCCATACACGATCCCCGAACCGCCCGTGTAAGGACCGATCGGGCGGGCCAACTCCACCGAGGATTCGGTGTTGCAATCGCCCTCGCCGTAGGCGCCGCAGTCGCCGTTCGCCTGGTCGTTGTTAATCTTGGTCCATCCCCGGTACCACGTGATCACGGGCGCAAACGACCAGCCATGCGCCAGGTGTCCGATGAAGCCGTGCTGGGTATGGGCGCCAGGTTCGTACAAGAAGTAAAGGTTGTAATTGAGCGGCACGTCGTTGCTCTGCGAGCCGTACATATTGTTCATGTTGAAGGGATCCAGCACGGTATACGAGCTGGTCGCCTGGGTGGTCTGGCCGGTACCCATCGAGCGGCTATAGGTGAAGTTCGAGCCCGCCGTCAGGCCGTGATAGTTGCGCATGTTGAACGACCAGAAAACCGAGTTGTAGTTTCCGTAGCCGAGCGAATCATTCATGAAGATCGCCTGCACCTGGCCGCCGGAGCTGACGATGCCGTTGGCGGGGCAGCCGCCCACGCCCGGCGTGGCGCAAGTGACCGGCGCGCTCGCGAAGGTCCGTCCCAATTGCCAGGACGAGAGCGCGTTCAGGTTCTGCCACAGGCTGTAGACGTTGTTGCCCACGACGGGATCAATGAAGTCCTTGCCGGGCTTCACGGGCCCATAGGCCTTGGCAACGGCCGCCGTGCAACTGGCCGCGGCCTTGCAGAAGGCCGAAGTGGGGCCGCCGAGGGCAGTTTCAAAGAAGGGCTGTGCCGCGAACGACGTGGCGCCGGCCGCCAACTCCCGCCACAAATTGGCGAAAGCGTTGGAGAACTGCTGGCCACCGGAGGTCATCATGTAGGGTACCGAATCGAGGTCGTGCGCAATGTATTCGTTGCGGATGATGCGACCGGTGTATCCGATTTCTGTTGAGAAGTTGGAGTTGATCTGGCGTTGGAAGGTCAAGTCGAACTCATCCGACCGGTTGGGGCGGAAGTTCGGGTCAAGAGCTTCGCCCGAGCCGGCGGAGGGATTCAAAACGCCGTTCTGAATCGCACCCGGCACATAGGGTTGCGGAAGCGTCAGGCTCGGCGGAGGCCCGAGCGGCGCGACCAAACCGTCCCATCCTCCCGCAGTCGGCCCAATCCGGAACGTTGCCGCCGGATCTTCCGAACTCGGGCCAGGGCAGGTATTGTTGGTCAGCGGATTGGCGCAGGCAATCGCCTGACCCAAGCCGGTACCGAGCAGGGGTACCAGCACCTGGTCAACGCCGTTGAGGCGCCCGTAGATGCGGGCCCAGCCGCCGCGAATCACGGTCTTGTTGCCGCCAAATAATTCTCCCAGCAAGCCGCTGGTCACGTTGGGGTTCCAAGCCATGGACACGCGCGGACTTAAACCGCCGTAGAAGGGGTGATAAGGGTATTTGATGCCGGCGCCCACATTCGCCACGGTGGCGAAAGCAAGGGCTGGGTTGTAGTTCTGTCCCGCCAGCGCCGCACGCTCGGTGGCTCGCAAATAGTCGCTGGTGTTGATTAGGTTGCCGGACGCATCCGTCAGTTCGACCTGCTTGCCATCCTGTTCGACAGGAGGCATTTCGATCGTATAACCAGTACCGTAGGTGATCGTCAGGGTCGGGAGGACATGCCAAGCGTCCGAGAAATAAACATTGTAGAGCGGAATGTTGCTCTTGTCGTTCATCGGCGTTCCCAGTGGCTGCAATTTCAACTGCGCGCCGGCGCGGGTATACAGCGTCTGGGACTGCGTGACGATGCCCAGAACTTCGTTGTAGGCGGCTTCATAGGTGCTATTGCTGCTGCTAGGCAATCCCGCGGGAATGTAGTTCGATGAGAACGAGCTGCCGGCAATCTGGTAAACGTTGGCCGCCATAATGCCGCCACCGTTGTCGTTGCGTTGGTGGTAGTCCCACTGATGGGTATACTTGCCGCCGATCGCAAAAAGGTGATTGCCGTGGATGATCGAGAGGTCGTCGGAAAAGGTGTGCCCGATGCCATCCCAGAAGCGGGTGCGAACGCTTTGGGTGTTGACGTTGTAGGGAATCAGAGCCCCCGAGGTCTCGCCGCCCAGTTCCAGCGCGCCGCCCAGACCGGCGATGGGCTGGGGATTGGTGTTCGAACCCAACCATTCCCAATAGTTGCGCAAATAAGAGTAGTTGAAGTTGTTGGTGACGTTCGAGCTCAAACTGGTCGTCAATTGAGCCGTTGATTGCGACGGCAACTGCGGGCGCACGGTGGAAGCCTTGGGAACGCCGAGCGTGTCGCCGGGGAGCGCGCCGCCGATGTCCACCTGCGCGGTCGAAATCGGGTTGTAACTGAAGAAATGGTAGGTGGCGGTGAAGTGATTCTTGGAGCCGAAATCGTGGTCCATGCGGGTGACAAAAAAGTTCGACTTCAGCGACTCGTCAAGGGTGGAAGTAAAGGTGCCGATATTCAGATTTCCGCTCGGCGCCTGGTTGGGCACGGGCAAGAAGTTGTTCCACAACGTCTGCACGGTCGGCGAAATGCCGAGGTTGCGGGGGTCGCAGGGGCCGGACGGGCAAACGGCGGGGGCATACGCCACACCGCCAACGGTGACCGTGGTTTTGTTCAAATTGTAGGCCTGATAGTTGCCGCTCGCATCCGGCGCCTGCACCACGCCGGCGCGCAGAAGCAGACTGGGAACGTTGAAGCTCACAGCGGCGGAGTTCGGAAAGCGCCGTCCCTCGAAGTTGCCGAATAGAAACGTTTTCCCGCCGAGCCAATTGGGCAAAATCTGACCGCCCAATGAGGCCCCAAAGCGGTTCTGGTGGGACTTGGACTTGGGTACAAACGGGATGGCGCGGTCATTCGCCCATGTATTGGCGCTTAGGTAAGAGCCGAGGTAGTACTCATACGCCGAGCCGTGCACCGTGCTGGTGCCGCGTTTGGTCACCATATTGATGGAGGCCCCGGCGGCGCTGTTGACGTCGGCGGTTTGGTTGATGGTGCCGATGCTGAATTGCTCAATGCTTTCCGCAGGCACCGGCATGGTGCCCGAGGTGTTGCCGCCCTGGGTGCCAGTGTAGGAGGCGTGGCTGCCGTCCATATCGTCGCTGTTGTTGCCGCCGTCGAGGGTGAACGAGTTCTGATCGAGATCCGCGCCGGCGACGCCGCCGTCGGTTGATGTGTTGGGTTGCAGATTAGTCAACGAATTGGCATCGCGTGTCAATCCGGGCAGCTTCATAATCGCGTCCGTGCCGATGGTGTCGCCCACGGTCGAGTTCATTGTTTGCAGTTCGGCGCCCGACGCTGTCACTTCGACCGTTTGGGCCGCGGTGCCGACCTGCATGGGAACGTTCAGGGTGAGCTGCTTGCCCACATCCACATTCTGGTTCTTTAACTGGGCTTCTTTAAAACCATCCTTCTTGACCGTCACGTTGTAGACGCCCGGGTTCAAACTGGTGAATGTGTAGCGCCCGGCATTGTTGCTGACTGTCGGCTGAGCCGCGCCGGTTGCGGTATTGGTCAGGATAATGACCGCGCCTGGAATGGCCGCACCCTGGGCATCGGTCACCTGACCGACGATCGTCCCGGCAGTGCTTGTCTGCGCTTGCGCCGCCCGCGGCGCCAGCAAACTCAGCGCCGCGCATACGCACAACGCCAGAAAGAAACCAGCCACACGCATAAAATTCGCCCGTTTTAGCATCTCGACCCTCCGTTAGCAAACTCAGTGCCCAGCGCTCGCCAGCGTGACTGGCGAAGAACTCACGAGAGGCCCCGATTATCGGCACTTGGAATCGGATTGTCAAGCGTAAAAACGATATCCGATGGGATATACATATATCACTAGCAAGACATGGCGAGTGGCTGGCCCAAAAGACCGGGCCCGCACCGCCCTGGAGGGGCAATGCGGGCCCGGGGGTTGCAACGGCTCGAAAACCGCCTACCAGCGCACGGCGAAGCCAACCTCGACGGTGCGCGGCGAGAGTGCATCGCCGGAGATAACGCCGAAGCTGGATGGATTATCAATTCCGTAGTTCGCTTCGCCAGCCGCGAAGTGGTTGAACACGTTCGTGGCTTGCGCATTGAGCTCGGTCGAGAACCGCTCCGACAGCGCCAGATTTTTGGTGACCGAGAAGTCAACCCGAGTCAGGCTGGTCGAAGGCAACAGGCCGCCGGAATTGGCGTTTTTATCCAATCCCAACACCAGGGGACGGTAGTTCGCGAACACCGCGGCGGCGTTATTGCCGAAGCGGTTGATCCCGGTACCGTTCTGTGACGGGGTAACGTTGGAGTCGGAGCCGACGATAGTCGGTTCATTGACGCCGTGCACAATGCCGGTGCCGCCTGTATAGGGCCCTATCTTGCGCGCCAACTCTTGCGAACCCTCGAAGTTGCAATCGCCTTCGCCGAAGGCGCTGCAGTCCCCGTTGTTGGCGCTATTGTTAATATCCGTCCATCCCCGGCTCCAGGTCAGGACCGGAGCAAACGTCCAGCCATGCAGCAGACGTCCGGTGAAGCCCTTTTGGGTGCGGCCACCCGGCGAGTAGAGAAGATACAGGTTGTAGTTGAGCGGCACGTCGTTGAATTGCGGGCCATACATGGCCTTGAGATTCCACGGGTCGACCACCGTATATTCGCTGGTCGCCTGCGTCGTTTGCCCAGTGCCCATGGCGCGGCTCCAGGTGAAATTGGATCCGGCCGTTACACCATGATAGTTCCGCATGTTCACCGACCAGAACAGCGAGTTGTAGTTGCCATAGCCCAGCGCGTCATTCATGAACAGCGCCGATACCTGGCCGCTCGAACTCACCACGCCGTTGGCCGGGCAGCCATTCGCGGCTGGCGTACCGCAAGTGATGGGCGCGCTGGGGAATGTGCGTCCCAGCGTCCATGACGATGAGGCATTCATCGCCTGCCACAGGCTGTAGACATCGTTGCCGGTTTTCGGGTCAATGAAGTCACTGCCACTGGGACCGAAAGCATTTGCCACCGCCGTGGTGCAATTCACGGCTTTGCTGCAGAAGGCCGAGCTTGGGCCGCCCAGCGCTGTTTCGAAAAAGGCCTGCGGCGTAATTGCACCGCCGGCCGCCAACTGTTGCCAGAGGTTGGCGAAGGCCTTCTGGAATTGCTGACCACCGGCCGTCATCATGTAGGGAACAACGTCCAGGTCATGGGCCTGGTACTCATTGCGGATGATGCGTCCGGTGTAGCCAATTTCAGTCGAGAAGTTGGAGTTGATCTGGCGTTGAATCGTCAAATCAAATTCATCCGAGCGGTTGGGGCGGAAGTTCGGATCGAGGGCTTCGCCTGATCCACCCGACGGATTGAGAACCCCATTCTGGATAGTTCCCGGCAGGTACGGTTGTGGCAGAGTCGGGCTCGGCGGCGGCCCCAGCGGTGCCACCAAACCGTCCCAACCGCCCGAGGTGGGCCCAATCCGAAAAGTCGAATTCGGGTCTTCCGCGCTGGCGCCAGGGCAGCTGTTGTTCGGCAGCGGCATTGCGCAAGCAATGGGCTGTCCCAACCCCGTGCCAAGGAGCGGCACCAAAACCAAGTCGACGCCGTTCAGCCGTCCATAGATGCGCGCCCAACCGCCGCGCACCACGGTCTTGTTTCCGCCGAAGAGCGAACCCAGCATGCCGCCAGTGACGTTCGGATTCCAAGCCACTGACACGCGCGGGCTCAAGCCGCCGTAAAAGGGCCGATAGGGGTATTTCAGTCCGCCGCCCACGTTGGCCACCGTCGCGAAGCCGAGGGTCGGAGTGAAAGACTGGCCGCCTAGTGCCGCACGTTGCACCTCCGCCAAATAGTCGCTGGTCGAGATTAGGTTGCCGGCTGCATCGGTCACCTCGACCTGTTTGCCATTTTTTTCGTCAGGCGGCATTTCCACCGTATAACCGGCGCCATAGGTGAGCGTCAGTGTCGGTTTGAGGTGCCAGGCGTCGCTGAAATAAACGTTATAGAGCGGTATGTTGCTCTGGTCGTTCATGGGCGTTCCCAGCGGTTGTAGCTTCAACTGCGGACCGACGCGGGTATAGAGGGTCTGGGCCTGGGTGACAATTCCCAGCACCTCGTTGTACGCGGTCCGGTACGTGCTCTTCTGTGAATTCGCCACGTTGGAGGGGATGTAGTTCGAGGAGAACGAGCCGCTGCCGATTTGGTAGACATTGGCCGCCATGATGCCGCCGCCGTTATCGTTGCGTTGGTGGTAGTCCCACTGATGGGTGTATTTACCGCCAATGGCGAACAGGTGGTTGCCATGGATGATCGAAACGTCGTCGGCAAAGGTATGGCCGATGCCATCCCAGAAGCGGGTGCGGACGCTCTGCGTGTTGACGTTATACGGAATCAGGGCGTTGCGGCTTTCTCCGCCCAGTTCCAGCGCGCCGCCCAAACCTGGTATCGGCTGCGGATTCGTGTTCGAGTTCAGCCATTCCCAGTAGTTGCGCAGGTACGAATAATTGAAGTTATTCGTCACGTTGGATGTCACGCTGGTGGTTAACTGCACAGTTGAAAGCGAGGGTAACTGGGGCCGCTGCTGAATGGCTTGCGGAACGCCAAGCGTATCGCCTGGCAGCGCGCCGCCAATGTCGACCTGTGCGGTTGAGGTGGGGTTGTAGCTGAAGAAGTGATAGGTCGCGTTGAGGTGGTTCTTCGCACCGAAATCATGATCCATGCGCGCGACGAAGAAGTTCGACTTCAGCGGTTCGTTCAAGTTCGAAGTGTAGGTGCCGATGTTCGGGTTACTGCCACCCGCGGTGTTGGGCGCCGGTTCGAACTTTGACCACAACAGTGCCACCGTGGGCGACATGCCCAAATTCCTGGGATCGCAAGAACCCGCCGGGCAAACCGCGGCAGCGTATTGAACGCCGCCAACGATCAACGCGGGATTTCCGCTGAGGTTGTACGCTTGGACCCTGCCCTGCGAGTCCTTCGCCTGAACCACGCCGGCGCGCAGCAATAGGCTGGGCACGCTGCGGCTATACACGGCGGAGTTGGGGAAGCGCCGGCCTTCGAAATTGCCGAAGAGGAAGGTCTTCCCGCCGAGCCAGTTGGGCAGGATCTGTCCGCCCAGCGAGGCGCCAAAACGATTTTGGTGGTTCTTGCCCTTGGCCACGAACGGATGGGCGCGATCGTTGTCCCATGTATTCGCGCTCAAATAGGAGCCCAAATAGTAGTCATAGGCGGAGCCATGCACGGTTGCGGTGCCGCGCTTGGTGACCATGTTGACCGACGCGCCCGCGGCGCTGTTGACATCCGCGGTTTGATTCAAAACGCCGATGCTGAACTGTTCAATGCTCTCCGCCGGTACCGGCATCGTGCCCGAGGTATTACCTCCCTGCGTACCGGTATAAGAGGCGTGGCTGCCGTCCATGTCGTCGCTGTTGTTGCCGCCATCCAGGGTGAAGGAATTCTGGTCCCTATCCGCGCCGGCGACGCCGCCATCCGTGGAGGTGTTCGGTTGTAGGTTGGTCAACGCATTGGCGTCGCGGGTCAGGCTGGGAAGCTTCTGAATGGCTTCGTTGCCCAGCGTGTCGCCGACGGTCGAGTTCAGGGTCTGCAGTTCCGCGCCCGACGCCGTTACTTCCACCGTTTGCGCCGCCGCGCCTACCTGCATCGGTACATTGAGCGTGAGCTGCTTGCCCACGTCCACGTTTTGATTCTTTAACACCGCTTCCTTGAAACCATCCTTCTTAATGGACAGTGTGTATAGGCCGGGATCGAGACTGGTAAAGGTATAGCGGCCGACATTATTGGTGGTTGTCGGCTGGGCTGCGTTGGTGGCGTTGTTGGTCAGGACGACAACCGCGCCCGGAACGGCCGCGCCCTGGGCGTCGGTCACCTGGCCGACAATTGTGCCCTTGGAGCTTGCCTGCGCCATCGCCACCGTCGGCGACAGCCAACTGAGCGCCGCGGTGAGGCACAGCGCCAGAAACAAAATATTCACACTTGATCGATAAACCCGCTTCAGCATCACGACCCTCCGTTAGCTAGAGATGTGTCATGCGCTCGCCCCAATAGCTGGCGAAAAACTTACGTGAGATTGCCAGTATCAGTCTGGTTGATGAAGCTGTCAAGTAGTTTATGACAAAAATAAAATCTTAAAATAGGTCTAGTGAGAGATACAAAACTGCTCGTAAAAATGAGCCGAATCTTTGACACTGCGCGCCAAACTGGCGAAATCGACATGCACCAGGCCGTAGCGCTGCGTGTAGCCCGCCTGCCACTCGAAATTGTCGAGCAGCGACCAATGTAGGTACCCCAGCAGGGGCGTGCCCTCGCGCGCCGCCCGCGCCAAATACTCTAAGTGGCGGCGAAGAAATTCCAAGCGCGCAGGGTCATGTTCGCCGTCGCCGGTGGCGCAGCCGTTCTCGGTCACGAACACCGGCAGCCGGTAGCGCTCATGCAGCCAGCGCGGCGCCCAGTACATGACTTCTGGAGTGATCGCCCAGCCCATCGTCGTGCGCCCATCGCCGGCGGCAAACTTTCCGGTGCCAACCCGGCGGCCTCCGTAAAGGTTGGCGGCGATGAAGTCGAGGGGCTGCCCGATCGTCTCCATGTCGCCGGGCAGGAGAGTGGGCGCATCGCTCGCCAGCGCGGCGTAGGCGCCTTCCGGATAGCTCCCGCGATAGACCGGATCATGCCACCAGGCGTTCTCGCTCCACCAGCGCGCAGAGGTGAAGTGCTCCGTACGGGCGTGAAACGTCTCGCGACGCGCGCCGGCGGCGTCGGCGGCGGTCACCGGCAACTCGGGCGTGAAGTCGTTGGGAATGCCGATTTTCAATGGCCGCGCCGCGTGCGCGCGCAAGGCTGCCACAGCCCGCCCGTGGGCGAGCAGCACCACGTGAGCGGCCGCCAGGCTCTCGTGCCTCCCCAGCCGCAATCCCGGCGCCTGCACCCCGGCGACGTAGCCGCCGCCGATGAACGAGCGCGGCTCATTGATGGTCAGCCACCAATGAACGCGGTCACCGAGCGCGGAGGAAACGATCGAGGCATAGTCGGCAAACCAACCCGCCATGTCGCGGTTTTGCCAACCGCCGCGGCGGTCGAGCGCTACCGGCGTATCCCAATGAAAGAGGGTTGCCACCGGCTCGATGCGGGCTTCAAGAAGGCAGTCGCACAGGCGGCGGTAGAAATCGAGGCCCGCCTGATTCGCGGCGCCGCGCCCAGTGGGTTGAATGCGCGTCCAGGCGATGCTGAAGCGGAACGCCCGCTGACGCAGCCGCCGCATGAGAGCGACGTCGTCCTGATAACGGTGATAAAAATCGCAGGAGCGGGCGCCGGTCGAGCCGCCGGCGATGACGCCCGGCCGGCGCACGAATTCGTCCCAGACCGATTCGCCCTTACCGGCCGCGTTGGCCGCGCCCTCGATCTGGTAGGCCGAGCTGGCCGTTCCCCACAGAAATTCCGGCGGGAAATCACGGTGCCGGCGGGCCGCAACACCGGCCGCCGCCGCCATTCCCGAGAGCAAAAATTCCCGGCGCGTGAACACGCGTTCATCTTAGCGGGCCGCGAGTTGGGTATGCAATTCCTGCAGCACGTGCACGTTGGGAGCGGGCGCGGCGGCCATGGCGGTAATCGCTTCCACGGCAGCCTGCGCGGCGGCGATCGTGGTCAGGATGGGGATGCGGTGCTGCACCGCCGTGCGCCGAATCGCCTTCTCCTCAAAAAACTGCTGCATTCCCTCAGGCGTGTTGATGATCAGCGTGATCTGGCCGCCCTTGAGGTGATCCACGAAATTGGGCCGGCCCTCGCTCACCTTGTACACCGAGCGCACCTCGAGCCCGGCCTGCCGCAGCACCGCGGCGGTGCCGCGCGTGGCCAGCAGCTTGAACCCCAGTTGCGTCAATTGCCGCGCAATACCCACGCCCCGCGCCTTGTCGCGGTCGCGCAATTTCAGAAAGGCGGTGCCGGCCGCCGGCAGCGCCACGCCCGCCGCCAACTGCGCCTTGGCAAACGCCTCGCCCATGGACGCGGCCACACCCATGACCTCGCCGGTCGAGTGCATTTCCGGCCCCAGCACGGGATCGGCGCCGGCGAATTTATTCCAGGGAAACACCGGGCTCTTCACGCAGAATCGTTCGCCCGTGTACAACCGCTGCCGCGCGATCACGTCGGCGGGCAGCAGATCCCGCAGCTTCTTCGCGCCGCTCATCACAATCGCGGCCAGCTTGGCCATGGGAACGCCGGTCGCCTTGCTCACGAATGGAACCGTGCGCGAGGCGCGCGGGTTGACTTCCAACACATAGACCTGATTCCCGGCGATGGCGTACTGTACGTTCATCAATCCGACCACGTTCAACTCGCGGCACAGGCGCACCGTGTGTTGGTGGATGGTGCGCTGGAGTTCGTCTGAAATGCTGTAGGGTGGCAGCACGCAACTGCTGTCGCCGGAATGGATGCCCGCCTCCTCGATGTGCTCCATAATGCCGCCGAGCACGACATCGGCGCCATCGGAGAGCGCGTCGACGTCCACCTCGATAGCGTCTTCCAGAAAGCGGTCAACCAGAATCGGGCGGTCGGAACTGTACTCGGTGGCCAGTTCCATGTAGCGCAGCAGCGCGGTGCGATCGTAAACGATCGCCATGGCGCGGCCGCCCAACACGTACGACGGGCGCACCAGCACCGGGTAGCCGATGCGGTCGGCCACCTCGGCGGCGGCCGCCGGCGAGGTGGCGGTTCCGTTCTCGGGCTGGCGAATGTCCAGGCGCGCGAGCAGCGCGCCGAAGCGTTTGCGGTCCTCGGCCAAATCGATTGACTCCGGCGACGTGCCGATCACCTTGAACCCGGCGCGCTGCAGCGGCAGCGCCAGGTTGAGCGGCGTCTGGCCGCCGAATTGCACGATCACGCCCTCGACCTTTTCATGATCCAGCACGCGCGAGACATCCTCGAACGTCAGTGGCTCGAAATACAGCCGATCGCTGGTGTCGTAGTCGGTCGAGACGGTCTCCGGGTTGCAGTTCACCATGATCGTCTCGAAGCCCTGCTCGCGCAGCGCGAAGGCGGCATGGCAGCAGCAGTAGTCGAACTCGATGCCCTGGCCAATGCGGTTCGGTCCGCTACCCAGGATGGCAATTTTGCGACGATTGCTGGGCGCCGCCTCGTCCTCTTCCTCGTAACAGGAATACATGTAAGGAGTGAAGCTCTCGAACTCGGCCGCGCAGGTGTCCACGCGCTTAAACACGGGCAGGAGGCGGTCGGCGACGCGGCGTTCGCGAACGCCATCCTCACTCGAACCGGTCAATTCGGCCAATCGCGCGTCGCTCAACCCAGCGCGCTTCGCCGCGCGCAAACGCTCGCGCGAGACGCCGGCAAGATCGCCCCGGCTGAGCTCGCGCTCCATCGCGCTTACAGACTGAATTTGATCGAGGAACCATGGGTCCATCCCGGTCATTTCGCGCACTTCCTCGAGACTCAGGCCGCCGGCGCCGAGCGCGTAGCGCACATAGGCCAGCCTTTCGGGATGGGGCGAAACCAACCTCTGCGTCAGCAGCGCGGGGTCCACGCTGAGCGCGCCCCGGCGTTTGCCGGTTTCGAGCGAGCGGACACCTTTTAGCAACGCTTCCTTGAAGGTGCGCCCAATGGCCATCACCTCGCCCACCGACTTCATTTGCGGCCCCAGGGTCTCGTCGGCGCCGGGGAACTTCTCGAACTGCCATTTCGGAATCTTGACCACCACGTAATCGAGGGTCGGCTCGAAGCAGGCCGGCGTCTTGCGGGTGATGTCGTTGGCGATCTCGTCGAGCCTGTACCCTACCGCCAGCTTGGCCGCGATCTTGGCGATGGGGAACCCGGTCGCCTTCGAGGCTAGCGCCGAGGAGCGCGACACGCGCGGGTTCATTTCGATCACCACCATGCGCCCGTCCTCGGGGTTGATGGCGTACTG
>Ga0134128_10003769_pt1 | contig 18553 bp, 14 predicted proteins | sample KB31754_FD_96462 | JGI IMG/M metagenome (GOLD analysis project Ga0134128, IMG submission 96462) | Terrestrial soil microbial communities with excess Nitrogen fertilizer from Kellogg Biological Station, Michigan, USA - KB3-175-4 | ecosystem: Environmental > Terrestrial > Soil > Unclassified ... | reverse complement strand
TGCCCCACACGCGGCACCAGGCGTAACGCCGCCCGCGCCGGCCGGAAGTACCGCCCGACCATCCTCACCCCCATCTCAAGATTCGATTCCCGCGAGGCATTCGTGGAAACCCTGGGTGGCTGGCGCAATGGCCCTGTTGGTCCTGCTCGGCCTTGGGTACTTTGCCTCGGGCAAGAGGCATTCGCCTACCGCGGCGGTGGCGATCACGGCGCCGACCCAGGCGGCGGTAACGCGAGCGGCCGCCATTAGCTCCAATTCCATCGCGGTGCTGCCACTTGCGAACTTGAGCCGTGATTCCGACCAGCAGTACTTCTCTGATGGCCTCTCCGAGAGCCTGATCACGGCACTCGCCCAGATCCCCGAGCTCAAGGTGATCGGCAAGAGCTCCTCGTTCCTGTTCCGGGACTCCAAGGAGAGCAGTCACCAGATCGGCGAGCAGCTGGGCGTCGCCCGCCTGCTGGTCGGCAGCGTCGAGCGCTTCGGGGATCAGATTCGGGTGTCGGCCGAGCTCATCGATACCTCGGACGGCACCACCGTCTGGTCGCAGCAGTACGACCGCGCGTACAAGGACCTGTTTGCGCTTCAGGATGAGATCACGCACGCCGTGGCTAGCGCGTTGAAAGCCAAGCTCCTGCCCGGAGCATCGGCTGCGACGCAGGACGAGAGGCCCCCGAGTGGGAGCCTCGCAGCCTACAACGCGCTGCTTCAAGGGCGGTTCTATTTTGATCGCTTGACCGAGAGCGACCTGCGCAAGGCGATCGATTACTTCACCGAAGCCACGCGGATCGATCCCAAGTATGCGCTGGCGTGGGCGCAATTGGGCCGCACGGAAGGTGGTCTGGCCGCAGAATTCCTCGGTGGTGCCGCGGCTCGCGAACCCAACGCCAGAGCCCGCACGGCGGTTCTGAAGGCGCTCGCGCTCGATCCGCAGCTTGCTTTCGCGCATGCGGCGCACGGCTACATGCTTATGGTCGCCGACTTTGACTGGCGAGGTGCGGAGGCCGAGTACCGGCGGGCCCTGGCGCTTTCACCTCGGGACCCCGAGATGCAGTTCTCTCTCGCGTACGTACTCGCCCCGACCGGCCGGGTGCAGGAAGCCATTGCGCTCACGCGTCGAGCCCTCAGGGACGAGCCGCTGAAGGCAAACTGGTACAACTGGCTCGCCCTTTATCTGGTCGGAGCTCACCGGCTGGACGAGGCGGAACAGGCCAGCCGCAAGGCCATCGAGCTGCAACCAACGGCAGCCGAATACCATGAGCAGCTCGCGGTCATCCTGATCCAGCGGGGCGAGGCTTCAGCAGCCCTTCAAGCGGCGCAACAGGAGCCCCCAGGCGTTTGGCAGGAGGTGGCCCTCGCCCTCGCAAGACAGGTCGGTTCCGACCGCAGCGCCGCCGATGCGGCATTGAAGATACTGGTAGAAAACGACTCGGGAGAGGGTGCCTATCAGATCGCGGAAGTCTACGCGCTGCGCGGCGACGCCAACGCCACTTTCCAATGGCTCGATCGAGCATGGGGCAACCGCGATCCAGGGATAAGTTATCTTCTCTTCGACTCCTTCATCCTGCGCTTCAAGGACGATCCACGCTTCGCCGCGTTCTGCCGCAAGGTGGGACTGCCGGTGCCGGGAGAGGAGCCCACGCCCAAGTCGACGTGACCGCGTGTCGCGGCGAGCGTCTTCTCCCCTCATCGGTACGGCAGCTGTAGGGAATCAGGGGGCGGTGCTTCGGGTCGACCCCGGACGATGGCGACGCGAGGTTTCGAACCCAGCGGCGCGATTTGCGCCTCGCCGGGCTGCGCCGGCACGCTACTGACATGTTGAGAGATTTGGTGGGCCGTGTAGGGATCGCAGGCTCACCGTAAACATTTGAGCGCTCGGCAATTTCTGGCCGTGCGCTCGAGAAGATACCCGGATAAGTACCCCTCCACCAGCCACGAAATTAGCGCGCGAGCTGGGCATACAGCTCGTGCAGCTTTCGCCGGAGGATCTCCTTGGATGGGAGTGCGATCTGGTACTCGGCGACGAACGTCGGCGAAGTCGTGCGCGCCAGGGCGTACTCGACCACCTCGTTGTCCTTCGTGGCGCAAAGCAAGACGCCGATCGACGGGCGTTCGTGAGGTTTCCTCACGTCACGATCGAGAGCCTCGACGTAGAAGCTCAGCTTGCCGAGATCCTCGGGCCGAAACTCGCGGACCTTGAGTTCGAAGGCCACGAGGCAGGAAAGCCCCCGGTGAAAGAACAGAAGATCAATGGCAAAGTCCTGGTTACCCACCTGCAGCGGATACTCGGAACCGACGAAGCAGAAGTCACGGCCGAGCTCGGCGATAAACCGGCCGAGGTGGCGTAGCAAGGCTCCATGCAGATCAGCCTCGGAATGATTATCAGGCAAGCCAAGAAATTCGAGGCTGTAGGCGTCTTTGAACTCGTCGGCCGCCAGCGGATGTATTTGTGTCACCACCGGTGACACTTTCTTGCCGCGAGGGGCGGCGCGCAGGGCCGCACCGCTGCCAATCTGGCGCTCGAGCTCACGCTTTGTCCAGCGCTGCCGGATTGCAGCAAGCATGTAGAACTCGCGTTCTTCGACGTGCTTCGTTTGGCTCAAGAGGATCAGGTGGTGGGTCCAGGGCAATTGTGTCACCAGTGGTGACACTTTTTCGTTGCTTCGGTACGTTTTGTAAAGCTGGCGCATCCGAAAGAGATTGCGTCGGGTATAGCCGCGAAGGCCGGGATACCGGCGCGCGATAGCAGCAGCCAACTCGTCCACCACGGCATCACCCCATTGCGCGGACTCGATTTTCCGAGTGATGTACTCGCCGAGCTTCCAGTAAAGCCCAACGAGCTCGGCGTTGATGGCCTGGTAGGCACGGCGTCGCGCGGCCTCGATCAGCGAAAGCACTTCCTCGAACTTGCCGGCTCGGACTGCAGACTTCCCGGCCGCCAGCGGATGGGAGTCGACTCGCGCGGCTCGTATTTGTCGTACGGCCGTTGCCACTCTCCTCTTCGCGCCAGCCGCCGACTCTTTCGCTCTTGCCGCCATTTCGCTAATCCCATACCGGGCCGCAATAATTTTAACATGCCGAGGTCCGGTCTCGGCGGCTGCTCCCCAGGGAACGCTGAGCTGACCAGCCGTAAGCGGTCGAGTGGTTGTTCGAGCGCTTACGACCAGCCGTCAGTGGCTCTCAGCAGCTGTATCCGGCAGATCGCTAACTGTCGAACAGCCCGAGCCGAGCCGTCGACGGCGACGGCTCAGACCGACATCGGATTCGACGCCGACCAAGACGCAGCAGAAGAACTCGGTCACCGCGTCATGGATGAACCGGACCGACGAGTCTGGCCGCTCGCCTGGCAGGAATTCCTGAAGGAATCAGCAGATCCGGAATAGCGCGACCTTGCTGCGCCGGCACGCTACTGACATGTTGAGAGATTTGGTGGGCCGTGTAGGGATCGAACCTACGACCAAGAGATTAAGAGTCTCCTGCTCTACCAGCTGAGCTAACGGCCCATTTAATGAGTGGGGTGGACGATGGGACTCGAACCCACGACAACCGGGATCACAACCCGGGACTCTACCAGCTGAGCTACGTCCACCGTTGTCGCCATCCATTCCCCTTCCCGTACCCTGCGGGTCCGGGTCAGTCCCCGGAACCGGCCGGCAGGCCTGCGGCGAGCCGGGCGCATCGGCCTGCCGCTTCCATTCGGCGGCTGGCGTGCCCGGCAGGACTCGAACCTGCGACCACCGGCTTAGAAGGCCGGTGCTCTATCCAACTGAGCTACGGGCACGCGGACTGCATCGCCCACTCGCTCGGTGTCCTACCTCGCTGCCCGCATCATGCCGCGCCGCTCGGGCGCGCGCCATGTGCCGGCAGCTGAGCCTGCCAGACCCGCCGCACGGGGGCGCGAATCATACGGAACCCGGCGAGGAAGCGTCAATTTGGGTTTATTCTTGACCATTCCATGCCTTCCCCCAGGATCAGTCCGGTCCCCGCCCCAGCCTCCGCACGAACCCCTGTCGCCCAGCCGGCGGGGAAGCGCGACACGGAGCGGGAAGTCGAGTGGCAGCTTGCCGCTCCCGACCTGGGGGCGGTCCGCAGGTGGCTAGGACGGCACTCTACTCTGGACGGATTGACGATAGAGCGCTTGCCGACGCAGCAGCTTCACGACACCTACCTCGACACCCCGGACTGGCGCATTTTCCGGGCCGGATTCGCCCTGCGGCTGCGCGACAAGCAGGGCCACCTGGAAGCCACCCTGAAGGGTTTGCGGTCAGCCCGCAAAGACGCCGCCGACCGGCGAGAGCTCACGGAGCCATTGGCCGACGGCGGGGTCAAAGCCTTGGCTCGGGCGGCTGGCCCCGTCGGCAGCCGCGTCCGCGACGTCGCGGGAGTGAAGCGCCTTCGTACGCTTTTCGAGGTCCGCACCTCGCGTCAGCGCTTCGCAGTACGGAGCCGGGATCCCTCACAGGAGGTAGGCGAGATCGCTCTCGACGAGACGCGCTTTTCGCGTGCCGATGGCAATCGCCGCACGGCACGCCTCAAGCGCGTGGAGCTCGAGTCGGCGGGTCCTGACCATGGTCCACTGGAGCGGCTGGCGGATCGGCTGTGCACGGAATGTGGACTCGAGCCTGCGAGGGAGAACAAATTCGCCACGGGCCTGCGCTCGGTGGCGCTCGAGCCGCCGCAGGGGCAGGACACGGATGAGAAGGCTGTATCTGCACAGCAGCCCATGGATGCCTCGTCTCGCGCAGGTGACTTCGCCGCCGCGGCGCTCCGCCGGCTGCTCGCCGAATGGCGCTCCCATGAGCCCGCCGCTCGGCTCGGGGAGAGTGCCGAGGCGCTGCATGCGTTGCGCGTCACCGGCCGCCGGATGGATACGGTCCTCGGTCTCTTTCGCGCCTACCTTCCTGCCACCGTGAGGAGTGGTCGGACGAAGCTCAAGAAGCTGGTCGGCGCACTGGGCGCCGTCCGGGATGTGGACATTCGCCTCGAATTGGTCAGCGCATTCCGCAGCGGCCTGCCCGAGGCAGATCGCGCTGCGCTCGATCCCCTGCGGCACCAGCTGGAATCGGAGCGGCACGCGGCTCGCGCTCGCATGCTGAGGGTTCTGGATGCAAAGGCGGCCCGTCAGTGGCTCGACACACTCCCCGACCAACTCGACGTAGCGTCCACACAGCTCGTCCGAACCGGAAGTCGCGAGGCATCCGCGTCGCCACACGGTGATACCGCGTTGGCCGTCGTGCCCGATCTGATCCGCAGACGCTACCGGAAACTCCGCAAATGCGCCCGGCGGCTGAAACAAGGGTCGTCGATGAGCGAGTACCACGAGGTGCGGATACGAGCCAAGAAGCTGCGCTACGCGCTCGAAGTCGTTGCCCCGACTTACGGCAAGACCGCGGATGAGATGCTCGCGGCGCTCCATAAGCTGCAAAGCAGGCTCGGCAGCCAACACGATGGGGACGTCATTACCCGATATCTCGGCCAGCTCGCGGCAGACCCTCCGCCGCAGTTCACTCCGCAGACCCTCTTTCTGATCGGCCGGCTGGCAGAGCTTCACTCGCGGGATGCCGTCAGGATGAGCGGCGGGATCCGGAAATCCTGGCGCAAGGTGCGCGGCAGGCGCTGGAAGGCGCTGCGCTCGCGCATGAAGGAGCTGCGCGCGGAAACCCCCGAAACCAATAGCGGAGGCAACGGAATCGAACGCGCCGCTGCCGGCGATGGCGGGCTTGCCAGCACCCCCGAGAACCCGGCCTCCTCCGAGGCGAGCGGACCTTGAGCATGGAGCTTCTCATCCTCAGGCATGCCATTGCCTTCCCCAAAGACCCGAAACGCTGGCCCGACGACACCGAGCGTCCTCTGACGGTGGAGGGAGTGAAGCGTGCGCGACGAGCCGCCGCGGGGCTGAAGCGCATTGTAAAACGGCCCGCTCTGGTGCTGACCAGTCCCCTGGTCCGCGCACGCGACACCGCGACAATTTTCACGCAAGCGGCGGGCTGGCCTCAGGCAACGGAGTGCGAGGCACTCTCTCGCGGAGGTGCCGCGGAAGCAGTGCTCGAGACTCTGAGGCGTCGTGGCGGGAAGGCCGGCTGTGTTGCCGTCGTGGGGCATCAACCTCATCTCGGTCGGCTGCTCGCGCTATGTCTGCGGGGCGACGCCCGTGCCGAGGCATTCGAGGTGAAGAAGAGCGCGGTCGTGTGCCTGCGGTTCGAAGGACCCCCGCGGGCGGGCCAGGCTGCGCTGACCGCCTTATTTCCGCCCCGGGCCCTGCGGAAAATCTGATCTGCCTGTCGGCCCCCAATCCCTGCCGTCCGAATGAACTCGCCGACAGTGGATGGGTACGCACTGCACTAAATCAGTTGGGAGCCTGAGCCATGTCCGAGCGTCCCGGAAACGAAGCGAGAGAGATCAAGGCGTTGCTCGAAGCCTGGGCAGAAGCAGTGCGCAGGCATGATATTCAGGCGATTCTGGCCCACCACGACCGGGACATGGTCATGTTCGACCTACCGCCACCTCTGCAATGCAAGGGTATCGCTGCGTACGAGGAGACTTGGGGGCTATTCTTTCGCTATCACAAGCCCGGAGCCGCATTCAACTTAGAAGAGCTCAGCGTGACGGCAGGTCAGGACGTCGCGTTCGCCGTCGCAATCATGCGCTGCGTGCCCGACTCCTCCAGCAACCCTGCCGACAAGGATGGCTTCCTTTTCAGACTGACGGTGGGACTGCACAAAGTCGACGGCGAGTGGCGCATTACGCACGAGCACCATTCCGTACCCGCTGCCGAGTAATGCTCTCCGAAGTCAGTACGAAAGCAAATTGGTAAGCGGCCCAGGGCCGTTCCCTGGGTCGCGAGGTCGAAAAGGTCCGACGGCTGGCCGCGCAAATCGCCGGGAGCGATTTGCGCCAATAGATTAGTGCGCGCCTGCGGTGGCTTCCTTGCTCGCGCCGCCGAGCTTCGATGGGCGGGCCAGCCATACGAGGCCTGCCAGCACCACGAAGAGAAATCCCGACACGTAGAAGATGTCGTTGGCTGAGAGCATGTACGCCTGATTGTCGACCAGATTGTTGAGCAGCGCATAGCCCTGCTGGCTCGTGAGGCCGCCGGCGTGCAGCTGCGCCATCGTCTGGTTCATCGAGGCATTCGAGCCGATCAGATGCTCCACCAGCTGCTCGTGATGCAGCGTCGCGCGCCTGTCCCAGAGCGTGGTGGTGATGGACGTCGCGAAAGAGCCCGCGGTGATGCGCGCGAAGTTCATGAGTCCTGACGCGGCAGGAATTCGGTCCGCGGCAAGCCCCGAGAAACCAAGGGTGAGCAGCGGGACGAAGAACGTCGCCAATGCCACACCCTGAATCAGGGTGGGTACCAACAGCGTGCGAATGTCCGCCTGCGTGTTGAACCAGGAGCGCTGGAACATCACGAGCCCAAAGACCAGGAACGAGACGGTGACGATCCACCGCGGATCGATGCGGGTCAGGAACCGTCCCACCACCGGCATGAGCACGATCGCCAGCAGCCCCACCGGCGCAAGCACGATCCCCGCGAGCGTCGCGGTGTACCCCATGTACTGCTGCAGCCACAGAGGCAGCAGCACCACGTTGCCGAAGTACAGGCCGTAACCCACGAGCATCGCTACGGTGCTCACCGAGAAGTTGCGGCCGCGGAAGAGGCTGAGGTCGACTATCGGATGCTCATCGGTCAGCTCCCAGACCAGGAACACCGCGAACCCGATCAGCGCGATGATGGCGAGCGTCACGATGACCGGCGAGTTGAACCAGTCGAGGTTCTTGCCCTTGTCGAGGAGGATCTGCATCGCACCCACCCAGATGATGAGCAGGCCCAGTCCCACCTTGTCGATCGGGAGGCGCGCCGTCGCTGTCTCGCGGCGCCGGTAGATCGCCCAGGTCACGGTGACGGCCGCGATGCCGATCGGCACGTTGATGTAGAAGATCCAGGGCCAGGAGATGTTGTCCGTGATCCAACCGCCCAGCACCGGCCCGACGACCGGCGCCACCAGCGTGGTCATCGACCAGACCGTGAGTGCGACGCCCGCCTTGGCCTTCGGATAGCTCGCGAGCAGCAGCGACTGCGACAGCGGAATCATCGGGCCCGCCACCAGCCCCTGCAGCGCTCGGAATGCCACCAGCATCCCGATCGAGGGCGCGAGCCCACAGAGGAACGAAGCCACGACGAAGAGCAGCGTCGAAGCGGTGAACAGCCGCACCTGCCCTATCCGGCGTGTGAGCCAACCGGTGAGCGGCATCGAGATGGCATTGGCCACCGCGAATGACGTGATCACCCACGTGCCCTGATCCGGCGAGACTCCGAGATCGCCTGCGATGGACGGAATCGCGACGTTGGCGATCGACGTGTCGAGCACGTTCATGAAGGTCGCGAGCGAGAGCGCAATCGTGCCGAGAGCGAGCGCTGAGCCCTTGAGGCACGGCGTCTCCGACTTCGCAGCGGGAGCCGCCGGTGCCGGCCTCGGCTGCGGCGGCATGTCCTGCCTTTCCTGAACGACTGCGCTCATGCTGAAACCCCTTGGCGTGAGATCGCTTCCGGATACCGGCGATGCTATTCGCTCAGTGCCACGGGCACGCTCGCCGGGGCAGGTGTGGCGAGGACCGTCGATCCTGCACCGAGCCGCGCCGCAAACCGGTGAGAGGCGCTCGAGCGCGCTTCCATCGGCGCATTCGCCGAGATGATCTGTTGCACGGTCGCATTCGCCTGCGCCGCAACCGACTGGAAAACATCGGTCGAGTAGTCGCGGTCGTTGCCGGCGACCTCGGGCAGCCGCTGGCCGCTGTCATCGCGCACGTTGACGTAAGCCTTCATGGAGAGGCCGATCTGCAACGGATGCTGCGCCAGCTCCTTGGGATCGAGCGCGACGCGCACGGGCACTCGCTGCACGATCTTGATCCAGTTGCCGGTGGCGTTCTGGGCAGGCAGCAGCGAGAAGGCCGAGCCCGTCCCGGCCCCGAATCCGACTACATGGCCGTGGAACACGACACCAGTGCCGTAGAGGTCGGAAATCAGTGACACCGGTTGCCCGACGCGCATGGTCTCGAGCTGTGACTCTTTGAAGTTGGCATCGACCCAGACCTCATTGAGAGGTACCACTGCCATCAGCGGCGTGCCGGTGTTGACGCGCTCGCCGAGCTGCACGTCGCGGCGGGCTACGAAGCCGGACACCGGCGCCGGCAACACAGTACGGGCATAGTTGAGATACGCTGCATGCACGGCCGCGGCGGCGTCGCGCACGGCGGGGTTGCTCTGGATGGTGGTACCGTCCACCCACGCCCGGTCCGCAGCCAGCTGCTGCTGGGTCGCGATCAGGGCCGCCTGCGCCGACTTCACGGCATCACCGGCATGCTGCAGCTCTTCCTGCGAGATCGCGCCGCTGCGCTCGAGGCGCGCACGCCGGTCGTAATCACTCTGCGCTTTGGCAAGATCCGTGCGGCGGACCTGCACGTTCGCCTGCAGCTCCGAGGTGGTCGCGAAGAGATTGCGCACCTGGCGCACCGTCTTGGCGAGCTCGGCTTCCGACTGCTGCAGAGCCACCTTGGCGTCTGCGGGATCCAGGCGCACCAGCGGCTGCCCGGCCTTCACGAACTGCGTGTTGTCGGCGCCGATCGCCACCACCGTGCCGGCGATCTGCGGCGTGATCTGCACCACGTTGCCGCTGACATATGCATCGTCCGTGTAGACGGAATAGCGCAGGTCGCGATTCCAGTAAACGCCCCAGGTGGCGCCGAGGACGAGGAAGCCACCGATGATGAGCACCAGCCAGCGCACCCTGGGGCTCTTCCAGGCCGAAGTTTTTGCAGTGTCGTTGCGGGTCGTCATGTCAGTCTCCCAGTCTCTCGGTCTCACTGCCGCGGCGAAATATGCCTAGGCAGGTTTTCCTCGCCAAAAAAACCGTTCACGTCCTCAGGCCACGTTCTCCAACATGCGCCCGAGCAAGCCCTCGAGCTGACGGGTGTCCGTGCGGCTGAATCCGCGCAGGAACCGGTTCTGAATCGCCATCGAGATCTCCCGCAGGCGCGGATACACGGCGCGCCCCTGATCGGTCATCTCGATGTATACGAGCCTGCGGTCCTGAGGGCAGCGGGCCCGGCGGATGAGACCCTTGCTCTCGAGCCGGTCGATCATGCGAGTCATGGCGCCGGCGTCGTACGACATCTCCTTGCAGAGATCGGACGCGGACTTCTTGCGCTCCGCCGCGGCAAGCCGCGCCATCACGATGAACTGCGCCGCCGTCACGCCGATGTCGGCAACGTGTCTGTCTGCCGTCAGCTCGCGGTCCAGGGCGGCCAGCATCTCGGTCCGCACCTGGCCTACCAGGTGAGCCACGCTCCTGCAGGGCTCGTAGTTGTCGCTGTCGTAGATGCTCACCAAGATCGCGCTCCATGAAAATCCCCCTGATGGGAGATAGCGCGCAATATAGTTGCCTAGGCTGTATTTGTCAAGGCTTCTTTTGCTTCGGCAAATTAAGTCGCAAAGGTCACGATCCCGCTGGCTGCGGGTCGTGCCTTTGAGGCTCTCGAGGAAAAGGGAAGGAGAGGTGGTCGGGGCAGCCGGACTCGAACCGGCGACCCTCTGCTCCCAAAGCAGATGCGCTACCAAACTGCGCCATGCCCCGGCCGGATCTGCGGAAACCGCCGCGGCATCATATGCGAGAATGCCCGCCCCTCAAAGGGCCGGAATGGAATGGCACACTCGAGATGACGGCGCAGTTGATCGATGGCCGCGCGCTGGCCACCGAGGTCAAAAACCAGGTCCGCGGCGAGATCGACGCTGCCCTCGCTCGCGGCAGCCGGCGCCCGGCCCTTGCCGTGGTCAAGGTGGGCGACGATCCGGCCTCGGAGGTCTATGTCCGCAATAAGCGCAAGGCGTGCGGGGAAGTCGGCATCCTCTCGGTGGCGCACGACTTGGGCGAAGAGATCTCGGAAGGAGCGCTCCTCGCGCTGGTCGATGACCTCAATCGCGACGCCGGGATCGATGGAATTCTCGTGCAGCTGCCGCTGCCGCCTCAGATCCAGCAGACCGCGGTCATCGAGAAGATCGACCCGGCAAAGGATGTCGATGGCTTCCACCCGTACAACGTCGGACGCCTGGCGCAACGCATCCCGGTGATGCGTCCCTGTACGCCGTACGGCGTCATCCGACTTCTCGAGCGCATCGGCGCACCATTCAAGGGTCAGCACGCCGTCGTGGTCGGGGCTTCCAACATCGTCGGCAGGCCGATGTCGCTCGAGCTCCTCCTCATGGGGGCAACCACCACCGTCTGCCACCGATTCACGACCGGCCTCGACACCTACGTGCGGCAGGCCGACATCCTGGTCGTCGCGGTCGGCAAGCCCGGGCTCGTCCCGGGCGAGTGGATCAAGCCCGGCGCGGTGGTGATCGACGTCGGCATGAACCGCCTCGACAATGGGCACCTCGTGGGTGATGTGCAGTTCGAGTCGGCGCGGGAGCGCGCCGGCTGGATCACACCGGTGCCGGGGGGCGTTGGGCCCATGACCGTGGCGATGCTGATGCACAACACCCTGGAGGCCTACCACCGCCGCGAGAAGCTCGGAAGGTAAGGCGCCGCGGGCCGGACTCAGGCGCGGCGCCACTCCGTCCTGCCGCCGGGCTTGTCTTCGAGGATCACGCCAGCCGCCGCGAGCTCCTCGCGGATCCGGTCCGACTCCGCCCAATTCTTCGCCCTGCGCGCGGCAATGCGTGCCTCGATGCGCTGCGCGATCTCGGCATCCGCAAGCGTCACCGGGCCTGCGGCTACTCTGTCGCCCCCCTGGGACACGAGCTTTGCACCCAGAGAAAACCACTCCTTCGGAGTGACCGTTATCCCGATTACATCCGCGAGCGAGCGCAGCTCCGCGCCCAGGGCGGCAGCGCGTGCCTGGTTCCCTGCGCTCTTCGCCGTGTTGATCTCGCGGGTCACCGTCTGCAGGACCGCAACGGCCTCCGGCGTATTGAAATCATCATCCATCGCCTCCCGGAAGCGGGTGGTGAAGTCGGAGCCCGGCAATGCCGCCGCCGACTCCGGCAGGTCGCGCAGCGCAGTCATGATGCGGCCGAGGGCCGCATCCGCCTGCTCGAGCTGCTCGAGCGAATAGTTGATCGGCCCGCGGTAGTGGCTCGACAGCACGAAGTAGCGCAACACCTGCGGGTGCCTCACCGCCTTGTCCAACACCTCGCGCACGGTGAAGAAGTTGCCGAGCGACTTCGACATCTTCTCATTGTCGATGTTGACGAAGCCGTTGTGCATCCAGATCTCGGCGAAGCGGTCGCCGGTGGCAGCGCAGGTCTGCGCAATCTCGTTCTCGTGGTGCGGGAACTTGAGGTCGAGGCCGCCGCCGTGGATGTCGAAGTGCGAGCCGAGGAGTGCCACCGCCATGGCCGAGCACTCGATGTGCCAGCCCGGCCGCCCCTTTCCCCACGGTGAATCCCATGCGGGCTCGCCGGGCTTGGCATGCTTCCAGAGCACGAAGTCGAGCGGGTCGCGCTTGGACTCGTCGATCTCGACCCGGGCGCCGGCGCGCAGGTCCGCGAGGCGCTTGCCCGAGAGCCGGCCGTAGCCCTCGAACTTCGCAACCGCGTACATGACATCGCCGTCCGGCGCGACGTAGGCGTAGCCCTCCGTGACGAGCTTCTCCACCATCGCGAGGATGGCGGGCACGTACTGGGTTGCGCGCGGCTCGTGATCCGGCCGCGCAACCCCGAGCTCGTCGCAGTCCCGATGCATCGCGGCAATGAATCGCCCCGTCAGGGCTTCGATCGGCTCGCCGTTCTCCGCCGCCCGCCTGATGATCTTGTCATCGATGTCCGTGATGTTGCGCACGTAGGTGACCCGATAGCCGCGATGGCGCAGATACCGGCTGACCACATCGAACACAATCATCATGCGCGCATGCCCGATGTGCATGAAGTCGTACACCGTCAGGCCGCACACATACATGCGAACCTCGCCGGGCGTGACGGGCGCGAGCAGCTGCTTCTCTCCGGTGAGTGAGTTGTGGATGCGGATCATGTCGCTAGTATCCCACAGGTACAGGGAAGTGCCCCGCCGCCGCAGGTGGGCGAGCCGGTGCCTTCAAGCGAGGACACTTAACGTGTCCTCGCTCCGGCGAGCGCCCACGCACGGATGCGTGGGCCGGGTGCCCTGCCACCAGGGACGGTCAGTGGCATGGCACCAAACGTGAGGTGCTCGAAGCAGCGCTGGGACGGGCAGGATGCCCGGATCCAGCGCTTCATACTACGCAAAACGTGCGAGCCGTTCCTGCGCAGCGCCGGTGGGCATGGCTTTGAGCAGGGGCGCGAGCTCCGGCCCGTGGCTGCGTCCCGTGAGCGCAACACGCAGGGGCATATAGAGCTCCGCGCCCTTCTTCCCTGTCGCGGCACGGACGGCGGAGGCGATGGCGGCCAGATCATCGCCGCTCTGCGCGGCGGCCTGTGCCGCGGCCGCAAAATAGCGCTCGCCCGCCTTGCTCACGATCTCCTCACCCTCGGCCTCGAGCGCCGGCGGCGGACCGAAGACGATCCGCGCCCACGGCTGCGCATCCTCAGGCAACACCACGTTTGGCAGGATTGCGGCGACGAACGCGCTCGCGGCGGGCTCGCTGAGACCTGCGGGCAACACCGGCGCGAGCCATGTCAGCGCCTCCACCACCGGCAGGTGGTGCGCGGCCTCCTTCTGCCACACGCGCAGCTGCTGCGCGTCGAAGTGCGCCGATGCGCGCCCGAGATGCGCAGGATCGAAGGCGCGCGCCATGCCCTCGAGATCGAGCAGATCGTGCTCTGCGCTCGAATGTCCGAGGCGAAAGAGGTGATTGAGCAGAGCCTCCGGACGATAGCCGCTCTCGCGATACGCGCGTACGCTCGTCGCGCCGTGCCGCTTGGAAAGGGGCGCGCCGTCGGAGCCGAGAATGAGTGACACGTGGCCATAGCTCGGCGCGCGCAGCTGCAGCGCTTCCAGGATCAACAGTTGCCGCGGCGTGTTGGCCAGATGATCCTCGCCACGCAGGACTTGCGTGACGCCCATGCAGGCGTCATCGACAGCATTGCAGAAGAAAAACGACGCAGTCCCCTCTGCGCGTCGGATGACGAAGTCCCCGATGTCATCCGACAGAAAGCTCTGCGCGCCATGGACCAGATCGACGAACCCGATGCGCCGCCCTGCCAGGACACGAAAGCGTAGAGCGGCAGGAAGCCCCTGGGCCTCCTTGCTGCGACGCTGCTCGGGTGACAGGTCGCGGCAGGTGCCGGCATATCGGGGCGGCCTTCCGGAGGCGAGCTGCGCCCGGCGGGCGGCTTCGAGCTCGAGCGGAGTGCAGAAGCAGGGATAGACGGCATTCTGCTGCTGGAGCACCTCAAAGTATCGTGCGTAGAGCGCACCGCGCTGCGACTGGCGATAAGGTCCGCGGCTGTCCTCCTTGTCCGGCCCGGCGTCCCAGTCCAACCCCAGCCAGCGCAGGTCCTCGAGGACTACGGCGAGGTGCGCCTCCTGGCTGCGCTGCGCGTCCGTGTCCTCGATACGCAGCAGGAAACGCCCGCCGCTGCGTCGCGCCAGGAGAAAATTGAAGAGCGCCGTGCGCGCATTGCCGAGGTGCAACTCCCCCGTGGGGCTCGGCGCAAAGCGCGTCACCGCGCTGCCGCCGTCGAACCCTGCGGGAGCTATGCTGTCCATTCCGATCATGCATGACATGGTACGGGGTTTGCCGCAGCAGCGACACACAGCAAGCTCCCGGAGCCTCGGCACTGCTAAGATTCCAGCTTCGACGACTTACGCGACGGAGATCAGATGCGCGCCCGGCACCGGACCCTGACGATGAAACCGTTCCCTGGGAGACTCACCATCAAGAGAGCGGCTCTCAGTGGCTTCCTCGCCCTGGCAGCCGCCTTCGCGTGCCTTCTCCTCGTGCGGCCCGCGGCGGCCGCGGACGCAGCCCCCGCTCCGAACCCCCAGGTCCGGGTCACCACGAACATGGGCTCCTTCGTCATCGAGCTGCGGCCCGATCGGGCGCCACTCACCGTGGCGAACTTCCTGCACTATGTTCGCGACGGCTTCTACTCCAACACCCTCTTTCACCGCGTGGTCGCCAACTTTGTCGTCCAGGGCGGCGGGCATGCAGCGACGGACCCCTATGCGCTCAAGCCCACTTACCCGCCGATCGACAACGAGTCAGGCAACGGACTGCAGAACAAGCGTGGCGCAGTCGGCCTGGCGCGTGCCGCCGGCGCCCACACCGGCAACGCCCAGTTCTACGTCAACCTGGTCGACAATCCGGAGCTCGACCCTCTGCCCACCCGCTGGGGCTACGCGGTCTTCGGGCAGGTAGTGGAAGGGATGGACGTGGTCGACCGTATCGGCGTCGTCCCGACGGGATCCTTCGGTCCCTTCAAGTCCGACGCGCCGCTGAAGCCGGTCATCATTCAGAGCGTCGATCTGCTCGGCTCGCCACCGACCACGACGCCCGCGCCGAGCCCGCAGCCGGGCGCACAGCCATCAGGCACTCCGCCAGCGGGCACTCCGCCGGCGGGCACACCACAGCCGGGCACGCCTCCCTCCGGGTCGCCCCCGTCCTCGCAGCCGCCGGGCGCCAGCCCACAGACACCCCCTGGCCAGCCCGCCAACCCTGCGACGCCACCGCCGGGAACGCCGCCAAGTCAGCCGAACGACAAGTCGCAAGGCGCAAAACCGCCGCCACCGCAGGCGCCACCGGGCGAGGCGGACCAGCCCCCGCCGATATGACGCCCGTGCCGGACCCCGCAGCGCCGCGTGCTCCGAGCTCAATGCCGGCGCGTTATTTCTTTGTATCCGACGTGCATCTCGATCCCACGGCGCCGGAGGCACAGCGCCAGTTCCTCGAATTCCTGCATGCGCAGGTCGCACGTCCCGCTGCGGCCGTGCACGCGCTCTACATCCTGGGCGACCTCTTCGAGAGCTGGGTCGGTGATGATGATGTCAGCGGCGAAAGAGACGCGGTGATCGCCGCGTTACGCGTCCTGACCGAACGCGGAGTCGGCTGCTTCCTGCTGCACGGTAACCGGGACTTCCTCATCGGAGAGGGCTTCAGCCGTGAGACCGGCTGTCAGTTGTTGCCGGACCCGGTGATTGCCGATATAGCCGGCGAACGGGTATTGCTGACGCACGGCGATGCGCTCTGCACGGACGATCACTCGTACCAGGAACTGCGCACCATAGTCAGAGCGCCCGTGTGGCAGAAACGCTTCCTCAGACTGCCGCTCTCTGACCGACAGCTGCTTGCCGATGGGGTGCGCGCCGGCAGCCGCGCTCATACCGCACGCACCGTCCCGAAGATCATGGATGTCAATCCCGCTGCTGTGACGGCGGCTTTCAAGGCTGGGGGCGTCCGCCGCATCATCCACGGCCACACCCACAGGCCCGCCATACACGATGCGCTGGTGGAGGGCAAACCTGTCCAACGCATCGTGCTGGGTGCCTGGTATGAGCAGGGTAGCTATCTGGAGTGTGAGGCCGGGCGTTATGAGCTGCGAACTCTGCCCCGCTGAGTCGCCGTCAAGGGCCTGATCCTGCACCCGGCCCGGATCCCGGCGGAGGTCCCATTTTTCCGCCATCGCCCATGCCGTGCATCATCATCGGATGCCGCCCCATCATGCCTCGCGGCGGCATGAGGACATCGAGCTTCTTCATCTGCTCGGGGCTCAGCACCGATCCCAGCTTCTGCAGCGTCTCCTTGTGAGCGGCCTCGTGCGCTGCCCGCGCCTGCTTCATCGCCTCCTGCATCTGTTGCATGGCTGTCCTCATCCTCGCATGCTCATCGGACAAGATCGTCTGGACCTGCTGCCGCTGCGCAGGTGTCAGGTCGAGCAGGACAGCCAGCCGCTCCATGCGGCGCTGCTCCATCTTCTGACGCCACTCGGCGGCACCTTTCCACTGATGATGTCCCTGCCATTGCGGCGGTGCCGGAGCGGGCGTCTGGGCGAGCGCCGTACCCGCGACAGCCAACATCGCCCCCAGGACAATGCTGCGTGTAATCATGTGATCCTCCAGGTTGAGGTGAGGGAAGTCACTGTAATCGCCGCCCTCGGCACCCGCAGTAAGGAATCATTAACCATCCCTACGCACCAATTCCCGCTTGTAAGCAATCCTTAAGGCCCGGCGCGCGAGCCGGCGCTCACCTGCCGCGTGGCAGGGTGAGCCGCGCCTCGAGCCCCCCTTGGGGGCGATTCGCGAGCACCACGGAGCCCCCGTGCGCCTGCGCCACATCGCGCGCGATGCTGAGTCCGAGGCCCGTGCCGCCGGTATCGCGGTTGCGCGAGGACTCCAGCCGGTAGAAGGGCTCGAACACCCTCTCGAGCTCCTCGGGAGGGATGCCTGGACCTTCATCGCAGACACTGATGGTCAGGTGCGCCCCATCCCGCACGAGGATGCGCGCGCGGCTGCCGAAATTGACGGCGTTGCCAACCAGGTTGGTGATGCAACGCTTCAGCGCCTGCGGCTTGCCCGGCAACGGCTCGAGGGCGCGTCCCTCCACCATCACGTCCTTCCCCATCTCCGCGAACTCGCCGCGCACGGTCTCGAGCAGCAGGTTGACGTCGACGGGCTCGAGCGCCTCCTCATCGTTGAGGCCCCGAAAGAGGGCCAGCGCGCCGCGCACCATACCCTCCATCTCATCGAGCTCCTTGCCGAAGCGCGCCTGCAGCGCCGGGTCCTCGATCTGCGTCTCGACCTGCAGCCGCAGGCGTGTCAGAGGCGTCTTGAGGTCGTGGGACATGGCCGCAAGGACCCGGGTGCGGCTGTCGAGATAGCGATGCAGCCGGTCCTGCATGGTGTTGAAGGCGCGCGCCGCGCGGCGCAGCTCCCGCGCGCCCTGCTCTTCCAACTTTGGCTGGCGGACGCTGCGCCCCAGGTTGTCGGCCGCCAGCGCGAGACGCGACAGCGGGCGGGTGATGCTGCGGGCCATCACATAGAGCGCGATGACGAGCACGGCCACGAGCAGAATCAGGTTGACCATGAGGCTCGGCGGCAGCGGCGCCCCGGGCGAGATGCGCGTCACGCGGTAGACGAGCACCGAGCTGTCAGGCAAATGGACGTCGACGTCATACGACTCAGTGGGGCGTTGCGTCGGCAGACCGAAGAATGGCGAGGGAATCGGAATGACGCTCGCCGCAGACGCGGCGGCCGGCTGGACGCTGACCTCATGGTCCCTGCCGAGCTGCCCGCGCAACTGCTGCTCGAGAACCTCCTGCACATTCGAGACGAACGGCAGCTGGATGAAGATCCGCGGCCAGAACGTCACGCCCGTAGGGCGGTGCCGCACACGCATCAACCGATGCGAGCCCGGCAGGGGCGGCAAAGGGTGGCCGGAGTACGGCGCCCGGCCAGCCGTCCCGGGGTTGTTGGGGTCACCTGCCTGCCATGCGCCGCCAGGCGCCGGATTCGACTCGAGCGGTGGCAGCAGGAGGGGCCCATGCCGCAGAGCGAGCCTCCCACCCCGTTCCTTCAGCTGCGCGACGGTCTCAGCGCGCTGCTCGGCTGGAAGTTGCTCGAGAAGGAGCGTGATCTCGGTGATGCGG
>Ga0134128_10003766_pt1 | contig 18554 bp, 16 predicted proteins | sample KB31754_FD_96462 | JGI IMG/M metagenome (GOLD analysis project Ga0134128, IMG submission 96462) | Terrestrial soil microbial communities with excess Nitrogen fertilizer from Kellogg Biological Station, Michigan, USA - KB3-175-4 | ecosystem: Environmental > Terrestrial > Soil > Unclassified ... | reverse complement strand
TAACTGCTTCGTCTATGTGACGCTTAATCAGAGCATGAAAATGCGTTCTCTGCTCATCCGGCAGGCTCTCAGCGAGCAGAACGGCGGCTCGGAGTGCGCTGGCCTCTGTGGCAACCGCAACCTGCCGCCCTCGCCTTTGTTGAACATATCGAGTGCTTTCGCCTTGTCCTCTTTCACCGCGGAAAGTTGTCCGCGCTTCTCAGTTTGAGCCCGTAAGATTTAGCAATCTGAGACGTCTCACAGCAAAGCCGAACAGAGCTTATACGGCTCCATCAGATCAGTTGCGATGCCGCGTGAGGGCATGGAAGCAATCAGACCAGTTCGGCGCCCACACGAGTTCGATGCGGCAACCATTGGCGCGCTTGCGCACCTGTATCGGGGAGAGATCTATCGCAGTACGATCTGGCGGACGCGACTGGACAATACGACGAATTGGGCGGTGGTCACGCTGGGGATCGCGCTCTCGGTGACGTTTTCGAGGTCGGAGGCCTCCCCGCTGCCACTCCTCCTTGCAGGCGTTCTTTTCGTTGTCTTCTTGGTTTTCGAGGCGCGACACTACCGCTATTTCAATGTTTGGCGGGCGTGAGCCCGCTGGCTAGAGCGAAATTTCTACGCCCCTATGCTACGCGGGGAAGACCTCAAGTCCGATACTCATTGGACCAAGGTTCTCGCCAACGATTACTGCGAGCCGCGCCATCATATCAGCTTTGCTCGCGCCATTGGTAAGCGGCAGCCCCGTAACCACGATCTCGAGGATGCTGCGTGCACTAGGAGCTGATCGAGGAGATCATTCCAGGCGAAGGCGACGTGTGGCATCTACGCATTCGTCGAAACCTCGACCTTTAAACCTTCGTCAAGAACTCCTTGCGAATGAGGTCGGCAGCGCCTGACGTGGACACCGTCGTGTCGCGAGGGGTGGCCACGAGTCGGTCGGCCGCATCGCCTAGAAGGGCCAATGCGTCTTCGCGTTTAAGCGTTCCCTTCTTCTCAAGCCGTTGTATTAAGCTAAGCACCACCGCCGCACTCGCCAAGCCAAGTTCGTTTGCGCTTCTGCCGTGGAACATGATTCACCTTCCCATTCTCATTGCTCGTCGCGATGATACCTTGAGTCATGACGCTGCGGCGTCTCGGCTGAATCAACGAATTCTTCGCCCTTCTTGGCAAGGTGCAGCTTATTGCGCCGGAGCGCAGCGTGGCAGCGAGAAGGTGCAAGTCGGCACCCCTTCTTTTCGCATCTTCTCCGCTTTCGCTGGATCTTTCTCGCCCTGCCACTGATAGGGGCTGCGCACGTCCTTATGTGCGAAGGTCACCCTCACGAGCTTGTGATTCTCGAAGATGAGGCTTGCCGAACAGGTCCAGTTCTTGTCGTCTTTCTTTTTGAATTTGCTGAAGATGCTCTTCGATTCCCTTTCCTCAGATTTTTTCTCTTCGACTTTCCGCTTTTCGGCAGGCACCGGGCCGACGCCAGAATAGTGATAGGTAAGCGTCTCTTTTTCGGCGCCGCTCTTGAAACGCGAATGCGGCTCGCCGGCGCAGGCGATGATCTGAGCCTCAGTCATGCCAAGATATGGCGCACCGGGGTCGCGAGCCGCGGCAACGCCGCTCGCACAAAGACTGACGATGCCTGCTGCGAAGGCAAGCCTGACAAGACGCCCAGTAAGGGAGCGCATCCGAATCCTGCTCTCGCCCGAGCTTGAATCCAGCCCCTGGCTTATAACCAGGAGGTTGTAGGGGCCGACCCGGCTAAAAATCAGCGTGCACCGCCGCACCGACGATTCAAGGGCAAGCGAGGGGCAACGACAAAGCGCGCGGTCTCACATTTAAGCGATTATCCAATTAAGCCACGCTGAAGGCCATCAAAGAGTTAAGGCTGAGGACTTTTTTGAGCGTTCCGGGCAGCGTCGGCGATTACGGCCGCGACCTCTTCCGGGTGAGACTCGTACACCGAGTGGCTCGCGCCCTTAATCTCCGTTGCGTGACTCTTGGCGCGCTCGTAGTACCAGCGCTCGAGATCGGGATTAATGATCTGGTCGTTCCCGGCGACGATTCCCCAGCTCGGCTTCGTTTTCCAGGCGGCAGCAGTCAGGGGCGTGTTGAACACGCTGGCCGCCGCGAGCACCTGAGAGCGCGACTCGAATTCCGCCTCCTCGAGCGGCAGATCGGGGGCGAACAGTTTGGGAAAGTCCGCCGGATCCAGATAAGTAAAGTTGTCCGGCGTTTTCTTGATTGCGCCTTCCGTCTTGGCGAGGACGCTTGGCGTCTTCGCGCCGAGCTCGCCTTCGTCTTCTCCGACATCGGGGGCGTTCGCGGCGACGTACACCAGGCCCACGACGTTGGGATGGACGCCGGCTTCCGTTATGATGGAACCGCCGTAGCTGTGGCCAACCAGAATTGTGGGCCCGTCCTGAAGGTCGAGAATCCGCTTCGTTGCGGTCACATCGTCGGCAAACGACGTTTCGGGCTCCTGCACCACGGTGACATGGAAGCCTTGTTTTGTGAGAATCTCATAGAGGGGCTTCCATCCCGATGCGTCCACCCAGGCGCCGTGCACCAGCACGATGTTCTTGATGGGATCGGCGCTCACCGTTGTCGACGAGACTAGGGCAAGTGCGACCGCGGCAGCTAGGAACGCTTTCATGTCAACGCCTCAAGCTCTGATGTGATGCTGAAGGTGAGCACGAGGTAGGCCTCCAGCGCTTGCTCGACGCAACATTACCTTGTGGAGAAATGACTCGCTGCCACGCTTCATGCTCGGATGAAAGCGAGAAGGTCCGGATTAATGACGTCGGCATGAATGGTCAGCATGCCGTGAGGATAACCCGGATAGACCTTCAGGGTGCCGTTCTTTAGCAGTTTGACCGACAAACGCCCCGAGTCATCGATCGGCACAACCTGGTCGTCGTCACCCTGAAGAACGAGCGTCGGGACAGTGATTGCCTTCAAGTCTTCGGTCTGATCAGTCTCCGAGAAGGCTTTGATGCCGTCATAATGCGCTTTGGCACCGCCGGTCATGCCTTGCCGCCACCAGTTCTGGATCACCGGCTGGGAGACCTTCGCATTCGGGCGATTGAAGCCGTAAAAGGGGCCAGAGGCGACGTCGAGGTAAAACTGTGCTCGGTTTCCGGCGAGGGCAGCCCGCCAGCCGTCGAAGACCTCTATGGGAGTGCCGCCGGGGTTGTCCTTAGTCTTCACCATGAGCGGTGGAACGGCACTGACAAGTACCGCCTTAGCAACTCGGCCCTGCGGCTGCCCGTATCTGGCAACATATCGGGCGACTTCACCCCCTCCGGTGGAATGGCCGACGTGAACGGCGTTCTTCAGATTAAGATGCTCACACACGGCCGACGCGTCCGCCGCGTAATGGTCCATGTCGTGCCCTTCGCTGACCTGACTCGAGCGCCCATGGCCGCGCCGGTCGTGGGCAACAACGCGGTAGGCCTTGCCGAGGAAATATAGCAGCTGTGCGTCCCAGTCATCCGAGCTCAACGGCCAACCGTGATGAAAGACAATGGGCTGCGCGTCTTTGGGACCCCAATCCTTGTAGAAGATCTCCACTCCGTCCTTAGTAGTGATGGTACCCACGTCTTCGCTCCTTTCGATGCTACTCCTGCCGGGAATTTCTACCCGCCGCCGCAAGACCAACTTCTGCCGCTGTAGCGAGTCGTAGATCGGGGCTAACTCGGGATGTCCGAAACATCTTCCAAAGAATCAACGGTGAAACCGCAGCGTTCCGACGAAGGTTCGCCAGTGTCGACCCCCGCGCTTGAAGCCGAGCATTTGTCGCGCGCCGTCGTCGGGAAAGTCATAACCAACAATATCAGCGTCCAAGTGCATGTCGGCGAAATTCTTGCCGTGGTTGGTCCAAGCGGATCGGGTAAATCGTCCTTCCTCCGCCTGCTGAACCGGCTCGACGAGCCGACGAACGGCGTCGTACGGCTCCGCGGTCAAGATTACCGCGAGCTTGTCCCGGAAGAGTTACGGCGTCGTGTCGGCATGGTCATGCAGTCTGCATACCTCTTTCCCGGAACTGTGGCCGAGAACATCAAATACGGACCTAGTCAGCAAGGCTCAAGCCTTCCTGTCGAGCAGATTGCTGCTCTCCTCCAGCGCGTCGGATTGTCAGGATATCAGAAGCGAGATGTGAGCAACCTGTCCGGAGGGGAGGCCCAGCGCGTGTCGATCGCCCGCACGCTCGCGAACGCTCCGGAGGTTCTCCTCCTGGATGAGCCCACCTCGGCGCTCGATGAAGAGTCGGCCCGAGAGGTCGAGGATCTCCTGCTTGACATAATTCGCGAGCGACAGATGACATGCGTGATCGTCACCCATAACAACGCTCAAGCTGGCCGTCTCGCCGATCGCACCATGATCATCGAAGACGGCAAGCCGGTCGCGGTTGGTCCTACCAGTGAGGTGCTAAAGAATGGCTGAGTTGCTCAATAGCTTGGATCGCAACGTCGTCTTGGGCATGGCCCAGGCGGCTGCCGCCATCGCCCTTTGCTTCGGCGTCGTAATGCTATGTCGCCGGTTCGCGGTCCATGTCGAGCGGGAGACTGTCATCTCACTGGCCCGCGGCTTGGTGCAGATGGTGGCCGTCGGCGTAGTCCTAGCGCTGCTCTTGCACGGAAATCTGCTGATCGCCTCTCTAATTCTGCTCGCCATGGCCTGCGCCGCCGCCGTCACCGCCTCGCGGCGTGCGCCGGAGATCAAGAACCCGCTGCTCGTCTGCTTCTACGCAATCGCTGCGGGATCAAGCGTCGTGATCGCCGTCCTGCTCGCCACCAAGACTCTTACCACCGACCTCGTGGTTCTCGTGCCGGTGGGCAGCATGATCATCGCCAACGCCATGAATGCCTGCGCGCAGGCCATGGAGCGGTTCAAGGCCGACGTCACTGACCATGCCGGTCTGATCGAAACGGGTCTGGCGCTCGGCGCCGAACCTACCGCTACGGTCGCGCCCTACGTGCAGACCGCCGTCTATGCGAGCCTGCTTCCCCGCCTCGACATGCTGAAGTCGCTCGGCTTCGTCTGGATCCCGGGAGTCATGGCCGGCATGCTGGTGTCCGGCGCGAGTCCTATCTATGCCGGTATCTTTCAGTTCATCGTGGTCGCCATGATTTTGGCAGCATCGGGCATCGCCGGACTCGTGGCCACCTTGCTCATGCGAGCGCGAGTTTTCTCAACCGCCGCGCAATTGACGCTCCGTCCGGGTATTTCAGAATCCCAGCATCCCCGCGAAACGAATTTGGCAGTCTAGCCCTTTACGTCTGGTGAGTACGTCACGCAGGTGACGGCCAGACAAGGCGGACATTGCGGCGTACGACGGAAAAAGAATTTCTGCGTATCGCCTCGTTGCGAACGGCGTCTTCAGCGGATTGACTCTGGAGCGTTTCATCGCCGGGGTTTCGAGGCGTGAGGTGACTTTTGGTCCCCGACTCGCTGTAGCAGCGAAGGAAGGGCTCGACCTCTTTTGGACCCCGTCGGCCGCAGGCATGGGCAGAGGCTTCATCGGGTCGAGCTGCACACTTTGAAATTCTCGGGACCTTCGGCTACCGCGCGGGCGACTCGAGCGATCGCTTTCTCGACGAGCAGTGATCGGGCATCGCCAAGCCGTTCGATGCTTGCCTTCAGGGACGTTGAAACATCAGCCTCGGTTTTCTCTTTATTGGTATGGTCGATCCAAGAGAGCACGATGGTCGGTCAGTCATTTCTCAACGATGTCAATCGTCAGTTTGATGCCGCCGCGCGATTCGTTCCCATGCAGGACGGTCTGGCGGAGAAGATAAGAGTTTGCAACGCCACCTACGTTACGCGCTTCGGCGTCCGCCTTCGGGGCCGAATGGAGACATTTGTTGGCTGGCGCGCTGTGCACAGCACGCATGTCACCCCGGCAAAAGGGGGTATTCGCTATTCGCCAAATGCTGACCAGGAAGAGATCGAGGCGCTCGCTGCACTGATGACGTACAAGTGCGCTTTGATGGGCCTCCCCTTTGGGGGTTCTAAGGGTGGACTGCGCATCGATCCATTAAATTGGGAGCGCCAGGAACTCGAGCGGATCACGCGACGGTTTACGCAAGAGTTGGCTAGGCACAATTTCCTTAGCCCAGGTCAGAATGTTTCCGCGCCCGACATGGGCACCAACGAAACGATCATGGCGTGGATCGCGGACGAATATCGACGCTGGTCTCCCAACGACATCAATGCGCTTGCCTGCGTGACCGGCAAACCGCTTGCCGCCGGCGGCATTGAAGGGCGCGTTGAGGCGACAGGGCGGGGTGTACAGTATGCGCTGCACGAATTCTTTCGCCACGAGAAAGATCTCGCGAGGGCGGGGCTTGCCCCCGTATTGGCGGGAAAACAGTTGATCATTCAAGGCTTGGGCAATGTAGGCTATCACGCAGGAAAATTCTTAAGCGAGGAGGACGGTTGCCGCGTGGTCGGTGTGATCGAGCGGGATGGGGCGGTGTGGTCGAACGACGGCCTGCCCATCGAGCTACTCAAGCAGCACCTTTTGAAAACGGGCGGAGTCAAAGGGTTTGTAGGGGCGGAGTTCGTCGCCGATGGCGCTTCGATCCTCGTGCGTGAGTGCGACATCCTCATTCCCGCTGCGATCGAGCGCGTGATCCATGAAGGCAACGCTGTGCAGGTTCGCGCCAAGCTGATCGTCGAGGCTGCCAATGGTCCGACGACATTTGAGGCCGATGCGATCCTGCGGGATCGCGGAATCATTGTTCTACCTGATCTCTACGTCAACGCTGGCGGCGTGGTGGTGAGCTACTTCGAGTGGGTCAAAAACCTGACGCACATTCCCTTTGGTCTGATGGAACGGCGCCATCACGAGGCAAGCCACAAGATCCTGGCGCGCTCGCTGGAAACCATGACGGGCGCTAGCTTCCCCTTGGAGACCGCCAGTTCGTTCCTCAAGGGCGCAAGGGAGATTGATCTAGTTCGTTCTGGGCTCGACGATATCATGCGGTCAGCCTACGGGCAGATCAGTGCCATCTGGAACGGTAGGTCAGGGATACCGGACCTGAGGTCCGCAGCCTACTCGATCGCCATCAGTCGGTGCGCGGATGCCTACAGTGCCATTGGCATTTAGCAAATCTTGAGGCAGGGCGAAGCGCTCAAAACCGACGGAAAAAAAGGCTTCACCATCATCGATGTGACGCCCGACAAAATGAGGTTCACACTTGTTCCTGTGGCGTCTGTCGCAGCCGGTAGAGGACATCGACACCATGCAGCCCGTGCTGCTCTACGAGCTGCCGCGTAAAGCATGATCACGTCCACACATGGCACTAAACAGACCTTTGAGCGAGCTCGCTTCACGTCCGCTATTGGGGGGGAAAGCGGACATCCCTAATCCACGCTTTGGTGTCCGCTAATGACCCATTTCGGACATTCGCCCTTTGCAGGACGAGATGCGTAACCGCGCATCGCACGCGCGAAGTCGGCCTTCATCAAGCAACGCATAAGGTGGAGTAGACTGGACATAAGTCTGCTCTCGATTTCGCGGTAATTTTCTCGGAGAATAGGGCACGTTGCAGATGGGACCGCGTGTGATAGGTGGGCGACCATGACAAGCGCAACCGAGCCACTGGGAAACATTGCGCGGGCTATGCGCGGGATGTTGGCACCGCCCTAATCCAATCGACTTGGCCTAATGGCACAAAATGACCGATGACGAAATAAGGGAAGCGCTGAGACTGGACTTTGAGCAAACCGCCGACTGGCGGCGCTCAAAAGCTGCCGAGTACCCAGAGGACAGTCGAAACCTAGAAGCGGCTGCACTGCTCGACGAACTGGCTGCATCGGTCGAGACCGTCGCACCCGACCTTCTTGATGCTTATGGCTCCCTTCGGGACGACTACATGGACTCCGAGCAGCACAGCGAAATGTTCCGGCAGATCGGTTTCCACTCGTGGCCCGAAACGGCCGAGGACTTTGTTAGGGCGTGCATCGCCGATAGGGCAACGGGAACGTAAAGATTAGGGGGTGCCGATCATCCTTCATAGCTTGAGTGGATGCGCACAAGCTGACGCGAGGACAACAGATGGCGACGTGGACACCGGACCCCACCTTCTACCCATCGCCTCGCTTGGCGACCCAAGCGCCCCCAGAGAAGCTGGCCTACGTAGCGAGCTTCGATCCGACTCGAAAACGTCCCGACGCCATGGCGGTAGTTGACTTGGATCCCGAGTCCGCAGGTTACGGACGGATCGTTGAACAAACGGATCTAGTTTGCTCGACCAAAGGAACCCTTCCAAACCCGATTTTCGCGGCGAAGCATGGCCGCTGAGCCCATGAGGCTTGCCCGCGACAGGGGAAGCAGCTTTGTGCCCCTCCCGGCTCCTGTTGCCCTGCATGTTGCCCCGCCCTTCGCTCTGGTCTTTAGCCTTACTACTGAGTTGACGTAAGCCTTTGTTTTGATTGGTGGGCGGTGACAGGCTCGAACTGCCGACCTCCTGGGTGTAAACCAGGCGCTCTTCCAGCTGAGCTAACCGCCCGAGGTCACTACAAACAATAAGGCGAAGCCCCGCGAGTTGCGAGGCTCCGCCTCAGAAATTCGTCGGATCAGGGCCTAGCTGTTGCAGGCCTCTTTGAGCGCCTTGCCCGCGCGGAATTTCGGCACGCGCGAAGCTGGAATCTGCACCTCGGCGCCGGTGCGCGGATTACGCCCGGTTGAGGCCTTCCGCTGCGCCACCTGGAAGTTACCGAAGCCAACGATGCGGACCGTATCGCCGCCGCGTAAGGCCCTCTCGATCTGCTTGAAGGTCGCGTCTACGGCCTTCTCTGCTTTGTCCTTTGGCAGTTCCGTATCCTTCGCCACCTCGGCGACCAGCTCTGCTTTGTTCACGGGTCTCCATCCTTTCGCTCGGCCCCAATCGCAGGGGGTTTCGCCCTCGAGGCCGTCTTGGGCTACGCTCCGATTCACAAACAAGTGGGTAATGACTGGCGCAAAAGCCCTGGAAAATCAACAAAAATGGTCCGGCTCTATGTATAGAGCCGGACCACCGAAATGAGGCGAATAATAGGCAAAAAGTGCCGATTTCCGCCGTTTAATGAGCAGTAACGCCTGGAAGGCCTTCGTCGTTGGGCGGGACGACCTGGGCCTGCTCTTCGGCTTCCTCCTCCCACACGATCGGCTGGGGAGGACGAGTGAAGGCGATCTTCAGCACCTCCTCCATGCGCGATACTGTGCGGATATCGAGGGCATTTTTCAACTCGTCCGGTATCTCCGTGAGATCCTTGGCGTTTTCGTCAGGGATGATCACCGTCTTGATGCCGGCGCGGAGCGCCGCAAGGAGCTTCTCCTTAAGCCCGCCAATGGGGAGCACCCGGCCTCTAAGCGTGATCTCGCCGGTCATGGCGACCTCGCGCTTTACCGGAATACCGGTCATGAGCGAGACGATGGCCGTCACCATGGCGACACCGGCAGACGGGCCATCCTTTGGCGTTGCACCTTCCGGCACGTGAACGTGGATGTCGCGCTTCTCGAACAAAGGCGGCTCAATGCCGAAATCGACGGCTCGCGAGCGCACATAAGCGTTGGCGGCCTGGATCGACTCTTTCATGACGTCGCGCAAGTTGCCGGTCACGGTCATCTTGCCCTTGCCCGGCATCATCACCCCTTCCACGGTGAGCAGCTCACCGCCGACCTCGGTCCAGGCAAGGCCCGTGACCACGCCAACCTGGTCTTCGAGCTCGGCCTCGCCGTACCGGAATTTCGGTACGCCGAGATAGTCTTCGAGGTTCTTGGTCGTGACCTTGATCGACTTCTTCTTGCTGGTGAGAAGTTCCTTGACGGATTTCCGCGCGATCTTGGCGATCTCGCGCTCGAGATTGCGAACGCCAGCCTCACGCGTGTAACGCCGGATAATCTCTTTCAGCGCATCTGCCTCGAGGCTCCACTCCTCGGCCTCTAGGCCGTGCGCCTTGGTCTGGGCGGGGATGAGGTGACGCCGCGCGATCTCCATCTTCTCGTCCTCGGTATAGCCCGCAATGCGGATGATCTCCATGCGGTCCATCAAGGCCGGCGGAATATTGAGCGTGTTCGCCGTGGTGACGAACATCACGTTCGACAGATCGTAATCCACCTCGAGATAGTGATCGTTGAACGTGTGGTTTTGCTCAGGGTCGAGCACTTCGAGCAGGGCCGAAGCCGGATCGCCGCGGAAATCGGCGCCCATCTTGTCGACCTCGTCGAGCAGGAACAGCGGGTTGATCTTCTTCGCCTTCCGCATCGACTGGATCACCTTGCCAGGCATCGAGCCGATATAGGTGCGGCGGTGGCCCCTGATCTCGGCCTCGTCTCTCACGCCGCCAAGGCTCATGCGTACGAACTCGCGGCCCGTGGCGCGGGCCATGGATTTGCCTAGCGAGGTCTTGCCGACGCCAGGAGGACCGACCAGGCAAAGGATCGGGCCTTTCAGCATATTGGTCCGGTTCTGCACTGCCAGATATTCGACGATGCGGTCCTTGACCCTCTCGAGCCCGTAATGGTCCTCGTCGAGGATCTTCTGCGCCTCGTCGAGATCGCGCTTGATCTTGCCCTTGACGCCCCACGGGATGGTCAGGAGCCAGTCGAGATAGTTGCGGACAACGGTCGCCTCGGCCGACATCGGGCTCATCTGGCGGAGCTTCTTCAGCTCCCCTAGCGCCTTCTCGCGGGCCTCGCGCGAGAGCTTGGTCTTTTCGATCTTCTGCTCGATCTCGGCAAGGTCGTCGCGGCCTTCCTCGCTGTCGCCGAGCTCCTTCTGGATCGCCTTCATCTGCTCGTTCAGGTAGTACTCGCGCTGCGTCTTCTCCATCTGACGCTTGACGCGGCTCCTGATCTTGCGCTCGACCTGCAGCACCGAGATCTCGCTCTCCATAAGCGTGAAGACGCGCTCCAACCGCTCGGAGACCGAGGTGATCTCGAGGATCTGCTGCTTCTCGGCAATCTTGATGGCGAGATGCGAGGCGATGGTGTCCGAGAGCTTGGAATAGTCCTCGATCTGGCTCGCAGTGCCGAGCACCTCGGGCGAGATTTTCTTGTTGAGCTTCACGTAGCTCTCGAACTGGGACACGACCGAGCGCGACAGCGCCTCGATCTCGTCCTCAGCGCCAAGAGTTTCTTCGACGCGCTCGATCTCAGCCTCGAAATAGCTCTCGTTCTCGGTGTAGCGCTTGATCGCGGCCCGGCGTGTGCCTTCGACCAACACCTTCACGGTGCCGTCGGGCAGCTTCAACAACTGAAGCACCGAGGCGAGCGTGCCCATGGCATAAATGCCATCGGTCGTGGGCTCGTCATCGCTCGCGTTCTTCTGCGCGACAAGCAGGATTTGCTTGTCCGAGCGCATCACTTCTTCAAGCGCGGCGATCGACTTCTCGCGTCCCACGAACAGAGGCACGATCATGTACGGGAATACGACAATGTCGCGCAGCGGCAGGACCGGATAGAACTCCGGAGCGCCTTCTTTGGTGGTGGACGGCTTTGGTTCGGTCATTGCAGTTCCGTCGCTTTCTTTCCAGGCGGAACCGTCGAGGCGCTCCGCCGTTCTATATTTCGCCCTCCCTTAAGAACCGCATCGTCACCGACTAACGCGGTGAGATGCCGTGGCGGCTCTGTGGCATGTTAACCCGCCAGCTAGCGTAGGTGGCGACCTAGGAGGTCGCCGTCAAGTGGCACTTTTAACAGGGTCGCCGCCGATTTCCTGCCATTCTGAGGAGGATTCGCCCCTACCTTCAAGCAGGAATCAGGCCATTCCGCGTCACGCGCTCGTTCCGAGTTCCTCGTGGCGGTCGGAATAGATGCGCAGAGGCCGCGCCTTGCCCTCGACCACCTCCGAGCTGATTACTACCTCTTCGACGCCGCGAAGCGATGGAAGCTCGAACATAGTATCGAGCAGGATGCCCTCCATGATTGAGCGGAGGCCCCTTGCACCCGTTTTGCGGTCAATCGCCTTCTTGGCGATGGTCCGCATCGCCTCCTCGGCGAAGGTGAGCTGCACATCCTCCATCTCGAACAGACGCTGATACTGCCTCACCAAGGCATTCTTCGGCTCGGTCAGGATGCGCATCAAGGCCTCCTCGTCGAGGTCGTCCAGCGTCGCGATCACGGGAACGCGTCCGATGAACTCTGGGATCAGCCCGAATTTGAGCAGGTCCTCGGGCTCGACCTCTTTCAGAATGTCGCCGGTGCGCCGCTCATCGACCGACTCGACCTTGGCGCCGAAGCCAATAGAGGTCGACCGGCCGCGCGCCGAGATGATCTTCTCGAGGCCGGCGAACGCGCCGCCGCAAACGAACAGGATATTGGTGGTGTCAACCTGGAGGAACTCCTGCTGCGGATGCTTGCGGCCGCCCTGTGGGGGCACCGAAGCGATCGTCCCTTCCATAATCTTGAGCAGCGCCTGCTGCACGCCTTCGCCCGACACGTCGCGGGTGATCGACGGATTGTCGGATTTGCGGCTGATCTTGTCGACTTCGTCGATGTAGACGATGCCGCGCTGTGCCCGCTCGACATTGTAGTCGGCAGCCTGGAGCAGCTTCAGAATGATGTTTTCGACGTCCTCGCCAACATAACCCGCTTCGGTCAGCGTGGTGGCGTCGGCCATGGTGAAGGGCACGTCGAGGATGCGGGCTAGCGTTTGCGCAAGCAGAGTCTTGCCGCAGCCCGTCGGCCCGATCAGCAGTATGTTCGACTTGGCGAGCTCGACGTCTGAGTTTTTACTCGAGTGGTTGAGCCGCTTGTAATGGTTGTGTACGGCAACCGACAGCACGCGCTTGGCGTAATCCTGTCCGATCACGTAGTCGTCGAGGACGGCGCAAATCTCCATGGGGGTCGGCACGCCGTCGCGCGACTTCACCAGCGAGCTCTTGTTCTCCTCGCGGATGATGTCCATGCAAAGCTCGACGCATTCATCGCAGATGAACACCGTCGGCCCGGCGATCAGCTTACGCACCTCGTGCTGACTCTTGCCGCAAAAAGAGCAGTAGAGGGTATTCTTGGAGTCGGTTCCGCTCACCTTGCTCATCAGCTCATCCAGTCCTCAAACTCTATCCGGCGCTTGAGCGAACTTAAGCCGTGGCGCCATTGTCTTTCTTGTCGCCTCGCAAGTGTGAGCCCCCTTTCCTCGGCACAGTCTGCCCGAAGGGCAATCTGAGCATGCTATGGCGGCACTGATCAAGGATTGATTAATCCCGCACCTTGCTTCGGGTTCAAATAACACCATTCTCCGCCGCCACTTGAGGCGACGCGCCTACTCACGCGACTGACCAGGAATTCGTCGATTGGCCCCGAAGGCCGCCCGGCTCACAAATCTAGCCGCCGATTCTCCGACCTACGATACCGGGGAGAGCTTTTCCACTTTTTCTTCCAGCGGATGCCGCTTGGTGATGACCTCGTCCACGAGCCCGAACGCCCGGGCGTCCTCCGCCGACATGAAGTAATCACGGTCGAGCGTCTTGTCGATGGTCTGATAGTCCTGACCGGTATGGCGGACATAGACCTCATTCAGGCGCCGCTTCATTTTGATGATGTCCTCGGCGTGGCGCTCGATGTCGCTCGCCTGACCTTGGAAGCCGCCAGAGGGCTGGTGCAGCAGAATGCGCGCGTTAGGCAGCGCGTAGCGCATACCCTTCTCGCCGGCGCAGAGCAGGAGCGAGCCCATTGAGGCAGCCTGACCGATGCAGAGCGTGGCGACGGCAGGCCGGATGAACTGCATCGTGTCGTAGATCGCCATTCCCGAGGTCACGATCCCGCCCGGCGAATTGATGTACATGGAGATCTCTTTCTTGGGGTTCTCGGCCTCGAGAAAGAGAAGCTGCGCGGTGATGAGCGAGGCGACCTGGTCCTCGATTGGACCCGTGACGAAAATGATGCGCTCCTTAAGCAGTCGCGAATAGATGTCATAGGCCCGCTCGCCCCGGTTGGTCTGCTCGACCACCATGGGCACGAGGGTGTTCAAGAAGGTGTCTGCCGGGTTTTTCATTGGAGGTTCCAGAAGGCTGATTGGCCCCGCGGGCTGCCCACGAATCTTGGGACTGCCCCACTACATATGGGGTCGCTGACGAAAACGGAAGAGGCCGGTGCCCTCCTCCTTAATTACTCATGTTTTGTGGGCATGCCCGTGATGGTGGTCATGCTAGTGATCGTGATCATGCCCATGATGGTGGTCATGATCATGGTCGTGGTGGTGATGGTCGGCGTGGTGGTGGTCCTCGTCAGGATCGGCGTAAAGCTCTTCCGGTGTCACCGTCTTCTCGGTCACCTTGGCGAGCTCGAGAATGTAATCGACCACCTTGTCCTCGAAGATCGGCGCCCTGAACTCGGCGAGAAGCTCGGGGTTGTTGCGGTAATAGTCGTAGACTTTGCGCTCCTGGCCCGGGAACTGCCGCACGCGCTCGAGCAGGGCGCGGCTCACCTCGTCGTCGGTGACGGCGATCTGATTGCGAGTGCCGATCTCTGACAGGATCAGCCCAAGTCGCACACGCCGTGCGGCGATATCGCGGTATTCCTCGCGCGCCTTATCCTCGGTCGTGCCTTCGTCGGCGAAGCTGCGCTTCGAGCGCTCGAGATCGGCCATCACCTGCGCCCAGATTGCCTGAAACTCATTGTCAACGAGAGTCGGAGGAAGCTCGAAGCTGTAGCCTTCATTGAGCGCATCGAGGAGCGCCCGTTTCAACTTGAGGCGTGAGGCCTGCGCGCGATCTTGTTCCAGACGCTGCTTGACGGTGTCACGGAGCTTCTCGACTGACTCGATGCCCAGGCCCTTGGCGAAGTCCTCATCGAGCGGCGGCGTCTCGGCCGCAGCCACCTCTTTGATCTTGACCTCGAAGCGCGCGGCCTTTCCGGCCAGCTTCTTCTCGGGGTAGTTCGCCGGGAAGGTCGCTTCGACCTCGCGTTCTTCGCCAGCCTTGGCGCCGGCAAGCCCCTCCTCGAATCCCGGAATGAAATTGCCGCTGCCGAGCACGATTGGGGCATTCTCGGTGCTGCCGCCCTCGAAGGCTTCGCCGTTAATCTTGCCCACGAAGTCGACCGTCAAGCGATCGCCGTTCTCGGCTGCGTTGTCCTTCGGCTTGTAGCGGAGATTGGCGGCGCGCAAGCGATCGATCGCCTGCTCGATGTCGTTGTCGGTCACAGGTGCGACCGACTTCTCGAGTTTGATCTTAGAGAAGTCGCTCACCTCGAATTGCGGCAGCACCTCGAAAGAGAGCGTGTAGGCGAGATCGCCAGCGCCAGAGAAGATCTTGTCGATCTCTGCCTCATCTTCGGGCAGCCCGACCTTGGGTTGGAAGGCCGGACGCTCCTCGCGCTGCGATAGAGCCTCACGGCTCGTCTCGGCCACCGCCTGCTGCACCACCTCGGCCATCACCGACTTGCCGAACACTTTACGCAAATGCTCCTTCGGCACGTGGCCCGGCCTGAAACCCTTAAGCCGTGCCCTGCCCTTGAGCTCGTCGAGGCGGGCCGAAAGGCGGCGCTGTAACTCTTCGGCGCCGACGACCACCTTCAACTGGCGGCGTAACCCTTCAGCAGTCGTTTCCGTGACGTTCATACGCCTCTATCCATCGTCTGTCAGAGCGCCTTGACGGCGCTCAATAATACAAGTCCATCCAACGAAGTTGGTTGGTGCGGGCGGAGGGAGTTGAACCCCCACGGCCGAAGCCACCAGAACCTAAATCTGGCGTGTCTACCAGTTTCACCACGCCCGCTTTGGGTCGCGCCCAGCCCTCGACCTCGCGGTCTATAACATCCGGACTCCGCGCCTGCCAGCCTCCTTGCAATGCGCGCCGCTCTGCTACCGGGCCGGTTCCTCTACAGGCTCCCGTTGCTCTCGTCTATGATCGCGCCCAGCCAAGGATGCTAAACGGAGGCTTCGATGCGCGCCCTGCCATCTCTCCTGGCCTTCCTCGCTGCGCTCGCCCTGCGTCTAAACGTCTATGGAGCCCAAGCCGCGGAAGATGCAAGCCGCGTCGGCGTCGTCGACAAGGTTGAGAACGAGGCGCAAGTCATCTCGGCCTCAGGTGCCGTCACTGCCACAGTCGGCGCGCCCGTGCATCTGAAGGACGAGCTGCGCACGGGCGCCAATGCGCGGCTTCAAGTTACGTTCCTCGACGAAACTCAGCTTACTCTCGGCGAACATGCGAGCGTCGTGATCGACCGCTATGTCTACGATCCGGATCGCGGCATCGGCGAGACCGTGCTGCAAGCGACTAAGGGCGCTTTTCGCTTCGCAACCGGCCGCATCAAGGAGATGAAAGACAGCAACATCGCGGTATCCACGCCGTTCGCGGATATCGCCGTGCGCGGCACCGAATTCTGGGGCGGACCGCTGGACAAATATGGGGTTCTGCTGCTCAAAGGGAAAGTCACGGTCTCGAACCAGGCAGGGAGCGTCATGTTTGGTGAACCTGGACAGGGTACCGATATTCCCTCGGCGCTCGACCCGCCCGGCGCTCCCACTACGTGGCCCGCCGGGAAGGTCGCCCGCGCCATTGCGACCGTCGCCCTGCACTGATGGGGAATGAAAAGCCGATAAGACCGGTTTTCCAAGGATGCTGGTGTCTTGCGGCGGCCTATCGCGCTCATTAGGTTGCCGGGTCAGACATTACTGCATGCGAAGGCCCGCCAGTGCGTCCCCGCAACGGCATTATCGAGGCGATCGGCAACACGCCGCTGATCAAGCTCAAGCGCGCGTCCGAGGAGACCGGTTGCTTGATCCTCGGCAAAGCCGAGTTCATGAACCCGGGCCAGTCGGTCAAGGATCGCGCTGCCCTCTTCATCATTCGCGATGCGCTGAATTCGGGCAGGCTCCAACCCGGTGGCACTGTGGTAGAGGGTACCGCCGGCAATACCGGCATTGGGCTCGCTCTGGTGGGTAACGCGCTGGGGCTTAGGACCGTGATCGTCATTCCGGAGACCCAGTCTGCCGAGAAGAAGGACATGCTGCGGCTTGCCGGCGCTGAGCTTATCGAGGTGCCGGCCGTCCCGTACAAGGACCCCAACAACTACGTGAAATATTCGGGCCGCCTCGCCGAGGAACTCGCATCGTCCGAGCCTGATGGCGCGATCTGGGCCAACCAGTTCGACAACGTGGCGAATCGCCAAGGTCATGTCGAGACGACGGCACAGGAAATCTGGAATGACCTGGACGGCAAAGTCGACGGCTTTATCTGTGCAGTCGGAACCGGCGGAACCCTCGCTGGCGTCTCGATGGGGCTCAAGGAGCACAATCCCGGCGTCGTGATCGGACTCGCCGATCCGATGGGCGCCGCCCTCTACAACTATTACAAGCACGGCGTGCTGAAGGCCGAAGGGAGCTCGATCACCGAAGGGATCGGTCAGGGACGGATTACCGCCAATCTTGAAGGCGCCAAGATCGACGAGTCCTACCAGATACCCGACGCGGAGGCGCTGCCCATCATCTTCGACCTGTTGAGCGAGGAAGGGCTTTGCCTCGGCGGATCGAGCGGCATCAACGTCGCAGGTGCCATCCGTCTTGCCCGCGACCTCGGGCCCGGTCATACCCTCGTCACGGTTCTCGCCGATTACGGCACCCGCTACCAGAGTCGGTTGTTCAACCCCAAATTCTTGCGTGAGAAAGGCCTGCCGGTCCCCGCTTGGCTCGACCAGGGACAGGCGGCGGCTCCTAAAGTGTTTGTCTGAGCAAAGTGGAGATTTGCTTTGTCGCAAGCGAAGACCTGGCTGATCGAGACCGACGAGCTCGCCGGTGAACTCGGCACTCCCGACCTCGTGATCATCGACGCCTCCTGGTACATGCCAGGCGAAGGCAAGGATGCGCGGACCGAATATCTGGAGGAACACATTCCCGGCGCTCTGTTCTTCGATATCGACGACATCGCCGATACCAAGAGCACGCTGCCGCACATGCTGCCGCCGCCCGAAAAGTTTTCGTCGCGTATGCGCAGCATGGGTATCGGCGACGGCTCGCGCATCGTGGTCTACGATTCGCGCGGTCTCTACAGCGCCGCACGCGTCTGGTGGACCTTCCGTGTCATGGGCGTCGACGACGTGAGCGTGCTCAACGGCGGCCTGCCGAAATGGAAACGAGAGGGCAGGTCCGTGGAGAGCGGCCCGCCGTCTAACCGCACGGCCCGGCATTTCACGGCACGTCGCAATCTTGATCTCGTGCGTGACCTTTCGGACATGAAGGCGTTGCTGCGGGATAACTCGGCTCAAATCATCGATGCCCGCGCGCCAGAGCGGTTTGCCGGACAGGCCCCCGAGCCACGGCCGGGGCTCCGCTCTGGTCATATTCCTGGCTCCCAAAATGTGCCGTTCGGCAAGCTCCTCAATCAGGATGGCACGCTCAAGTCACCGTCCGAATTGCAAAGGCTGTTCGAGCAGGCCGGCATCGATCTCAATAAGCCCGTGGTGACGAGTTGCGGCTCTGGTATTACGGCGAGCGTGCTTGCGCTCGGCCTTGCCGAGATCGGCCATCGCCGAACCTCTGTCTATGACGGGTCATGGTCGGAGTGGGGTGCCGACCAAAGCCTCCCCATTGAAACCGGTCAGTAACCCAGCGGCGCTCGGCCAGCTCGGGCTCTAGATG
>Ga0134128_10003765_pt1 | contig 18556 bp, 21 predicted proteins | sample KB31754_FD_96462 | JGI IMG/M metagenome (GOLD analysis project Ga0134128, IMG submission 96462) | Terrestrial soil microbial communities with excess Nitrogen fertilizer from Kellogg Biological Station, Michigan, USA - KB3-175-4 | ecosystem: Environmental > Terrestrial > Soil > Unclassified ... | reverse complement strand
CGGGCAAGTGCCCTCGCCGTCAGCGCTGTCCCGCCAAGCCACACCAATCGGCGTCCCCCGACCGTCCCTCCCGGCGGTTCGGGTTGACGGCGTCAAACGCCGTGCAGCGCGATCTTTTTGCCCTTCACGACCGCGAAGATCTCCAACTCGCCGCCCATCGCAGTGACGTACTTCCGGATCGTCGAGAGGCGAAGATCAGCCGCGTTTTCAAGCCGAGAGAGTTCTGGCTGAGTCATGGCGGCTTTCTCAGCGGCTTCGACCTGGGTAGACCCCAGCTCCTCGCGGAGCCGGCGAAGATTGATGGCTTGAATGTCAGCGTCGACCTGAGCGTCCAAGCGTGCGCGACGCTCGGGTAACATCTTATTCTCGATGGTCGACCAAGGACGGGTCTTTACCGTCTTGCGCTGCATGGTTGTGTCTTCTCCATTCGTACTTGGGAACGGAATTGTGATGATACGTATCGGAACCCCCGCCCGGCTCACACGATTATTTAATATCACTGATATCTGCTTGACGCTATATTTAATTTTTGAGATAGTGATAACCTCTTATGGAACCGGTAGCTTATACGGACGAATTTGGAGAATGGTTCGAGTCCCTCGAGGAGCGCGATCAAGACGCAGTAGCGCGCGGCGTCAAGCTTCTGGACGCTTTCGGAATCGCTCTACCTTTTCCTCATTCCTCGGCCATAAAAAATTCGGCCTTCCCCCTCCGCGAGCTACGTTGCCAGGCTGGGGGAACCCCGCTGCGGGTCATATATGCCTTTAACCCCGTCCGGCAGTCGATCCTGATCCTCGGGGGAGACAAGACCGGCGACGAGCGCTTCTACAAGCGCCTGGTGCCCCAAGCAGAGAAGATCTGGAAAAGGTACCTCGACGAGAAGGCCTGGGAGACGGACGAGTAAGCCGTACCCGGCAGGGTGGGATTTGACCACCGGCCGGTCGAAATAGTCGCGCTCAAGAAGGGTCCTTCCTTCAGCGACTTACCGACTGGAGCCAGGAGACGACCTCGCCGTCCCGGTTGGCGACGAACGAGACGCCGCCGTCGTGCGAGATGACGATGGCCAGGCCGCGCGGGTGCTGGCGGACGAAGCGGTACGCGGCGCGGTGGCGCGTGCCGACGTCCTCGACGGCGTTCACCTCGCGGTCGGCGCCTTCGGGATCGAGGGCCCGCCAGACGCGCGCCGGGGCGGGGATCTCGCTCGACACCTCGGCGCCGAAGCCGAGCAGGGAGAATCCCTTGTCCAGGACCACGGCCCCGTCGATGGCGGCGAGGCCGGTGATCACCCGGCTCATCTCGAAGACGGCGTTCTCCAGCTTCTCGAGATCCAGGCTGGTGTCGCCCGCGAAGTCGGACCAGTCGACCGAGGGGTTAGTCGACCCGCTCGCCAGCCGATCGAGCATCTGCAAGAGCAGCGTCCGATAACGGTGCGCCGGCTCGGTCTGGTCGAAGCGGTACTTGAGGCTCAGACCCGCGAGGCCGGCGAACGGTGCGCCGGGGATGGAGTCGGCGATCAAGATGAGGCCGCCGTGTCGCGCGCCCAGGACCAACTGGATCACCCGGCGGAGCATGTGCTGGCCGACGAGCCCCACCAGCGACGGCGCGGCGTCGGTCGGGATCGGGGCGCGCGCCTGGTGCGCGGCGTGCTCGCGCCGGACCTCCTCGCGCTCCTGATCGAACATGGCCGGCAGCCATTCGGAGTCGAACACGTCCATGAGCGCGTCGACCAGCGCCCCCTGCTCGAGCGCGCCGATCAGCTTGCCCGCGCAGCGCACGGCGACGTGTCCCGGCCCGGTCACGTGGACGATGGGATCGTAGGTCCAGTTCGGCACCACGCTGCGGCCGCCCCAGGTGGGGGCCAGCCAGGCCGGGCCCGAGTGCGCCAGCCCCCAGATGCGCAGCTTCCCCTCGACGGGCGCCAGCCCGATCAGCGAGGTCTCGAACGGTGCCGACGGCGCCAGCTGCCGGAGCTCGTCGGCCGTCGCGGCCCGGGTGCGGTCGAAGACCAGGCGCAACACCCCTTCGTTGGGCGCGCCCCGCTCGGGGAGCGCGTCGGGAGACATGAGCAGCAGGCGAAATCGCGTCGGCCGCGCCTCCTCGGAGGTGAGCGAGGCGTGGAAGGCGATCGACAGCGCCTCGCGCAGCAGCTCCTCGGAGAGGGCCAGCGTCCGCCCCTCCGGCCAATGCTCGCGCACGTAGCGCGCGAGGTCGGGCGGGTAATGGTACCGAGGGGACATCCCCTACAGCATGCCTCGTTTCCGAGATGGTGGCTGGCCCGCTCTTTTGGCCGTGGGGCTGCGGCCGAGCTGGTCCTCGATCTCAGATCTCGAGCTGGATCTGCGGGACGAACACGGTCGCGCTGTTCGAGAGGACGCCGGGCGGCGAGGTCGTCTTCGACGTCCCCGCCTTGACCTGCGAGGGCGTGACACGGCGGACACACCGTCAGAATCGAACCAAGAGCTGCACCGGAAACAGCAGCCCGGTCTGCCCCGACGAGTAAATGTAGAGGACGCTGGTGTAGGGACAGTTTTTGATCGCGATCACCTCCGCGCTGAGCCAGACCTGCCGCGTGTGGAACGGGTAGACGTGCGAACCGACCGCCTCCTCGTACGCGGTGGCGAACGGCCCGTGCACCAGCGAGCTGCGAAAGTAGGGCTCCCACCGCTTGCTGATGGCGAAGTAGCCGAGCGAGGCGTCGTAGCCCCAATCGAACATGCTGGCGAGCGGGAGCGGGCCGTCGGCCTCGAGCTTGTCGAGCCAGCGCGCCATCCACTCGGTGTTGAAGGCGAGCCCGCGGTACTTGATCCCGAAGTCGACCTCGGCGATGTAGACGCTGGCCAGCGAGACGGTGACCCCCGGGGCCAGCGTGCCGCCCCCGAACAGCAGCGTGCCGTCGGACATGTAGGTCGAGTTGTTCTCCGGATTCGACTGCGAGAGATCGGAGAGGCGATCCTCGCGCGCGTAGGTGAACGCCGTGCCGGCGCGGATCGCGGGCGCCTGGTGATCCTCGTAGTCGTTCCAGGCTTTGCCGAACTCGTGGAGGTCGTACCACAGCGAGGCGGCGTAGGCGAAGCGGTAGTCGATCCGCGAGGCGGCGATGTTGAGCGTGTTGAGCGAGTTGCCGACCATGGCGATGTAGTTGAGGCCCGGGACGAGCTCGCCGTTGGCCCACACCCCCTGGGTGAACCCCGGGCGCATGTAGTTGACCGACATGCTGCGGTCGGTGCCGGCGAAGTAGGGATAGGTGCCGGTCATCTCGCGCAGCGAGGGGAGCGAGAAGAACCCGGCGCGCAGCGCGAAGGCCCGGCTGAACACGTACCCCACGTAGCCGGCCGCCGCCGCGGTCAGGTCGGCGGTGGAGGTGTAGAGGATGATGTTGTAGTCGAGCCGCTCGTCGAAGACGTAGCCGCTGAAATAGAAGACGTCGCGGGTGAGCTGGAAGTCGTTCCGCTTGTTGACGTCGGTGACCACGCCGAGGTGCGTGGTGTACGTGTCGTGCACCAACATCGTGTTGGTGTACTTGAACTGCGAGACGTGATTGAGCTTGAGACGGTACGGCAGCGGCGCGCTCTTGGGCGTGGAGACCAGCACGAACCCCTCGTCGTAATGCGGGGGCTCCCAGATCCCTTCCGGCTGGTCGCCGTCGGGAGACGGCGGCGCCTGAGGCTGCTCCGGCGGCGCGGGTGACCCGCTCTGGGCGGCCGGCGCCTGCGCCAACAACGCCGCGCAGACCAGCGGCCCCGCCGCCAGGCCCAGCATCAGGCGTGCCTTCGGGCGTGGACCTGCTCGGCGTTGTCGTTCGCACCGGTCGCCGCCAGCGGCGGGAAGGCGGCGGCATCCAGCTCGGCCAGGAAGGCGTTGGCCTGGCGCTCGCCGTCGGCGATCAGCCGGTCGATGTGTGCCGGGATGCGCGAGAGCTTGCTCGGGTAGTCGAGCCCGCGGGCCAGCCCTTTGGACATGCGAATGAAACGCACCGCGATCCGCTCGGTGGTGTCGAACCCGAAGCGCGCCCGAAAGGCGGGTGTGAGCGCCCCCTCCTGCAGCAGCATGTTCACCATCTCCAGCACCTGCAGCTCGTGTTGCAGGCTCAGGTTGCCGGCCAGGTGGTTGCGCCGGTCGCTGATCTCGTCGGGCGCCTCCGGCACCTCGTCGTGCTGCGCCGGGTTGACCTGAATGATCCAGATCTCCTCCGGCGCCTTCCCCTCCCCCATCAGCGGCTTGCGCAGGAAGGAGATGACCGGCGGGTTGGAGGCGAAGATCCCGTCCCAGTAGGCGTGCCCCTCGACCCACACCGCGGGAAACAGGTTGGGGATGGCCGCGGAGGCGAGGAGCGCCTCGGCCGAGATCTCGGCGCGCGCCGAGGTGAAGATCTTGAAGCTCCCCTCGAGCACGTCGCCCGCCCCCAGGAGCAGCGTCGGGCTCTGCGGCTCCACCAACCCCGGGAGGGCGTCGAAGTCGATGTGTTTGGTGACGAGGGCCCGAAGATCGGTGAACTCGGGGCGCCCCAGCGCGAGCGACGCCGCCTGCTGCCAGAGCCGAAACTGCAGCGACGACGGGCTGCGCGCGAGGGTGGGAACGAAGCCGTACTCCACCAGGCGGACCAGCTGCGTGCAGACGCCGTCGAACAGGACCTCGCGCGGCGTCTGCGCCGAGAGGTCCCGCCACAGGGCGACGATCCGATCGGAGATCGACGATCGTTCACCCCGGGCGCTTCGCAGGAGGCCGTTCCAGGCCAGCGCCGCGGTGATGGCCCCCCCCGACGTCCCGCTGAGGCCGACGATCTGAAATCGCTCGTGGACCCCGCGATCGAAGAGCGCCTTCAACGCGCCCGCCACGAAGGCGCACTGGCTGCCGCCCCCCTGACAAGCGATGGCGATCCGTTTGGTGTTCATGGGCGCCGCCGGAGTCGAACCGGAGGCCCGTTCCCTTGTAGGGCCGGCGCGGCGACTGTCAACGAACCGAAACGACATTGCGCCGTCGGATGACGTTAGCGGGGTTTGCCTGATCTGGTCTCGGCGCCGGGCGACGCCATGGTTGTCGGCTCGAAGGGAGCGGCGAGATGAGCGGACAGATCTTCGACACCTATCGGAAGGCCTCCGAATCCTGGTTCCAGATGCAGCAGGATCTGTTTCGAAGCGCGGCGCAGGGACCGTTCTCCGGGCCGGCCGCCTGGGGGCCGACGTTCGGGCCGGCGGCAGCACCTTGGCCGCCCGAGGCTCGAAAACGCTGGGTCGACCTGATGGTGGAGATCATGCACCGTCACCGGGAATCGGTCGATGCGCTCTACCGATCCGTGATTCACGTCGTCGAGAAGGCCTCCCAGATCCCCGAAGCGCAGTCCTCCGAGGAGGCCCGGCACGCGACCGAGGATCTCTGGAACAGCTGGCTGGAGAGCGTGAAGAATCAATCCGAGAGTCAGCTCCGCGACGCGCGACGGTTCAGCGAAAAGACGCTCGAGATCGTGCAGGGCGGCCAAACCTGGGAAATAGGTAACGTTCCCTAATTGCCGTCGCGTTTGCCGACACTACCATCCGACCCGCCAACGACACGCGCAACGCGAACAACGGGAGAATCCAATGGTCGATCAAATCTTCGACAGCTTTCGAAAGGCCTCGGAGTCCTCGCTGCACATGCAGCAGGAGATGTTCAAGCAGTGGACACAGCACTGGAACGCGGTCCCGCAGGCCAGCACCGCCTCGGGCGACGCCGCCCGCAACGTCCAGAAGCGGTGGGTCGAGCTGGGGGTCGAGCTGCTGGACAAACACCGGGCCTCGCTCGACTCCACCTACGCGGCCGGGATCCAGCTCATCGAGCAGGCGTTCCACACCAGCGAGGCCAAGTCGCCCGAGGACTATCGGCGCCTGGCCGAGGAGCTCTGGCGCAAGCTGTTCGACACCTACAAGAGCCAGAGCGAGGCGCAGTGGAACGCCTTCCAGCAGTGGTCGACGAAGTCGGCAGAAGTCGTTCGCGATGCCCGAGCCTAGTCCCCCGGGCGCTCTCCTCGCGCAGTGGCTCGACTCCTGGCGGTGGGCGGGCGCGCTCGGCTGGGAGTACCTGGAGACCTTGTGGAGCCTCCGCCCACCCGAGGGGTTGCGCACGCGGCTCCTCGCAGAAGCAAGGCACACGACGGCCGAGTATTTGAGGTCGCCGGCTTTTCTCGAGTTGATGCGCGCCAATCTCAGCGCAATGACGCTTTCACAACGTTTGATGTCGCCATTCCGAATTCACTAGGAGACGTGCCATGACGGTCGCAATCCAGGAAACCCTTCCCTCCGTGGTGCTCCCGAGCTTCAGCGTGCTCGGCAAGAAGGCCTTCGTCACCGGCGGGTCGCGCGGCATCGGCCGCGCCTGCGCGCTGGCGCTGGCCGCCGCCGGCGCCGACGTGGCGGTCGGCTCCAGCCCCCACGGCGTCGAGTCGGCCCAGGCCGTTTGCGGAGAGATCCGCGATCTCGGTCGCCGGGCCGAAGCCTACCCCTGCGACGTCGGAACCCGCGGCGCGGTGGGCGCCATGTGCGCCCGCGTCCTGCAGGATCTGGGGACGATCGACATCCTGGTCAACAACGCGGGCGTCACCCGTGACGGCCTCTTCCGCCGGATGGATCGCGAGGCCTGGGACGAGGTGATCAACACCAACCTCAACAGCGTCTTCGAGATCACCCAGGACTTCATCGAACCGATGGCCGCGCGCGGCTGGGGGCGGATCATCAACATCTCCAGCATCGTGGGGCAGATCGGGAACTTTGGTCAGGCCAACTACGCGGCCGCCAAGGCGGGGCTCATCGGGCTGACCAAGACGCTGGCCCGCGAGTACGCGCGCAAGGGGGTGACGGTCAACGCCATCGCGCCCGGCTTCGTCAAGACGCGCATGCTCGACGGCGTCCCCGAAAAGGCGCTCCAGACAGTCCTCGACATCACGCCCGTCGGACGCCTCGGCGACCCGATGGAGATCGGGGCCAGCGTCGTCTACCTCGCCTCCCCCTCCGCCAGCTTCGTCACCGGCCACGTGCTCGACGTCAACGGCGGCATGGCCATGTAGAGGCTCGAGGGAACCAAAGGGCGGACAGCGCAGGAACGGGCAGGAGGCAAAACGTGGGGACCACAGAAGGGGCGGCGGCGGGCGGTCCGTCCTTGTTCGCCGAACAGCAGCGCCTCTGGCGCCGCATGTTGAGCGCGCCGTCGGTCTTCACCCTGGCGCAGACGACGCGCGTCGGCACCTCGCCCGCCGAGGTGGTGCTGGCCGAAGGGACGCACCGGCTCCTGCACTACCGGCGCGAGACGACGGCCACCTACGCCGAGCCGATCCTCTTCTGTTACGCGCTGGTCAACCGCCCCACCATCCTCGATCTCCAGCCCGACAAGAGCGTCGTCCAGCAGTATCTGAAGCGCGGCTTCGAGGTTTATCTCATCGACTGGGGTGTGCCGAGCGACGCTGACCGGACGCTCACCCTCGAGCACTACGTGGGCGACTTCCTGGCACGCGCCGCCGCCGCCGTGCTCGACCGGCAGGGCGCCGACAAGCTGCACCTCCTCGGCTACTGCATGGGGGGGACGATGGCGGCGATTCACGCGGCGCTTCGCCCGCAGCGCGTCGCCAGCCTCACCCTCCTGGCCGCGCCCATCGACTTCGGGGGAGAGCAGACGCTGCTCAACCTCTGGACCGACCCGCGGCACTTCAACGTCGACGCGATGGTCGACGCCTACGGCAACTGCCCGCCCTGGTTCCTGCAGACCTGCTTTCTGCTGATGAATCCGGTGGCGAACCTGATCGAAAAGAACGTCGCCTTCTACGAGCAGATGGACAACCCGCGCGTGATGACCAACCACTTCGCGCTGGAGAGCTGGATCAACGACAACATTCCGGTGGCGGGCGAGACCTTCCGCCGGTTCGTCAAGGGGCTCTACCAGGAGAACCTCCTGGTGAAGGGGCTGTTCGAGCTCGCCGGCGAGCGGGTCGACCTCGGGCGCATCACCGCTCCGCTCCTGCTGCTCACCGCCAAGAACGACCACCTGGTGGCGCCGTCCTCGACCGAGGGGATCCGTCCCCACGTCGGCGCGCGCGACGTCCAGTCGATGGAGATCGAGGCCGGGCACGTCGGCCTGGTGGTGAGCGGCAAGGCACACCAGAGCTTCTGGCCAGCGGCGACCCGCTGGCTCTCCGATCGCTCGACACCGGCCAGCGACGCGGCCGGCCGCGAGCGCCACACGAGCACCTAGGAGCATCCCATGGCGATTCGGATATCGGGCATTGGCGGGTACGTCCCGGAGCGAACGGTCACCAACCAGGAGCTCGCCATGCGCGTCGATACCTCGCACGATTGGATCATCGCCAAGACGGGGATCGTCGAGCGGCGGCTGGCGGCCGACGACGAGGCGCCCAGCGACATGGGCTGGCAGGCGGCCGAGCGCTGCCTCACCGACGCCGGCGTCGACAAGTCGGCCGTCGATCTGATCGTCGTCGCCTGCGCTACGCCCGACCACTCGCAGCCGGCCACGGCCTGCCTCATCCAGGAGAAACTGGGCGTCGCCGAGCGCCAGTGCCCGGCCTTCGACGTCAACTCGGTCTGCGCGGGCTTCGTCTTCGCGCTCAACGTCGCGCAGAGCATGATGCTGACCTCGCCCGAGCGGTACCGCCACGCGTTGGTCATCGGCACCGACGCGTTCTCGAAGATCATGAACTGGCACGACCGCCGGACCTGCGTCTTCTTCGGCGACGGCGCGGGCGCGGTGCTGCTCTCGCAGGCCGACGAGGCGTCGGGGCGCATTCACTTTCACCTGGGGAGCGACGGCCGCGGCAGCCGGCACATCCAGGTGCCGGGGGGCGGCACCAAGCTCCCCATCAGCCCCGAGGTGCTGGAGAAGCGACTCAACACCTTCGTCATGAACGGACCCAAGGTGTGGGACTTCGCGGTCGACACCGTGCCACGGGTGATCCGCACGCTGCTCGGCGAGCACGACCTTTCGCCCGGCGACGTCGACCTCTTGGTGTTGCACCAGAGCAACCTGCGGATGTTGGAAGCGATCATGAAATCGCTGGAGCTGCCGATGGAGCGGACCGTCACCACCGTCGAGAGCTACGGCAACACGGCGGCGGCCAGCATTCCGCTCACGCTGGAGAAGGCGGCCCGCGCCGGCAAGCTGCAGGCCGGATCGAAGGTCGTCCTGTGCGGATTCGGAGGCGGCCTCTCCTGGGGCGCCGCGCTCCTCGACTGGTGAGCGCGCCATGCCGACGAGGAGCGTCCTCATCACCGGCGCCGCCAGCGGGATCGGCGCTGGCCTGGCCGCCTAGCTGGCGCGCGCCGGCGACCACGTGGTGGTCAGCGATCTGAACGTCGCCGGAGCGGGCGAGGTGGCCGGGCGGATCAAGGCCCAAGGGGGCTCGGCCGAGGTGGTGGCGCTCGACGTGACCTCGGAAAAGAGCGTCGCCGACGCGATCGGCTCCGTCTCGCGGCCGGTCGAGGTCCTGGTCAACAACGCGGGGTTGCAGTTCGTGGCGCCGCTGGAGGAGTTCCCGCTGGCCAAGTGGGAGCACTTGCTCCACGTCATGCTCACGGGGGCGGTAACGCTGACCCGCGCCGTGTTGCCGGGCATGCGGGCGCGCGGGTTCGGGCGCATCGTCAACATGGGGAGCATCCACTCGCTGGTGGGGAGCCCCTTCAAGAGCGCCTACGTCGCCGCCAAGCACGCCCTGGTCGGATTCTCCAAGGTCATCGCGCTCGAGACGGCGAACACCGACATCACCATCAACACGCTCTGCCCGAGCTACGTGAAGACGCCGCTCGTCGACAAGCAGATCGCCGATCAGGCGCGCGTGCACGGCATGGCCGAGTCGGAGATCATCTCGCAGATCATGCTCAAGCCGATGCCCAAGGGGGTCTTCATCGGCATCGACGAGCTGGCCGGGATCACGGAGTTTCTGATCTCGTCCGCGGCCCGCAACATCACCGGGCAGACGATCGTCGTCGACGGCGGCTGGACGGCGCAATAGACGATCGCGCCGCCACGGTCGAGCTCCACCCGCGGCGCGATCGCGGCTCATCCGTTGTTCCAACCTCGTCGCTGGACGTTTCGTTGCCCATCGTTGTCACATTCGACAATCGACCCGCCGGAGGTTGTCCAACTTCCAGGATGAATCGTCTATAATGAACGGGTGCTCTATCGTCTCCTCGAATACAACCGGGCCCTCCTGACGCCGGCGATCGAAATGGCCGAGGCGGGGGCCAAGATGTTCTCCGACCCCGGAAGCTGGCTCTCCCAGCTACCCGGCGCCAACAGCGTCGCCGCCGGCTACGAGCTGCTCTACCGGCTGGGCAAGACCTACGACAAGCCCGAGTTCAACATCCGGGAGGTGACGATCGAGGGCGCGCGGGTGCCGGTCGTCGAGCAGGTCGCCCTGGAGAAGCCGTTCTGCCGGTTGTTGCGCTTCAAGCGCTACAGCGATCAGGCCGAGGTGGTCGGCAAGCTCAAGCGGCAGCCGGTGGTGCTGATCGTGGCGCCGCTCTCGGGCCATCACGCCACCCTGCTCCGCGACACCGTGCGCACGCTGCTCGTCGGTCACAAGGTCTACGTCACCGACTGGACCGACGCGCGGACCGTTCCGGTCGATGCGGGCGCCTTCACGCTCGACGACTACGTCGGCTACGTGCGCGAGTTCATCCGCACCATCGGCGCCGACCATCTGCACGTCATCGCCGTCTGCCAGCCGGCGGTGCCCGTGCTGGCGGCCACCGCGCTCATGGCCGCCGCCGGCGAGTCGCAGCCGCGCAGCCTCATCCTGATGGGCGGCTCGATCGACGCCCGCTGCAGCCCGACGCGCGTCAACGACTTCGCCAGCGGCAAGCCGTTGCGCTGGTTCGAAACCCACCTCATTCAAGAGGTGCCCGAGAGCTACCCTGGCCGCGGCCGCCGCGTCTATCCGGGCTTCCTGCAGCACGCCGGCTTCATGGCGCTGAACCCGGTCCGGCACATCGGCTCGCACTGGGACTTCTACCTGCACCTGGTCGAGGGCGACCTGGCCAGCGCCGAGGAGCACCGCCGGTTCTACGACGAGTACAACGCCGTGCTCGACATGCCGGCCGAGTACTACCTCGACTGCATCCGCGTCGTCTTCCAGCAGCACCTCCTGCCGCGCGGGCTCTGGCAGGTCGACGGCCAGCGCGTGGCGCCCGAGGCGATCGACCGGGCGGCGCTGCTCACCATCGAGGGCGAGCTGGACGACATCTCCGGCATCGGCCAGACGCGCGCGGCGCTGGATCTCTGCACCGGCATCCCCGCCGACCGCAAGCGGCACCTGACCATCTACGGCGCGGGCCACTACGGCATCTTCAGCGGACGCCGCTGGCGGGAGACCGTCTACCCGCAGGTCCGCGACTTCATCGCCCGCTCTGACAACGGCTGAGATCGACCGCTTCGGCCGCGAGCGAAGCGCTGGCCACGGGCGCCGCGCGCTCGCGGATCGTCAGCCAGACGTCGAGCACGAACAGCGCCACCGCCAGATCGTTGAACAGCGTCGCCTGTGCGAGATCCGGCCACCATTGGTTGGCCGACCAGAAGAGGAACGCGGCCGCCAGCAACCCGGTTCGGGCCAGCTCGGAGAGCCTCGGCCGCGCCGCCAGACGGTGCAAGAAGCAAGCGACCGCGATCAAGGCCAAGGGCAAGGCCGAGAGCGCCTGGTGGGCGTGGGCCGGGAAGCGCGCCGGGACGACGTCCCAGAGCAGCAGGAGAACGAGGCCCACCAGCGTGAGGTGCCCGAGGAGGACGGCGACAGAGCGGAGGCTCGGAACGGGCTGGGGGGAGAGCGACATGGCGCCAAGCTACGGTTCGCGGCGCGGCTCTGCAACGATGCGCTCCGATTTCGACGGCGATTTCAAGATGCGAGCGGCAGCCCGGCGCTTCGTAAAGTCCCCCGCGATGTGGAGTAAGGTTCGCGCATGGCCTGGATCAAGGTTCCAGCGGAGAACCATCCCCTGTTTCTCTCGGCGCTGCCGCAGGACCCGCGCGTCGAGACGATGAAGATGTTCGGCGGCGTGGCGGCCAAGGTGAACGGCCATATCTTCGCCGGTCTGTTCGGGCTCTCCACCATGATCTGGCTGCCCGAAGACGAGCGCGCGGAAGCGCTCGCGCTGCCGGGCGCGGCACCGTTCGACCCGATGGGCGACGGACGCGCCCGCAGCGACAAGGTGATGCTCCCCGAACGCATGATGCGCGATCGGAAGGCGCTCCGGGCCTGGATCGGGCGCGCGTTCGCCGGCGCGGCGCGGCTGCCGCCGAAAGCCCCGAAATCGAGCGCCAAGAAGCGGGCCCCGAAGTGATCACCTTCGAGCGCCTGGGCCCCGATCGCGAAGCGCTCTCGCAGAACCTGTACCAGCTCTACATCCACGACATGAGCGAGTGGCTCGAGCTCGAGGCCGGACCCGACGGCCGGTTCGAATTCGACACCGACTGGCTCTGGCACGACGGCGTGGCGGTCACGTTGGCCCGCTTCTCCGGCGCGCCCGCCGGGTTCGCCGTCGTTCATTCGGCCAAACTTTGGCTGGGGAACGAGGCGGCGCGCGACGTGAAGGACTTCTTCGTGCTCCGCCGCTACCGGCGTCAGGGCGTCGGGCGCGCGCTCGCGCAGCACCTCTGGAGCGAGCGCCCGACCGAATGGCTGATCCGGGTGCTCGCCGCCAACGCGCCCGCGGTGCCGTTCTGGCGCGCCGCCGTACGCGCGTTTCGGGGCCGCGGCTACCAGGAGACGGTGGTGGCCGAGCGCGGCCGCGATTGGGTCCGCCTCCGCTTCGACAATTCGCGCTGACGCGGCCGAGAGGTTGCGACCTCAGCGCCGCCGCCTGCTCCGGTGCCACCCGTCGCACCGCCACCACCCCGCCCCCCCCGTTCCCGAGCTCCCGGACGAGCTGCCGCTGCACTTCCGAACGGTGCAGCAAGGCGCGGACCAGGCAGCGTCCCGTCCACGGACGAAAAGCGAGGACGGTCTCAGAATTCTGACGTATTCGCCGGCGTCCACGGATCCGCATGCCCTGGTGAGGGCGTCCCGGCGGCGAATTTGCCGCTGGTCCACCCTTTGCGTGATCATCGCGCCATGAACCGAATCGCGGGCTTCGCCACGGCTCTCCTCCTTCTCCTCGCCGGCGTCGGATGCGGCTCCGTCTCCGGCAACCCTGACGCGGCCGCCACCGGCGGCTCCTCCCCGAGCGGCGGCGCGACCGGCACCGGCGGCTCGGGGGGAGCCGCGGTTCACGTCTGTAGCGCGGACGCGACGTGCTCGCGTTGTCCGAGCGCGGTCTGCTGCGGCTCGACCTGTTGCGGCCCCGGCGAATGGTGCGACACCAGCGGGACGGCGCCGATCTGCCGCTGCGGCGGCGGCGACGCCTGCACCGACGGTAACAGCTGCAGCGCGCCGGTGGTGAACACCTCGAACCCCTGCGGCGTCGTCTGCTGCCAAGGGAGTGGATGCCCGGTCTCACGCCGGGCGTACAAGCGCGACATCCAGCCGCTCGACCGCGCGGAGATCGATCGCGTTTACGCCCAGCTCCGCGACATCAAGCTGACCACCTACCAGTACAAGAGCGAGCCACCGTCCGCGCCGCGCCGCCTCGGGTTCATCATCGACGACACCAAGTCGTCGTACCCGGTCAACGGCGACGGAAACTCGGTCAACCTCTATGGCTATGTGAGCATGGCGGTGGCCGCAATTCAGGCGCAAAGCGAGGAGATCGCCGCGCTGCGGGCCGAGGTGGTCCAGCTCCGCAGGGACGCGCGGCGGGCCGCGGCCTCGCAGACCCGAAAGAGGCCATGAAACCGAACGCCGTCTTGATTGCAGCCCTGGGCGCCCTGCTCGTCGCCTCCTGCGGATCGTCGTCGCCGGGATCCGACGGGAGCCCGACGGGCGCGGGCGGCGGCGCCGGAAGCAGCGCGACCGGCGGCGCCGGGGGCAAGGGCGCCGGGGGAGCGACCGGCAGCGGCGGAGCGCCCGACGCGGGCACGATCTCCTGCACGATCGACGGCGGTCAGTGCCCGGCCGGGACCCGCTGCGCGTGCGGCGGTCCCGGCATCGGGACGTGCGCCTGTCACGCCGAATGCAGCAGCGACAACGACTGCGCGGCGCCGAACACGATGTGCGGCTGCTCGGCGAACGATCCGCTCAAGATCTGCGTGAACGCCTGCTTCTGCCTTTGCGGCTGACGCCCGGACGCCGCCGGGTCAGCCCGGCGCGTCCGGTTCGTCCGAGGACCGAAACAGGCTGCTCGCGAGCGCGCCGAGGGTCACGATCCCGATCGTGGTCGTCAACGCCCCCAGCACACCGAGCACGATGGCTGTTCGAAACGGCTCGCGATACGGCGCCGGCGCGACCGCCGGCGGCTGTACGCGCCCGCCGCTCGCCGACGCGAGGCGGGCCCCGAGGTCGCGGTTCTGGGCCCGCAACGTCTGCTCCCGTTCCTTCTGCACCGACAGATCGCCGAGCAACGCCAGGGCGCCGGCATAATTCCCTTCCCCGTCAAAAACGGGATTGACGGAGGACAGAACCCAAACGCCCCGGCCGTCCTTGCCAACCAACTGAACCTCTTGCCTGTCTTCCACCCCCAACGCCCGCTGCGCGAGGTTGCGCTCCGTCATCGGCCAGCGCTGCCGGTCCAGGAAATCGAACACCGGACGTCCGACCATCTCCTCCTCGGTGTATCCGAGCAAATCCGCCAAACGGCGGTTCACGAACGTGGTCCGCGCGTCCGCGTCGATCAACCAGATCCCTTCGACCGTCGTCTCCAGGACGAGATCGGCCAGCGCGCGGCGCAGGGGCTCGGAGAGCGCCCGGCTCTCGACCCGCGCCGGCCGCGACAAGGTGAAGCCGCCCTGTTCGGAATCTTTGGCTGATCTCATGGGCTGCGGTGCCATCATAGACTGGAGTCAATCCGCGCGCCGGCAATGGGCTCCGATTGATCCAGATCACGCCCAAGTCGCGTTTGGCTCGGCGCGCACCGCATCGACGGGCGTTCGGGAGCCGGTCGACCCGCGCTCAGTACGTGAACTCGAGGCCGCCCTCGACGACGTTGGGATTGAGCTCATACGGTTGGACCGCGGGGTACGTGTACCTCACGTAGAAGGTGCCTTGCACCGGCAGCGTGGCGCCGGCACCCGGGGTCGGTTGGCAATTGCCTTGATCGAAGGCGCAGGAGTCGCAGATCTCGGTTCCTCCCAAAAGCTGTAGCTTCGCAGGGGCGGCCACCTGCGCCTGAAGGTAGAGGGTCATCGGTCCCGATGACGTCCGGCTGACGTCGAACTGCACGATTCCGACTCCCGCGCCGTTCATGAGCCCCGCCGGCACGGCGTAGGGGGTCGTCGACGCGCAGTCGTCCGAGAGATAGGCGCCGGGCGTCGCGCCCGCGACCGGCTGCAGGTAAACGCCCGTCATCGCCGCCAGGTCCGCGATCAGCGGGGCCCCTCCCGGGGCCCTGATCGTCGGCGTGAGGCCGGCGCAGTCTTCCAGCACGACCTGGGAGCTGTTCCCCAAGGGCGCGATGGCGATGGCTTGGCCCGGAGTGGCGGAGAGAGTCCAGTAGGGGTTGGTGTCGACGTCATACGGAACGGGCTGCCCACCGGCGACCAGCGCGGGGAGCGAACAGGGACATATCGGCTCGTCCGTGCCGACGCTGCCCGTGGGCGGCACGTGCATCGCGGCCCACACCGCATCGATCGGCGTTCCCCAGAACGCTTGAAAGTTCGCGCCGAATACAGCCGGGTCGCGCAGCGCGGGCGCCTGCCGGTAGTAGCGGAGCCAGGCGTCGATTCCCTGCGTCCGAATCAGGTAGCGCGCCAGCAGCCCCCCTTGGTCGTAAACGTCGCCGCTGACTTCGGGCGTGTGGGTGACGACATCCTCCCAGGCAGGATCGTCATCGAAGGGCGTCCCCTGGAACGTCGAGCAGCCGAGCGATTGCGCGGCGCCCTCGGCGATCATCGAGAGCGGCGAGTGACCGGCGGCCAGCAGATCCATGTAGGCGTGCATGAGCTCATGCTGATGTGGCAGTTGCGCCGCGTCGATCTCCAACGTATTCGACCAGGTGCACCCTGCTTCGAAGTCGAACGACTCGGGGAGCGAACAGGCCGTCCCCACGTCGGCCGGCGTCAGCAGGTAGTAGTCGATCTTGCCGTCCGGCGTCTTGAGCATCGACGCCTTGTCGGCCCAATCGGTCTCCAGCGCGTCGAGCCCGTTTTGCCCCTGCGCCTCGGGCGGAACGTCGGTCAACGCCGGATCGACGAACAGCCGAAAGTGCGCCGATTCACCGACGAAGACCCCCGGCGTAGGGCCCCGACAGCCGGTCAGGAGCGGCAGGAGGAGGATCTTCCAGGCGCTCGCCCGCCTCATCATGCCGGGCGGTCGTCGCGCTCGGTGTCGGCAAAGGCGTCGAGCTGCTTCGCGTAGCGCGCGAACAAGGTCTCGGGCACGCGCACCTTTCGCCCGCGCAGCATCCCCGCGATCATCGCGCCGTTGGCCGGGGCCTTGCCGAGATTGTGGTTGTTGGTGACGGCGTACATCTCCTTCGTCGTCGGGCGGGCGGCGATCTCCTGGATGCGCTCGACCCAGGGGCGGAGCTCGTCGGCGGTGTAGAGGTAGTCGTAGCGGGCGTTGCGGTCGGCGGCCTTGCGGAACCACTCGTGGTAGTTGCGGCCGTGCAGGCGGACGTAGCCGACGGACGACGTGGCGCGCGCGGCCGGTTCGATCGAATTGTCGAACAGCGGCTGGTCGACGTTGACGATGCCGACGCCGCGCTCGGCGAGCTCGGCCAGCACCTCCTCGCTGTTCCAGCTGGCGTGGCGGACCTCGAGGACCAGCGGGAGCTCGGCGAAGGCCGCGCAGAGATCGCGCAGCCACTCCTCGGCGGCGGCGTCGCGCTTGAACGACCAGGGGAACTGCAGCAGCACGGCGCCCAAGCGCCCGGCCGCCTGCAACACGTCGAACGCCGCCCGCGCGGTCCTCACGTCGTCGGCGGTCCAGGCGGTCTGGCGCTCGTGCGTGAACCGACGCCAGAGCTTGGCGGTGAACTTGAACTCGGGATTGCCGGCGACGCGGGCCACCCAGTCGGCGGCCGTCTTGGCACTGCCGGGCCCGTAGAACGTGGTGTTGATCTCGACCGTGTCGAAGAAGCGCGCCAGGTAGGCGAGCTCGTCGAACGACTTCGTCTTCCTGGCGTTCGGATAGACGATGCCGCGCCAGTCGGGGTAGTCCCACCCCGCCGTCCCCACCCGGATCTTCGCGGTCATGCGAGGGGCCTCAAACACTGCAGCGCCACCCGCAGACGGTAGCACTACGCGGGAACGGCGCCGGGCGCCCGCCGGTGGGCGGCCACCTCACTCCGTTCCGCAGGTCACCTGCGACCCGCTCACGATCAAACAGGCGCCGTTACCTTGGCACACGCCGATCGTCAGGCATCCGCAGCTGGGCGTCCCCGCGCAAGCGACGGGCACGTCGGCGCAGTGGGGCGGCGGTGGCTCGCAGGGGGGCGGCTCGCATCCGGGACCGATTCCGGAGGCGCACTGGTCGACGCGCGTCCACCCGGAGGCGCACTGGCCACCGTCGGGGAGCGGCGTGCAGACCGCGGCCGGACCGCCGCAGGTCTGATGCACGCAGACCTGTCCCGCCGTACACGGGGTGCTGCTCCCGGCGCAGGGGACGCCGCCGCTCCCGCCGTCACCACCGTGTCGCCGCCCCCGCCCCCGCTCCCGCCGGCGTTGGCCGGGCTCCCGCCGAAGTCGCCGCCCCCGCCCCCGCTCCCGCCGGCGTTGGCCGGGCTCCCGCCGGAGTCGCCACCCCCGCCGTTGCCACCCCGGCCACCGCTCCCCGTCCCGCCGAGCGAGCCGCCACAACCGGAGGCGATCGCCAAAGCGACCGCCCAGACACGAATTCCTTCGAGCCCCGTTCCCTTCATCGCGCGCGCCTCCAAGGTCCGCCGTCGCTTGAAGCAACCCGTGGACCAGCCCCGAATCTCGCGGATCTCCGAGGCTCACGCCAGCCCCAGCTCCCGAAAAGCAGGGCACGGCGATCATACGTCGGCCGGTCCCTTCCGACGCCGCACCGGTCCATCGTTCGGCACTGGCGCCAGGAGAGTGCCCGACGGGACTTGTGTCGACGGAGCGCGGCACTAACCTCTTGTACAACTGCACCATGTGGATGACTCATGTCTGAGTCGCGGCCATCGCGCCCCCAAGAGGTCGTCCTCATCGTCGACGACGACCATGCGGTGCGGGAAAGCGTCTCCGGACTTCTCGCCGACGAAGGCTTCTCGCCGGTCGGATTCGCCGACGGCGTCGATGCCCTGGCCGCCATCCGGGCCGGGCTCAAACCGTCGGTCATCTTGCTCGACATCTCGATGCCCCGCATGGACGGGTGGGACTTCCGCAACGCCCAGCGGGGCGATCCGGCGCTCAAGGATCTTCCGGTGGCACTCATCACGGCAGCCGGGTTCAGCGAGGGGACGATTCGATTGCAGTTCGGCGAGATCCCGCTCCTGCGCAAGCCGATCCGACCGGCCGAGCTGCTGGAGCTGGTCGCGCGTCTCAGCGGGCG
>Ga0134128_10003764_pt1 | contig 18558 bp, 11 predicted proteins | sample KB31754_FD_96462 | JGI IMG/M metagenome (GOLD analysis project Ga0134128, IMG submission 96462) | Terrestrial soil microbial communities with excess Nitrogen fertilizer from Kellogg Biological Station, Michigan, USA - KB3-175-4 | ecosystem: Environmental > Terrestrial > Soil > Unclassified ... | reverse complement strand
TTGCCCAGAATGTCCCAGCAGGCAACTTCGATCGCGCCCATGACCATACGATGAATGTGGCCGACATCGGCGATTGTGGTGATGATGTGGTTGGCGATGGCGTTGATCTGGCGAGGGTCTTTGCCGACCACGAAGTGGGCCAATTCGTGTACAGCCGTTTCAGTGGTCGCGATAAATCCGTTGATGGTAGCTTCGCTGATACCGTACACATCGCTGTCAGTGAGGACTTTCACAAACAGCCAGTTCTTCCATCCGGCGCTGACAGTGTAGGTTTCGAGCTTGGTGATCTTCACGCGCTCTGCCCTCTGGCCTGCATTTTTGCTGCACGGTTCCGCATGACTTGCTTTCGCACCCACTTCTCCCCGCCTGTTCGCGAAGTGTCACGAACCCGGACGGAGGTGAACCGATAATTGAGCCACCGAAGGTGAGTTATATCACTGAGTCTGCTGGCCGCCAGGCTGTGTTCAATAGGCTGAAATAGGTTGACTCCCACTTTGTACCACCTACTATCCGAGCATTGCGCATCCATGGGGCGCATCTTGTTCCTGACAAAAGGGGAAGGCAAAAGGGGAAGGCAATTTGGACAGACGAATCATTTCAGGGATTATGACCGTAGGCTGCTGCGCGCTACTTGCCGGTTGGGCCACGCCACTGTCTGCTCAGGCACGACCTAAGAACGCGGGCGGCAGCACGACCTCGTCGTACGAAGCCTACGTTCCGGAGACGATCTCGCCGGAAGCGCAACAGGTTCTGCGCATGATGACAGGACCACAAGGCCTGCCATTGCCGGCCCCGAATGACATCGAGGGCTGGAAAAAGATCCGCAACTACGTGCCGCCGCAGTTGAAAGCCATAGCGAAGAATCCGGAAATATCGAGACGAACCTCCGATGCCATGAAGCGTTACCCTTCGACCAGCAAGAAGGGAAATTTAGGTGGCGTAGCGGTGGTTGAGATCGCCTCCGAAAAATGGCAGGACAACGGAAAGGTGCTGGTCTATGTGCACGGAGGCGGATATGTCACGGGCGGCCCCGATTTTGGCCTGGGAGGCTGGGTGTCAGGTGAAACCGGGCTGCGCATCGTTTCTATCGGCTACACGCTGGCGCCCGAAGCAAAGTGGAATCAGGCTACCGATCAGGTGGTCGCCGTGCTGCATGCTCTCGAGCAGCAAGGCTATGCTCCGAAAAATATCGCAGTCCTCGGAGATTCTGCCGGAGGCGGTTTGGCGGCGGGAGCCGTACTAAAAATGCGGGACGAGGGGCTCGGCTTACCGGGCGTACTTGTGCTGTGGTCGCCCTGGTCCGACATCACTGAGACGGGCGACACTTACGTGACTCTCAAACGAGCTGATCCGCTTCTGAACTACAAACTCCTGCTCAAGCGGGCCGCCGACGCATATGCGGATCCCAAAGACCAGAAGAATCCCTACGTTTCCCCCGTGTATGGCGACTATTCGAAAGGTTTCCCCCCGACGCTGATCCAGGGAGGCACCAAGGACATTTTTCTTAGCAATTGCGTCCGCGAATATCGCGCCATCGACAGCGCGGGCGGGACGGCCGTGCTGGATCTCTACGAAGGCATGCCACACGTCTTTCAGGGTATTGTCTTCGGCGCGCCCGAGGCGCAGCAGTCTATGGTGAAGATGAAGCAATTTCTGGCGACTTACCTGGGGAAGTGACCACTCAGTAGGTTCAGTTCGGACTTGGCTCCGCCGCCGGGCGCGGCTCAACCGGTGTTTTGGCGCTGCGAGTGATCACCGGCGGGACCGCGACGCTCACTACGGAAGGATTGTCCCTAAGCTTCACATACAACTGGGTTCCGCTGGGATGCGGAACAATGATTTCAGAATTGACAAATCCCAGTGGCACCGAAACGCTGTTCGAAAAACTCTCATCCGACGCCACCGAGTCAATCAGGAAAAGGTTCGAGCCAGTGAGGGTGCATTCCTTGGGGGCGCCAGCGGGGCAGCGCACGGCGGTAAGCGAAGGGACTCGCACCAGAGTGGCCAAAGGTTTCCAGTCGCCCTTCAGTTCACCTTGAACAGCGCGGAAGCGCAGCGGGCCGAAGGCCGAACGTCCAAAGTTGTGCGGATCGAATTCTGCAATCACGTTTTGAGAGTCTTCAAGGACGAGAGTCCCATCATTCAAGCTCAATACCACCCTGAAGGATCCATCTTCCGCCTCCACTTCAATCTGCTGGTCGCGGGGAAAGGTGGGTGGCACTTCCGCTCTCAGAATGAAGGAAAGTCTTCCGTCCTGCGGCAGTTGGTCGTCGCCACCGAGGCGAATTGATTCCCCGCTCGGCCCTGGGTCGATTGTTTTTCCAATGAGTGCGACCTGGGGACGTGGCTGCGCGACTACCGTCGGCAGGTTCAAAGATCGTCCGTCTTTGAGAGTGATGTGGGCGGTGATCTTGTCGCCCGCTCGACGCGCGATCGCCTTCGAGTCCCCGGCGGAAAGGCGCAACTGGTCCCTGTCCTGGACGCGGGAGAGGCCAGCCGGGATGAGGTTTGCGCCATCGAGTTCGAGAGCAGCCACTTGGTCGAGCCGCGTTCCTTTGAGTTTGCCTTCGCGATCTCCCTCGTGGATTTCGAACTCATCCAGGCGGCCGGCTTCGGAATAGGCTTGCAGGTGAACCGTGTCGGGCTGGGCCAGTCCGTACTGTCGTACCAGAACCGTGATTGGACCGGCACTGCTGTCCTTGAGTGGAAGCTGTACTGCCATGCGGCCGGGCTTTGGAATCTTCCAGTCGATGTTGATTTCGCTGCCGTCCCGGTCCTTCATCGTGACTGACTGCACGCAAGTGGCATCGTCGGATTCGAGGCGGAGGGTGTCCTCGCGGCCGACGATGAGAGCAGTCTGGTCGGAGGGAGCAACCGTCCAATTCGTCGGGTGGGAATTGCGCAGCTGAAAGCTTGGGCCGTCAAAGGGCTGGAAACCCCAGTACGCGCGCAGCGTCCCAGTGGTGGCCGCATCCAGAGTGTCGGAGCGAAGTTTTCGCGTGTCCACGACATATCCCCCGCGAGCAGGATTTGGCGTAATTGGAAGATCCACGCTGGCGCCAGCTTTGCTTTTTATGCGCAACACCGGATCATGGACGAGGTCGGTCACGTAAGCCAACGGAGAGCCCTCGACTGGCAACACCAGTGAGGGTTGCTGTAAACAGAACGTGCTCGATGGATTCGCGGGGCGCAGCGGAGGGAACACGTTCGGCTCGATCGCAGGCAGACTGAAGACCAGCACCGACATCGGCTTTCTGAAAGAAGGGGGATTGTTGAGCTTCAGGTTCAACTCGCTCTGCCGGGGTAGAGCCAGGGCCGGAATGTACTGGTATCTCGCCGTGCGGAAGCCCTCCAGCAGGCGAGCCAGGTCAACGAAAGCGCCGACGTAGGGGCTGTAGGCGCCGCCGCCCGCGATCCTGGTGGTGCTGAGTTGTCCGATCAAATCAGAGCCTGCGCCTGAGGTCAGGGTTGAGACCATCGACTGGCTGTGCCCGTCCTCCATGACCAGTTGATCGGTGTTTTGCATCAGGCAGGGGGCCTGTTGTTCGCTCGGCTTGTCGAAGCACTGTTCGTCCAGCTTGATGTTCAGGCTTCGAGCCAAAAGGACGGAGCGATCGTGCAGGACCGAGGGATCGCTGTCAGAAGTTTCCCGGATGGCGTTCAAATACCCGTCCAGCCGTGAGCGAGCCAGGCTCGCCCGGTTCAAATCCTGCGAGGCTCTCACGAAGGCCCCCGGCTTTCCCACTACGGCGGAGCGCAGCGTAGCAAAATCCCCGCCGGTCTCGGGAGCTAGAAAGAGCAGGAGTTGCTGTGCGTCTTTTGGAACGGTAAGAACGATGCCTTCCTCGCGCACCTGTTTATTCCAAGTTTCGGCCTTGGTAAACCAGGATTCAGGCGGAGGATTAGTGGCGCCGCGAAGAAATGCCGCGACCAGTACGTAACGCACCGATTGCTCGTCAGGCAGATTGGGGTGAACCCAGATTCGGTCTCCGGCCTCGAGGTTTGGTACCTGTGCGATCGGCAGAGTCTTTCCGGCCCGGGTTACGCGCACCTCGACTTGAGGCCCAGGCAGGTCGAAGGCCACCGTTCCCGGTGGCGCACTCGCCGGTGCAAAGAACAAGAGCAAGGCCGAACACAAACTCTCCCACCGAAGCGCCATACGATCGTCTTAGGACGAACCCCCGAATATTTTGTATCAGAACTGCACGGGCAGAGTCCGCAACATTCGGGGTTGGACCGTTGTGCTCTGGAGGCTCTGTTCAATAGGCTGAAATGCTTTGACACCACTCAAGCTCCCTGCTAGAAAGCGATGGTGGGCGAGGTGAATGGAGTTCGTAGTTAGTCGCAAGTCTGGTAAGCATAGCGTCGATCCAGTTTCTCGAGAGACGACCGACGGCCCGCCCCCGCCTCGTTTGATCCAGAGTCCTTCCAAACCCTGAACATGCCCGCCATCGATGCGAATTTCGAAGAACTGCTCGTGTCACCAGAGTTCGTAGCGAATCCTTACCCATTACTGGCACGCCTGCGCCAGGAAGAACCGGTGTATTGGAGCGACGGAATCGGCGGCTGGCTGCTGACCCGGTATGACGACATCCTCATATCGTTCAAACAGACTACGCATTATTCGAATGAGAACCGCTTGGGGAAGGCGGTGGAGTATCTACCGCCGGAAAGGCGGGCGAAGTTCAAACCATTCGAGGACCACTACGCAACCAAGGGTCTGCTGCATTCTGATCCGCCGGACCACACTCGGTTGCGCGCCTTGGTCACCAGAGAATTCACCGTAATGATTGTCGAGAAGATGCGTCCTCGTATCCAGGAAGTGGTGGATGGCCTGCTGGACGCCGCCGAAAAGAACGGCCGAATGGATGTCGTTCCGGACCTGGCTGCCGCTTTGCCCGTGCAAGTGATCGCCGAAATTCTGGGAGTGCCGCCTCCAGATCGGTACCTGATTAGAAAATGGACCGATCACATCTTGCGCTTCCAGGGTGTCAATAAGCCAAGTGAAGCTGATTTATCGCGGGCTCAGGACGCGCTTATGGAAATGCGCGCCTATATAAAAAGCATGATCAACGAGCGCCGCCGCCAACCATGCGGGGACTTGATGGGCAAGTTCGTAGCCGCGGAATCAGAGGGCCAGCGCCTTTCAGAAGCGGAGCTGATCAATACCTGCGTCACGCTTTTTACCGCAGGTCACGAAACCACCCTCTCGCTCATCTCCAACACGATCTATACACTTCTGGCCAACTCAGACCAATACGAGTTGCTGCGGCATGATCCCGGATTGCTCGAGTCGGCGATCGAAGAGTCGCTTCGGTACGAGAGCCCAGTTTCCCGGCAGTCACGGCTCATGAAAGACAACACCGAGCTCGCAGGCAAGAAGCTAAAAAAAGGCGAGATCGTGTTCCAGATGCTGAATGCGGCAAATCGGGACCCTGCCTACTTTGCCGATCCGGACAAGTTTGATATCCAACGCAAGAAGAATCGGCACATCGCGTTCGGCCAAGGAATTCATTTTTGCGTAGGTGCAGCACTCTCGCGGGCCGAATCAACTATCGCAGTAGGGACTGCATTGAAGCGCTTCCCCAATCTCCGGCTGGTGGATGACAAGCCTGACTGGGATGTTTCGAAGCGTAATTCCCGCGTGTTGAGAAGTCTTCCGGTGCAACTCTAATCTTCACCGAAGTTCCATAGACCAGGCACAGATCTTCAAAGCGTGCATCTGCTTCGGCAACGATCAGGCCCAGGCGACCGGAGTGACTCCGCTCCGGCAAACTGCAGGCCCGCGCCGGAACTGGCAGCGCACGCGGACCGCTGGGGCAGTTCTAGCCGCGACTTGGATTTTGGCAGCTCTATTCCGCCAGCAAACTAAACCTTGGTCAGTGTATTGCCGTAAGCCATAATCATCGCAGCTGCGATCAGCACACCGATTGCGAGATACATCTGATGGCGGGGTGTTCCGGTAATCCCGCGCCACTCGCCGCTCGCGAAGCCCACGGTCTGGCCTCCAAGCATTTGCATGGCCTGTTGGATCCCAAACCCGATTGACGCCCCCAGCGGTCCCAGCAGGAGCATGCCTTTCCCCATCAGCGAGACGCCAATAATGAAATTGATACCAATCGCCACTGACAGGGCCAGCTCCCACCACGAATCCAAAAGCACGCCCCAGGATTTGTTTTTGGTCATAAGGTACGCAGGGTAGGTGACATTGATGAGCGCTCCGCCCATCAGTCCGATGGCCCAGACCGCAAAATTTGCGGGAATGTCGCCGGCGCCGTGGGCCTTCATGGCAGAGACGATCGGCCCCTGGCTGTACACAAACGCAAAGCTGATGCCGGCAGAGAGCGCGCCTGCGATGACAACCATGACCAGGCCCCCGACGAAGCTGCCGGTTCGGGGTTGATCGGTGCTTCTAAGAATTCTGTCCCGGCCAAAGCCAGCGAATGCGGCCAGCACAACTCCCACCAGCATGATCGCCACCCCGAGCAGCACCGCCCTTCCCGCGGGAGATCCCAGGTTCGGCGCCTCGCTGAATAGGCCAGAACCTTTGATGATCATAGGCAACGTCACACCCACGGAGACTCCCAGCCCGGTCAGAATTCCGCCGGTGAGTGCGACACCGATGCGAACAAAGCAAAGCCCGCACAGAATGTTGGCGACGCCCCAGGCGAGAGCAAACAGGTTGGCTTTCACCAGCGTGGAAGTTTCAATCTCGTGATAGGCCTTCCAGGGTTCGGGACACAAGGTAAGGGTGATGACCCATGGAGCAATGACCAGTCCGATCAGCATGGCCAGGAACCACCAGTGTTCGAACTTGTATTTCCGCAAAAACTTCATCGGCCACACGCCGCTGCCCTGTACCAGCCCTGCCAGCACGACGGTCAAAGCGCCCCAGATTGTCGCCATTGAATTGTTGTCCTCTCTGATGGACCTTGATTGCTCTCTCGCGCTCTGCGCGGAATTCTCCGGTCTCACTGATCTTCAACCGATCGGAAGAATCATGGCGTCGAGAAAGACCAGTGGATCGTCCCCAAGCTGTGTAAGAGTACACGCCAAACCGGCGGGGACACCAAAATGGTCGTGTTCGCCCACCTCCGCGTGTGCGGCGCCGATACGAACCCGGCCCTTGCCTGACTGCACCGAAACAATTCTGTAATGGCTTGTAGAAAGGTCAGTCTCGCCATGGCTGCGGTTTACGGCGAGTTCCAGGCCGCCGATTTCGTGAGATCCGGCCCGCTCCGCGGGTATGAGCACTTCGCGGGTGACAGTTGTTTGCGTCCGCGCTCGTTGAATAGCTCGCTCGAGGAAGATGGAATGGTTCATCGCGGGAGAATCCAGCGAGTGTTCACGCCGCTCGATACTGGGGTTGGAGCGAGGTTCGACGTCGAAGAAAATGCCCCACCCGGTCATGGTCAACGAGCCGAATACGAAAGGCACGATGTGATCGTGTCCCGAAGTATTGAAGAAACCGTGGTCGGTCATCGGAGGAATCGCCATGGCATAGCCTTCCGAGACCTCGGCGTAATTGTCACCCAAAATCGTGCGCCCTTTGACGGGAGAAAATCCCAGGTGGATCTCTGCTCCCTTGTGATGACGGTGCACCGAAACCCCAACCTGGTCGGCGGCGAGAAAGGCGGCGTTCCAGGAATGGTAGTCGCCGTAGATGACGGGCACGATGGAGATTCCAAGATTGGGTACGATGAAAGCGCCCTGTTCCGGCAGAACCAGGTCGCGCCCCACATAGATGCCGTTGCCGGAGCTGACGGTTTCAATATTTTGAACGAAGCGCCGGCGAATGATCTCCAACTTCGAATTCGTACCGCGCAGCGACGCTTTCTCGAGAACGTCAGCTACCTGATTGACCCAATGATCGTAGTAGTACAGGGTCGAGATGAGCGCGCGGAAGTCTCGTGGCAAGGCTTCGCCGGCCTTGGCTTCGAGTTGGTCCAGCAGAGTGCGGGCCTGCGCCAGGCAGGTCTTCACGTACGGAACGGTAGTCCCGTTCTCTTCGGCATCGATGGCTACGCGCGTGGCGTGGAACGTGCCTATGGCTTGTGAACGATAGGCGTAGCTGAAGAGCCGGGCCGCATCGACATCAGTTTGAAGAATGTGAAAAACGTTGCGCCCGTTTGCATGGCTCCAGCGAGCTTTGTCGAGGAGTTGGGCATACAGCTCACTTGCTGGCAAGCTCATGCCTCAGCACCTCGATGACTTCGTCTGTAGTCCGTTCCAGGTTCCAGGTGGAATCCCATCCCCAATCTTTGCGCGCCTCGGAATCGTCAATTCGATCGGGCCAGCTCTCCACGATCGCGCACTTCAACGGATCCGGTCGGTAGATAAGCTGAACCTTTGGTAGCAGCTTTCGGATAGCTTGTGCGAGTTCCTCTGCGGAGGGAGAAATACCCGCGATATTGTAGACCCGACGGGTCAAGTCCTTTGCGGGCGCATCATGCAGATCAAGAAAGCCGCGAACTGCGTCGGCGATGTACAACATGGGCGCACGCGTAGTCGGGTTCACATAGAATTCATATGCACCCTTGAAGACGCTCTGCTCGAACGCGGCGGAGACGTAAGCGCTGGCGCCACCGGATGAGCCGCGAGCGGCGATGACCGCCGGGAGCCGGATGGCCCTGAAATCCAGACCGAACTGGTGATGGTAGTAAACACCCAGGCGCTCGCCTGCGACTTTTGTCACTCCGTACAAACTTACGGGCCACTGTGGGGCATCTTCGGTCAACAATTCGCCGCCGTGGGAGCCGTACGTCGCAATGGTGCTGGAGAAGACAACCCGGCGTGCCCCGCCGAAACGCGCGGCATCCAGAACATTGACCATTCCGTCCATGTTGGCGCGCCAGGCATCGTACGGATTTTCCTCGGCCGAGGAGGAAAGCACCGCGCCGAGATGAAAAATAGTCTCGATATTGTGCTCGCGCACAACACCGAGTACCCGGTGACGGTCTGCCAGGTCTCCGACCACTACCTGGGCCTCGCGGAACTCCGCGCTGTCAAAATGGGGTTCGGCGCGAATATCGAAGGCCACGACCCGATCGCCACGCTGCACCAGAGGAATCGCCAGGCGCGACCCCAGATTTCCGGTGCCTCCGGTAATCAAGACATTCATTGATCTTCCTTTCTACTGTGCGGCGTCATGTGCTACGGCACGACGCGAAATGCAAACCAACGCCATGAAACTTCCAGGCGGAGAAGTAGCTCCGAGGCCGGATAGATTCCGGAGAGAAAAACGTGTGAAGGGAACCTCGCCTCACACCGTGGGTTTTCGTGGCGGATTGCCCCTTCCAGAAATTACGCGCACCGGCTCGCATCGCACTTGGCGGCTGCGCACGTTGGTACTTTGGAACACTTAACATGCCGCTTGCACGCGTTCAACAACTAGAAGTCGCTGCACGCTTTTAGTGTTCAATACCAAGAACAGAGGTCAAGTATGGTCACCCTATCGAACATACTTGACAGCCCATTCGGGTAACGGCAGTTTCGCAAAACGTGGGAGGTTCGAGATGGTAGAGACCCGGCGAAGCCTGCTCAAGAAACTCGCCATCGGAGCCGTGGGGTTCTGGTCCGGCTCGAAGCGTGCCCTGGCATCGTATTTCAGCGAAAACCCAAGCTCCACGCGCGGCGCTGCTGACTTCTATATCGCGCCGAACGGGATAGATTCCAATCCGGGTACAGCGGCTGCACCATTCGCGACGCTGGCCAGAGCGCGTGACGCTGTTCGGAAAAAAGCGGCCTCTGGACTTACAAGCGACGTCCTGGTCCTGATTCGCGGGGGAATCTATCAGCAATCCGAGACCATCACTTTCGGTCCGGAAGATTCCGGCACCGACAAAGTTTCCATCACCTACGCGGCTAGTCCGGGCGAGAAAGTTATTTTGAGCGGCGGCCGGCAGATCACCGGCTGGAAGAAAGGCAGGAGCGCCATATGGACGGCTGAAGTCCCCGACGCCAAATCGGGTGGCTGGTATTTCCGTCAGCTATTCGTCAATGGCAAACGCGCTGTCAGAGCCAGAACGCCTAACGCAGATGACAAGACGCCATGGTGGGTTATCAAAACTTCCACGGCGACGAGAGAGACTCCACCACCCGAAGATGTCCCCATTCCAGTGAGCCTGACTGGCCCGGTCAAGGCATACAGCAATCCCACCGACGTTGAGTTGGTCTACGTCCGAAATAACGAAGAAGGGCGAAAACGCCTGGGCGCGATCAACCCCACGGACCAGACTCTAACACTGGCCCCGCCGCATCGCTGGAACTCAAGGGTTTTTACCAACGACTGGTCGCTCAGCCTACCAGCGGCGGGGAAGGCATGCTATCTGGAGAATGCGCTGGAGATGCTGGACCAACCGGGCGAATGGTACCTGAACCGAAATACCGGCGTGCTGTCCTACTGGCCCAGAGAGGGCGAGGAAATGACTCGCGACGAGGTAGTCGCGCCGGTCCTGCAAAAAACCATGCTGGCGGTGATCGGCACGCCCCAACGCCCTGTCTTGAATGTCCATTTCAAAGGGATTCACGTTGAACACGTGGACTGGCCTCTGCCAGCGTGGGGATACATGGCATTGTTCTGCTGCAACCTGCAAACGGGGAGCGATCCCAGGCCGGGCCATCGCCCGATGGATGCAGCAGTTGAGTATGAGTTTGCCCGCTCTTGCAGCTTTACGGACGGAGGAATCTCCCATGTCGGCGGCATGGGTATATGCCTGAGAAATGGCACCTCATTCGACGTTATTGAGGGAAACGAGATTTCCGATCTTGGGGGCGGAGGCATTTTTGCTGGTTACGCTAACGTAGCAGGACTCTACCTGTACGCGGCACCTCCGCCCGAGAAAGACGAGTACAAGGGCTACAGAATCGCTAATAATTACGTCCATCATTGCGGCACGGACTACTACGGGGCGGTTGGGATTCTCCTGTTTTCCTCTCAGGATACCCTTGTGTCGCACAATCTGGTCCACGACACCGCCTACATCGGCATCTGTGTCGCCGGCAGCCAGGATCCGAAGTTGCCGTTCGCTCGAAACAATGTCATCGAACACAATCATGTTCACGATGCCATGAAGGTGACGACCGACGGCGCGGGGCTGTACGTCACATTCGCGCAATTGGACCGGGGGTGCATCGTCCGGAGCAACCTGATTCATGACACTCACGGAAGTCCCGTAGGGCGCCTGGAGCAAAACCTGGGCGAGCATCCGCCGAGCGGCGGGCTTTATCTGGATGGAGACAGCTCCGGCGGTCACTATGAAAACAATGTTCTCTACCGGAATTTCGCGGCTGGCCCAATCATCTTCGGCGCGACTGCGGAGCAGGACAATACCTGGCGCGACAATCTCTTCCAAAGAGAAGGGACGCTGCCACGGGAATTCATCGAGGCCATGGAAGGGCACGCCGGGCTGGAGCCCGCCTACCAGGGGTTGGTCTTGAGGAAAGAGTCGAATCCCTGCAAGTACTTTTCTCTGATTGATTCTGCCGCAAACAAAGGCGTGGCTGCCAATCAATTCGATCTTCCCAGCAGAAGCCGCGGCGTCATCGAGATCATCTGCCGGCAAGACGGCAGTGGCGCCTCCGAAATTCTGAAGTTGCGCGGCCTGGATGGTTCGGCAAAATATGAATTGAAAAGTTATGCCAGTACTTTGGCGCGCAAACCCGTCTGGGGAAGCCATGACATGTTGGGGCCTGAGACCATGGTTATGTTGTCGGATGCTGCCGCAGAGTCGTTGTCCGACGCTGGGTTGTCCGGAGCGGATGGCAAAACGGTCAGCGGCCGCCAACTTACGGAGCAAGGACTGGCAATAGAACTCCCCAAATCTCCGCAGGTCGTGTGGATCGCCTACCAGCGAATGTAGGCGTGAGCGTCCCGCTCGTGCTGCAGCGCCACCACCGGGCCCGCGCGAGAGTAGAGGCTCCCGCCCACACTTAGTGTTCAATACCGCGAACCGGTGGCTGCAATGTTCAACCTATCGAACATACTTGACAATGCTGAGCTCAACAGTGTGTAAGCATTTGGGTGCACGATTTTGCTTCGCGCAGAGAGCCCAAATCCGCGGACAACATATCCGCCTGACTACATTCTTCACCGCCAGTCCCCAGAGCCGGGCCGGATCAGTGGCCTCGTAACTGGAACGGCTACACTGACCCATAGGAGATAGATTTGGCAACCGTTCTCATCACGGACCACGTTTTTCCTGCAATTGATCTGCAGCGAAAAGTCATAGAAGCTGCGGGCTTCACCCTCGAAGAAATCAAGCCGAACTGCAAAGCCGAATACGAGGTCATTCAGAAATGCGGCCGCGCTGATGTGCTCCTGGTGCAATGGGCCCCCATTACCCGCCGCGTTCTGGAGGCGCTCCCCAACGTCAAGGGCGTTGTCCGTTACGGCATTGGCGTGGACAACATTGACGTCCAGGGTGCGAAGCAACTGGGACGCATGGTGTCAAACGTTCCCAACTATTGTCAGGATGAGGTATCGGACCATGCCATCTCGATGATTTTGAGCCTGGCACGTCGTATCCCGCACGATGACAACCAGATCAAGCACGGTGGCTGGGGCATTGGGCCGTTCCTTCCCATTCCCGCTTTTGCCGATCTTACGTTCGGCCTGGTTGGCTTCGGCTCGATTGCACGAAAAGTCAGCGAGAAGGCGAAGCCTTTCCGCTTCCGCCAGATTGCGTCCGATCCCGTGGTTCCGGCAGAAGTGTTCGCCAAGTATGGTGTTGAACGCGTAGAGCTAGACACGTTGCTGCGAACCGCGGACATCATCTCGCTGCATTGCCCGCTGCTTCCTCAAACCCGGCACATGATCAATGCGGAGGCGATTGCCCGGATGAAACCCGGCACGATCCTGGTCAACACCGCGCGCGGTCCGCTGGTGAATGAAGCGGATCTGGTGGCGGCGCTGAAAGCCGGAAAGATCGTCGGAGCCGGGCTTGACGTATTCGAAAAGGAACCGCTGGCTACCGACAGTCCGCTGCGCTCTCTTCCGAACGTGATTCTGACCAGCCATGCTGCGTCGGTTTCGGCGAGAGCCGTGGACCTGCTGCAGATTCAGGCAGCGGAAGCTGCCCGCGACATCTTGCTGGGCAAGCGCCCGGCGGGCGCGCTGGTCTAAACAGTTTTATACGGAGAGAAGAATTTCCGCGGACCGGCAGCTCTGGTTTTGTCTGAGTAAGTGGCAAAGGTGTCTCACCTTGAACGCTCAGGACTCACACGAATGAAAAGACTCCGTCGTCCCTTCTCGCTCAGCCTGCTTCTGATCTTTTCCAGTCTCTGTCTAGCCGCCACAGAACCATCGCCAGCTGAAAAAGCAGAGGCGCGGAGATGGGCATCGGCAAAGTTCGAAGGGAAGCCACAGTCCGCGCCCGACCTCGGCTATCTGTTGCCTCAACTCAAACGCGGATCGCTGGAGAAAAACTCCCGGCAAAATCACGGACTTAAAATTGGCGACAAGTCGTTCGAGCGGGGTATTCATTGTCCTTCTGTAGGGACGGCCAAGGTGCATCTGCCGGCTCCGGGCAGGCGCTTCAGTGCCGCGATTGGAGTGGACAGCAACGACATTACCTACTACTCGAGCCTGGGACGCGGCAACGTGACGGTTTGGGTAGATGTCAACGGCAAGGAAGCTTATCGCTCCCCGGTTATGCGTGAAGGGATGGCGGCTGTTCCAGTCGACGTTGATCTGAATGGCGCAACCGATTTTACTTTGCACGTTGAAGGCACGAACGCTCCCATCGATTGGGACCAGGCTGACTTCGCGGACGCAAAAGTCACGCTGGCCGATGGAAAAGAACTCGAATTGAACGATCTCCCAGTCGGCCCGCTGCGGGCAAATTACACTCCGGAGCCGCCTTTTTCATTTGTATATGGCGGCGCGAAATTCTCCGAACTGTTGAAGACGTGGACTTCGCAGCGAAGCTCTCGCGACCTTGATGCGGACCGCACCGAGTATACCCAGATCTACCGGGATCCAAAGACCGGGTTGGAAGTCCGCTTTGTCGGCGTGGAGTACCACGACTTTCCTACAGTTGAATGGACCGTCTTATTCAAAAATACAGGTTCGGCAGATTCCCCGATTCTCGAAAACATCCAGATGTTGGATTCGCGCATCGAGAGAAACGGCGACGGCGAATTCCTGCTTCACCACAATAAGGGCGCACCCGCGACAGCCAACGACTATGAACCTTACGAAACTCCGCTGCCCAAAAAAGCCGAGCGTCACCTGGTGGCGCATGGTGGCCGCCCTTCAAACGGAGACTTCCCTTACTTGAATGTGGCATGGCCGGGCGAAGGTGTCATTATCGTTGTCGGTTGGCCCGGCCAGTGGGCGGGCCAGCTTACCCGCGATACCGCGAATGGCCTGCAAGTAACCATTGGACAGGAAATCACGCACTTCAAGCTTCTCCCGGGCGAAGAAATCCGCTCGCCGCGCATCGTCATGCAATTCTGGAAGGGCGAGTGGAGGCGTTCGCAAAACATATGGCGTCGCTGGATGCAGGCACACAACATGCCCCGTCCGGGAGGCAAGCTGCCGCCGCCTCAACTGGCGGGCAACACCTCGCGCGAATATGTCGAAATGACCGAGGCGACCGCAGCCGATGAAAACATGTTCATTGACCGCTACGTGGAAGAAAAACTCCACCCCGACTATTTCTGGATGGATGCCGGCTGGTATCCAAACAATGGCAGCTGGGTGAATGTCGGGACTTGGGAATTTGACCCGAAGCGATTCCCCCATGGATTGAAAGAGGTCAGCGACCACGCCCACGCCAACGGAATAAAAATCATTTTGTGGTTCGAACCAGAGCGAGTGACCAAGGACTCGTGGTTGTATGACCACCACCCGGAGTGGTTGCTGACTCCCCCACCCACTCCCGGCGACCAGCTCTACGATCCGGCATGGCGATTGTTCAACTTTGGCAATCCCGACGCGCTGAAGTGGATGACCGATCACGTTGACCAAATCATTACAACGCAGGGAATTGATTTGTACCGGCAGGATTTCAACATGGACCCGCTGAACTACTGGCGCGCCAACGATGCGCCGGACCGGCAGGGGATCTCGGAAATCCGCTATGTCACCGGATATCTCGCCTACTGGGACGAACTTCGCCGGCGCCATCCCAACATGTTGCTCGATTCCTGCGCCAGCGGCGGCCGCCGCAACGATATTGACACGCTTCGGCGTGCTGTCCCACTTACCCGCAGCGATTATCTGTTGGAACCGGGCGAGCCTATCAGTCAGCAGATGCAGACCTTAGGCATGGCGCAATGGATCCCTTACTTCGGCACCGGCACTAGCGGTGTTGATCCCTACGTCTTCCGAAGTCAGATGACGCCGGGAGTCATCACAACATGGGACCTGCGCAGAAAAGATAGCGACACCGACGCCATGCGAAAACTGATCAGCCAGTGGCGCACGGTGTCGGTGAACTATTACGGCGACTTCTATCCGCTGACGTCGTACAGCCTGGCGAATGATGTCTGGGGTGCGATGCAGTTTGATCGCCCGGAAGTGGGTGAGGGCTTCGTAGAGGTCTTCCGTCGCTCGCGTAGTTCGTACGAGACAGCGCGGTTCAAACTTCAAGGACTGGATCCGGCCGCGCGTTACACCGTCACTAATCTTGATCTTGTGGGAAGCCGCGAGATTTCGGGACAGGAATTGATGGGGCAAGGACTCGAAATTCAGTTGCAGCGGGCGCCGGAGTCGGCCCTGGTGACTTACAAGCGAGTCGGCGCAACGTCGAATTGAATTGGTTGTGAGAGGAAGCGAAATGAAGCAGAGAGCAAAAATAGAATTAGTCGTCTGCTTGTTTCTGTTGCACACCACTTTGATTTCGACGGCGCTTGCAGTGGAAGTCAACCGCGAGGAGCAAGCTGAAGCCAAGCGCTGGGCCGCGGCCAAGTTCACCGGAAAGATCGAGGCGGTTCCCGCCGGCAACTACCTGACCCTGGTAGGCGAGCGGGGCTCGATTGAGCGCAACGTCCGGGCCGATCACGAAATCGGCGAAGGCTTCTACAGTACCGGCGAAGGCCGTCCGCTGCGGATTTTTAATACCCTATACCAGCGCGGTCTGTACACGAATGGCGCCCAGGGCATTGCGGTTCACCTGACGTCTCCTGCGAAGACGTTCGAAGCAGTGGTCGGGCTCGACAGCAGCTATGCCGGCTGCGGATACACCAACGGCAGCCAGGAATTTTCCGTCAAGGCCGGCGACAAAGTCGTATTCCCGCCCGCCGTGGTGAAAGTTGCTGCTGCTGGAGTGGAAGTGAAGGCCGACCTCGGTGGCGCTACAGAGATCACTCTCCAGAATGGACAGGACCGCCAAAAAGAGTGGTGCGGAGAAGCAGTCTGGGCCGATGCCAAAGTCACGTTCGAAAACGGCAGCACGGTATGGTTGGGTGACATGCCGGTGGGGGCGCCAGCCGAACCGTTCACCGCAGCTCTGCCATTTTCCTTCACCTACGGCGGCAAGTCCTCCGCGGAACTACTGAGCGGATGGTCCCGGCAGCGCACGGTCGCAGAGCTTGACGGAAACCGAACCCAGTACGTCACCACTTTTAAAGATCCCGCAACCGGCCTGCTCGTCCGTTGGACGGGAGTGGAGTACCACGATTTTCCGGTCGTCGAATGGACGGTCTTTTTCGAGAATACCGGGTCCGCGGATACGCCCATACTCGAGAACATCCAAGCGGTTGATACCTGGTTTCAGAGAAGCGCCGGCGGCGAGTTCATGCTGCATCACTTTCGCGGAAGTCCGGCGCAGGCCGTTGACTTCCAGCCCTACGAGCTCAAGCTGACTCCCAAGATTGAGAAGCATATTGCTACGTCGGGCGGCCGCCCGACCGACAACGCTCTCTGCTATTTCAACATTGATCAGAAAGATAAGGGGGTCATCGTAGGACTCGGCTGGCCGGGGCAGTGGGCTGCGAACTTCAGCCGCGACGATAGTCGAAGCGTGCGTGTCCAGGCGGGACAGGAGTTGACGCACTTCAAACTCTTACCGGGCGAGAAAGTCCGCTCGCCTATGACTGCGCTGCTGTTCTGGACCGGCGATTGGCTACGCGGCCAGAACGTCTGGCGAAAGTGGATGCTTGCCCACAACCTGCCGCGCCCCAGAGGCCAAACTCTTGTCCCCAAGCTGGCTGCTTCCAGCGCGCCCTGGTACGCGGAGATGTCGCGCGCCGACGAGTCCAGCCAGAAGTTGTTTCTCGATCGCTACCGACAGGAGAAAATCAAGATTGATTACTGGTGGATGGATGCCGGCTGGTATGTAAGCAACGGAACCTGGCCCAACACCGGAACCTGGGAGATTGACCCCAAACGCTTCCCCAACGGGCTGCGGCCGGTCGATGATTACGCTCACTCGATGGGAATTCAGTCCATCGTCTGGTTCGAGCTGGAGCGGGTCACGCGTGGGAGCTGGCTGTGGGAGAACCATCCCGATTGGCTGCTGAAGAGCGATCAGGAAGAGCGGCGTGGTCAGCGGTTGCTAAATCTGGGGAACCCGGAAGTCGTCAAATGGGTGGTTTCTTATCTGGACAAATTCATCACCCAGGAAGCCGTCGATGTTTACCGCATTGATTTCAACATTGCGCCCCTGCCCTTCTGGCGCGAGACCGATGCTCCTGACCGTCAGGGCATCACCGAAAACAAGTATGCGATGGGCTTTCTGGAATATCTTGATCAGCTGCAAAAACTTCATCCCGATGTTCTGATTGATACTTGCGCATCTGGCGGACGGCGCAACGATCTGGAAACGCTTCGCCGTGCGGTTCCCATGCATCGCAGTGATTATTCTTACGAGCCGGTGGGCCAGCAAAACATCACCTACGGAATGTCGTTCTGGATTCCTTACTTCGGCTCGCCGAACGGTGCCCGCGATAACTACGTGTTCCGGAGTTCGTGGGGACCTCAGATCAACGTTGTCTGGGACCTCCGGCGCGCAGACCTTGATTACGACTGGATTCGCAAAGCCACGGGTCAATGGCGCGCCGTGGCCGACAACTATCTGGGCGACTACTATCCACTGACTCCGTACGATCCTTCCGATCATGCCTGGATGGCGTGGCAATTCGATCGGCCGGACCGCGGCGAAGGGCTGGTGCAGGCGTTCCGCCGCTCAAACAGCCCCTTGAGTTCCGCCGAGCTTGAACTCCACGGTTTGCAAGCCGATGCTCGTTACGAAATTACGAATGCGGACGAGCCGGGTATCCAGACGTTGACCGGACGCGAACTGATGGAGAAGGGTTTGAAGGTTTCACTAAAAGACAAGATGGGTGCCGCCGTGCTGACCTATAAGCGCGCCGGTAAGAAGTAGCGCAGTAGGAATTTGTTGCACCAAAAACTTGCGGTTGGAGGATAAACTGTGACCACTGTTCTGCCGCGAATTGACTCGGAGATACTGTCCGGACTGCAAACCAGGATTCTTATCAACAATGAGTGGGTCCACAGCCTGTCGGGAAAAACGTTTCCCACGTTCAATCCGGCGACGGGAGAAGAAATCTGCCAAGTCGCGGAAGCCGATGCGGCCGATGTTGACAAGGCTG
>Ga0134128_10003763_pt1 | contig 18560 bp, 18 predicted proteins | sample KB31754_FD_96462 | JGI IMG/M metagenome (GOLD analysis project Ga0134128, IMG submission 96462) | Terrestrial soil microbial communities with excess Nitrogen fertilizer from Kellogg Biological Station, Michigan, USA - KB3-175-4 | ecosystem: Environmental > Terrestrial > Soil > Unclassified ... | reverse complement strand
TGGGGCCACTGAGTTTCCAGTCGCAAGCTGGACGAATCCACAGGTACGGAGTGCGTGGCTGCTGGTGCATATTGCAACGGCGCTGATCGGGTATGCGGCTTTGGTGCTGGCGTCCATGGGCTCGGTGTTCTACCTGGTGCAGGAGCGGCAGCTCAAGCGCAAGGATGGCCCCGTAGCCCGGAAAGGACTGCCGCCATTGGCAACGCTCGATCGACTGATTACGCAAGCACTGAACATAGGCTTCCTGTTCATTACGATTGGCACAGCGACGGGCATTGTCTGGGCGTTTATCGAACGGGGCACGCGCTGGGTCGCCGATCCGGAAATTGCGTTTTTCTTATTTACGTGGGCGATCTACCTGGCGATGATCTTCCTTCGCGTGTCGGCGGGCTGGCGCGGACGCAGGCTGGCGTGGCTTGCTGTGAGCGTGCTGGTGTGCGCGATTGTGACCTGGGGCATTCACTTAAGCTTGAGGAGCCTGCTCCTGTAATGAAGCTTGCCGTTGCCGGTTTAAACCATCGCACCGCGCCCGTGGAGGTGCGCGAGCGTGTTGCGTTTCGAACCGGCGAATTGCCCGATGCGCTACACCGGCTTCACGAGCAGCCGGGGTTGCGCGAGGGACTCATTCTCTCAACGTGCAACAGAGTCGAAGTGACCGCCACGCTCGAAGACTTTGCCGATCCGGCGCCGCTGCTGTGCCAGTTTCTTGCGGCAACTCATGGATTGGCCGTCGATTCCCTGCAGCCGCACCTTTATCTCTTCGAAGCGGAAGACGCGATTCGCCATCTGTTCCGCGTCGCTTCGAGCCTCGATTCGATGGTGGTGGGCGAGCCTCAAATTCTGGGCCAACTGAAGCAGGCTTACACCGCAGCTCGCGAGCAGGGAGCGCTCGGCAGTTATCTCGACGCGGTGCTGACTCGCGCCTTCAGCGTTGCCAAACGGGTGCGGACCGAAACCGAAATCGGCCAGAGCGCGGTCTCCGTAAGCTATGCCGCCGTGGAACTCGCGCGTGAAATTTTCGGTTCGCTGAACCGGCGCAAGATCATGATCATCGGAGCGGGAAAGATGTCGGAGGCGGCCGCCCGACACCTGCAGCGCGCGGGCGCAACCGACATCCTGATAACCAATCGAACCCGCGACCGGGCGGAGGAAATGGCGCGGCTGTTCAATGGCGTTGTGCTTCCTTATGAGCGGACGCTGCAACGGCTGCATGAAGTGGATATCGTCATTACATCCTCCGGGGCTCCGCATTACATTTTGACTAAAGAGTCGGTGCGGCGCGCAATCGAAGCCCGCCGCAGCCAGCCGATGTTCTTCATCGATATCGCCGTGCCGCGTAATATCGAGCCCACCGTCAACGAGCTGGAACACGCGTTCCTCTATGACATCGACGATATGCAGCGGATCGTCGACCGCAACTTGCAAGGCCGCAAGGAAGTGGCGAACGAGGCGGAGCGCATTGTGGCGCAGGAGGTCGAACGGCTGGCGGCGCGCCTTCGGGCGCGGGATATCACGCCGACGATCGTGAGTCTCCAAGAGCAGCTCGAAAGCGTGCGGCTGGAAGTGCTGACTCGCTATCGCCCCCGTCTGGGTGAGTTAACGCATGAGCAGGAGCACGCGTTGGAGGCATTGACGCGGGGTATTATCAACAAAATTGCGCACGGGCCGATTTCGGAAATGCGCCGCCAGGCATCGGAACAGGCGAACGAAGACGCGGGCGATGCCGTGAACCTGTTGCGGCGCATGTTCCGGCTAGGGGAGAAGTAAATGCCCCAAGTGAAATTAACAATCGGCTCCCGTGGTTCGGCGCTGGCACTCTGGCAGGCGAACTACGTTGCCGTCCGATTGCAGGAACTTGGCGTTTCGACCGGAATCGAAATTATCAAGACGATGGGCGACCGTTTGCAGACTGCATCGCTCGTCAAAGCGGGGGGCAAGGGGCTCTTCACGAAGGAGATCGAAGAAGCGCTGCTTGGCGGTACGATTGACGTGGCAGTGCATAGTTTGAAAGATCTGCCGACCGAGCCGGTAGCGGGTCTGGCGATCGCCGCAATTCCCGAACGGGAGGACGCGCGCGACGTCCTCCTCGGCTACTCGTTGCAAACTCTCCCGCGAGGAGCGCGCGTTGGCGCCAGTTCGCAGCGGAGATCGGCTCAGCTTCTGGCGTTACGGCCGGATATACGTATCGAACCCATTCGCGGCAATGTGGATACGCGCCTGCGCAAGCTCAAAGAAGGGCGATACGACGCCATTCTGCTGGCCGCGGCCGGGCTGAACCGCTTGGGGCTGGCAAGTGAAATCGCGGAGTATTTTTTGCTGGAACAGATGTGCCCGGCGGCGGGGCAAGGCGCGCTGGCAATCCAGACACGCGAAGGGGGACCTGCCCGCGATTTGTGCGCGCAATTGAACCATTTTTCGACAGAGCGGGCCGTTGCCTGCGAGCGAGCACTGCTTGCCGCGCTCGGCGGCGGCTGCCAGTTGCCTGTAGGAGCCTATGCCGAAATGGCAGCGGATCAGTTGCGGCTCACCGCCGTGGTCGCCTCGCCCGATGGCTCGAAGGTGATTCGCGATCGCGCAATCGGGCCGGTAAGCCAGGCTGAGCAATTGGGCAGCGCACTGGCGGCGGATTTTCTCGCGCGCGGCGCGGCGGAGATTCTGGAGAGCCACGTTGCTTAGCATTTGCGTTCCCGGTTTTCATGCTTGCCAGATTCTGGATATCGGCACGATGGTCGCGCAGAAGGATTCGTCGAGGCGAGTCTCGACGCTGCAGGCTGAGAGACTGCGCCACGTGCCGGGGATATGAGCCGTCTTCGCGGGCAACGGGTTGTTGTTACGCGGGCGCCCCATCAGGCTGAACAACTGGCCGCTCCGCTGCGTGAACTGGGCGCCGAGGTGATCCTGTTGCCCGTGATTGCCATTGCGCCGCCATCCGATCCGCAGCCCCTTATAAGCGCCGCCGAAAGGATGGACGACTACGATTGGATCGTCTTCACAAGCGTCAATGCGGTGACCGCGCTCGCGGCGCAACTTGCCAAGAACGCACAGCCGCGAGCGCGCGTTGCGGCTATCGGCGCGGCAACTCGGGAGGCTGTCGAAGAAATCGGCTGGACGGTCGATACGATGCCGCCGCAATTTGTAGCAGAATCCCTGGTGGAAGCCCTCGCCGCCGAACCTCTCGAGGGCAAACACGTTCTAATGCCGTGCGCGGCCGTTACCCGCGATGTCATCCCGCGCGCTTTGTCCGCACAAGGCGCCATCGTGCACGTTGTCGAAGCGTATCGGAATGTGCCGCCGGAAGGCGTGGCAGAGCGCGCGCGGCAGGTCTTCTCCACTCCGACGGCGCCCGATTGGGTCACGTTTACCAGTTCCTCGGCAGTGGACAATTTCGTCAAGTTCGCTGGGGCCGATGCGCTCAAGAATGTTCGCATCGCCAGCATCGGTCCGATTACTTCCGAATCGGTGCGCAAGCATGCGCTGACCGTGGCGGCGGAACCGGCTGAACATTCGATAGCAAGCTTAATAACGGCGATGGCAAACTATCGGGAATAATGGCCCGTTACCAGAGTGGTCAGATGACCACTTTGAGATGTATGATGAGAGCGAACCTGTCATGAAATCAAAGGTCATCAGCGCCACGGAGTTTAAGGCCAAATGCCTCGCATTGCTCGATGAGGTGGCCGAAGAGGGTAGCGCTATTACGATCACGAAGCGTGGCTGTCCGGTCGCCGTTTTGGGGCCGTCCGGGAGAAATCCTTGTAAGTCCCCTAGAGGGGCGTGGGCCAACAAGTTGAGTCTCCATGGCGATATCGCGAACATCGATACCTCGGATCTTTGGGACGTTGTGCGAAAGTAAATCGGTTGATTCCCCGACTTTTGCTTGACACACATATTCTCATCCGCTGGTTTTCGGACCCGAAAAAGCTGTCGCGGAATCAGTCGCGGGTTCTCGAACAGGCAGTGAAGAGAAGCGAGCCAATCGCGATTAGCGATGTTACGCTTCTTGAGATGGCAGTTCTTCTGAGCGAAGGCAGCCATCGCATCAACTCAAGCATTGACGATCTGTTCGCGGACCTGCAAGATCATCCATTATTCCGGATTCTTCCGGTCACATACGAGATCGCGGCCGAGGTTGCCTCGATGGGGCCGTCGCTGCGCGATCCAGCGGACCGCGCCATCGTGGCGACGGCACGCATGCATCGGCTCGTGCTAGTAACTTCAGATCAGCGCATCATTGAATCGAAGCTTGTTACCACGGTCGAGTAGCCGGCCCACCTACTTCGTCGCCACGCTGCTTTGCGCCGGAGCCTCCAACTCGTTTAGAAGCGCGGGGGCGTCGTACAGCTTACGAAGGGCTTCCATCATCGCGCCCGGATGAACGGCAACCGCGCGGTTCGTCTCAATATCGTAAATGTAATCGCCGACGAGGCTTTCGATGTTGCCATCGAAAATGAGGCCGACGAGTTCGCCATTCCGATTAATCACCGGAGAGCCGGAATTGCCGCCGATGATGTCGCAGGTGTTGACGAAATCGAGAGGCGTGGATAGATCCAGACGGTCGCGGCGAGCGATATAGCGTTCCGGCAAATTAAACGGTGGTTTGAAACCGAAGCTGGTCGCCCGGTCGTAAAGCCCGAAGAATGTCGTCTCCGGCGGCGCGATGGTTCCATTCATCGGATAGCCCTTCACCGTTCCGTACGATAGCCGCAATGTGAACGTAGCGTCGGGATACGTGGACTTGCCGTATGCGGCGAAGCGAGCCTTACCGATCTTCTGGCCGGCCTCGGTCAGAACGCTTTCAACGTTATCCTCGCGCCATTTGATGAACTCGCGGGAAAACGGGTCCATTTTTCGAGCCAGGACGATTAGGGGATCGTCCGACGCGTCGACCGCAGGCTCTCCTCCCTTCACCAAAGCTTCGCGTACTTTGGGGTCGGCCAGTTTCGTGCCCTGGATTGCCTTCGCGGCCACTTCGGCAGGTGAGTGACCTTCGAGAACAGCCTTCACATAGGCGTTCCGCGGACCTAACAACTGCTGGGCGTAGGAGAGATCGTCCGCCAACTCGACCTGTTCCAAGGCCGGATAGACGGGGGCGGGTGAGAACATCTCAAACCGTAGCGAGCCAAGTTGGGCATCGTGGAAGCCCGGCAACCTTTGGCCGTCCGGCTTTTTGATCTCTGCTACATACTGAACGATAGTCTGCGCGGTTCCGGTCAGATTGGAGGAATGCGAGAGGGCAAAGCGCTCGTCCAACCGGCTGGCCATCTGCTTCACCGCCGCGGCAATCTCCGTCCAGGCTGCGGCATATTCCGGATGCTGTGTTGCCACGATCTCGCGGAATTCCTTTTCACTGGCCTCTTTGCGCGCCATGAGCTTGGGATCTTGCAGGCCGTTGTACATGCCGCCTAAGGCTTTCAGGCTGTTCGCCAACAGAAAGAGTTTCGTCTTTGCCTCACGCGCCTGTTCGGTTCCTAAACTCGAATACTCTTTTAATACGCCGGACCTGCGCTGCAGCGTGCGGATGACGAGCGGCAGCCAGGAATCGCGTTGATACTCCAGTTGAGCCAGAGTGTCGAGGCGCGAGGTTGAGCCTGGATTCCCGGAGACAAAGACCAATTCACCATCGTGAGCGCCTTTGGGATTGAATCGGAGGAAGTCCTTGCTTTCCACCGGCACCCCGTTTTCGTAAATCCGAAACAGCGCCATGTCCAGGTCGTAACGCGGATAGGTGAAATTATCGGGATCGCCCCCGAAGAAGGCGATGCCCTGTTCCGGAGCGAAGACCAGACGGACATCCGTATACTTCTTGTACCGGTAAAGCCAATACTCGCCGCCGGAGTAAAGTGTCACGACATCGGAGCGCAGTCCGGTTTTGTCGAGACTTTCCTTCTCGATCTTTGCGATTTCCGCTTTGCGCGCCTGGAACGCATTCTGGTCGCTCATGCCCGGTGTTACGACAGACATCACGCGAGAAGTCACGTTTTCCATGGACATGAGAACGTTGACTTCGAGATCGGGGCTTTTCAGTTCCCGGTCGCGCGTGGCGGCATAGAAGCCGGACGCCACGTAATTCTGCTTCTCGCTCGAGACCTTCTGCAATTGACTCAGCGCGACGTGATGGTTGGTGAGTACGAGACCGTGAGGACGACGAACGAGCCGGAGCCTCCGTCGTTGAAGCGAACGCTGGAGAGACGGACGTGATCAATCCACTGCCGCGTGGGAGTGAAGCCGTATTTCTCTTTCAGTTGTTTGAGCGGCAGATTATCAAAGGTCCACATGCCCTCCTCGGCCCGGGCCAAAGGGAGCAACGCGCCAGCCAGCAAACAGACAAGCAGAGTATTTGAACCCGTGCGCATTATGGAGACGACCTGTGGACCGAGTATACAACTGCAACAAGTGCGGTTCCCCCGCCACCCGGACTCTCGCGTTTGCCGGGCACATATATGAGAGAGTGAATTGCTGTCGGAGTTCGTCGAAAGGAGAATGCGAGTGCGCCAACTGCTGTGTTTGTTTATTGGGAGCCTGTTCTGTCTGACGATCCACGCCGCCGATACCAGTAAATTGAGCCAGCGGATTGCTTATAAGATTGCCGGATTTCCAGGGAAAGTGAGTCTATTTGCCGAGAACCTGCAAACCGGCGCTAGTTACGGGCTACTCGCCAATGAGCCGGTCCGCACGGCGAGCACGATCAAGCTTGCCGTGATGATCGAATGCTTTGCGGAAGCCGGGGAAGGGAAGTTGAAATGGACGGAACCGCTGGCGGTGAGCGCGGAAAATAAAGTTTCGGGGTCCGGAGTCTTGACGGAGTTCTCCGATGGGGTTCAATTGCCCGTGCGCGACGTGATGCACCTCATGATCGTTGTGAGCGACAATACTGCGGCTAATATGCTTCTCGATCGCGTAACCGGCAACGCCGTGAACGCGCGCATGGCCGGATTGGGTCTGCGGCAGACACGCATAATGCGAAAGATTCTAGGCGATGCCGGACCAAAGGGAATTACGGTTGAGGGCGCGAAACCGGAGAATCGCAAATGGGGAATCGGCCGGAGCAGCCCGCGGGAAATGGTCGAAATTCTTGAAAAGCTCTATCACGGGGATCTGATCAGCCAAAACGCCTCGGCAGAGATGCTCGCTGTAATGAAGAGGCAGCAAGATCACAGCGGCATCGGCCGCGACCTGAACGATGTTACGATTGCCAGCAAATCCGGCGCTCTCGATCGTCTACGCAGCGATGTCGGAATCGTTTATTCCGAGCGAGGTCCCATCGCCATGGCGATTACCGTGGACGATATTCCGGAAGTGAACTGGACGGCCGATAATCCAGGAAGTCTGCTGATCTCCGCTGTTTCCGACATCCTGATTGACGAATTGGGAGTGGCGAAAGGAGCCGCCGGGAAATAGCAGCTTCAACCCGCGCGCACTGGCGTGCGGCGGCTCCGTTTCCAGATTGCCTCGAGGTGCGCTTTTATTTCTTTTCCATGCCGCTAAGCGCAGCAAGTACTTCCTCGCTGTGCACTCTGGGATTCACGCCAGTCCAGACTTTCACGATTTTGCCTTCCGGGTTGATGAGAAAGGTGTTGCGCGATGCGATCTGTGTGCCGCCCATGTCGCGTAGCGAACCGTACTGACTCACGACCTTCTTTTCCGTATCCGACAGCAGCTTGAATGTCAGACCCTGCTGGGCGCAGAACTCTTTGTGGCTGCCGGTCGTATCGACGCTGACTCCCACGATCACGGCGTTTTCCTGGCTATATTTCGACAAGTCGCGTTGGAAATTGTGTGCTTCGATCGTGCAGCCCGGCGTGCCGTCTTTCGGATAAAAGTAGAGGACTACCCACTTCCCTCGAAAATCAGCAAGGCTGATGTTGGTTCCATCCTGCGAGGGCAACGTGAATACTGGCGCTTCTTGCCCTGCCTGGGGCATGGTTTCCGACGCAAGCACTGTTTGCAGCGCAAACGGAACAGTCAGCAGGAGAGCGGAGAATGCGAGCCGCGATCGAATCATTGGGGGTAGGTTCCTTATTAGTTAGCGAGCCCTTGAAACCGTAGTAATAACATAACCCCGGTGAGAGGTTCGTTCCCGGAATAGCAGCAAACAGCTGCGGATCGGGTATCGACGGCCGCCTGCCTGCGTACGTAACGAAGCCGGCCGGCTGGGGTCAAACCGTTCGGGACGCTCCGCGGTTTCGCGAGTGCAATCTGTAATAATCGATGTCCCCGCCGCGACGAATATGCCGGCGATCTTAGTATGAGATATGGCTAAACCTCAACACGATGGGCGTCGCCGGGTTGCAATCGAGGGTGTGAAGCCCGAAATTGACGCGGGACGATTTCCGGCGAAGCGGGTAATCGGGGATCTGGTTCGCGTGGAAGCGGACATCTTCACAGATGGGCACGATTCCATTTCGGCGGCGCTTCTCTTTCGGCACGAGAGTTCGCCGTCCTGGAGCGAACAACGGATGCAGCCCGACGTCAACGACCGCTGGTTCGGCGACTTTCGCGTAAGCCAGTTGGGGCGTTATTTCTACACCATTCACGGTTGGGTCGATCACTTCGTTACGTGGCGCCGCGATCTGCTGAAGCGTATCGACACGAATCAGGACACTCCGGTCGACTATCTGATCGGCGCCGCTCTTGTTGAAGAAGCGGGTGCGCGGGCTTCGGAGCTAGATGCGGAGTGGCTGTCGCAGGAAGCGGGCTTTCTTCGCTCGGCAACCGACATCGCGGAGAAACGCATCCGCGCCACAAACGAAGCGTTGGCGCAGACCATCGCCAGATTCCCCGATCGCCATCTCGCCACGCGCCTCGATCGCGAACTCGCGATTGTGGTCGATCCGCTACGCGGGCGGTTCAGCGCGTGGTATGAGCTGTTCCCCCGTTCGACCTCGCCGGTTCCCGGCCAACACGGCACGCTGAAGGATTTAGAGGCGCGGCTGCCATCCATCGCCGAAATGGGCTTCGATATTGTGTATCTGCCGCCGGTTCACCCCATTGGAGTGAGCTTTCGCAAGGGCCGCAATAATACGCAGACCCCGCAATCCGGCGATGTAGGGAGTCCGTGGGCGATTGGCGGCGTCGAGGGTGGACACAAGAGCTTACACCCCAGCCTGGGCACGCTCGAGGATTTCCGGCGGCTTGTAAAGCGAGCGTCCGAGCTGGATCTTGAAGTCGCGCTGGATATCGCATTCCAAGTTTCGCCCGACCATCCGTATGCCAGAGAGCACGAGGGATGGTTCAGGAAGAGACCGGACGGAACCATTCAGTATGCGGAGAATCCGCCGAAGAAATACCAGGATATCTACCCGTTCGACTTCGAAACCGGAAACTGGCGGGAACTCTGGGACGAATTAAAAAGCGTGTTCACGTTCTGGATTGAGCACGGAGTGCACATTTTTCGCGTAGATAATCCGCATACGAAGCCCTTCTCGTTCTGGGAGTGGGCCATTACGGAAATCAAGCGGGAGCATCCGGAGACATTGTTTCTCTCGGAAGCATTCACCCGGCCAAAGATCATGTACCGGTTGGCAAAGCTGGGGTTCAGCCAGTCTTACACTTATTTCCCGTGGCGGAACACTAAATACGAACTAATCACCTACTTGACGGAATTGACGAAGACAGACGTCCGCGAATTCTTCCGCCCGAGTCAATGGCCGAATACTCCCGACATCTTGACCGAGTTTCTTCAAACGGGCGGGAGGGCCGCGTTCATCATCCGTTATGTGCTGGCGTCGACGCTCGGAGCAAGCTACGGTATCTACGGCCCCGCCTTCGAATTGCTGGAAGGACGCGCCTTGCGGCAGGGCAGCGAGGAGTATCTGGATTCGGAGAAATATCAGATCCGGGTCTGGGACTGGGATTCTGCCGATAGCCTGCGCGGCCTGATTTCATCGGTGAACGGCATTCGCCGCGACAACCTGGCTCTTCAGAACGATTGGAGCCTGGAATTTCATCCAGTCGATAACGATCAACTGATTTGCTACAGCAAACGTTCGGAAGACGGAGTGAATCTGGTTGTCGTGGTCGTCAACCTCGATACGCATTACACCCAATCCGGATTCGTGGAACTGCCGCTGGAGCGATGGAATATAGATGCGAGTCACCAATTTCAGGCGCACGATCTGCTGACGGATGCCCGCTATTTGTGGAGCTCGCATCGAAATTACGTGCAATTGGACCCGCACACGATGCCGGCGCATATCTTTCGGATCCGCCGTAAGATTCGGTCGGAGGCGGATTTTGAATATTTCCTCTGAGCGGGAATCCGCGTGAATTGACGGCTTTCCTCAAATAAGCAACCCTTTATGACATTTCCCGAGCCTGAAAACGACACCGCGCCGGCCAAAGAACGGAATGCCGCCCTAAGCAGCATACCGGCTATTCCCGTGGAACGATGGGAGCTGTTTCTGGACGATAATCTGCTGTCACGCATCGTCCAAGAATTGCCATCGTTCCTGATGTCGCGCCGCTGGTACAGGGATAAGACAAGAGCTATTCGCGAGATCGGCATCGACGCGGTCATCTCGATGCCTTTGTCCGAAGCCTATATTTTGGGCGCGCGCATCGAGTACGAAGAAGGCGGCCGCCAGTTCTATCTCATCAGCCTTGCGCTAGGCGATGTCGAAGAGGATTCGTTCGCCAGAGTGCGACGCTCCGATGGATCGGAGAAATGGCTTTACGACGCTTTCCGCAGTGATGCATTCCGCAAGGAGTTGTTCGCAACCATACAAGGCGGAACTTCGCTTCGTGGGAACAACGCGGAACTGGCGGGATCGCAAACGAGGGCGTTTCGGACGACAGTGGGGCGTCTATCCGAGAACGCGCCAACGAGGCTTATGAACGTGGAGCAGACCAACACCTCCGTGGTTTATGGAGATCGCTGCATATTGAAGGTTTTCCGCAAATTGGAAGAAGGCATCAACCCGGATGTCGAGATCGGGGCGTTTTTGACCGAGCACGGTTTCCGAAATACGCCAGCGGTCCTGGGCTGGCTGGAGTACATCCCGGCCGAGGGAAGGCCGATGCAGGCAGCCATTCTGCAGGAATTCATTCCCAACAAAGGCGATGCCTGGAAGTACACGCTCGATTCGCTCGGCGGATTTTTCCAGATGGCGCAACAGAAGAGGGAAGCGCCCCCCATCTTGAAGGCGGCGCATCCGCTCGAAATGGCTTACCTGGAAAGGGAAACGCCCGGGATCGAGATATTCGGCGATTATCTGGCGTCTGTCCGGCTGCTGGGGGAGCGAACGGCCCAAATGCACGCCGTGTTGACTGACGTGAATGCGGGGCCGGAATTTGCGCCCGAGCGAGTGACGTCGGAATCGAGAAAAGAGATGTATGACGCGATGGAGTTCCAGGCGGACATATCATTCGATCTCTTGCACCGGCAACGCGCTAATCTCGCTACCGGGGTGGCAGAGGATGCCGATCGGGTGCTCGCGCAAGAGCGGCAGATCCGGGAGCGGTTCAGGCCTTTGCTCGATCGCGACATCCAGGCGCTTCGCATCCGGCACCATGGTGATTTTCATCTCGGGCAGGTCCTCTATACCGGCACGGACTTCATGATCATCGATTTCGAGGGCGAGCCCGCGTTGCCGCTCGCTGCCAGAAGGAGCAAGCAAATGGCGATGCGCGATGTCGCGGGCATGGTGCGGTCGTTCCAGTACGCGCCGTACGCCGCGTTGCTAGGACAGGCTTCTTTGGAATACGCCGAGGACGAAATGCCTACGCTTGAAAAGTGGGCTGCGTTCTGGACGGCAGTAGTGAGCGCCGAATACCTGCGCGGCTATTGGGGCGCCGCCGAAGGCCACTCGTTTGTGCCGCCTACTCGCGACGAGAGGTGGCTACTGCTCGATATTTTCCTGCTGCAGAAAGCGCTCTACGAGATCGGCTATGAATTGAACAACCGTCCGGCATGGGTCCGGATCCCGCTGCGAGGCATACTCGGGTTGATGACTTGATAGCGGCCGGTTTTGAGGGATGGGCGCTTACGCTCAATGTCGTTTACTGAAGATCCTGGCGCGTTTTGAATAATCGCTCGCTCACGCTTCACGGCTCAGTTTCGAAAATGCAAGAATCACTCTCGGGCCGGACATGCTCGTTCCCTACACTGTCGGTTGTAGGGTCGAGGCATGCCTCGACCGCCCTAGATTCAAGAGTTTTCATCTCTGAAGCCGATACAGTTCGCGAGCTACGGAATGAAAAGCTGCACCTCTACGGAGTAGGTGACGGAGTCGCCCGGCTTTAGAATCACCATTCCGGTGTCTTTGCCTTTCCATTCCTTGCCGAACGGGTCGCCCCAATTGAACTGAGGTTCAAACGCGACGAATTGCTTCTCCACTGGCGCATAAGCCTGGAACGCTGAAATCTGCGGTGAGATACCGATGATGCGCACCCCATATTTGGCGGCAGGATCGGTGATTTCCGCCGTGACGTGACCGTTTGCATCTCGGTTGAGATCGACAAAGCAGTCATCCAGGAAGGTTTTATCGAGCGCGAGGCCGCCCGGCTTGTTGAATGCGTATTTGCCTTTCAACGGAAGCAGCCTGCCGGTCGGGAACACGTCGTCGTAATTGTTTACCTGGGCCATCATCTTGGCGGGAATGGAGAGGCGCGCCTGTTCGCGATCACCGCTGGGAAGCGCGAAATACGGATGCCAGCCGATTCCCACGGGATCGTCCTCATCTCCGGTGTTCTTCACCGTGACGGTGAATCCGAAGCCCTCATTGTTCAGAGTGGCTGTGACGCTTACGTCCGATTTCGATAGCCAGTGTCCGTCGAAATCGCCGGCGTCTAAAGCGCCAGTTACCGAGGCGGCGTCGTCACCCGATTGCAGGTTTACGGTGTCCATGGCGCGATTGAGAATCAACCCGTGCATCGCGTGCAGTTCGGCACGAGGCTTTTTGCCGTGGGAGTTCGCGTTAAGGGCGACCTTTTTGCCAAGGATCGTCGCTTCGATAGTTTTGCCGTCGGGCCGCAGTTTTCCGCGAATGCGGTTCGCAAACGGGACGAGGATGGCCCCGCCGGCCGAATAGGACGCCTGACCGTACTGATCGGTAGGTCCGTTGTTAAGGAGTTGCGGCGCCTGATCGAGGGGCGGGCTGACCAGCACGTCGATGATGCCTTTCCCCGGAACGAACGCCTTAATCTTGAAGATATTCATGCCGCGGCCCGGAAGAATATCCGCGCTCAAAATCTGCGGCTTGGTCGCATCAGCGGATTGGGGCTGGCTCAGTTCAACCGCCTTCTTCCCGTTTACTGTGACCTCGGTTTCTTTGGCCTGAAAGCGGTGCTGCGGTTGGGCCGTTTGCGCTTCCGGAGGTTTCGAGGAAGAGCAACCTGCAAGTGTCAATACAACGGCAATGGGGAAACAGAGTTTCGCATTCATTTTTATCGAGTCCTTATCGGCGTGGCTCCGCAATCATATCGCGGCGGGTTTGCTGGTTCCGCCGGCAGCGCGGCGCTCTCGGGCGGCCGGAACCTGTAAGCGCTTCCGGAAAATATCGCGCTTTCAGGCCCTGTGTCAATCTCATTTGCTGATTTCTCAAATCGAATGAGGCACAATAATAGAAATATGTATCCGTTCCTCTATGCCCTGGCGGGTCTGATCGTCGGGATCATTGCCGATTTTGCTTACGAGATGCATGCGAGGTTGGGCGTCGCCTTCCCCTACACCATGCCGCCGGTTGAACACAGTAGCGTGATTGTTCGCGCGCTGATCGGGATGGTGTTCGGCTTCGGCTTCGCCATGCTCGGCAAAGCTCTCGGGTGGTACAAGCACGACGATGAGATCTGCGGCGTCGCTGTCTCGGCGATTCTCGCGCTGGTCCCGATCTACATGTACAACCAGTGGCTCATCTGACGCCTATTCAAAAAATCCGGCTTCGCGCAGATCGTTGAGCAGTTCTCCGCTCGCATTGCGCGGATAGCCGAAGTCCCAGAACGGATTACCGTCCACGCTTTCCCAAACACGGCGATCGCTTTGGGTTAGCATCTGCTTTAGGCGCTCGTCCGCTTCCGCGATGCCGGCCTCGTTTTCCAACCCGAGCGTTGTAATCACTCCCCGTAGGTCCAGATCGTTCCGGTAGTCGTCGAAGCCGTAGCGGTATCCTCTCTCCACTTCCGACACAAATTTCTGCCAGCGTTTCACGAGCCCGGCCTTGCCGCCGCGCACGATGTGCGGTGGATAGCCGTTGTCTTCGAGATAGCCGGTAATTTCGTCGTCCGTCATGGTTCCCCGGCGGGTTCTCCGGCCGCCTGCTCACCTTTGCCTTCCGCGGACAATAGTTGGCGATAGCTCTGAAGCGCATTTCTGAGCGCGGCGCTGGCGGCTTTCCGTTGCGCTGCATCCGCTGTATGGCGGACGTCCGCATCCAGATCGCGCACCGCCGCCCGGTAGTTCCGTTCCGCGTCTTCCAGCCTGCCTAAGCCTTCGTAGCACCGGGCAAGTTGATAACGGACGGTACCGCGCAGCGTGTCGGTGGCCGGCAGACTTGTTTGGGCCAGCCTGGAAACCGGGTCCGCGAAACGAAGTGCGTCCTCGGGCAAGCCCAGGTCCAGGTAGACTTGCGCTGTCAGACTATTGGCGTCTATTCTTTCCCGCTCCGCCGACGCGGGCAGCCGATCGGCTAGATTCACGGCTTCGCGGCAGGATTGTTCGGCTTCGCGCGTTCGGGATTCGCTCACCAGGAAACGGCAGCGGTCTACCGCTTCACGATACTGATCGAAGCGGCCGCTGGCGGATTCACCCGCAAAAACCGGGCACGCGAGGATCGCCATGCATCCGAACCGGCCGATGCGTCCCATTCTGCTTCGATGATAGCGAGCGTGATATTCTCGATCCGGCTCCTCCCCCGCCGATAAGACGAACAGGACGCATCCGCCACGGCGATCCATGAAACATTTTTACGCTGCTGTGTTTGATCGGTGCTATAACCGAAGGGTGCCTGGTTTGGTCCGCCATTGCGGGCATGAGGGTAGCCGCCATCGTTAAAGTTTGCGTATTAGCGAGCAGCAGTTCGGGGAACTCGGCATTTATCGCCACGAGCAGAACTCGTGTGCTTATCGATGCGGGCCTGAGCCGGCGCGAGATTACGAAGAGACTGGCGGCAATTGGCGAAAACGTCGAGCAACTCGATGCAATCCTGATCACGCACGAGCATAGCGATCACATCTGCGGCCTGGTTTCGCTCGCAAAAAAATTCAACATCCCGATTTATCTCACGCATCAGACCGCGCCGAGCATCGATTGGGGAGACGTCACGCCGCGGCTGGAATGCTTCCAGGCGGGCTGCCGGTTTCCCGTAGGCGATTTTGAGGTCGCCAGCTTCACCATCCCGCACGACGCCATTGATCCCGTCGGATACGCAATTGCGGCGGAAGGCATCCGCGTGGGCATTGTTACGGATCTTGGCTATGTGACGGATTCCATCAAGATGCACTTGCGCGGCATGAACCTGCTGCTGCTGGAATCGAATCACGATCTCGGCATGTTGAAGGACGGGCCGTATCCGTGGTCGGTGAAGCAGCGAGTGATGAGCCGCCGCGGGCATCTCTCGAATGAGGTGGTCGCCGACTTCATTCGGGAGGATCTCGACGTTACCGTAACGACACTGATCCTTGGCCATCTCAGCGAGCACAATAATCATCCGGAACTCGCGCGCCAAGCCGCCATCCGCGCGCTGGACGGCCGGACTTTGTTCACCAGCCTGGTCGTGGCCGAACCCGGCGTGCAGTCGGATGTGTTTACGTACTGACGCCCGGTGGCAGAGCGGTCAAGGTTGAGCAGCCTGGACCCGCGGAGTAGTGTGGCTGAAAAACACTTGCGTCTTCTTCGGTTACAGTGGAAACAGAGGCCGTTTTCATGTGGATATGATTCCCGTCAAGCCTGAGCGTAAAGCGCAGTTGGAAGACTACGTCCAGCGGCACGGACAAAGATACCGCTGCGGCGCTTGACGACGTCTTATCCGCATATTTGGAATGGGAGCGCCAAGGCTTTCAGGAAGCAGTGGAAGGAATTCGAGAGGGCTATGAGGACATGAAAGCGGGACGCACGCAACCCGCCGGTGAAGCCTTCGAAGATTTACGCGAGAAGCATGGCCTTCCGCGTTGAGATAACCGCAAGGGCAAAAGGCGATGTAGATGTCATCCTGCGATGGCTGCTCTCTCGGCAAGCCGGCGATGCCGCCCGGCGCTGGTTTCAGGGGTTAACAGATGTGGTAGCGTCGCTTTCGAATTTTCCCAGCCGCTGCTCGCTGGCTCCTGAAAGTGCTGTCGTTCCTTTCAAAGTGAGGCAGTTGACCTATGGCCGCAAGCCGCGCGTCTATCGAGTGCTGTTCACGATTGAAAACGATGCGGTAATTGTTCACCACACTCGGCATGGCCGGCAGAAATCGCTGCCCGTCATTGATCGATCATAATAGAAAGCCATTCTGGAAGCCGATGCGCATTCTTCATCAGCGCCTAGCCTCCAGGCCTCACTTTCGGCGCTCGCTCCAGAGTCTTGACGAAGATATGCCGCTCGCTGAGATAGAAGTTCAGGAGGGCACAGGCGCAGATGGCGACAAGATTCGCTATGAGGTACGGCCACTTGAAAAGGCCTGCGAATACCCACATCAGGAGCAAATTCCCCAGTAGCGAAACCATTCCGTTCGCGAGGTTGAAGCGGACGAGCCGCCATAAACGTTGTCCCAAACTCTCCGCCAGGCCGACGCCTCTCCAGGTAAAGACTTCATGCCAGATGAAGTTATGCAGAAGGGCCGTTTCGACAGCCATCGCCGTGGCCCAAAGGTATTGCAACTTCAGTCCGCGCGTGAGCGCTTCCAGAACGGCAAGCTGGACTATGGCTCCCAAAACACCGACCAGGTTGAACTTGAGCCAGTGGCGGAACACGTTTATGGGAGCCTTTCCTCAACGAATAGTTGCCGCGTGTGCCGTATGGCAAGCACGATAAACATTCCTCCCATAACGGCGATGGCGCATACGCCGCCCACATCCAACGACAGATAATCCGCTCCAAAGATATGAGCCCGAGGCCAACGCATCAGAGCCAGGATGCCGGCAGCCAGCATGATACGCAGTTCCGTGGGTGAGAAGTATCCAACGGAAATGTTGAATCGCCCCAGGGTGTAAGCCGCCAGGTAAGCTTCCACGGAGAGCATCAGGAAGGCGATTACGACGCCCATCGCCATCGCGGGAGTCATCAGTCCGCTGAGCGCCATTCCGGTTGCGATGAACACGGTGGACAGGCAATCGCAGATGTGATCGACGTAAAAGCCGTAGCGTGGGCGCTGCTGGTTGCGATGCCGGGCAAGCGTTCCGTCCAGGGAATCGCCAAACCAGTTTAGGGCGAGCGCGAAGGGTACACCAAGAAGCCAAAGGATGTCGAATCGTGCTCCCCAGAAGCACAGGCCCGCTCCGAACATGGAGAGAATCGCAAGAAGTGTCAGATGGTCGGAATTCACCCAGGAAGGAAAACGGCGAACCAGCCATTGCAAGGCAGGACGTTCGAGGGGAGCGAGGAGACTTTCCTGTTTCCGTTTGGCATGCGTGAAGGTCCCGGTTTGCTTCATCTGGCTGATTCTACGACGCCGGACATCGGGACGGCTTCGGCAGCCGCCCATGCCACAATCAAAGTTCACGCAATGATTGCCCGCTACACGCGTCCGGAAATGGGCGCCATCTGGACCGACCAAAAGAAATATGAGTGCTGGCTTGAAGTTGAGCTTGCGGCTTCGCAAAGCCTTGCCGAACTCGGCGAAGTGCCTGAAGATGCCGCGGCGGCGCTACGATCCAACGCGGGATTCGACCTCCGCCGCATCCAGGAAATAGAACGTGAAGTACGGCACGATGTGATCGCCTTCACGACGGCGGTTGCGGAAACGATGAAGGCTAAGGGCGCAGGCGACGCCTCCCGCTGGCTGCATTACGGGCTGACGTCGAACGATGTCGTGGATACTGCGCAGGCCCTTCAAATTAAAGCGGCTTCGGCCTTGATCGCCAAAGGGTTGGATGAACTTTCGGTGGCGCTGAAAGGGTCGGCCTTGCGTTACAAACACGCATTTCAGATCGGGCGGACGCACGGGATTCACGCCGAACCCATTACGTTTGGCCTGAAACTGGCCATCTGGTGGGACGAACTTCAGCGTCATCGAGCGCGTTTCGCCGCGGGAGCGGAAGAACTTCGCGTGGGTAAAATCTCGGGCGCCGTCGGCACGTTTGCGCATATCGGACCCGAAGCGGAGGAGAAGATCTGTGCACGGCTTGGCCTGAAGGCGGCGCTGATTTCATCGCAGGTCCTCTCGCGCGACCTACATGCCCATTACATCGCCACTTTGGCCGGCATTGCCGCTTCGCTCGAAAAAATCGCGCTCGAAATCCGGCATCTGCAGCGAACCGAAGTCCGCGAGGCGGAAGAGCCGTTTGCCGCGGGACAAAAGGGGAGTTCGGCCATGCCTCATAAGCGCAACCCGGTGACCTGCGAGCAGATCTGCGGACTTGCGCGAGTCGTTCGCGGCAACGCGGAACCGGCTTTTGAGAACGTCGCTCTCTGGCATGAACGCGACATT